>JADMIO011398643.1_pt1 | contig 27302 bp, 23 predicted proteins | sample 8958161 | NCBI WGS metagenome assembly JADMIO01 (sample SAMN16585339, study PRJNA669376) | soil metagenome | isolation source: Crop rotation soil | place: USA: Cullars Rotation, Alabama | collected 2011
CGCGACAACTTGTCCACGTGGAATTCTAAGCTTAGGATCCCAATGTGCTGGAAAGGGTTCCGTCTCATGGCTTGCCCTGAGGACAAGGCCCATACGGGAAAGTTCCTGGCTCGCCGCCCTACTCCTCCCCTACTCCTCTGGGGCGTCTTCTTCGGCGTCCGGCTCGTCGGCGTCTTCGGCCGCGTCGGCCGCGTCAGCCTTCGAGGAGTCCACGGGAATCGCCGTGTCGAAGACGTTCGGCGCATCCTGTGCCGCGGCGTCGGTCATCGCCTCGGCGACGACCGGATCCTCGTCGACCCCGAGGATCCAGCTGCACGCCGTCATGAGCGTGCCCGCGACCGCCATCAGGAGGACGGCGCGGCGCGCCATCAGAACGAGCCTCCCAGACCCAGCTCTGCGCCGCTCGGCCGAGGCGTCACGCCGACGCCGACGCGCCTCGCGGGCTCTCCCGGACGGCTCGACAGGACGAGCCATCCGCCGACCGCGCCCGCGGCGACGGCGATCACCGTCCCGACCGTCGCGACGGTCGCGAGGCTCTGTGCGTCACGGTAGCTGCTCGCCCCCGCCTCGTCGCAGACGTTGCCCGCGCAGTGCGAGCCGATGTCCCCCCGCGCGCCGATCGCGAACAGTCCGGAGGTGACGCCGACGAGGAGCGCCGCGCCCGAGACGCCGAGGGTCACGTAGCCGGCGATCCGCTTCGTGCGATCGGGATCCGACGCCGGGAGGAATTTCGGCGGCGGCGGCGGCGCCTTGATCGCGGTGTCGTCGGAGAGCGCCGGCACCGCGACGAGCTGCTCGGTCGGCGAGTTCGTCACGCGAAACTTCACCGTCCCGCGCACCTTGCCGGGCGCGCTGATCGTCACCGAGTGCTCGCCGGGGTCGAGGAACACCGGGAGGTACCAGCGCGAATCGGGCAGCGGCTCGCCGTCGACGTCGACCGTCGCGAGGGCGCCGTCCGCGGGGAGCTGGAGGAGAACGCGCGGGAGCTTCGTCTCGAGAGAGAGCACGTGCGCCATCGCGAAATCGTGACGGTCCTTCTGACCGTTCTGCGCGGCCCACGCCGCGCCGTGATGGAACTCGCTCCACGCGGTGGCCGTCTTGCCGATCATCTCGTGGCAGAACGCGAGGTTCAGGAGCGTCCCGAGCTTCGGTCCGAGCCTGAGGCTCTCGTTGAAGTCGCCGCACGCCTCGGCGTACTGGCCGGAGTCGAACTTCTTCTCGCCCGACCGGAAGAGGAACTCCGCGCGCATCTCGTTCGAGAGCCCGGACGGCGCCACCTGCGCCTCGGCGGTGTTCGCCGCCGCGACGAGCACGAATGTGAGCGCAGAAGCGAGGACGAGCCTCAATGGGTCATTCGCGGGAGTTGAGGAACTTCGGACGCTTTCCGGGCTTCGCAGCCCGTGAACGCTGGCCGCCAGTGTGTCCGGGGGTGTCCGGCAAGTCCATCACCATCGGCGCGTCACCATCGGCCGCAGGCGCCTCCGGGTCCCCGGTCCCGTCCGTCGCCGCGCCGGCACCTTCGGGCTTCGCGCCGGCCGCCGCGGGATCACCGACGGCGACCGCGTTGAGGGGCTGCACCTGAGACCTCGCAGGCTTCGCGGCGCGGACCGCACCGACCGCAGCGACCGCGCCGACGACGACCGCAGCGGCCGCGGCGACACCGACCCAGCGCGAGACCGGGAAGCGCCAGACGTAGCCCTTCGCCCGCGTCTTGATCCCGTCCTCGATCGTGTCGTGCTCGGGCTTGCGCGTCGTCAGCGGGATCTCCGCCGTCTCGCCGCCCGCGGTCGTGCGCACGCGTTCGGCCACCGCCGCGATCGCATCGGCGACGCGACGCGCTTCCGACGGCGTCTCCGGTCGCTTGAGGAGCTTCGCGCGCGCGAGGACCTGCTCGGCCGTCTCGACGACGTGGTTCCACGTCCCGCTGCCGAACGGCGCGAGCGCCTTCGCGAGCGCCGCCGCGTCGTTCCAGCGATCCTCCGGCTTGCGCTGGAGGCACTTGGCGATCACGTTCGAGAACTCCGGCGGGAGGCGCCAGTTGTGCATGTGCAGCGGCTCGACGGTCTTCTCGAGGATCGCCGCGAAGATCTCGCCGACGCCGTCACCGTCGAACGGCGGCTTGCCGGAGAGGAGCTCGTACGCGACGACGCCGAGCGACCAGAGGTCGGCGCGACCGTCGATCTCCTTCGCGTTGCGCAGCTGCTCCGGCGACATGTAGACGGGAGAGCCGAGGACGGCCTGTCCGGTGAGGACCTTCTCTTCGGGACGCGACTTCATCGCCTTCGAGATGCCGAAGTCGAGCATCTTGATGACGTTGCCGCCGTCGGGCCGAACCGCGAGGAAGATGTTGGCGGGCTTGAGGTCGCGGTGGACGATCCCGACCGCGTGCGCATGAGCGAGCGCTTCGAGCGCTTGCATCATGTAGTCGACGACCTCGGTCAGCGGGAGCGGCCCCTGGAGCTGGAGCAGCTCTTCGAGATCGCAGCCCTCCAGGTACTCCATGACGAGGAACGGCGCGCCCGTCTTGGTCGTGCCCGCATCCATGACGCGCGCGATGTGCTCGGTCTGGATCCGCGCCGCCGCTTGCGCCTCGCGCCCGAAGCGCTCGACGACCGCGTCCGAGGTCGCAGCGTCCGGAAGGAGGACCTTCACCGCGACGCGTTGCTTGAGCATGAGGTGCTCAGCCGCGTACACGATGCCCATGCCGCCCTCGCCTGCGACCTTTTCGAGGCGGTACTTGTCGGCGATGACGTCGCCGACCTTGGGCATCGAGTACAGACTCACGCCGAGCGATCTCCCTGAGCTCGCGGCCGGAACGGGCGTCCGGACACAAAGACCCAACAATGAGTATAGAGGTCAGCGCTCACGAACCCGAAGCCCTATTGCGGGCAGGCCGGGCCAGGTACGCGTGCGCGCCAGGTGTGCGCATGCGACAGCGATGTTTCGGCAGGGTTTCCTCGTCATTTTCGAGCGTTTCCCCGTGGGCAGGGAGGCGCCGCAGCGGTAAAGGTGCGCCATGCACGCACGGAAGACGGCAAGGGACGCGTACTTCCCTACCCGGTTCGATGACGCGTTCTTCAGCCCTCGGGGTGATGTCGCGTTCAAGGACACGGGCGACGCGCGACGTTTTGCCGACCGCGTCAACCTGAAGGACGACCGGCGCGGAGAGGCCGTCCTGCGCCCCGCCGAGCTCGCGGCGATGGCGCTCGTGCACGAGATCTTCCACATCGTGATCGGTCTCTATCGCCAGAGCTTCCCGGGGACGTTCGGCGACCTCCAGGGAAAGCTCGACGAGCGCCTCGGCGACCGGGCACGCGAGACGCTGCTCACGTTCCTCCGCACCTTCCCGACGCCCGCCATCTACAAGCAGACGCAGGGCGAGGGAGACGACACTCCGGAGAAGCTCCTCGCGCGCGACGGGAAGAGCGCGGAAGACGAGTACACCGAAGAGGTCATCCTCCTCTGGCTGACGAACCAGAACCCGGCGTACGACCCCGTCCGTCCGATCGTCACCGACAAAGATCTCGGCCCGAGCTACCGCACCTTCATCGGCGAGGCGCAGACCTTCTTCGAGAAGGCGGCGCCGTTCGGTCCGAAGGGCGAGAGTCTGATCGAGCTCCTCCTCGCGCCGAGCCGCGCCGCGCCGGGCTCGATCCTCGACCAGCTCGACTTCATCGAGAAGACGTGGGGACGCGCCCTCGGGCTCGATCAGCTCCCGATCTGGCGCCGCGTTCTGTGGGCGCGCGATTTCCTCCACGAGGAGGGCAAGTACTTCTACCGCGGCGGCCCCGGCCCGGGCTCGCCGCTGCTCGACGCGATGCGCTTCGGCCGGCGCGAGGACGAGGAGCCGAAGCGCTTCAGTCAGGACCTCGACTGGATGCCGCGCGTCGTCCTCGTCGCGAAGACGGTCTACGTCTGGCTCGACCAGCTCTCGAAGAAGTACCGGCGTTCGATCGAGCGCCTCGATCAGATCCCCGACGAGGAGCTCGATCTCATCGCGTCGCGCGGGTTCACCGGCCTGTGGCTCATCGGCCTCTTCGAGCGCAGCCGGGCGTCGAAGAAGGTGAAGCAGATGCGCGGCGATCAGGACGCGGTCGCATCCGCGTACTCGCTGATGAAGTACGACATCGCCGACGAGCTCGGTGGTCACCACGCGTACGAGAGCCTCAAGTATCGCGCATGGCAGCGCGGGCTCCGCCTCGCGGCCGACATGGTCCCGAACCACGTCGGGATCGACGCCGAGTGGGTCGTCAACCACCCCGACTGGTTCATCCAGACCGCGCAGCCGCCGTTCCCCGGCTACCGCTTCGGCGGGCCCGATCTCTCGGACGATCCGCGCGTCGGCGTGTTCATCGAAGAGGGCTACTGGAACAAGACCGACGCCGCCGTCGTCTTCCGCCGCCACGATCGGCACACCGGCCAGGACCGCTTCATCTACCACGGCAACGACGGCACGAGCATGCCGTGGAACGACACCGCGCAGCTCGACTACACGAGGGCGGAGGTCCGCCACGCGGTCATCGAGACGATCCTCCACGTCGCGCGGATGTTCCCGATCATCCGCTTCGACGCCGCGATGACGCTCGCGAAGCGCCACTTCTCGCGCCTCTGGTTTCCGCAGCCGGGTCACGGCGGCGCGATCCCGTCGCGCTCCGACTACGCGATGACGCCGGACGAGTTCGATCGCGTCTTCCCCGTCGAGTTCTGGCGCGAGGTCGTCGACACGGTAAAGGAGCGCGCGCCCGACACGCTGCTGCTCGCGGAAGCGTTCTGGATGATGGAGGGCTACTTCGTCCGAACGCTCGGGATGCACCGCGTCTACAACTCGGCGTTCATGAACATGCTCAAGCGCGAGGAGAACCAGAAGTACCGGGAGACGATCAAGAACGTCCTCGACTTCGATCCGGAGATCTTGAAGCGCTTCGTCAACTTCATGAACAACCCGGACGAGGAGACCGCCGTCGCGCAGTTCGGCGGAGACGACAAGTACTTCGGCGTCGCCACGCTGATGTGCACGATGCCGGGTCTGCCGATGTTCGGGCACGGCCAGGTCGAGGGGCTCCACGAGAAGTACGGGATGGAGTACCGCCGCGCGAAGTGGGACGAGCCGGTGAACCAGGCGCTCGTCGAGCGTCACGAGCGCGAGATCTTCCCGATCATGAAGAAGCGCTACCTCTTCAGCGGCGTCGCGGAGTTCGCGCTCTACGACTTCGTCGCCACGGGCGGAGGCGTCGACGAGGACGTGTACGCGTACTCGAACGGCGCGGGGAGCGAGCGCGCGCTCGTGATCTACAACAACAAGTTCAAGGACACGCGGGGACGGATCTACGGGAGCATCGCGAAGCGGCGGGACGACGGGAGCGCGGAGTCGATCACGATCGGCGACGCGCTCGGGATGTCGGGCGCGCACGGCGACTGGATGCTCTTCCGCGACATCGCCAAGGGGCTCGAGTACATCAGGCCGATGTCCGAGATCGCGGGCGGGTTCTTCTGGGACCTCGGCGCGTTCAAGTATCACGTGCTGACGGAGTTCCGCGGCGCGACCGCGACGGCGGAGGTTCCGTTCGACAAGCTGGCCGCCGAGCTGGCAGGCCGAGGCGTGCCGTCGATCGCGAAGGCGCTCCTCGAGCTGCGGTGGAGGCCGGTGCACGCGCCGCTGCGCGGAGCGATCGGGACGGGGCACGTCGCGTATCTCGCCGCCGGGTGGGACGCGAAGACGCGGGCGCCGAAGAAGGAAGCGATCGCGGCGCTCGAGGAGCGCCTCGGGCACGTCGCGGACGGGATCGACTACTTGAAGGGCGTGAAGGGGGACGCGGCCCTGAGGAAGACGACGATCGCGAAGGTGGTCGAGCGGTACGGCGCGATCTTGAAGATCGCGAATGCGGATGTGATGCAGGAGAAGGAGAAGCACGCGGTCGGCGCCAAGGTGATGAAGGCGGTCGTGCGGGCGGGGGGTGGTGAGAAGGGGATCGCGGACGGGGATGGGGACGCGAAGGCGGCGGGGGGAGAGCGGGTCACGAGTACGGGGACGGGCACGGGCACGGGCACGGGCACGGGCACGCGTACGGGCGAGGGGGTCGATGCGGGGCTTTTGATTTGTTGGGCGGAGGTAGAGGCAGTCGTCGATCTGATTGCGGCGGTCGAGCCGGCGATGTCGAGGGGCGAGATCGTTGCCAACTGGGAGATCGCGATGCCGCTCGTGGATGCTTTCGGGGATGGGCGGGATGCGTACGCTGCGCAGAAGCGGGCGGCGCTCGTGCTCCTCGGGGCGACGTTGCCGGCGGCTCCGCTGCGCGAGGCGATGAAGGCCGGGCTCGAGGACGCGCGCGCGCGCGCGTTCCTCGGGGTGCACGAGGCCAACGGGACGGTGTGGCTCGCCAAGGAAGCGTTCGAGGAGCTCGCGCGGTTCGTCGCGGACCGCGAGGCCGTCGAGGGACGCGTGAGCATCGCGATGCTCGAGCGCCAGGTCGACGACGTCGCGCGGCTCGCCGCAAAGGAAGGGTATCGCGCGGACGCGATCGCGAAGGCGCTCACCGCGGGCGTGAAGCTGCCCGACGCGAAGCCCGCCGAGGCTCCGATCAAGCCCTCGTCCTAAGCCGACTCTCAGTTGGAATTCGGGACCGACGCTTCGGCGAGCCCGACGCATTTCTTCCAGGCTTGGCGGCAGGCCTGTACGGCCTGCTTGTAGATCGCCAGCTGTCGAGCGACGCCCTCCGGGCTCGGATCGGCCTGGTTGGCCGCCGCTTGTGCGTTGATCGCCGCCACGTGGCAGCCGTCGAAGATCAAGTCGCACGCCTCGTTGCGATCCACGACGGCGTTGGCGACGGCCGTGACCTCCATTTCCAGGGTCCCCGTGGTCGTCGCTTTACGAGTTCGGACTACCTCCGGATCCGTTTCCGTCGAATCGGCGGGCGCGACGCATCCCGTCAGGGCCGAGATCGCGAAGGCGAGGCTCACGCAAAATGATGCGAGCTTGATCGAGTGGAGCTTCATGGCAGGCGTCCTCCTGGGGAGCGCTCGAGCAAGCCGTGCGCCACGCGCGGGCCCTCGCCAACCTCGCGCGATTCGCGATCGAAGAGCAGCCCCAGGCGCTCCACGATGGGCCGCCGGTTCGTGATCGCGCGACGACGGAGCGCGATCCCGGCGATCACCCCCGCTCGGTCAGGCCCGCTTCTTCCTGAGCACGACCCAGGCGAGCGAGCTTCCACCGACGGCAAGCGTGCCCGCGAGCGCGAGGAGGATCCACACCACGCGCGAATCCGATCGCGCCGTATCCGGCGGGCAATAGACCATCCGCCGCTTCGACCGATCCTCGCAGATGACCTGGAGCCCCTGCTCGACCGCCTTCCCCACGCAGTCCCGGTCCTCCGCCGCGCACACCATCCCCGTGCTCGAGCACCGCCGATTCACCGTGCAGACCTCGTTCACATCCGGCAAGTCATCGGCGCGCGCGATCTCCGCCGTCATCAGGAGCGCGGCAGCGATCGCCAGCCGCCACTGCCTCACGGACAGCTCCCCATCTCTCGGATCCACGCCTCCACCGCGGCGACGCCCGCCTCGTCGACGACGCGCGACGCGAGCTTCGGCATCCGCGTCTCGTCGAGCGCGCGCATCCGCGCCACCAGCACCGAGCGCGCCGGATCCCGCGGCACGACCACTCGCGGGTCCGCGATCCCGAGCTTGCCCGCCTTCGGCTCGTCGCAGAGGTGGGTCTGGGCGAGCGGAACGTCGATCCGCAGGTCGAGGTCCGCCGAGGTGCCCGTCGCGCTCCCCTCGCGATGACACACCGAGCAGTTCGCGTGGAGGTAGCTTCGCGCGCGCTGCTCCGCCGTCGGTCCCGGCGCCGTGAGCGACGCCAGCGGCTTCACGCTCGCGCGATCGAGCGGCGCGTCGAGTCGCTTCTCGATCGCCTCGAGCGCGGTGATCCCGAGCGGGCTCCCGAGGAGCTGCTTCGCCTCGAGACCCAGCGTGTAGCCCGCGGCGGGCGTGTGGCACGCATCGCAGTCCGCGGTGCTCGGGAAGTACCAGGTCTTGCCGCTCGGGAGCTTGGCGACGCGGTTGCCGAAGACGAGCTCCGCGTCGGTGCCGTCGGCCTTCCACGCGTACGAGTAGCCGGTCCAGCTCTCGAGCTCGTGCTGGACGAGGAGGCGCGTCTCGATCGGCTTGCCGTCGACGATGAACGTCTTCACCGCGACCGTGCCGACCGGGAAGGTGAAGTCGCCGTCCGGTCGCGTCCGGACCTTCTGGCCCTTCGGCACGACGACCTGACGCGTCTTCGTCGCGCCGTCGGACCAGAGCGCCATGTTCACGTCGTAGGAAATCGCACCGAGAGCCGCACCCTGCCTCGCGGGATCCATGTCGAAGCACTTCGTCGCGAGGAGCGACGACGGCGGACCGCCCCCGACGTCGCGCGCGTCGTCCACGACGTGCGCGACGCCGGCGGCGAGCGCGGCGACGAGCTCTCCGGACGCATCGCGACCGAGCGCGCCGAACGCGTCGCCCGTGGACGTGAACGCCGTGGCCTGCGGCGGCCCCGACGGTCCGAAGCGATCGACCGCGACGACCGCGTTGTTAGGTGCAGGATACAAATATCGTCCGGCGAGGCCTCGGGCGAGCGTCCCGCGATAGAGGAGGCCTCCGCCCGACGGGTGCTTCGCGGGTGAGTCGGTCGTCAGGACCGGCTCGATCTTCTCGCGACTCCCGCGGACGAGCCGGTCGACCAGCGTGCGGCCGTCGGGCGCTTCGTCGAGGAGCCAGACGTCGCCGGTCTCGCCGTCGACGTCGAGGCCCTGGGGTTTGCGGACGCCGACGCCCCAGATCTCCGGCCGCCCGCCGCCGCTCGTGAACGGATTGTCGGGCGGCGCGACGTACGCCGCGCCGCCGACGTCGAGGCGGAGCACCTTGCCGAGGAGCGACGCGGGATCTTCGGCAGGTCCGGTCGCGTCGCCGATCGCGACGTAGAGAAGGCCGGCCGCGCCGAACGAGAGCGACACGGCCTCCTCGTCCGCCGTCCTTCCGTCGATCGAGAGGAGGATGCTCGCGGTCGCGACGTCGAAGGTTCCGCCTCCGTCGGGGCTCGTGAACCTCACGAGCTCGAACGTCCGCACGACGGCGGGCGCGACGAGGCTCGACCGCACGACGAAGGCGCGCACCACGCCTCCGGCGTCCTTCGCGATCGCGAAGTCTTTCATCGGTGTCGCGAGCGCGTCCGATCCGGACGGCAGGACGCGAAGGCGCGCGCCGTCGTCGTCGAGGACGTAGGCCTTCCCCGCCCCGCTCTTGATCGTCCGGACCTTTCCCGCGATCGGCGGGTCGAAGGCGCGCGCCGCGAGCTTCGGCTCGCTCGCGCGAGCGAACGCCACGCACGGCGACGCCACGTCGTCAGGGGGCCCGTCACCGCCGTCGTCCGAGCCGCACGCCGTCGCGACGAGCGACGTCGCGAGCACGACCGTCAGCGCGCAAAAGCCCCGCATCTCGTTTCCGACGCTAGCATCACTCGCTAGTCGCTCGCGAACCGAACCCAGGCGCCGCGCATCCATGCGTCGTTCGAGTCGCGGAACGCTCCGATGAAGCTCGCGGTCGTGTCGAAGAAATCGTCGGGCGTGGTCGGCGGCTTCCGAGCGCCTGCGACCAGCGACGCGGCCGGCCAGGGCTTCGGCGCCGCCGGATCGAAGCACGCGACGAGCTTCGGATCGATCTCGAGGTTTCCCCGCGCCGCGACGCGGTAGAAGGTGAGCTCGTCGAAGCCTTCGTCGTCGTTGAAGAGCGGACTGTTCGTGTCCGTCTCGCCGGGAAGCTCGGCGTAAGCGGGGTTGCCCGTGTTGCCGAACGCGATCGAGCTCCTGAGCTCCATCGTCGTCCCCTGCGTCTCGAGCGTGTCGAGGCCGCCGGCCCAGCCGGTGAAGATCGCGTCGCCCATGTCGAGGCTGGTGACGTTGCGAGGTGCGAGCCCGTAGCCGAGAGCGTTCGGCATCGTGTCTCCGCAGAGCGTCACGTTGTAGACGACCGGCGTCGAGTCATCGGTGAGGAAGCCGTGCGCGCCGGGGGTCGCCGGCCCCTTCTGCCCGAAGAGGAACTGCATCCGGCCGGCGTAGCCGAAGCTGAGCTCGAACATGTCGTCGACCGGGTACTGACAGACGAGGTGCTTCGCGGAGACCGTGCCGCCGTGGAAGGTGAAGCAGTTGTCGTTCGTCTTGCGGACCTCGACGCTGTCGACCACCGTGCGGCTCCCGACGCCGCCGAAGACGAGGCCGAGGCCGCCGTACTCGATCCGGACGAAGCGGAGCACGCCGCTCTCGTCCTCCTTGTTCACGCCGCCGAAGATCAGCGCGGGATCGCCCTTGTAGGGGCTCGCGCCGCCCTGGGTGGGCGCGACGCCGAGGATCACGACGCCGCTCCAGTCGCCGGCCGCCGGGCCGGGGACGCCGCTCGTGAAGACGATCGGAGCGTCCGAGGTGCCCGCCGCGAGGATCCGTCCTCCAGGCAGCACGACGAGACCGCCTTGCGTACCCGGCTCGGCGCGAATCGTCGTCCCCGGGTCGATCGTGAGCGTCGCCCCGGCGCGCACGAAGACGCGTCCATGGAGCGTCCAGTCCTTCGTGCACGAGAGCTTCACCGCTCCGGTGATCTCACCTTCGGGCCCGCCGTCCGGCCCGGCGGGGAGGACGCCCGCGGGGATCGTCTCGACGGGCTTGTTCGTGACGTTGCAGTTCTCCGGTACCGGCGCGTCGAAGCTCGCCTCGATCGGCGGAATGAAGACGTCGTCGGGGGCCGCCTCGGTCACCTGACGCGCGACGCAGACGCTGCGCGACGTGTCGCAGACCGCTCCGAACTTCGCGCAGTCACTGTCGGACGAGCACTGCGACGGATCTTCGAAGAGCGCGGCGCACGACACGCCGCAGATCGCCAAGGCGCCCGCCCCCGCGAGGAGCACGCGCCACGCGCGGAGGCCGCTCACGGGATCACTCCTGCGATCGAGAACCCCGGCGCGCCGAGCGCGACGCCGGGCGCGCCGAAACCGATGCCGACGCGCGACCGTGGCCCCGTGAAGAACGTCAGGTAGCTCGCGACACCGGCCGAGACGAGGGTCGCCCCGCCGAGGACTCCGGTGACGATGAAGAGCGTGCGCGCCGAGCCCTGCGCGTCGTCGAGCTCGCTCCGCGTCACCGGGAACGCGTCGCGCTTGTCCTTGTAGTCGCCGTACGCGCTCGAGGCGAGGATGCCGGTCACCAGCGTCGACGCCGCGAGGACTCCGGTGACGACCCACGGGATCACCGGGACCTTCCGTGGCTCGCCCGGCGCTGCGGCGACCGGGGGAGGCTCCGTCTTCGGCTCCGCCGGCGGCGCGACCACCGCACCCGGCACCGGCACGACCACGGGCGCCGGCGCGGTCCCTTCCTCGAGCGGCACGTCGAGCTGCACGGTCGCGGACTCACCGGCCGCGACCTTCACCGTCTGCTCGACGGTCCGCTTGTCCGACGGGACGACGAGCACGACCTTGTGTGCGCCGGCGTTGACCGTGACGGGTTCGGCGATCGGAGTTCGTCCCGCCGGCTCGTCGTCGACCGTGACGTCGCCTCCGATGACGTTCGCGCGAATCGTCAGCGATCCGAGCGTTCGCGCGAGGGAGCGCACGTCGGACTCGACCCCCTCGCGACGCTTCGCCGGCACGTCGGCTCCGCCGTCGCGAAGGTACTTCTCGTACGCGCGCACCGCGCACGCGTTGTCGCCCATCCGGGCGCAGAGCTTGCCGATGTTGTAGAGTACACGGAAGCTCGGATAGCGATCGTACGCGGAGCGAAACGAGGAGAGCGCCGCCTTCGAGTCGCCGGATTGATCGAGCTTCACGCCCTTCTCGAAGAGCTGCTGCGCTTCCTTCCGGCGCACGGCGTCGTCGCCCGGGGCGGCCGCGGCGCTCGCAGGCCCGAGGAGGACGAGCGCGGAACCGACGAGGAGGATCGCGGTGTGGCGCCCCATCAGTAGGGGTTCTCCGTGTCGATCGCGGAGTTGCCCTTCGGGCCGCGCGGGCCGCGTCCACCTCTCCAGACCGGCTTCGAGGTCGTCGTGCCCGAGGTCTCCGGCGCGGCCGTGATCGGCTTCAGCTCCAGGGTCAGGAGAAAGCTCCGGTCGAACGCGAGCTGCTCTTCCTTCGGTTCATGCCCTGGCGCTTCGACGCGCACGACGTGCATCGCCCCGTCGCGCGGGAAGCGCCCGAGCGCCGGATTCGACGGCTGGGGGTTGCCGTCGACGAAGATCCGCGCGCCCGGCGGCGACGCCTTGATCGTGTAGTCGATGTCGACGGCGGTCGCCGCGACCGGCGCTTGCTGGAGGCCGCCCTGCGGCGCCGCTCCCGTGCTCACGGTCGCGCTCGTCACCGGCTCGTTCTTCGCGTGCCCGCGCGCGCGGGCGTAGAGCACCCCGCCGACGAGCATCACCGCGAGCATCACGGCCGCGACGGCGATCAGCGCCGGACCGGTCGACTTCGCCGGAGCCGGAGGCGCGACCGGCACGACCGGCGCGACCGGCGCGACCGGCGCCGGCAGGAACGACGCCGAAGGCGCAGGCGCAGGCGCGGGCACGAGGATCGGCGCGGAGGAGAGCGCCGGAGGCGGGGCCTCGCTCGACCACGCGGCCGGGGCCGTCATCCCGGTCGGCGCGGCCGGAGGGATCGCCATCGGCGGCGGCTCGGACTGATCCGCCGGCGGCACGTCGGTCCCCGTGGTGATCCGCGAGAGCGGGAGCGTGTTCGGCGAGTTCTCCGGGAGCTCGTGAAAAAGCTTGAGCTGCCCCTCGACCGCCTCGGTGAGCTTGGCGCGCGTCGACGCGAACTTCTCGGCAATGTAGCCGCCCAGATCGCGCTGGCCGATGTGCTGCGTGGTGCCGGAGAGCCACTCCTCCAGGTCCAGCGCCATGTCGAGCGCGGTCGGATAACGAAGGCTCCGATCGCGCGCGAGCGCACGCGCGCAGATCTTCGCCAGCTTGCGCGGCGCGTCCGGACGGATCTCGAGGGCATCGGGAAGCTCGCCGGCGACGAGCCGCGCGAACTTGTCGTCCCCCTTTTGATAGAGACGCCGGCGCGTGATCGCCTCCCACAGCATGATCCCGACGGAGAAGACGTCGCCGCGCCGATCGATGTCCTCGAGGAGCGCCTGCTCCGGCGACATGTACTCGAGCTTTCCTTTGAAGTCGTCGGGGCGCTGCTCGGCGGCGAGCGATGCCTTCGCGATTCCGAAGTCGAGCACCTTCACGCCGCCCGCGAACGTCAGCATCACGTTCTGCGGAGACACGTCGCGATGGACGACCGCGAGCGGCTTGCCGTCGAAGTCGAGGAGCTCGTGCGCATAGTGGAGCCCGTTGAGGACGTCGCAGAGGATGCGGACGTGGAACGCGAGCGGCGCGGAGATCCGGTCCTTGAGGCGCAAGAGGCGGACGTACGGGACGCCCTCGAGGAACTCCATCGCGATGAAGTGACGCCCGGCATCGGAGCCGACCTCGTACGTCTGGACGACGTTCGGGTGGTTCAAGCGCGCCGCGAGGCGAGCCTCGTCGGTGAACATCGTGACGAAGCTCTGATCCGCGGTGAGCTCCTCGCGGAGCTGTTTGATGACGACGAGCTTCTCGAACGCGCCGGCGGCCTTCGTGACCGCGAGGTACACGTCCGCCATCCCGCCTTCCGCGATCCACGCGATGTAGCGATAGTTACCGACTCCCTGCGGAGTTGCCCCCGCCGCCGGGATGACGCGGATGCTCGAGACCGACGCTGACACCCTGAACTGAAGCGTATCCCGACCCGCCCCCAGCGCAACGCGGGCCCCAAAATTCGGGATTTTGCGTGGCTCACGAGCGGCGGGAGCCGGACTCACCTCGTCGCGGAGGACCGTTCGTCTCTTCGGAGGCCCCTTCGCCCCGCGCCGGCGGCTCGACCTCGTCTTCGTCCTCGCCCTCGTAGTCCTCGTCGAGGTCGCCGTCTTCGTCGTCGGAGAGGTCGTCGACGTCGTCCTCGTCCTCGTCGAAGCCGAGGTCCTCGTCGAGACGGCGCGCGAGCACTTCCTTGAGGACCTGGATGTTCTCCTCGTCCTGATGCCGCATCTGGACGAAGAGGTCGGTGAGCTCTTCGTCGTCCCGCGCGTCAGCGACGTACTTGTCGTAGGCCTCGAGCGCCTTGGCCTTGGCGTGGAGGACGGTGATCACGTCGTAGGTGAGGTCGTCGATCGGCGACGGCGTGCTCGACTTCGCCATGGCGGGTTCTCCGGTTCGGCTCTCGGTTCAGGTAGAAAATCGAAAAAATGTCGTCGGACACGCCGTTCCGCCGACACTCTCCTTTTCCGGTATTCGCGTAGCGAACGGCGTGCCGCGGGCGCCCTCGGAAAGGCGCTGGCGTGGGGTCGGGGGACGTCCCAAGGTCGGGTCTGGACGCCTCGCGTGGCGGTTTTCCCCTGTCGGCAAGAGGAAGACTTCCCTCCGCGAGGCGTATGAAAGGCCGGCACGGACGCCCTCGAGCCCGGAACGGGGGATGCACGGGTCGACCCGTCGGATGGGATCCGTGGACCGCGTGGGGGCCGCTTCGGGTGGCCTGGTCGCCACGGCAGTGCTAAGGAGACGCGCAATGAAGCTGAACCGTTGGATGACGAGCGCTGTCGCGGTGACCACCGTTGCGCTCGCGTGCGGCTGCAGCAGCTCCGCTCCGATGACCGCGAAGGCGCCGATGGTGCCTGCGATCGAAGCCACCGGAACGACGAGCCTCATGTCGGCCGAGCTCACGGCGCCCGCGCCGAGGGTCGGCAAGTCCCACCTCGCGGTCGATGCCGATGACGTGGTCGACGGCAACGCGAACGCGAGCGCGAACGCGAACGGCGACGACGAGCTCGCAGCCCCGAAGGAGCCGCGTCGCTCCGACGGATCGCGCCGCGGCGGCCACTTCGGCACGTCGAAGTAAGACTCCAGACTCCGCTAGGCAGCGATCGGCGACTCGGCGAGGTGCCTGAGGAGGTCGGCCGCGTCGTCGTAGATCGCGACCGCGCGACCGAGCGAGCGATCGCTCCACCCGCCGCTCCGGAGGGCGATCGTCGACACGCCGGCGCGCGCTGCCGCCGCGACGTCGTAGGGCGTGTCACCGACCATGACCGCTTCCCCGGGAGCAACCGCGATCCGCTCGAGCGCGACCTCGACGAGGTCGGGATCGGGCTTGCTGCGATCGGCATCGTCCGCCGAGATCAACGTGTGCATCAGATCTGCGACCGCGGCTTCGCGGACGAGATCGGCGAGCTCGTCGCCGCGTGACGACGTCACGACGGCGCAGGTGAGCCCTCGCGCGCGAAGTCGCTCGACGAGCGCACGAGCGCCCGGCAGCGGCCCCAGATCCGGGAGGTAGAGCGCCTTCAGGAGCGCGGAGCGCCGCTCGATGATGAGGCGCCCCTTGACCGACTCGTGGTGGATGCCTGCGACTTCCATGAGCAGCTTGTCCCCGCCCATTCCGATCTTCGATCGCACGAGGTCGTAGGGAACGTCGATCCCGTGCCCGCGCAGCGCGTCGAGCCACGCGTGGGCATGGGCGTCGTTGCTGTCGAGCAGTGTTCCGTCGACGTCGAAGAGGACTGCTCGAATGGCCGCCATGGTTCACCTTCGGAGCCACGTTGCAGTCCGTGTGCCGCACCGCCGCGCCGCGCTGCGGAACGCGAGTTGCCTCTGCGAAAGCCCATGAACGCAATCGACCTACTCAAGCAGCAGCACAAGAAGGTGAAGGACACTCTCGAGACGATGTCCAAGGGCAACGTCGACCAAGACGAGCTTCGGGTCCTGGCCGACGAGCTCGTCGCGCACATGGTGATCGAAGAGCACGTCTTCTATCCCCGCATTCGCTTCCTGATGAAGGACATGATCGGGGAGTCCTTCGAGGAGCACACGGTCGCTCGCTTCACGCTCGCTCGCGCGCTCATGGCGAGCGGGGCCGAGGAGCAGAAAGCGCGGATCACCGTCCTCAAGGAGCTCATCGAGCACCACGTGAAGGAGGAAGAGGAGGAGATGTTCCCGAAGGTGAAGAAGGCGATCGCCGGCGGGCACCTCGACGAGCTCGGCGAGCGCATGCAAACGATGTTCGACAAGGCGTGCGAGAAGGGATTCGAAGCGCTCGTCCGGGGCCCCAGCCACGAGCTCCATCCGTCCGAGCACGGGATGGGCAGCAACGGTCACGCTCCGCGAAAGTCGAAGTCGGAGCGTCCGGCGCGCCCTCACGCGCGCTGAGCGCCATGAACGCTGTGGCGCCGTGCCTCGTACGAGGCACGGCGCCATCTCATTTCTCAGGCGGGCGAGACGGCCGCGGGCGGCGAGAGGCGCGAGCCGGTGGCCGCAACGTACGCGGCACCGATGGCGATGAAATAGCCGCCGAGGATCATCAGCCCTGCCTGCGCGTACGCGGACATCGACTGGGAATACGCGACCGGAACCGACACGAGCGCGAGGCCCGCGAAGATCACGGCGGCCGCGAGGAGCGCCCAGACCATGCCGTCGATGGCCACGGGCAGCGTTGTCCGCCGGCCGGGCGCAACGAGCGGTGCGGCCATCGGGAGTGTGGGAGTTTCGATGTTGAGGCCCATCATGCGAGTCGCCATCCCCGGTCGAGCTGCATCGGACGTGCCTCACCAGCCCGTGGCAGCCCGCACCACCACCGCAAGCTCTTGCGCGACGCGCTGGTGGAACGCAGGGGTCCCGTGACCGTTGCACGCCGTGAGCTCCTCGGGAGGCGCGAGCCCAGGCGCGAAGCTGTGGACACGCGAGTCGCCCGCCGCGACGCGCTCGGCGGTGACCGTGTCCCACGCGGTCTTGATGTTCGTTCGGGAGAAATGATTGGGCGGCTGCTCGTCCGTGACCGAAGGCGAAAGGACGAAGAAGACGTGTGCGAGCGGCGTGTGCGAGCGGAAGGTCGTCACGAGCTTCCGCGCGGCGTCGGTGAAATCGACGAGGCTCGTCGGACCGTCGTCGTAGCCCTGCCCGATCGCGAAGTCGTTGCCGCCGATCATCACGATGATCACGTGACTCTTGAACGTCGAGAAGTCGAACACGCTCGTCGGATCGATCGGGTCGGCGCGCGTGTAGATGAGCGGCATCGTCTCGGTGTCCGGGCGCCAGATGTTCTTGACGAGGCCCTTGCCCGAGTACACCGCGGAGCTCACCTCCGCGTTCACCATCTCGCCGAGGAGCGCGGCGAACGAGAGATGGAAGTTCTGCCAGTGCGCAGACCAGTCTGGACCAGGACAATCCGGGCCGAGGCCGACGCCCTCGATCCCGAAGCCCGCGACGGCCGAGTCTCCGATGATCTCGATCCGGCGGGACGCGCGCTTCGGCGGAGGGAGGAGCTTGCCGGCGCCGAAGTCGTAGCCCATGAACTGGGTCAGGCCGTTCTGTGACTCGCTGCGCTTGTACAGCTCGACGGAGTGCGTGGCATCGGGGAGGCCCTGGGCGAGGACGTAGTCGTGGATGCCGAGGTCGAGGACGAGCTTCGGCTGGAGGACGCCGTCGACGATCACGTCCCACTCGCTAGGTCCGCCTTGCATCCATCCGTAGACGGTCTCGTTCAGCTTCACGCTCACGCCCGTGCCGGCGAAGTTCGCCACGATCCGGCAGCCAGGCCACGCGCAGACCGGTCCCGCGGGATCGCGCCCGTCGAAGCGCCCGATGAAGCGGACGCGCGGCCCAGGAGGCTCCGGTGGGTCGTCCGGCCCCGAAGAGAGGGAGTCCGCGCCGCTGTCGCGCGCACCTTCGGGTCCGGGCGCACCGTCGCCGTTTGCCCCATCCGCGCTCGTTTGCGACGCATCCGGCGACGGCGCGAGCCCCGTGACGTTGTCTTTTCCGTCGTTCCCCGTGCTGCCGCACGCGAAGACGACGGCGGCCCCCCACGCCATCGCAGCGATCGTGAGTGGTTTCCGCGTACGCATGTACTCCCGCGTAAACGCACGTCCCGAGCCATCCGCGATCTCGAGCGCGTCAGCGACGAACGGTCTCAGGCCGCGTCGATCCCACGACGAAGGTCGCTCAGTGTCGCGAGCGCCGCCGGCGTGCGGCGATCAGCGCGAGTCCCGCCGCGCCGATCACGAACCCGAAGTCACGCGCGTCGCGCCCTCCACGAGGAGAGGACGCCGCGACCGAGCATCCGCCGCCGCCGTTGCCTCCGGAGGCCCCCGGCGCGGCAGGCGCTGCGTCGGCGTCACCGGGGCCCGGCTCGACGCCGGACGACCCGCCGTCAGGCGTCCCTGCGTCGGGCTCGACGGCGCTCGGGTCGGCCCACGCGGGAGCCGCATAGCCGCCGAGCGTCGCCGCTTCTTTCGCGCCGCTGATCAAGTAGGGCCCGGCGGTGTCGGTGCGACCGTAGACCGCGTCCGTGCATTTGACGCCGTCGTCCGACGCGCGCGACAGGACGCCGATCACGATCGGCTTGCCGGCCACGACCGACTTCGGCTCGTACGCTCCCGATCCGGAGTCGCCCTCGCAGAGGCCGTTGCCGGCGGCGAGCTCGGCGACCGTCATCTGGTAGTCCGACGGCGTGCAGCCGAGGGTGGAGTCGCCGGGGATGCACTGGATCGTGACGCTGGGGCGCTGCCGGCGCGAGCCCTCGTCGTTGCCACCGGGTGACGACGTCCCGTAGCCAATCGCCGTGAGCGTGCTGCCGAACTTCGCGCGGTCGGTGAGCGACGGGGTGATCGCCGGCGTCGCCGGCGTCGCGACGCTCGCGGGCACGAGGCGATCGAGGACGAGGAGCGCGAGGTCGTTGCCGCAGAAGAGCGCGTCGGCCGGGACGAGCACCTTCTGGACGTCGTACTTGGCCGTCGAGAGATCCGCCTTCGCGTCGGTCGACACGTGGAGTGTGCTCGCCGGGTGCGGAGCGTTGAACTTGTCCGTCGCGCAGTCGACGAAGTTCCCGCCGTTGTCGCTCGCCACGCAGTGGCGCGCCGTGAGGACGAGGTTCGGCGCGATCAGCGTGCCCGAACAGATCTCGCCGGAGTCGTCGAAGACGGCGACCGCAAAGGCGTTCGTCGCGTCGGCGGCGCCGCCTTGGATCGCGTCGGCGCGCTGGCCGGTCCGCGCGGGCGCGCCGTCGCTCGATACCCGGTCGGCGCACGCCCAGAGGGCGAGCCCGCACGCGAGGATCGTCGTCGTTCGCGCCGCGAAGCTCACGGCGAACCGCTCACGGAGGCGTCACGCGAATCGAGACGCGCGACGGGTGATACGTGTTGTCGATCTCACCGTCGACGACGCGGAGGGAGTCGGTCGCGGCGGCTTCCTTGAGGAGCGCCTGGTAGCTCGGCATCGAGCCGTCGAGCAGCTTCGAGATGAAGTTACCCTGAGCCTCGCCGCTCTGGTACTCGGGCGCCTCGAGGCCGTTCGTGATCATGTCGAGGGACTTCGAGCCCCCCGGCTTGAGCATGAAGAAGTCCTTCTCGTAGTAGTTGTACGAGACGCAGCTGTCGAAGAAGAGCAGCTGGTAGTTGCTCGAGAAGCTCGACGCCTTGAAGTTGTCGGGATCGAGCGGGCCGTAGCCGATGTACGAGTGACCGTTGTAGAGGACGACGTCACCGCGCTTCACCGCTCGGCGATGCGGCTCCGGATCCTCGTCCGCGCCGAAGAGCGTCTCGATACGGATCGTGAAGGGACGCGGCGCGGCATTGCCGATCGCGACGTTCACCTTCTTCTCGAAGGTGACCCAGTGGTTGTCGAGCTTCGCAGCGACCTTGGTCTTGAGCTCTTTCTTGTCGGCGGCCGACGTGACGCCCGCCGGGTAGCCGGTGTCGTAGACGGTCCACTCGATGAAGTTCTTGAACGAGAGACCGTCGACCTTGCGATTGGCCACCATCACCGACGTCAGCGTCTCGGCGGGCTCGGTCTTCGTGAGCTGGAACTCCGGGTGCGCCTTGAAGATGACGCCGAGGGTGTCCATCCACTCGTAGTAGCCGTCGTCCTTCGTCGCTTCGACGCGTTCGTGGGCGAGGCGCCCGACGACGAGCGCGACGGTGAGGGCGTTCGGATCCGATCCACCGGCGAAGAGCTTGTCGTACTCGGGGTACGTCGCCTTGTCGGCGGTCGCGGCGCGTTCGAGCTTCATCGCGGTCGGGAGGAAGAGGCGCTCGACGCGCGACTTCGAAACCATCTTGCGCTTGTCGGCGAGCTTGCCCGTGTCCGCGTCGATCGTCCGTTGCTCGCGATCCATCGCCTTGCGGCACGTTGCGCGGGTCGGGTCGAAGTCGTACCAGAGGAGTCCGCCGTGCGCGTCTTCGCGCGCTTCCTTGTCGTTCTTGGTGCAGTCGGGGAGGACCTTGTCGACCTGGACGTCCGCGCCCTGCGCGAGGAGCGCGAGCGAGAGGGTCGTATGGCGGGCGAGCTCGACAGGGATGACGGCCTCGTCCTTGTACGAGTACTTCACCTCGATCATCGGGGTGCCGCGGTCTTCGGGAGCGTTCGTGTCGAAGACGGTGACCTCGCGGCGCTTGATGCTGCCGGCGTCGACGTTCTGGACCTCGCGGGAGCGGACGGCGACCTTCGACGCGAGGAGCGCGCCGAACGCGGTCTGCGTCTGCTTGCGCGCGGCGGCGAGCATGTCTTCGTCGCTCGCGTTGGGCTTCACGTAGACGACGCCCTGGAACGAGAGGATGCGCTGGCGCGCGGTCAGGCTCGTGAGATCGTCCTCGTCACCTTGGGTCGCGTCGTCCCCGCCCGCAGAGCAACCTGCGACCAGAGCCACCATCGCACCGAGCAACCATTGACGTCCTCGACCCATCACGCACCTCTTCCAACAATGGGTAGGTGCAAGGCACGAACCATCCTACATCTGACCACGTGACGCGGACTTACGAGCCAAGCGGCCGGAATTCCGCCGGGATCTGTGGATCACGCGATCCAGGCGACCGAGAGGTCGGGTAGCGTCGCGGGGATGGACGCGATCTACGCCGGCGGTGTGCTCGCGATGATCGCGCTCGCGCTGTGGTTCGCCACGCGCGACAACGAGATCTTCCGCGTGTCGATCAAGAAGGGTCGCGTGACCGTCGTGCGAGGCAAGGTCCCGCCGAGCTTCATGAGCGACCTGCGCGAGATCGTCCGGCACGTCGACGATGGAATCGTGCGCGCCGTCAAACAGGGCGGACAAGGGCGCATCGTCGTCTCGTCGTCGATCGACGAGGCCACGGCCCAACGCCTTCGGAATGCTTTCGCGCTCTACCCGGCCGCAAAACGGCTCTGAGCAGACGGCGCGTTCAGCAGCCGGCGAGGATGATCGCGGGCGGCGCGCTCATCAGCTTGCGCCCACGGCGCACGCGACGAACGATCCGGGAGATGAGGTCAGCCAGCATCTTGGCGCCACTTCTGCGCTCATTCGGCGGGAAGGTCAAGTATTAGTCACCCGCCTCTGAAACGGGGGGAAGCCGGGGGGCCGCGGAGGGGTCTAGGCCCGCGTTCTTACATCGTCTTTCGGTGAGCTGGTGGGCGTCCGTCGCGCGCATAGGATGCCCGCGCGATGCGCCGCCCCCTCCTCTTGCTGCTCACGATCCTCACCTCCATCGCCTGCGGTTCCAGCGGAGCCGATCGCGGAGGCGCCTCTTCGGGAGATCCGAACGGACCCGGATCGTCGTCAGGAGATCCGAACGGGCCGGGCTCGTCGAGCGGAACGCCGGGCGAGGTCGCGACCGATCTCGCCGGCGTGTGGTCGGTCGCCGGGAAGGACGCGCGCGGCGCGTATCACGGACAAGCGGAGGTGCGCTCGGACGCAGGGCAGCTCCGCTTCTTCCGCACGGTCCAGTACGACGGCGTGAAGGTCGAGGACGGGCGCGATCTCCACTGGGCGCTGGTCGGATCCGCGAAGGGCGACACGACCCGCGAGATCACGATCGACGTCGTCCTCGAGAACCGTGGCTTCGTCGTCGAGCGCAACGGGCTCGAGCGCAAGGCGACGGACGCGCCGATCGCGCTCACCGCGAAGGTGAAACTCGAGGCCGGTCAGGGCAAGGCCACGTGGTCGGGCAGCGGAGCGGCCGGTGACGAGACGTGGACGAAGCGGGCGCCTTCCGCCGCGCTCCCGATCGTCGTCGTCGATCGCAAGGTCGTGGCTGCGCACGACCCTCCTTCGACGAACGTGAAGAGCGCGTTCTTCTCGACGTACGCGTCCTACCACACGCTCCCGCTCGTGAAGCCGTACGTCGCGAAGCCGGAGTTCCAGGCGGCGATCCACGGCCACGTGATCGACAAGACGGACTACGACTTCTACCGCGCGAACAAGGGCGCGCTCCGCGTCGTCAACAAGAGCATCGACGGGATCAGCCTCGTCGAGACGATGACGCGCGCGAACGCGTATCGCGCGACGCTCGCCGAAAAGGCGGAAGGCTTCGACGCCGAGATCGTCAGCGAGTTCCTCGATCCGCAGACGGGGATGCTCCTCGACGCGGCGCCTCCGGGTCAGCCGCATCCGGTTCACATGTCGGCCGCGCTCTGGACGGGGATCTTCACCGCGAGCGAGATCTTCCGCTTCCAGGTCACGGGCGACGCGAAGGCGAAGGCGAACGTCCTGAAGACGCTCGACGGGATCCTGAAGCTGCAGGAGGTCACCGGAGACTGGACCAAGTTCGCGCGCGCGATTCGTCCGGCAACCGGCGCGCTCGCACCCGGATGGCACGCCGGCGCGGGCGCGCTGTCGAACCTCGAGTGGCTCGAGGGCGGCAACAACGACATGATGAAGGGCCTCTACGCGGCATACGCGCTCGGCCACGGGCTCTTGTGCAAGGCGCCCGGAAACGAGGCAGTCTGCGCGCGGATCCGCACCAACGCGAAGCACCTCGCCGACGACGTCGAGGTCAACCGCGGCAACGACGATCTCGACTCCGCGTGGCTCACCGCGATCGTCTCGACCGACGTGATCACGAAGCTCACGTATCAGACCAAGGCCGACGCGGCGTGGGCCGTGACGAAGCCGATCATGCTCGCGAACACGACGCTCTACGAGCAGGGGACGGCGGACTGGAGCGGGCTGAACCTCGGCTTCGTCGGCAACCTCTTCCACATGTCGCTCGCCGAGAGCTACGACGTCGGCGGCAGCGGCAAGGCGACGTTCCAGAAGATCATCCAGGACACGTGGTCGAACCTGCGCCGCCAGCGCCTCCCGCTGTGGAACATCCTCCACGCGGTCTACGGCACGTCGGGCAAGGATCCCGCGTCGGCCGAGGACACCGTGTGGCGCCTGCGCGAGTTTCCGTTTCCGAAGCCGACGATCAAGGTCGACCACCGGATCCGCCCCGACTTCTCGCTCTCGCCCTATCCGTCGCTCCCGTGGAAGAACGATTGGACGACGACCGATCGGAGCCAGGCGCTGGCGAGCGTGCCGCTCTTCGAGGAGGCGCTCGACATCTATCGGTTCCGGCTCGAGATGAAGTACGAGGGCGACTCGCGCGCCGCGCGTTCACCGGCGCCGGAGTATCTGATCGCGTACTGGTTCGCGCGGCTGCACGGGCTCGTCGGCGCGAGCGATTGATCACCAGACGTCGACGATCGTCATTTCGCGGAGGCCGGATTTTCCGCGGAGCTCGATGACGTCGCCGTGGGTGCGGCCGAGGAGCGCTTTGCCGAGGGGCGATTGCGGGGTGACGACCTGGACGCTCACGCCGTCGAGATCGAGGCGCACGCCGCCGCCGTAGGGCGAGACGAAGAACATCGTTCGTACGTCGTCGTCCTCTTCGAGCGTGACCACCGCGGACGACTGGATCGGGGTCGTCTTGCCGATGTCGCGGAGCTCGAGGCCGGCGAGGATCTTCGCCGCGGTCTCGAGCTCACCCACGCGCGCCGCCTGACCTGCCGCGAGGTACGACGCCTCGAGCGCGCGCGTGTCCTTGTCGTTCTCGGGCTTCGCCTCTTCGTGGGTCGCCGCGTGGGCCGCGTCGGTCGCCGCCTTCCGCATCGTCGCGATCTCGCCCTCGACGTGCGCGAGCAGCTGCGCGACGAGCGTTCGCTTTCGTTCGCGGCTCATCGAACCCGAGAATAGTCCTAACGTGCCGCGAGTCGAACGACGATGTCGGCGCAGTCCTTCGCGACGAGCGCGACGGCCATGTCGGCGCGGCGGAATCGCTCGTGATCGCCGGGGAGGTAGCAGAGCTCGGCGCGAGGATGGCCGGTGAGCGCGGTGACGTACGAGGCCTCACCGTCGAGCGAGCGCGTCACGTCGCCATAGACGAGGATGAACGAACGCTTCGGATCGCCGTCGAGCCACGCGCGCGCGATCGGCCCGCCGGCCTTGCGACCGAGATCGCTGCTGCCGTCGTAGGTCGGGTCCACCATGACGACGCGCGAGATCCCGGCCGCCTCGCTCTTCATCAGACGAAGGACGGGGATGCGACCGAGGCTGTAGCCCGACACCGTCGTGTGCTCGTGGGCGGCGAGGAAATCGAGGACGCTGCGAGGAGGCTGAGCCTGGATCTGCGCGTCGGACCATCGCGGCGCGAGGACGTCGTCGCCGCTCGCTTGGCGGACGACCATGTCTTGCGAGAAGCCCAAGCCGGACATCCCGTGGAAGTACACGAGCGCGTTCTCGGTGCTGGTCGCGGCGGAGGAGGACTCGCCCGACCCGTCGTCGCCCGGCGCGGACGAGCAGCCGGCGACCACGCTCGCGCAGAGTGCGGCGGTCGTGACGATCCCGGCAAGGCGCGCGAGCGGACCCATTGGCTCCGATGTAGCAGGGTGTGTGCCAAGGGTTGAATCGCCACTATTTGCGGCGTTCTTGGGCCGTTCGTCGTCGCGAAAGAGGGCCGTTCGGATCGCGGAGCCACCAGCCCGACTGGGTACAGATCATCCCTCCGGGCGCGCTTCGGGCGAGCCCTCGGGGCCGCGCTCGGTCGAGACGAGCGTGTACGAGGACGAGCTCGAGCCGTCCGGAAGGATGACGAGACCGATCGTGAGGACCGCGACGAGCGCGGTCACGAACCCGCCACCGCCGCTCGACGTGTTCTGCTGGAACGTCACCGGTGCCGCGCCGGCGAACGCGACCGGCGGCCGCGCGATGACGTCGCGAGACGTCTTCCGCCGCCTCGCGAGCTCGTCGATCGTGATCGACGCGGGAACGTCGCGGGTGCGCCCACCGAGCTGACAGATCGCGTCGGTCGCGCCGAGGAGGGCGAAGCTGCAAGGGACCGGGTCGAGCGACACGCGGTCGCCCTGCGTCGCGATGACCGGCGCGCCGATCTTGTGAGATAGGACGTCGTAGAGGTGCGTCTCGCCGTCGACCGCCACGACCTCGACCTCGCTGACCTCGCCGCTCTTGTGAATCGCGAGGACGAACGTGCGAAAGCCGTCGCGCTCGCGGGTGCCCGTCACGTCGATCGAGACCTGCGCGATGCTCTCGTGTCCGCTGATCGAGATGAAGTAGAGGAGCGCGCCGTCGGACGACTTCGCGCGAACGCGGTAGACGAAGCGATCGCCGACCCTGAGCGAGAGGAGCGGCGACGCGACCTCGCGGCGCCCGACGACGAAGAGCTTCGTCGTCATCTTGACCGGACCGCGTTCGGCAGAGGCGTTGAACCAGACCTTGCCGGCCTCGGTGGCGCGCACGCGGACGTGATCGGGGCCGAACCAGCGCGCGCGGGTCGCGTCGTCGACCGGGTGCGGCTCCCGCTCGGTCCGCCAACCGAACCACCAGTAGCGTTGCGCGGGACGGGCGAGCTGCACGGGGACGTCGAGCTCGTGGCCGACGTGCATCTCGCGAGGGCCGGACGCGGTGAAGAACGGGAGCTCGCCGACCCGATGGAGCGACTCGGCGTGGTTCTGCGCGGCCGTGAGCGAGAGACCGAGGATCGCGCACGGCAGCGCGATCGGAACGAGACGGAGGTGTCCCTCCTTGCGGAGCGCGAGGATCAGGATCGACGCGAAGAGGACGCCGAGACCGATCGCGAACGCCGCCGCGTCGTACCGGAGCGGATCGCGGAAGAGGTTGTCGACCGAGCGCTCGCCGCGAACCCGCGCGGGGGAGAACATCAGGTAGACGGGCACCGCGATCACGATCGCGGCGAGCGCAGGGACGATGGGGGCGATCAGCGCGCCGGGTCGTCGCCAGGCGGCGATGACCAGGGCGACGAGCAAGAGGGCCGCGGTCGCTGCGCCGAAGAGGGCGAGGTGCACGGGCCGAGAAGCGATGCTGTACGTAGTGTCACCGAGCGTCGCGTCGAACGTCGCGGGGAGGAGGGTCACGCCGAGTCGATGCTTCAAGGCACGTACCGCGCGGCCCGCGTAGATCGCTACGCCGCCCTCTCCGAGCGCTTCCGTGGGGTTCGCAACGCGTCATGCGCGTGAGGCGCGCGCTACGCGGCGTGACCCTACGGCGCGGCGATCACGGGTGTCTTCGCGCGACGTCATCCATGGTCTGGCACGGCGGCGCCATCGTGACGAAGCGCTGACGAACGGCTGACGAAGCGCCCATCGAGAGCGACGTGATACGTTCGTGCGGAGGGAGAAGGCAGGTTTTGCGCGTCACGGGGTACGTCGTCGAGGCGCTCGTCGCGCGGGGCGGGATGGGGGACGTGCACCGCGCGCGCGTCGAAGCCACCGGCGAGCTCGTTGCGATCAAGGTGATGCGCAACAACGAGGGCGACCTCCCGACGACCGCGCGCGCGAAGGAGCGCTTCGCGCGTGAGGCGCGCGTCCTCGCGAGCCTCGACCACCCTTCGATCGTCCGCTACGTCGCGCACGGCTCGACGCTCGACGGGCGGCCGTACGTGGCGTCGGAGTGGATCGAGGGTGAGACGCTCGAGGCGCGGATCGCGTTGCGACGTCTCTCCGCGCGAGACGCCGCGTCGCTCGGCGCAGTCCTCGCGGACGCGCTCGCGGCGGCGCACGCCGCCGGGACCGTCCACCGCGACGTGAAGCCGTCGAACGTCATCGTGATGCCCAACGGCACCCCGAAGCTCGTCGACTTCGGCGTCGCGAAGGTCGCCGCGCCGGCGCTCACGCGCGACGGGGCGCTCGTCGGCACCCACGGCTACATGGCTCCGGAGCAGCTGCGCGGCAGCACCGACGTCGACTCCCCCGCGGACGTCTTCGGGCTCGGATGCGTCCTCTACCGCGCCCTCACCGGACGCAACGCCTGGGGCGAGGCCGACGAAGCCGAGCTCCTCTCGCGGATGCTCTCCGGCCCGACCCCGGATGTGCGCGCCCTCCGCCCCGACGTCCCCCCCGACCTCGCCACCGCCATCGCGTGCATGTTACACGCATCCCCGCCAGCACGCCCCACCGCCGGCGAAGTCGCGACCCTCCTCACCACCCTGGCCGCCGAGATCGACGACTCCCCCGCC
>JADMIO011478691.1_pt1 | contig 27300 bp, 22 predicted proteins | sample 8958161 | NCBI WGS metagenome assembly JADMIO01 (sample SAMN16585339, study PRJNA669376) | soil metagenome | isolation source: Crop rotation soil | place: USA: Cullars Rotation, Alabama | collected 2011
TCGCCCAGATCTGTTTCAATGCTTTCTATTCCATTTTTTTCCATGGCATCGTTGAGATGAATCTCTTCAGTAACCATGCTTTTACTTTTCACTAAAGTTTTGCAATTCTTTTCTTTGCAGATTTTCAGTATCTGCTGAATTGCTTCTTCTGAATTCTCTGCCCAAAGCACTTTTCCCCCTCTCATGGAAAAATTTCTTTCGAATTCCTCTAATCGCTGATCCAATGTTTCGATAGCTTTCCACTTGATATTCTTGGCCCTTTCTCTCGCGAGATCAACATTGTCGAATTGCATTTTACCCTGGGGAACCACCGCATTGTACCTGCCTATATTGAAGTTAATCTTCCGCCGATGCTCCAGATCAGCGGCCTTAATACTGCTTTTGGCTAAAAAATTTTCGGAAGTCTCTGACATAATTTTTCTCAACAATTAAAGTACCCTGTACTATTTCGATTTTTTAATTACCGGCGATGTTATTGGCCCACTAAAAAAATTGAATTACAAAACATCAGTTTTCCATTCTCCCAAAAATCACGAAACAATACATTATCTGTTAAATAAGTTATATGTCCGTCACCGAGATCTTGTACACCAAACAACAAGCCATCCTTCAATTTACGATTGAGTTTATTGCCGACATAGCCAGCCATTTGATTTTCCTTTTTTATCACACCGGCATTCCATCCGCCTTCTTTGATAAATTCATAAACCGCATTATCCATTTTCAGTGTGTAGTAGTATTTTGGATACCCATACATTAATGGATGAGTATTGTCAACTTCCACTTTAAAAATTGATCCTGGCGTTATGTTGGCAAGTGCTTCTCTCTCGCGGTAATCGAAGCTTTGTAATAATTGATACAAATCCTTTTCCGGAATTGAATCTGAAATGTTTTTAGAATGAATGGCACTCCAATCTGTCTTTGATAATTGCGCAACTGCACTTTCTAATGCCACCACGCGTCCACCTTGTTCTATCCATTGTCTGAATTTTTCCGAAGTTTCTTTATCTGCAAGAAACGGATAACGACCATCCGGTAAAATGATCACATTAAATTTGTTCCAGGGAATTCTTCTTACATCTGCGTTATTGATCAACGTTAGTGGATACTTAATTTCTTTTTCAAAGAAATTCCAGATCTCGCCGGCAGCATTTGGATTCACATCTTCACCGGTTATCAAAGCAACTTTCGGCACATCCATCATCCGGATATAAGCACTTCCAAAATCGTATCCTTTGTCAACCATTCCACTGCTTACAGCAAACATTTTGATGTTGTTGCTATTACAAACTGTTGCAATAAAACTTCCCAAAGCATTTCCAAAACGTTCATTTCCTTTTCTTAAAATAATGATGGAACCCCTGTTAAACTTTTCTCCCGAAATTTCAAAAGGTGATTCAGAAAAGCGAATTTTTATATTACTTTTCATCAACGTTGCCATCGTCTTTACAGAGGTGACACCTTCCCAACGTATCACATATCCATAAGCATCTGTTGATTGGTTTACTACAGAATCAGGAATTACTTTTCGTGATGTGGAGTTAATGGATTGTTTACTCGCAAATGCCGTCAGTCCATATACATAAGGTAATGCCCATGCGGTAATATCATACGTTGCTGAGTCAACTAATCTGGTTTCCGGTTCGAATAAAACCTTTACCAATGCTGCTTTTGGTTGGGATGAATTTATTACAAGATCACCTTCCGAAATATTGAAAGACTCCTCCTTTTTGTTTTGATAATTGTAGCCCTTCACTACTCCTTTTCCTGTTCCATAGCGAATATTATTTTTATCCAGTAAATTGATCAGCGAGCGAAATCTTTCTGATTCAGCGGGAACATTCTTTACCACGTATATTTTATACTCACCTATAGTTCCGCTTACTGCCGCATCAAAATATTTTTTGAATTCCGAGACAAGCTTCTCTGCATTTACGGAAGCTGTTTCAATTGAACTGATGCCGGTTGTGTAGTGGTGAAGTGCACGATCGGACAGCGTTAATGTATCACCTTCATCTGTATTAGCGCCGAGTCCTCCTGCAGGTCCTCCACCTTGTTCATATGTCATTCCAATTGACCCGTTATAAAGCGGGTATGTATCACCGTAGGACGGATACAAAAGATCAAATATTTCTTTGGTGAAGTAGAGCCAGTTGTTCCGATCAAAATATTTAGCATGATTTTTACCGATGGCTAATTGAAAATCTCTTTGCCATTTTGTAATTACTTCGTGATATGGCTGCGCAGCCGGAGCAAAATAATAAGGCTGATTTACACCTTGCTCATGGAAATCGACATGAACCTGCGGCATCCACGCATTATATTGAATAAGACGGCTTCTGCTTTCAATCTGTGTTTGCCAGGCCCAGTCACGGTTAAGATCGAAATTGTAATGATTCAATCTTCCGCCCGGCCATGGCTCACGATGCTCACGGGCGATATTCTCCGGATTATATTGTTCCCCAACTACAGAGTTGTACCAGTTTACATAACGTTCTCTGCCATCAGGATTTAAGCAGGGATCAATCACAACAACCGTGTTTTTCAGCCAACCTTTCGTTTCAGTATTTGCAGGATCCACAAGGCTGAATAAAGTAAGCATGGCAGCTTCAGTTGAAGATGTTTCATTGCCATGTACATTATAGCTTAACCAGACAATTGCAGGAGCCTTTTCATTCGCAGCTGCTTTATCATTGGTGAGATGAGCTAATCTCAAATTGTTCAAACGAATATTTTCCAGGCTAGATATATTTTCTGCTGAAGAAATAAAAGCAAGATAGAGTGGACGATGTTCATTCGTTTCTCCATATTGTTTCAACTGAGCAACCGCAGGCGAAGATTGAGCGACATATTGGAAATACTCCACCACTTTATAATAAGGCGTAAATCGGCTGCCGATTTTATAACCCAAAAAAGCCTCGGGAGATTTTACCTGCCCCACAGCAGAGAACACAAGGAAAACAGAAACGATCAGGAATAATTTTTTCACGAAAAAAATTTATAGTTATTGGTAAGGGCAAAAGTGAGCATAAAATCTCATGTATGAAGGATTCTTATTTATAGACGGCGTTAGATATGGTAAGATCAACTCATAGCCGGCGTTAGTATTCCCAGTTCTTTTCCGATTTTGGTAAATGCTTCGATGGCTCTATCAAGATGGCGTTTCTCGTGTGCCGCACTCAACTGCACCCTGATTCTTGCCTGGCCTTTTGCAACAACAGGAAAAAAGAATCCAATAACATAAATTCCTTCATCCAGCAACTTCGCTGCAAAGTTCTGAGCAACAACAGCATCATACAACATGATTGGTACGATTGGATGTTCTCCCGGTTTAATATCAAATCCGGCTTCGGTCATCTTCTCCCGGAAATAGCGTGTGTTTGATTCTAATTTATCACGTAGTTCGGTAGTATTGCTCAGCATGTCCAGCACTGCGATGGACGCACCAACAATGCTTGGTGCCACGGTGTTGCTAAAAAGATATGGCCGGCTGCGTTGACGCAACATTTCGATTATTTCTTTTTTACCGGATGTAAATCCTCCGCTGGCTCCACCCAACGCTTTTCCTAACGTACCGGTTATAATATCAATTTTACCCATCACATTTCTATATTCATGAGTACCGCGTCCGGTTTTGCCAAGAAATCCTGAAGAGTGACATTCATCTATCATCACAATGGCATCATATTTATCAGCGAGATCACATATTACATCAAGCTGAGCAATCGTTCCATCCATGCTAAAAGATCCATCGGTAACGATTATACGATTACGCAATGAACTGCTTTCTTTCAGTTTCTCTTCCAGATCAGCCATATTATTATGTTCATATCTGAATCGCTGTGCTTTACATAAACGAACGCCGTCTATTATTGACGCATGATTCAAAGCATCGCTGATGATCGCATCTTCTTCATTGAATAACGGTTCAAACACGCCGCCATTCGCATCAAAGGCGGCAGCATACAATATGGTATCTTCTGTTCCCAGAAATTCAGATAATTTCTGCTCGAGTTGTTTATGGATATCCTGGGTACCGCAAATAAACCGAACGCTACTCAATCCATAACCTCTGTAGTCTATATACTTTTTGGCCGCTTCCAATACTTTCGGATGTGAAGAAAGCCCGAGGTAATTATTAGCACAGAAGTTAAGAACCGTTTTCCCGTTTACGATGATCTCTGCTCCCTGCTCACTACTGATGATTCGCTCTGTCTTTATCAAGCCCGCAGATTTGATCTCCTCTAATTCCCCGGCAATTCTTGAAACAAAATTTGAGTTCATATTTCCAATATTTGGTGTGAGATACAAATCTAACAACAGATTGCCTTCACTACCAACGTTGAAAGAAATTAGTTTAGGCGCCCATTATTTCCCGAAAGACAAACAGGAAAATCTGTAACTTTTGAATGGTCATTCCGTTACAATTTCAAACATTGGATAATGGTTATTAGAAAAGAACTTTTCCTTTTTCTGACCTTGATAGTAACGGCATCGGTTCTTTTTTTAACAACTCTAAGGATCGAAGACAATGGTTATCAAAGAATTATGACTGAAAAAAGGATCTGGCGCTGTTTTGATACTGATAGAAACGTTCCTGATTTTGGAGAAGAACTACTTTTTTTAAATTTTTGTAACTTTTCGGAAGCTACGGGCGTATAGGTTAAAACTCAGCTAATAATATAATTTTAGAGACTTTATTAAAACCTGATGACAGAGAGAGAATACAACCAATGTGTGAACTTATATGCAGATAATGTATATCGGTTCATCTTAAAGAATCTTCGTCATGAAGAAGATTCAAAAGATGTTGTTCAGGGTGCATTTGAAAAAATGTGGATCCATAGAGAACAGGTGGACAATGAAAAATGCAAGAGTTATTTATTTACGATCGCTTACAATCAAATGATCGATCATATCAGGAAAAATAAAAGGATCAGCTTAAAAGAAACCTTTAATGAGGAAGCCAGGGGAGCAGAAAGAGAACAACACAATGCAAAAAGGATTTTGGATGAAGCATTAAGCAAATTAAGCCCCACGCAAAAGAGCCTTGTGATGCTGAAAGATTATGAAGGATATAATTATGCAGAGATAGGAGAAATAACGGGACTGAATGAAAGCCAGGTGAAAGTTTATTTGCATAGAGCAAGAATTCAACTCCGTCAATACATAGTGAAGCCGGAAAACGTTTTATAATAAAGAAATCAGAATAATAAAATGAACATTAACCGCGATAATTACGAACAGTTTTTTCTGCTTTATGTAGACAATGAGTTGTCTGCCGATGAGCGTAATGCTGTCGATCTGTTCCTTGCGGAAAATGCTGATTTAAGAGGGGAGTTTCAAATGCTTTCAGAAACTACTTTGCCTGCAGAGGAAATTTCCTTCGGTTTCAAGAATTCTCTTTTGAAAAAAGAAAATGAGATAGAACCCGTACTGGAAAACATGTTATTGTTGTTGGATAATCAGCTGGATAGTTCCGCTGCAGCATCACTAAAGAAGAATATCGCAGCAGATGCATCGTTGAAAAACGAATGGGAAGTTTTACAACAAACAAAATTAAATCCGGCCGAAAAAATTGTATTTGAAGAAAAGAAATTGTTATACAGGCATTCAGCAGGAAGAGTAGTATCGATGGGCTTCAGGCGATTTGCGGTAGCTGCAGCCATAATAGGAGCAGGATTATTCATCGTACTAACGATCACAAATAAAGGAAATGATCATCAGGATGTGGCAAGCGTAAATACAAATACTGAGAAGGTTTCAGGCAATAAAATTGCAGTTACAATTAAACCGGATGTAATTCTTAAAGAGGAAAAAGTTACAACTACGATAAATAAAGCCAATGATGTTCCTTCTGAAATTAATTCGCCTGTTGAAAAGCAAAACCGGGCAAATGTTTCACCAAAGAAAGTTGAAAAGAAATCCATTCGTAACGAAGTAGAAAAACAAGAAAAGCAGGTAAAGGAAATAGAGATTGCTCAGAAGGAAAATAAAAAGGAAACGAATAATCTTCCTAAACCTTATTACGAAACTGTTAACAACAGCCCAAGTAACAAATTAGCCAACAACGACGTACCAAAAGCAGTTGAAAGGAAATTAGTTACTGAGCAGGAAAAAATTACTCCGAAAGAAATGAATGATATAGAGATTACGAGCCGCAATGCGGGTTTTGCAAAGACTGCAGCCTTGGATGAATCTGCATCGGAAAAAAGTAATAATCACATTCTTTTCCTCAACGAAGAAACCGTCAGTAAAACTAAACTTAGTGGTTTATTTAAAAGAGTAAAGCGAGTAATATCAAGAAGTACAAACATAACAACGGGGAATAGCGTACGAATCGCCGGCTTTGAAATCGCCGCCCGATAAATTCACACACAAAAGAACAGATTATGAAAAAGCTAAACATCTTATTAGCAACGGTATTTTATTGCTTGTCCGCAATGGCACAGACCGATTCAACAACCGTTATTGAAAAGGACACAGTTCCAAATCAAAGCAAGGACACGATGAGAGTTGGTAACATTATCATCATTAAAAAAGGCGGAAAGAAATCCGATCATGACAGCACCTCCTATAATGTTGATACTTACCACCGCAAGAAAAATTCACGCGTGACAACAAACTGGGGAATAGTAGATATCGGGTTCGCAAATTATAGTGATAAAACAAATTACGGGGCTATCAGTGCTGATCCGTTTTTAGTTAATCGCCCTGGTTCACCTGGATTGGGAAAAGATGATTTCAAAGTGAGATCAGGAAAAAGCATCAATGTAAATGTTTGGTTCTTCATGCAAACGCTGAATATCGTAAAGCAGAATGTAAGTCTGAAATACGGACTCGGACTGGAGTTAAACAACTATCGATATAAATCTGATATCAGTTACAAAGAAAACGGGCCGATTCCTTTCCAGAGTGCAATCACCAACAAGCCTTTCGTTTTTCGTGATTCCATTTCATTCAGTAAAAATAAACTGGCAGCAGATTACCTAACGGTGCCCGTTATGCTAAATTTCGCTACCGGTAGGATCGGTAAAACAAAAGGTTTTAATCTTGGTTTCGGAGTTAGCGGCGGATACTTGTACAGTCAACGTAATAAGCAAAAAAGTGAGGAACGTGGAAAGCAAAAAAATAAAGGAGATTATGATCTCGAACGTTTTAAGTTTTCATACATCGGTGAGATAGGATTGGGGCCGGTTAAATTTTATGCATCTTATTCACCTAACTCAATTTACGAACATACTTTAGACATGCGGCCTTACAACATCGGGATTCGCTTAAGTAATTAGTAGTCAAATTTTCTTCTCTCTCACCTTCGTCTGCGATAATAATCCACGATTATCAAAGGCGAAGGTTTTTTTATTTACAGATGGAGCTTTGATTATATTGCGTTAAATGATGTACAATAGATTTTTGAAGGAGCAAATTTCAGGCTTCAGTGTTTTACTGGATAAAGTGGAAGTAGAAAACATATCTGACAGTATCTATTGCAGAAAGTACCTGGCTCATCTCTTAGAAAATAATTCGTATTACCTGGAAATATATGCCGGTGTGCTCTATAAAATTTTATCTTCCTCTAAAAAAGAAATTTCCACATTATCCTTGATTGACTTTGGTGCAGGAAATGGGTTATTAGGGTTGTTTGCAAAGTATTGTGGTTTTGGAAAAATCTTTATTGTCGACGTAGATCCAAAATTTATGGCAGCTGCTGAGAATTTGAGCAATCAGTTAAGATTAAATATTGATGGCTTTATTTCCGGAGATATTCATGCTGTCGCTGATTTTTTAAAATCAAATGTTCCCGATGCAATTGCAGGAACAGATGTAATTGAGCATGTTTATGATCTCGACGATCTTTTCTTGTCGATCAGAAATATGAATCCTGAAATGATTTCGGTATTTACTACAGCCAGTAATCCGAAGAATTTTTTGAAGGTAAGTTCGTTGAGGAAGCTACAAAGAAGAGATGAACTCGTTGGCGGAAATCCAAGCGACTTTCAGCTGTTTGGTGAAGATCCGCATGAATCTTTTCTCATGATCAGAAAGAAGATCGTTAAAAATTCCGGCGTTCAATTAACAAACAATGAAATAGAAAAATTGGCGATAGCAACTCGTGGATTAAACCAGGCAGATATTCTGGAGTCTGTAGAATTGTACAGATCAAATGGAAAAATGCCAACGCCTCCAACGCATACGAATACATGTAACCCATTGAACAGCAGCTGGACTGAAAGAATTCTGCCGTTGAATGAATATCAAGCTTTGTATTCACGGCATGGATTTTTAATTAAAGTTGATAATGGCTTTTACGATGAACATAAAAAAGGGTTAAAAAAAATTCTGAATACGATATTGAATATAGCTGTTCGTATATTCGGAATAAGTTTTTCTCCCTTCATCATTTTTGTAGGAACGAAAAAATAATTATTTTGCAGATAATCTAATATTTAAGGCCTTTTCAAATCTTTTTGCTAAAATGAAATACCGCATCTTCTTCTCTTTAATTCTTCCTGTTTTATTTCTGTCATTAGGATTTATTCCGGGTTCAATGCGTAAAACGCATGAAATTTCCAGGTTAGAAAGAAATAAAAACAAACTGGTAAACCCGTATTATATTATCGTTGACAAAAGCGATTATGAGCTGAAAGTATATGATGACGAAGGTTGGTATGCCACTTACCCAATCGTTTTTGGAAGTAAGGATTTGAGTGATAAAATGAGAGAAGGGGATAAACGTACACCTAATGGCAGTTTCAGAGTGATCCTGAAAAAGATCCATCCAAAGTGGGGCCCGGAATTATTGCTCGACTATCCAAATCAGGAAAGCGTTCAAAAATTCAATGAAAGAAAAGCGAAAGGAATAGTTCCGAAAAATGCACGCATCGGTGATGGCATTGCGATCCATGCCACACGTCCCGAAGAAGAATGGACAATTGATAATTTTTATAACTGGACAGATGGTTGTGTATCAGTAAAATACACAGAGATGAAGGATCTGTTTAGCTATATCCCTGTTGGTACTCAGGTAACGATCAAGCCATAATCAGATAAAGATCAGGTTCCCATCTCCATAACTTAGAAAACGGAAATCATTTTTCAAAGCATACTCATAGATCCTTTTCCAACGGCCATGAGTAGCTGCAGCTACTAATAACAGCAATGTTGATTTCGGTTGATGAAAATTTGTTATAATTCCTTTCAGAATTTTAAAAGAATATCCGGGCATTATCAGCAACTGAGTTTGCGTAAAAATTCTTTCAATTCCTTTTTTCTCCATCCATTTGATCAATCCATTCAATGCATCCATAACTGAAAGGTTTATGTTACAAAGAGGGTCTTCATAAACATCCCATTGATTTAAACGAAGGTTGGGTTGATCTGCATGTAGAATTGACTTCACACCCAGCCAATAAAGAGACTCAATAGTTCTGGCTGATGTCGTTCCGACTGCGATGATGTTGCCAGAGTTTAATAATATCTTTTCTATTGATCTTTTGGATACATCAATCCATTCAGCATGCATCTCATGTTCGTTCATTACCGAAGCTTTCACTGGTTTGAATGTGCCTGCTCCGACATGAAGTGTAATATTTTCTCTTGCTATGCCTTTCTCCTCGAGATCTTTAAATATTTTCTCTGTAAAATGAAGCCCGGCAGTAGGTGCTGCGACAGAGCCTTCATGTTGCGCATAGATAGTTTGATAACGGGAATGATCAGACGATTCTGTGGATCTCTTGATATAAGGCGGCAGAGGAACATCGCCTGCTGCTTCCAGAACTTCTGCAAAGCTTAGCTGTTCAGGGGTCCACGAGAATTCAACTATGTAACTTTCTGATAATTTATCAATGATGCGGGCAGATAATTCATGATCATTGAATTGTTTGGTGATCAAGCCGCTTTTCCATTTAGATGCACCTCCGATGAAGCATTTCCAGGTAGATGATCCTCGTTTATTCATGACCGTGCTGTATTCATTGATCGAATCATGAGGTTCTAAACAAAAGATTTCGATGACTCCGCCGCTTGGTTTCTGAAAACGCAATCTCGCGTTTATCACCTTCGTGTTATTGAAAACGAGCAATGAATTTTGCGGCAAATGCGAAGCTATATTGGCGTAGATATCTTCAGAGATCTGCTCATCTTTAAAGATCAGCAGTTTTGATGCATCTCTTTGGGGGAGAGGGAAGAGTGCGATTTTTTCATCAGGAAGATCATACGTATAATCATTGATAGAAATTTCCCGCGGATCTGCCATAGTCACTAGAATTTTCCATTTTTTATTTCATCAACAATTAATGGGTCAAGCAAAGTTGATGTATCCCCTAAATTCTGTGTTTCTCCTTCCGCGATCTTTCTGAGAATGCGCCTCATTATTTTTCCACTTCTTGTTTTAGGAAGCCCAGTTACAAATTGTATTTTATCAGGTTTTGCAATCGCTCCGATTACTCTTGACACAGTTTGCAAAATATCTTTTCTTGTTGATTCTTCATCGCCATGCATCTGACCGAAGATCACATAAGCATAAATTCCTTGTCCTTTTATATCATGCGGATACCCAACTACAGCACTTTCCACAACACCTGCATGCATGTTGATCGCGTTTTCCACTTCAGCTGTTCCAATCCGGTGGCCACTTACATTCAATACATCATCAACTCTCCCGGTAATTCTATAAAAGCCGTTTTCATCTTTCAGCGCACCATCACCTGTGAAATACATTCCCGGATAACTTGCAAAATAATTTGTCCTGCAGCGTTCATGGTCACCGTAAGTTGTTCGCAAAATACCCGGCCATGGAGCCTTGATGCAAAGATTGCCTTTGATCATTCCATGCTCATCTCTTTCAGTTGCTTCATTTCCTTTTTCATCAACCAGCACAGGTTGTACACCTGGCATTGGAAGGGTTGCCCAGCCTGGCCTCGATGGAGTAATACCAGCCAGGTTCGATATCAGCGTTCCACCTGTTTCCGTTTGCCACCAGGTATCAACCACCGGACATTTTCCTTTGCCAACATTTTGTTCGTACCAGTTCCATGCTTCTTCATTGATTGGTTCGCCAACCGTTCCCAAAACTTTCAAAGAAGAAAGATCTTTTCCTTTCAATGGTTCATCGCCGTACGCCATTAAACTGCGTATAGCCGTTGGCGCTGTATAAAGAATATTAACCTTGTGCTTGTCTACAATATCCCAAAATCTTCCCGCATCAGGATAGGTAGGAATTCCTTCAAACATCAGACTTGTTGCACCTGCACTCAATGGACCATAAACGATATAGCTATGACCGGTGATCCATCCGATATCTGCGGTACAAAAATGAACATCACCAGGCTGGTATTGGAATACGTTTACGAAAGTGTAATTCGTCCAAACCATGTAACCACCTGATGTGTGCACCACACCTTTTGGTTTACCCGTTGAGCCTGATGTGTACAAAATAAACAGAGGATCTTCCGCATCCATTACTTCTGCAGGAAAGGAAAAACTCCATTTTTCTCAACCTGGGATTCTGCATGTTCCATTTCATCTTCCCACCAGATATCGCGACCTTTGATCATGCTAACGGGAGTGCGTGTGCGGGTATAGACGATCACTTTTTTTACAATTTTATTTCCGATCAATGCATCGTCAATGATACTTTTTAGCGGAATATCTTTTCCTCCGCGATAAGCACCATCGCACGTAACGATGAAGGTTGCCTGGGCATCTTCAAGACGATCGGCAATACTTTGTGCACTGAATCCGCCAAAGATCACGCTGTGAATTGCGCCTATTCTCGCACATCCTAAAACTGCATAAGCCAGTTCAGGAATCATTCCCATATAAATACAAACACGATCTCCTTTTTTTACGCCGTTATTTTTCAATACCTGTGCAAACTGGCAGACTCTCTTGTGAAGCCGTGCATAAGTAACAATTCTGGTTCTTTCTTCAGGATTGTTCGGTTCCCAGATGATTGCAGGTTGGTCAGCCATTTTTTCTAAGTGACGGTCAATGCAATTCTCAGTGATATTTAATTGCCCACCTTTAAACCATTCAATCTTCGGATCTGTAAAATTCCAATTAAGAACTTTCTCCCATTTTTTTCTCCACGTAAAATTCTCTGCAATATCTCCCCAGAATCCCTCCGGATCTTGTACACTTCTATTATAGTCTTTGTGATATTGTTCGAGACTTTTAATCTGATAAGGAAAAGACATAAGAAAGTTTTTAATTTCGAGCTAATGTAAGAATAAAGCGGTGAATCTATTGCACGATACTTTTCGGTTGATTGATACCAAAACCATATCGGTAATTTTCACAAACAGTGACGGGTAACACGCCCTTATAGGGAAGTTTACCATGCAGCAAGTCAAATGCTGTTTGCTGAACAATTCCATCATCTTCATAACAAACTACCAGGTTTCGTGCGAAGCACCAGTTCTTGATCGCATATGCGTTGCCGAACAGGAAAGTAATTGTTACAGCACGTTGTTGCAAGGAATTAATAAATCCAACAGCCTGTTGAGTAATTCCGAAATTGTTTAAAGGTGGGCGATTAATATTATGAATTCCAATAACGACTTTACGATGACCACGAACGATCTGATCAATTAACAATTTTACAGAATCTTCGTTTTTAGGAGAGTAATCAAAATAAAATACGTTAGCCTTATGTTGATTTCTCATAAGGGTTGCAAAGGTATTGCCTGCCTTGAGCCCGATCCCAACATAAGCAATTTCTCCGGCAGTGTCTGAAGTTGATAAAGGAAAAAAGCTTTTGTCTTTGTCAGACAATAATGTAATTGCATTCTCTGCAACCAGCTTTCGCATGCCAGGTATTTTGCCGTTAAGGTCAGCCGTTAAGTTTTCTGTGTCCACAGGTTTAATATCCCTTGCACCATAATTATATTTTGCCACTAATACTTTCAGACAATGTTCATCGATTTCGGCTCTGGTAAGTTTTTTTTGTTCAATAGCTTCGTTGATTTTTTGTAAAGCAAGAGGAACATCTTCAGGAAGACAAAGCATATCGTTGCCTGCAATTAATGCCTGGACTGATGCGGCTCCATCTGGAAAGTATTTTTTCACTCCCTGCATGTCCAGTGCATCCGTAAACGTTAGTCCATTAAAATGAAGATTGTTTCTCAATAAACCGGTCACTGCATTTTTTGATAAGGAAGCTGCTGTATTAGAGGTTGTGTCGATTGAAGGCATATAAAGATGCGCTACCATTGTACTTGCAATACCTTCTTTGAAAATTCTTCTGAACGGATACAATTCAAGTGTATCAAGAGCCGACATCTTCTTTTGAACAACCGGTAAATCATAATGTGAATCAACGGCAACATCACCGTGACCGGGAAAATGCTTAGCAGTTGCCATTACCCCGGCATCCTGAAGTCCTTTCATATATTGGATAGCGAATGATGAAACCTTGTATTTATCTTCTCCAAAACTCCGGTCATTGATAACAGGATTATCAGGATTGTTATTTACATCCACAACCGGTGCAAAATTAACGTGTATGCCTAAACGCTTACATTGTTCAGCTACTATTTGACCGTACCTGTAAACGATGGAAGAATCCTGCATCGCTCCCAGCATCATTTGTTTAGGAAGAGGCAAAACTGAATCAAGCATTCGCATTCCCACACCCCATTCTGCATCAATACACATCATTATCGGTGTTTTAGCTAGTGCCTGCAAATCATTCATCATGGTAGCTTGTTTCACGGGTCCACCCTGGAATAAACAGATGCTGCCGATATTGTATTTCTTAACCAGTTCTGTTACCTGCTGATCAAAAAAAGTGATTGTTTTAGTTTTTAAGTCAATGCTGGAAAGCCTTACCACCATTAGCTGAGCAATTCTTTCATCATTACTCAACGTTTTAATAACACTATCTGCCCACCTTTTTGCTGCCTTGTCATTTTGTTGAGCAGTGGTACTTAAAGAAATTATCAAAGAGAAAATCAACGAGATCCAGCGCATAAAAGACTTAAAGGTGAGAGTGAAAAGTATGTGTTATTTTTGGAGATACAAATTACAGGATTTTGGCAGATATCATTCAACTATTACCGGACAATATTGCTAACCAGATTGCGGCAGGAGAAGTCATCCAAAGGCCAGGAAGTGCAGTGAAAGAATTATTGGAAAATGCAGTAGATGCAGGAGCCGATGAAATAAAGTTATTTATTAATGAATCGGGGAAAGCGCTGATACAAGTTATAGATAACGGTAAAGGGATGAGTGAAAGTGACGCCAGAATGGCCTTTGAACGTCATGCAACATCCAAGATCAAAAATATTGATGATCTGTTTCAGATTAAAACAATGGGATTTAGGGGAGAGGCACTGGCGAGTATTGCGGCTGTTTCCCAGGTTGAACTGAAAACAAAACGTGCGGAGGACGAATCGGGAGTCTATCTGGAAATAGAAAATAGTCTTGTCAAACTTCAGGAACCGATCGCCGCTAAAAACGGGAGCAGTATCGCAATGAAAAATTTATTTTTCAATGTCCCTGCAAGGCGAAATTTTCTTAAGAGCAATGCTGCCGAAATGCGGCATATCATGGACGAGTTCACAAGAGTGGCCATGGCGTTTCCTGAAATATTTTTTTCCTTCACATCAAACGGACAGGAAGTTTTTCACCTGGAAAAAGGAACATTAAAACATCGTATCATCCAAATTCTTGGCAATAGCTACAATGCCAGATTAGTAAGTGTGCAAGAGGAAACCGATTACCTGAATATTTATGGATTTGTCGGGAAACCGGAAACAGCCAAGAAGACAAGAGGGGATCAGTATTTCTTTGTCAACAATCGTTTCATTAAAAGCGCTTACCTGAATCATGCGGTGATGAATGCTTTTGCGGAAATGATCGCAAAGGACAGTTATCCGATGTATACGTTGTTCATTGATCTGGATCCTGCAAGGCTTGATATCAATGTTCATCCGACAAAGCAGGAAATAAAATTTGAAGACGAGAAGATCGTTTATGCCTTTGTTCAATCGGCAGTAAAACATGCGCTTGCACAATTTAGTATTACGCCAACATTAGATTTTGAACTCGACGGATCTATTCAGCATCTGGATTCTGTAAGTAAACCTTTGAGCCAGGATCAAAAAACTCATTCGCCTTCATCATCACTTTTTCAAACATTCTCACAAAAGAATCAGGCTCATTTTATTGAAAGAAAAAGCGAACTCGGTCATTGGAAAGACTTCTATGAGAAGCCTGCTTCTGATACTAATGATGAAATAAAGTTAAATCCGGTATCAACCGGGGAAACCTTGCTGCACCCCACTTATATAGCAGATGACAATGTTATGCAGTTACACAATGCATACATGTTGATTCAGAATGAAAAGGGATTTCTCTTGCTTCAACAACAGAATGTTCATGAAAGGGTTTTGTACGAAAAATATCTTCACGCACTGGATTCAACTCCAATTGCCATTCAGCAAAGTTTGTTTCCATCAACGGTAGAATTAAGTTCCGCTGATGCAGTGCTCTTAAACGAATTACTGCCAGATTTAAAAGCGTTGGGTTATCAACTGGAACCTTTCGGAAATAATACATTTGTGATTCAGGGCACACCTGCAGATATTTCTCAGGGAAATGAAAAAATTGTTCTTGAAAAAATGTTGGAACAGTTTAAACATTTCAGCACTGAACTAAAATTTAATAAACGCGAAAAGTTATTACGCTCTCTTGCATGGCAACAAGCCGTTAAATCAGGAACACCTCTTTCTAAAAAAGAAATGCAAGGCCTGATCACTGATCTTTTTAATTGTGAAACACCCAGCAGTACGCCTAACGGAAAACCGACTTACATGACTTTTAGGAAGGATGAATTGGATAAGATGTTTGGGAGGTGACGTTTCTGGTTTCTCGTTAGTTCGTTACTTGTTTGTTGTTTGGTGTTTGTTGTTTGGTGTTGCGAGTTGCGAGTTGCAGTATTAATAAAATTTCGGCCGCTAGATAATTATCAATTCTTAATTCTTAATTTTTAATTGGCCTTTATTTGGCCTTCATTATCACATTATCAAATCATCAAATTATCACATTGAACTAGCTGCGTTCCTGCACTCTTAACCATCTCTCAGGGATCTCGTTGTGACTTGCCTTTAGATAGTCGTTATGGCTACAAGCTATAAATTTCTTGTCAGGCAATTGCATCCACCACCTGCTTGTTTTTTTGCTTTGAAGAAAAACGGTATCGACTTCTGTAAACGCTGTATGGAATTCGTTGAAATTGTGTTTTTCAGTCAGGATAGCTTCCTGTTTGCTTCTGCTTTTTCCGTCGATAAAATACCAGATCATCTGTGAAATCTGTTGTGCAGTAAGTTCGTCGGTATCAAGATCAGGATTATAACCATAAATTCCACACGTACTTAAGTGCGAACTCATCCCTGCATAACGGGTTAGTATACATGCGTCTTCACCCGTTAAGCCATTCGGGTATGGACTTGCCGGTGCATCACTGTGTTTTATTGCACTGATATCGATGCTCAGCAAATTGGTATTTCTCATTACCGGTTCCATTTCTTCGATATTATCTTTTACAACTCCTACCCGATAACAATCAAACCTTAATTTATCCATAGTTTCCAGCATCCGGGGATGAACGAAATAACTTTGAAAACCAATATGGTTATAGTGCTTGATTATATTCGGTTCAGCAGTCAGCATATCTAATAAAAAGTTTTCGCTTCTTACTGCACTGTCACCTCTGAGGTTAATAAGTGTGTCGATGCACGTTGCTTCCACCACCTGTTCTAATTCCTTGTAAGCCTCATACTGCGCTAAGGTGACATCATGCGATCCTCCTAATATGATGACTGTTTTACCAATACGCAACATCTCAGCGATCACGATCTTTAAAGCCGCATAGCTATCCATCAATTCTGCTCCTGTTCGGATATTGCCAAGATCAGCGATTTTTACGTCCGTATGCCAATAGTGCAATAAGTAAAGTTGTTTTCTGATCCTGTCACCGCCATAACTTTCTCCCATAAAAAAGCCGCTGCCACGCATTTCATTGATACCAACTATTACAATATCGGTTTCAGTAATATCGGGCATTTCTGTTTCGAAGATGGAGATGTGTTTACCGAGCTGCCCGTCCGTATATCCGTTATCGTCATTAATTTCGGCTGCAGAAATCGGCTGTAAAAAATCAGAAAGGTCTTGCATTAAAAAAGTTTGCGCAAACCTAACTGATTAAAGGGAATTTCGAAATCACTTGTAATTTTTTTTTATTTCTGGAAATACTTAATACCTTTCTCATAATTAACTTACCAGACTAATAAGGTTGGGAGATTACTCTTTAACTTTGGTTATAATTTCTTATGATGATTGACAAACAGGAAGTACTACAGGACGTAGTAATTAAGTTCGCCGGAGATAGTGGCGACGGAATGCAGCTCACCGGAAATCAGTTCACCAACAATACGGCAATGCTTGGAATTGACCTGGCGACCTTTCCGGATTTTCCGGCAGAAATCAGGGCTCCGATAGGTACGCTGCCTGGCGTTAGTGGATATCAGTTAAGATTCAGCAGTGATCGTATATATACTCCGGGAGATGAATGTGATGTGTTGGTAGCAATGAATGCAGCTGCACTTAAAGTGAATCTCGGTGCTTTGAAAAAAGGGGGGAAGATCATCGTTAACGTGGATGGCTTTGACACAAAGAATCTTCGCCTGGCGAATTATCCCGATGGGATAAATCCTTTAGAAGATCACAGTCTTGATAATTACGAGGTGATAAAAATGGATGTTACTAAAATGACCCGTGAGGCATTGAAGGACATCACCATGGGAACTAAAGAAAAGGACAGGGCAAAAAATATGTTTGTGCTCGGATTTCTTTACTGGATGTACAATCGTGACATGGAAAACACCCTCACATTCCTAAAAGAGAAGTTTACGAAGAAACCGGAAATTTTAGAAAGCAACGTTCGCGTTCTTCAGGCTGGTTACAACTTTGGAGATACAACAGAAACTTTCGCTACCAGATTTACCGTTGCAAAAGCTAAGATGGAACCGGGAACGTATCGTTCTGTGATGGGAAATCAGGCATTATCATATGGTCTGATCGCTGCATCTGAAAAAAGTGGCCTTCCACTTTTTCTTGGAAGTTATCCGATCACGCCGGCATCTGATATTTTACACGAATTAAGTAAGTACAAATCATTTGGAATAAAAACGTTTCAGGCAGAAGATGAGATCGCAGCTATTACTTCGGCTATTGGTGCCAGTTATGGCGGATCAATCGGCCTTACAACCACTTCAGGCCCTGGAATGGCCTTGAAAGCTGAAGCGATGGGCCTTGCAGTGATGCTGGAAATTCCTTTAGTGATTTGTAATATTCAGCGTGGTGGGCCAAGTACCGGGTTGCCAACAAAAACTGAACAAAGCGATTTGTTACAAGCTTATTATGGTCGCAATGGCGAATGTCCGATGCCGATCATTGCTTCATCAACACCGAGCGATTGTTTTGATGTGGCATATGAATCTGTAAGAATTGCTATCCAACATATGACACCTGTCATTTTATTAAGTGATGGTTACATTGCAAATGGTGCTGAGCCCTGGAAATTTCCTCAGGCTGCAGATCTTGCACCTATTGAAACTTCTTTCAAAACTCAGCTGGGACATGGTGAAGATAAGTTTCAACCTTACCTCAGAGATGAGAAACTCGTTCGTCCATGGGTAGTTCCGGGAACACCTGGATTGGAACATCGGATTGGTGGTTTAGAAAAACAAAATATCACAGGTAACATTAGCTATGATGCAGAAAACCATCAGCTGATGGTTAAAATCAGACAAGAGAAAGTAGATAAGATAGCTTCCTATATTCCAAAACAAAAATTGGATAGCGGTCCGGAGAAAGGAAAGATATTGGTGATCGGATGGGGAAGTACTTATGGCGCAATTAAAAGTGCCTGTGCAGAGTTACAATCTCAAGGACATGAAATTTCGCATGCTCATATCCGTTATATCAGGCCATTGCCGGAAAATCTGGGAGAGATCATTAAAAACTTTGACCAGGTTTTAATTCCCGAGATCAACAATGGACAGCTGATAAAAATTATCAGAGATGTTTATCTGGTAGATGCAAAAGGTTATAATAAAATTATGGGTGTGCCCATTACAAAAGGTGAATTGATAGATACATTGAAGAAGATGCTGGCATAAATCCAACTGATTAGAAACCTCATATTTATTAACCCCTCCCAATAAAAAACGTCTTTGGATATTCCAAAGACGTTTGCTTTTATAATATTAAATATTTCTATCTGATTCTTTCGCGGCCTATACCAATTCCTAGCTTCAAATTGAAAGTAAAGTAAGCATCTTTTTGAGCCGGACTTCCGCGTTTACCACCCGGACCAGTTACTTTGTCTAATTGCCTGTCGCTGAATTTGAATGCATTTACCTGTTGCGCAATTGATAGACCATTTTCAGGATTCGTAAAAGCAAGCGGATCAATGTAAGTAGTACTAACATCATCCAAATAATCTGTACGAAGAATGCGATACATGAACTCCCCGCGTAGATTTAAAAAATCATTCAGCTCGTATTTTATACCTAAACCTACAGGGAAATTTATTTGCTTAAGCTTATAATTTTTTCTGTCAGGATATTCTACAAAACCTTGTCCTTCGGTATGGAGCGGCTGAAGATCAACCCATTTTTTTCCAATATTACCTTGAGGGTTGAACGAATAATATCCGATACCACCAAGCAGGTATGGCGATATTCTTGGCGGATCTCCATCACGTGCCGTCCAGTCGATGAAGATGAACAACGGATGTATTTCAGTGATAAAAGAATATTCCGTAATGTTGGTTCTGAAATTAAGATTGCGATTATATCTGGCCCGTGCAATATCTTTTACATCTACATCAACCAATACATTGTCGTTTGCAGAAAGCTTTCCAAACATCGCTTCTAATCTGAAGCCAATCGAATATTTGTACATCGCACCAATGTAAATACCACCCTGCATGCTTGTTTTTCCAAGGTTAAGATCTTTGACGAATTTTTTACCAATTCCTTTCTTTCCTCCAAGATCGGTAAGGCAGTTTATAGCTCCGACTGATCCGCCGACTTCAAATAGCAGGGGCGTATCGTAGTAAGTATCATTATAAAAATAATATTGAGCAGAGGCCTTTTGACAAAAGCCCAGAAGCAATAATAAGCTCCCTATTACAAATATTTTTTGTTTCATTAAAAAAGTCCTTTAAAAAAATTAATGCAGTTTCCCGGGAAGAGGTAATTAATATACAAATAAAACGAATTTTCTCCAGTTTTTATTTATACTGTGTGATTATTCTTGTAATATTTACAGGCAATCTTGAGTGGACATATGCTGCATTTCGGTGATCTGGCCGTACAAATATATCTTCCGTGTAATATGAGCCAGTGATGTGCTTTATGAATCAGGTTGCCTGGTATAAACCTGGTTAACTGTCTTTCAGTTTCTAAAACCGTTTTTGCATTGATGGTTAAGCCAATTCTTGCGCTTACCCTAAAAACATGGGTGTCTACCGCCATATTAGGTTGATCATCAATCACTGACGTGATCACATTGGCAGTCTTTCGTCCTACTCCGGGCAACTGAACCAGTTCATTAACCGTCATAGGAATCTGGCCTTCGAAGTTGTCCACAACCATTTTTGCCATGCCGATGAGGTGTTTGGTCTTATTATTAGGATAGGAAATGCTTCTTATCAATGGAAACAATTCCTCTGTCGACGCTTTACTCAAAGAATTTACATCGGGATACCGCTCAAAAATTGCAGGAGTAGTCAGATTTACACGTTTATCAGTGCATTGAGCCGAAAGGATAACCGCAACTAACAATTGATAGGGATTATCGTAGAGCAACTCTGTCTCCGCCTCGGGCATATGCTCCAAAAAGTAATTTATTACAAATTGATATCTTTCCTTCCTGGTCATAAAAAATCCCCGGTTCGTTTGAAGCGGGGAAATTACATTAATATGGTGATCTAGGCGTGAGAAGTAACTTCCTCTAGACCTTTTTCAGCATACTTTAAGATATTTTCAATCGTTTGCTTTCGCGGGGAAAACTTGATCGTTTCTAATTGTTGATGAGCTGCGGAAAGCATATTATAAGCTTCCTGGAGATCCCAATCTTCGCCTAATGCATCCTTAATGGCGATCGCCTTATCCTCAGACGTTTCACCATATAGGTATTGCAATAGATCTTCTTTTGTAAAGCTGTGTATGGGCATGTTTATTCAGTTTGAAATTAATAAAAAGGCATTATCCGGTTATTAAACGGTGATTTACTTTGAAATATTGCATTCACCGCGAAATCTTCCAGTTAAGGCGTATTTACTATGAATAAATCCTCATTATCCTTTTTCATCCGGTACTTTTCCCGGGCGTATTTTTCAATCGTTTGAGCGTTATTCTTCAACATATTCAATTCAGTACGGGTTTCTTTGATCTTTTGCTCCAAATGAGTCTCACTTTTCTCAAGATCCTGCAGTTTTCCAATTCTGGAAGAAATTAAAGACCAATCCTTTGGGTCAAAGAATAACATCCAGACTATAAAACACGTAATGGCAACTAAATACTTATTCCGGATAAATAACAAAAGAGGTTTAACGACTTTCATGGTATTTCTTAATTACAATATACTTATTTTTTTGATCTGCTGACCTTACTTGCCAAATTTGATCTTCCCGGCCGGATAAGTTCCGGTTTCACCAAGCATTTCTTCAATCCTGATCAATTGATTGTATTTAGCCATTCTGTCACTTCTCGATGCTGAACCTGTTTTTATTTGTCCGCAATTCAAAGCAACTGCAAGATCTGCTATCGTACTATCTTCTGTTTCTCCGCTGCGATGACTCATGATCGTGTTAAAACCATTTTGTTGTGCCATCGAAACAGCGTTGATCGTTTCCGTGAGTGTTCCGATCTGGTTAACCTTTACCAATAAAGCATTCGCAATATTTTCATTGATGCCTCTTTCCAGTCTGTTCACATTGGTAACAAAAAGATCATCACCAACCAACTGGCATTTGCTGCCAACCGTATCCGTTAGCATCTTCCAACCCTTCCAATCATCTTCTGCCATTCCATCTTCAATTGAAATAATAGGATATTGTTTAACCCAGCTTTCCCAGTATTTAACAAGTTGTTCGCTGGTCATTTTTTTGTTATCGCTTTTATGGAAAATATATTTTTTCTCTTTTGCATTCCACAATTCACTGTTTGCAGCATCCATGGCGATTGCAATCTGGCTTCCGGTTTTATAACCCGCCGCCTGAATTGCTGTCAACACGGTTTCAATTGCTTCTTCATTGCTTTGAATGTTTGGAGCGAAACCACCTTCATCTCCAACGTTCGTGCTGTATCCTTTTTTCTTCAGAACAGTTTTCAGCGCATGAAATATTTCAACGCCCCATTGCAGGCCTTCACTGAAAGTTTTAGCTCCAACCGGCATTACCATAAATTCCTGAAAATCTATTTTATTATCAGCATGTGCTCCACCATTTAAAATGTTCATCATTGGAATCGGCAACACTCTTGCGTTAGTACCGCCAATGTATCTATATAAAGGAAGATGAGCTTCTAATGCTGCTGCTTTCGCTACCGCAAGACTAACTGCTAGCATTGCATTTGCACCTAATTTGCTTTTATTTTCCGTTCCATCCAATGAGATCATCATAGCGTCGATGCCAGCCTGATCAGCCACATCCCAACCAAGAAGATTTTCTGACAAGATCGTATTCACATTCTTAACAGCTTTTAAAACTCCTTTTCCACCATATAATTTTTTATTGCCATCACGCAGTTCCACCGCCTCATGAATTCCTGTACTCGCACCACTCGGCACTGCAGCACGGCCCATGTTTTCATTTTCTGTAATGATATCAACTTCGATGGTAGGATTTCCGCGACTGTCTAAAATTTGTCTTGCATGGATAGAAGCTATATAGCTCATAATTCAGGTATTGTTTTAAGGTGAATAATATTTATCTCTACTAATTATTTAATTACGTTGTCAGTGATTTGAAAACAGATTCAAGGTTTTGTGCCTCTGTTTGCAAAGACACTATATTTAGATTTCGTTCAATACTTAATTGTAATAACTGCTTTTTCACCACGTCTGCATCAGAACAAATCAGATTGAAATGTGAAGCATCAATTTGCTTTACTGCTGCCACAGTAGATATCTTTTCAAGTTGAGAAATGTCAACATTTTCTTTAAATGCTACCAGCACTGAATGCCCTTGAGAAGAAGCCTGGCGAAGCTTTTGCAAGTTATCGTCCGCAACAATATTTCCTTTATTGATGATGATCACGCGATCACAAATGGCTTCTACTTCCTGCATGATGTGAGAAGAAAATAATACTGTTTTATTTTGTCCGAGCCGCTTGATAACCTCCCTGATCTCTACAATTTGATTTGGATCTAAGCCGGAAGTTGGTTCATCTAAAATAAGCACCTGCGGATCATGAATCAAAGCTGCGGCTAACCCTACCCGTTGTTTATATCCTTTACTAAGTTGACCGATTTTTTTTTCTGATTCAGGAGTTAGGCCAACAGTTTCAATAATGCTTTCTATGTTCTTTTTGGCATTCTGAAGACCGTGAATGTTTGCTATAAACTGAAGGTATTCCCTTATATACATATCCGTATATAACGGATTTGCTTCCGGTAAATACCCGATCTGTTTTTTTGTTGCAAGACTGTTTTCTGAAACGGGAATACCACACACCTCTACGGAACCGCCATCTGCATCTATATATCCTGTGATCATCTTCATCGTCGTAGATTTTCCTGCGCCATTGGGCCCAAGAAATCCAACGATCTCTCCGCTATTCACCGTAAAAGAAATATTATTAACCGCCTTTTGGCTGCCATAATTTTTTGATAGGTTCTTTACGGAGATGGACATTAATTATTCTTCTGTTTAATTTTCTTTTTTAGGTTCTCCCGCATTTTTGGGAGGTTGAGGCCTTCTGTTTTGATTTCCACCTTGGGCATTTGGGGGCGGTCCCTGGCATTGAGGTCTTGGACCTTGCTGAGGACGCGGACCATTCGAATTGTTCGGACGGTTTCCTTGTGGTCCTCTGTTTTGTGGTCCTTGCTGGCCCTGACCGGCTGGCGGTCCTTGCCTTTGTGGCCTTGCACCTTGCGGTTGACGATTCCTTTCACCTTGCGGTTGTCCATCTCGTCTTGGTTCTCCCTGCTGAGGGCCGCGACCTTGTTGTGGACGAGGTGCATTGCCTGAATTCTGTTGTTTTCCGCGTTCTTTATCTCTTCTTTTTCTCGTTGTTTTCTCAAGGCTTTTCAGACTGATCTGTCCAACGATATCCGCATATTCCGGTTCAATTTCTTTTGGCTTGCCGCTTACAACTTCTACCGTTTCCATTTCTTCCGGGCGAATACCTTCTCTGTTTTGAGCCCTGATCTTCTTTACCGTTTCAATACTTAACGGATAGTGTTTGCTGCTATCCGCCATTGTATACCACATTAAATTGCGGAAAATGTCTTTCTTAATTAAAAAAGCTCTTCCTTTTGCAACTTCTAAAGTATCTGCATCGGTAGGAAAAAATTGAAGTGCATCAAGATAAGTATCCAGTTCATAATTCAAACAACATTTCAAACGGCCACATTGTCCGCTTAATTTAGTTTGATTGATGCTTAAGTTCTGGTAACGGGCAGCGTTAGTATTCACACTTTTGAAGTCAGTCAGCCAGGTGCTGCAACACAATTCACGGCCGCAACTGCCTATTCCGCCCACTTTTCCTGCTTCCTGGCGTGCACCGATCTGCCGCATTTCCACTTTCACTTTGAATTCAGCAGCATATAATTTTATAAGTTCTCTGAAATCCACACGGTCATCAGCAATGTAAAAAAATGTTGCTTTTCTGCCATCGGCCTGAATTTCCACTTCGGCCATTTTCAACTCGAGTTTGAGTTGGCGAGCCATTGCACGGCTTCTGATTAACACATTTGCTTCACGGGCTTTTGTGTCCTTCATTTTTGCGAGATCTGATTCAGTAGCCCTGCGTAATATTTTTTTGATATCGGCGCTCTTCTCGTCGATATTATTTTTCTTTAATTGAAGTCTTACTAATTCTCCGGTAAGGTTTACCATGCCCACATCGAATCCGCTGGTGCCTTCTACAGCAACCATTTCGCCTTTCTCGTAATAATGTAATGTTGTATTTTTAAAATAATCTTTCCGGCTTCCGTTATTGAAGCTGATCTCAACAACTCTGCAATTGCTTTCCGGATCACTGAATGGCAAATTTGCCAACCAATCATGTACATTCATTCTGTTGCAACCGCCACTGGCGCAGCTTCCATGGCTTTGACAGCCGCCCGGAGCTCCACCATCTTTCGAGGTTCCGCAACCGCCACTTCCACATCCCATAATAAATATTTTGTCCCTTTAGGGTGGTTCTTAAATTTTTTTTGAGGAGGTCAGCAGCATCACTTTGTTCAGCTTCATTGGCGTCGCACACTTGTGCTAATACCTTTGATCGACAAATGCCAGCGTGAATAAATCACAGAAATACAGCAGAAATAGTTGGTCCTTAAATTATCTTAATGCACTATATCTACTGCTCAAGGCAGCATCCTCATTGCATCAAAATTACTGATTTGTTGCTAATAATGTGGTACAACTTAATGGTGAGGGCATGAAAGAGGATCTTCGCATTAGCATTACGTTCTATATAGTAGGCAGCTTTATCAAGTTCTTCAATGATAGCTTCCTGTTGTGAAATGTCGCAAAGCTTATTGAATTTCAATGCAAAATCAGTGGTAGACTCGCTTTCAGCGGACTGAACTGAGCTTCCAATCACGCGTAAACGGACCGCATGCTCCAGTAAATGCGTGAAATACTTTAGGAATTGTTTTTGTTTTTCGCGGCCTGTCTTGCTGATCTCTTCTATCCATTTCACCTGGGCGACAGGCCCGGTCTTAATGATGCTATTCAGCCAATCACGCAGCAAAACCTCCCAATCATCGTCTGCATGTTGCAATTGCTGAAGTGCTTCATGGTAATTTCCATTGCTCATGGCGGCAATCTGTTGCGCCTTAGCCATCGGAATTCCTTCCTTTAGTTCAAGGGACGCTTCTATCTGCAGTTTAGTGAGTAACGGAATTTTCACTAACTGAGTCCTGCTGATAATAGTCGGAAGAATAAGGGCCTCATTTTCTGCAACAAGGACAAAGAGCGTTTTTTCTGGCGGCTCTTCTATCAGCTTCAGTAGTTTGTTTCCTTCTTTCCCGAGCATTTCGGGCATCCAAAGGATCAATATTTTGTAACCTGCTTCAAAACTCTTTAAACTCATCTTCCGCAAAATGTCCTCACATTCATAGCTGGTGATATTTCCCTGCTTGTTTTCTGCGCCGATATGCTGAAGCCAGTCATATGAATTCCCATAAGGATTTGCTGTAATAAATGATCTCCATTCTTTAATGTAATCCGTACTTATTGGCTTATCGCCGGATTTTGCGGGAATAACAGGGTAGGAAAAATGAATATCAGGATGAACAAGCTGACTTGCTTTTTTACATGCAGCACATTCACCACAGGAATCGAGATGAATTTCCGGAGAGTTATTTTCAGGTAAAGGTGCAGAAGGTTCATCGCCAAATAAAGAAGGCTCAGCAGGTGTAACGTTATTAGTTTTGCCATTTACCTTTTCGCAAACAATGTATTGGGCAAATGCCATTGCCAGCGACAAAGCACCACTTCCTTCTTTTCCAAGAAATAATAATGCATGACTCAGCCTGTTTTGCTGGATCATCTGAGCGAGTTGCTCTTTCACCTCTTTTTGTCCGATTACCTGATTGAACTGCACGGTGCAAAGTAAATTAAAAAGCCGCCAATGAAATACAACGGCGGCTTTTTTAAAGGAAAATTTATTTACAGTTTGCTCACGAGTTCTTCACTCATTGGCTCTGTTTTGCTTGGAAAGTACGCGACCAATTTTCCGTTTTCGTCGATAAGGAATTTATTAAAATTCCAACTTACGGAGGCATCCATTACTCCGTTTTCTGATTTTGTGGTCAGCCATTTATAAATCGGAGCCATATCCTCGCCTTTCACCGAAATTTTTGCCGCCATCGGAAAACTCACGCCGTAATTTTTCTGACAAAAAGTTTTGATATCAGCATTAGAGCCGGGCTCTTGTCCACCAAAATTATTTGCCGGAAATCCTACGATCACCAATTTGTCTTTATACTTTTCATACAATGCTTCAAGGTCTTTGTACTGAGGCGTGTAACCACATTCGGATGCAGTGTTGA
>JADMIO011614224.1_pt1 | contig 27294 bp, 28 predicted proteins | sample 8958161 | NCBI WGS metagenome assembly JADMIO01 (sample SAMN16585339, study PRJNA669376) | soil metagenome | isolation source: Crop rotation soil | place: USA: Cullars Rotation, Alabama | collected 2011
ACGTGACGCTCGCCGTCGCGCTCGGGCAATTCCTGTCGGCCGACGACTCGCCGTGGGAATTGCTGATGACGACCGGCCTCATCTATGCATTGCCGCCGGCCGCGATCTATTACACGTTCAAGCGCTACATGGTCGGCGGCCTCACCGCCGGCGCCGTCAAGGCGTAGCGCGTGCGTGAAGTCGTCGCTCGAATGTTTGCGCCCGCTGGATGCGCGCCCGTCGGCAGGTCCGTCTACCGCGACGCATCTGTCACCTGTCAACTGACTCCTGATACCTGAAAATGGCCTCCGTTTCCTTCCAGAACATCGAAAAAGCCTTCGGCACGACGAAGGTCATCCACGGCATCTCCTTCGAGATCCAGGATGGCGAGTTCATGGTGCTCGTCGGGCCGTCGGGATGCGGCAAATCGACGCTCTTGCGGATGCTCGCCGGGCTCGAGGAGATCAGCGGCGGCACGATCGCAATCGACGGGCGTCCCGTCAACGACGTCGATTCGAAGGATCGCGACATCGCGATGGTGTTCCAGAGCTACGCGCTCTATCCGCACATGACCGTTCGCGACAACATGGGATTCAGCCTGCGGCTGCGCAAGGCGGATAAGAAGGAGATCGACACGCGCGTCGCGCGCGCGGCGAAGATCCTGAACCTCGATCCGTATCTCGACCGGTTTCCACGCGAGCTGTCGGGCGGCCAGCGGCAGCGTGTCGCGATGGGTCGCGCGATCGTCCGCGATCCGAAGGTGTTCCTGTTCGACGAGCCCCTGTCGAATCTCGATGCGAAGCTGCGCGTGCAGATGCGCTCCGAAATCAAGGCGCTGCACCAGCGGCTGCGGACGACGACCGTCTACGTGACGCACGATCAGATCGAGGCGATGACGATGGCCGACCGGATCGTCGTCATGCACGACGGCGTCATCGAGCAGATCGGCACACCGCTCGAGCTTTACGATCGGCCGGACAACCTGTTCGTCGCGCAATTCATCGGCTCGCCCGCGATGAACATCGTGCAGGGCACGTTGCGCAGGACGAATGGCACTGCGCACGTCGAGACGCCCGACGGGATTCGGTGGCCGCTCGGGGCAGGAGCGGGCAACGATGGCCAGGCGGTCACGTACGGCGTGCGGCCCGACCATCTCGAGCTTGCGGGTGATCACCAGGGCGTGCCGGCCGAGATCGTCGTCGTCGAGCCGACCGGCTCGGAGACCGAGCTCGTCGTGAAGATCGGTGCCACCCAGATGATCGTCGAGACGCACGGCCGGCCGACACTCGAGCCGGGCGACAAGGTGCAGTTCTGCGTCAATCCCGCCAACGTCCACCTGTTCGATCAGGCGTCAGGCGCGAGGCTGGCATCGTAGGCGACACGACGCCTTTTCATTGACACCCGCGGAAACGTAATGAGCAACGGCAACGAGAAGCGCAAGCTGCGCTCGGTCGAATGGTTCGGCCGTCACGACCGCGACGCGCTCGTCCACCGGTCGTGGATGAAGAATCAGGGAACGCCGCACGATCAGTTCGATGGCCGGCCGGTCATCGGCATCTGCAATACCTGGTCCGAAGCCACGCCGTGCAACGGTCACTTTCGCGAGCTTGCCGATCACGTCCGTCGCGGCGTCCTGGATGCCGGCGGATTTCCGATCGAATTCCCGGTGATGAGTCTCGGCGAAACGCTGATGCGGCCGACCACGATGCTGTTTCGCAACCAATGCGCAATGGACGTCGAGGAATCGATTCGCGCCAATCCGTTCGACGGCATCGTGCTGTTGATGGGCTGCGACAAGACGACGCCCGCGTTGCTGATGGGCGCGGCTTCGTGCGACCTGCCGACGATCGGCGTGTCCGGCGGGCCCATGCTCAACGGCAAATTCCGCGGCCAGGACATCGGCTCCGGCACGCACGTGTGGAAATTCACCGAGATGCTGAAGACCGGCGAGATGAACGAATCCGACATGATCGACGCCGAGTCGTGCATGTCGCGCTCCGCCGGTCACTGCATGACGATGGGCACGGCGTCGACGATGGCGTCGATGGTCGAGGCGCTCGGCATGGGCTTGCCGTCAAACGCGGCAATTCCCGCCGTTGATTCGCGTCGCAAGGTGCTCGCGCGGATGGCCGGTCGGCGGATCGTCAAGCTCGTCGAAGAAGACGTGCGGATGTCGCAGATCGCGACGCGCAACGCGTTCGAGAATGCGATCATGATCAACGGCGCCATTGGCGGCTCGACGAACGCCGTCGTCCATCTGCTCGCGATCGCGGGCCGGCTCGGCGTGCCATTGACGCTCGACGACTGGGATCGGCTGGGTCGGACGATGCCTTGCGTCGTCGACCTGATGCCGTCGGGCCGCTACCTGATGGAGGACTTCTATTACGCCGGTGGTCTGCCGGTCGTCGTTCGCGAGATCGGCGCTTCGCTGCACAAGGACACGCTGACGGTCAATGGCCGCACGCTGTGGGACAACTGCAAGGATGCGGTCAACTACGACGAAAAGGTCATCACGCCGATCGAGCGGCCGTTCAAGCCGCAGGGCGGCATCGCCGTGTTGCGTGGCAACCTTGCGCCAGACGGCGCCGTGCTGAAGCCGTCGGCGGCGACGCCCGCGCTGTTGAAGCATCGCGGACGCGCCGTGGTGTTCGACGACATCGACGACCTGCACCGGCGCATCGACGACGCGGCACTCGACGTCAATCCGGACGACATCCTGGTGTTGAAGAACTGCGGGCCCCGCGGCTATCCGGGATTTCCCGAGGTCGGCAATTTCGCGCTGCCCGCTAAGATCCTGAAGCAGGGCGTCACCGACATGATCCGCATTTCCGATGCGCGGATGTCGGGCACCGCGTATGGAACCGTCGTGCTGCACACCGCGCCTGAGGCCGCGGCCGGCGGCCCGCTGGCACTCGTCGAGAACGGGGACATCATCGAGCTCGACGTCGACGCCCGTCGCTTGCAACTGCACGTCGCCGACGACGAGCTCGAGCGCCGCCGCGCGCGCTGGAAGCCGCCGGCGCGCCATGCGACACGCGGCTGGGTGAAGCTCTACTGCGAGACCGTTCAGCAGGCCGACAAAGGTGTCGATCTCGACTTTCTCGTGGGCGGTTCGGGTGCACCGGTCGCGCGCGAGAGCCATTGAGGAATCGGCTCGTACGGAATCGGTTACAGTCCAGGTCGTCGACCGATGCGGAGCAGAGTCTTATGAAGGCCAAGTTGATACGCGGATTTCTGGTCGTGCTGGCCGGCGCGTTTGTCGTGATCGCCGCTGCACAGCTGCTGAAGGGGAATACGCTCGAGTACGCGGCGTCCGAGGGGCTGTTATGGGCGGTGATTTCGGCGACGGTATTCACCGTGGCGCGAGCGTATCGATTGCGCAAAGGGCAGTATTGCGCCGTCTGCGGAGATCTGCCGCCCGCTGCATCGGACGCGAGCGGGCAAGCAGTATCCTCGCCGCGTCCGTGACGGCCAATGCTGGAGCTGCGCCCGACATGCGAGAACTGCAACAAGCCGTTGCCGCCTGACGCGCTCGACGCGCGAATCTGCACGTACGAATGCACGTTCTGCGCGGCGTGCGTGGACGGCGTGCTTCGCGACGTCTGTCCCAATTGCGGCGGCGGCTTCGTGCCGCGGCCCATTCGGCCGGCGCGCAACTGGAGAGGCGACAATTTTCTGGGCAAGGATCCGGCGAGCACGAAGGTCCGCCATCGCCCGGTCGATGCTGCCGCGCACGCCGCATTCGCCGCAGCGCTGGAGCGTATCGCGCCCCAAGACCGCTGATCGACGGACGACGCCGTGCGCAAGCTCCCTCATCTCTTCGCCAACAACGCCGCGTGGGCAGCACGGCTTTCCCGCCAGGATCCGGAATTCTTCGCGAAGCTGTCGAAGCAGCAGTTTCCGAGCTATCTGTGGATCGGCTGCTCGGACAGCCGGGTGCCCGCGAATGAGATCGTCGGTCTGTTGCCGGGCGAGCTCTTCGTTCACCGCAACGTCGCGAACCTCGTCGTGCATACCGACTTGAACTGCCTGACCGTCATGCAGTTCGCGATGGACATCCTGAAGGTTCGTCACATCATCGTGTGCGGCCATTACGGTTGCAGCGGCGTGCAGGCCGCGTTGCGCGGCGAGCGGCTCGGCTTGAGCGACAACTGGCTGCGCCATCTCGACGACGTGCGGCAGAAGCATCACGCGCGGCTCGACGGCGTCACCGATCTCACGCGTGCCGCGGATCGCCTGTGCGAGCTCAACGTCATCGAGCAGGTGGCGAACGTGTGCCAGACGACGATTGCGCGCGACGCGTGGGCGCGCGGCCAGGAGCTCACCGTACACGGCTGGATCTACGGCTTGAAGGATGGGTTGTTGCGCGACCTCGACGTGACCGTCACCGCCCCCGCCGAAACCGACGGCGCGTACCGCGCGGCGCTCGCCGCGTTGTCGCGATGAGCGATCGATCGGCAATGGCGACGGCGGCGGGTGTCGCCATCGTGGGTGCGAAGCCGCTGCAACGCTTGCGTGGCAGCTGCCATTGCGGCGCCGTCCGCTTCGAGATCGAAACCGATTTTCCCGAATTGACGACGTGCGACTGCTCGATCTGTCGCCGCAAGAATGCGCTGATGGTCAAGGTGCACGAAGATCGTTTCCGGCTTCTCGCAGGCGAAGACTCGCTGACCGAGTATCGGTTCCATACGGGAACGGCGCGGCATTTCTTCTGCAAGACGTGCGGGATCTATCCGTTCCATCGCAAGCGCGTGACGCCCGACCACTTCGGCATCAACGTGTTCTGCCTCGAGGACTTCGATCCGGCGGGCATTCCGGTGCGTCACACCGACGGCGTCGGGATGGGATAACGGCGAGTCGAGCCGCGCGGCGAGACCGAATCGCGATGCCGATGTCCGACTACATCCGCGGGTTGCGTGAACGGATCGGCACGACGGTGCTCGAGGTTCCGACGGTCAGCGTGCTCGTGCTCGATGCGCAGCAGCGGGTGCTGCTCGTCCGTCATGTCGAGGGCAACGACTGGACGACACCTGGCGGGATGATCGAGCCCTACGAAACACCGGCTGATGCGGCGCTGCGCGAGACGTGGGAGGAAACGGGCCTCGTCGTCGAGCTCGGCGGGATCGTCGGCGTGTTCGGCGGCGAGCTTTGTACGAGCACTTACTCGAACGGCGATGAAGTCGCGTGGGTGGCGACGGTGTTCCGCGCAAGGCGCGTCAGCGGGGAGTTGCGGCCCGACGGCGAGGAGACGCTCGAAACGCGCTTCGTCGATCGCGCCGACATCGACACGCTTCGCTGCAAGCCGCACGCGCGAATGTTCGTGGACGCCGGGTACGCATCGTCATCCGCCGCGCAGTTCCAGCCGCCGACGTGGCGGCCGCCTTCCGCGTAAACACGAACGGCGCGTTCGTTGGTCGAGCGCAACGCCTTGTACGCGTCAGTCCTCTCGAATGTAGAGGCCGTCGAAGGCAACCGACCACGTCTTGCCGCCGTCGGTCGATGATTCCCAGAGCTGGCGGACGCGGCCGCCCGCGAGCGGCGTCCACGTGATCCGCTGCAGCGCGACCTGGTTCGCTGCGTCGGCGTCGAACGCGCTGCCCGATAGCGACATGGCCGATTCGGAGCGCCAGCCGTCGAGTTGCAGCAGGCCGCCGCTGCTGTCGACCCATGTCTGGTGCCACCGATGATGGTCGCGGTCGTAGATGTTGATGCTCGTCCCGCTGATGCCGCTCACGCCCGTCCAGTTCTCGATCAGCGCGCATCCGCCGTGCGCGCGCTCGATCCGGTTGTGGCCGACTATCTTTCCTGACGGATCGCGAACCTCGAAGCGGCCGATCCAGAAGTCGAATTGGTGATGCTCGGCGGCAGCGCACGGCGGCGGATTTGCCGCGGATGCGCTCTGCGCGTGGGCGAGCGTTGCGTATAGCGGTATCGCCGCGATCATCAACGTGAATAGCGCTGGCAGCGTAGGCCGCATCGCGGCCAGCGCAGCGAGGATGGCGGTCATCGTGCGTCGCATGGTTCAATGGTCGCCGTTGAATGGCATGACGACAAGGGCCATTTCGATGAACCGGATTGAGCCATTAGACGGGCACGGCCCGGGGCCGGGGGCGCAGTGCCCATGGCGCGAATGACGGCGGCCATCGCTGGGCTCCTCGACACGCCCGAGTGGACGGCGTCCCGGCTCGGCGTTCGCGATCGTGTCTACGGCGCGTGCCTTGCTGCGATCCGCGATGGCCGGTTGCCTGCAGGTTGCAGGCTGCCGTCGGCGCGGCAGCTCGCGGTCGATTGGCGTATCGCGCGAAACACGATCGACGAGGCTCTGTCGAGGCTGCACGACGACGGGTTGATCGTGCGCCGCGTTGGCGCCGGCACGTTCGTCGCATCCGATGTGGAAGTCACAGCGCAAACCCGGGCGCGGCATCGAAAGCCGGCCTCCGTGGGCAAACGCGCGTTGCGGCTGGCATCCGCGCGGGCGGTGGAAGTGGCGCGACCGTTCGCCGCCGCGAGCGTACCGCGGCCCGCAGCGTTTACCGCGGGTCTCGCCGCGCTCGACGCATTTCCACTGGCGATATGGCAGCGACTGGCGGCGCGTTGCGCGCGAACGCGCGGCACCGCGTTGCTGGGCTACCTGCCGGCGTCCGGGTATCCGCCGCTGCAGGCTGCAATCGCCTTTCATCTGGGCGGTGCGCGTGGCATCCGCTGCGTGCCTGAGCAGGTGATGATCGTCAACAGCGCAATGCAGGCGCACGACCTGATTGCGCGTGTGCTCGCCGAGCGCGACGACGCCGGCTGGATCGAGAACCCCGGCTATCCCAATTTGCGGGCCGTGCTGGCAATGGCGGGCATGCGTGTCGTGCCGATTTCGGTCGACGCCGAAGGTCTCGCGACCGATCACGCATCCATCCGAGGCGCGGCGCCGACGCTGATCTGCGTGACCCCGTCTTGCCAGCACCCGACAGGCGCCGTCATGTCGCTCGCGCGGCGGCTTGCGCTGCTCGCGCTCGCGCGAAGATTGCACGCCTGGATCGTCGAGGACGATCATCAGGCCGAATTCATATGGTCGATGAGGTCGCCCGCCCCCCTCGCAGCGCTCGACCACGACGCACGCACGTTATACGTCGGAACGTTCAGCCACACGATCTTTCCCTCGCTGCGAATTGCCTACGTCATCGTGCCGACAGCGCTCATCGACGTGTTCCACGCCGTCCGCCGACAGCTCGACGACCATACGCATGGCTTCATGCAGGCCGTGCTCGCCGATTTCATCGCCGGCGGCCATTTTGCGGCCCATGTGCGAAAGATGCGCGCCTTGTATGCCTCGCGCAGGGATGCGTTGATCGACGCATTCACGCGTCATGCGCCGACGGTCGTTCTTGGCGGACATGCAAGCGGAATGCATGCGACGCTGCGATGGGATGGGCCGCAAACGGATGCTGCGATCGCGGCCCGCGCCGCGCGCGAGGGCATCCGCGTGCTGCCGCTCTCGCGATACGCGACGGGGCCTGCGCCACCTAACGGCCTGTTGCTGGGCTATACGGCGCTGGCGGAGCGGCGCATCGCGAGCGCCGTTGCACGGCTCGCGCCGGCGCTCGGCGGCGTCGATTCAGCGCGTCGCGCTCGGCGCTAAGCCGGCGCCGCGAGCATTTCAGAACTTGCCGAACCGGTTGTACGCGTCGATGGGATCCATGCCGCCGATCAGCGCCGCGCGCATGTCGCTCTCGGTCGCCATTACCGTTTCGGTCCGCGCCACCGCCTCCGCGGCTGCATCACGCGGAATGATGACGACGCCGTCGCGGTCGCCGAGCAGAAAATCGCCGGTGCGCACCGTGACGTCGCCGATCGTGATCGGCTCGGCGTACCGATCCGGAATCCATCGCTCGACGATGTCCGCCGGTGTCAGGAATGCGCAGAACACCGGAAACCCTTGCTCGAGGACGAGGTCGGTGTCGCGCGATCCTCCATCCACGACATAACCAAGCACGCCGCGCGCTTTCAGCGTCTGCGCCGACAGCTCGCCCATCAGCGCAACGTCGTGGTTGTTCGGCTGGCAAACGACGACGTGACCGCGCGGCGCCTTCGACAGCAGCGTGCACCAACCGAGCAGGCATTCGTCGCGTGACTTCGTTCGATCGATGTGGCCGGCGACCGTCCACACGGGACCTGCGAGCTTCTGCGAAGGCGCGATCGATTTGATCGACGGTGGCAGCACGATCCGATCGTGCCCCATCATCCGCAGCACGTCGTGCACGGCGCCGGTGTAGCACGCGCGAAGCCGCTCCGTCAGCGCTCCATCGTCGCCGGTTGTCATCGCTCGACCGCCCGCGGCGCGTTGACCGGGCGGCGTTTCCAGCCCCCGATGATCGCGCCGGCGATCGCGAGGCCGATGGTGGCATAAGCGCCATTGATCAGCCACAGCGTGACGGGTCGCGACTCGAACCCGTAGTTCAGTGCCAGGTTCGCCGCGACGAAGCAGAGACCCACCGTCGCGCCGACACCCATGCCGCCCGCGAACGTCGTCGACTGCAGCCGCTCGATCAGCCATGACAGCGCATAGCACATGACGAGTATCGCGACGAACCCTATGATGTACGGCAACGGCGAGCCGCGCTGTTCGGCGGTGATCTCGGCCATCGTCTTGCCGATCGCCGCGAGCCAGTGCGCCGAGAGCACCGTGTACCAGATCGCGCCGAGCACGAAAAAAACGATCGCCGCAATCCATACCGAAACGTGCCGGCCTGCATTCACCGCCACCTCCTTCGATCGACATGCAGCCGGTATTTGAACACAACGAACATGCATCCGATCGTCGTTGCAAACGATGCCGCGCAGTAACGCGCACGCGTTCGCGCCGTTGCGTCGTCGGTTCGGCTGCGTTATCGGCGGTGTGCCAATTTCTCGGTCGCAGCCGATGCCGGCGGTCTGCATTGAGCACGGATGCGTTTCGCGCGATTGCGCTAACGCTCGCGTTAGACGGGTTGCGGTGTCGACCCGAAGGCGCGCTGGATCCGACTGCGATAGCTGCGCCCCGACGTCAGCTCGGTGCCGTCCCGCAGCGCAACGACGTATTCGCCGTGCAGCTGCGGGCGCAGCTCGCGAACAAGCGCGATGTTGACCGCATGCGAGCGGTGGATGCGCAGGAACGACGTCGGATCGAGTCGCTGAACCAGCCCGGTCAACGTTTCCTTGTGCAGGTACGGGCGCTCTGCCCAGATTCGCACGTAGTTGTTCTCGGCCTCCAGCCGGACGATCGCGCCGACCGGCACGATGACGATCCGATCGATGAATCGCACGGCGATCCGCGCGAGCCACTCGTCCGAGCCATGAGCCGGGAATTCGAGCTGCTGCGCCGTGCCACCGGCTTCGCGACCGACAAATGGATGTACATACATATTCGAACCGGACACTAACGCGAAATCGATGAACCGGCAAGCCGCTCGCGAGCGCGCTGCCGTCTCCGCACTTCACTCGGGCACCTCCGGGTCGCTGATCGGCAGAGCTCGTTCATCCTGGGTTTCGATCCTTCGTACTACGATCCGAGCGGGCGATTCGCCTACGCGACGGTCTCGTACTCGTTCAAGTCGTTCGCACCATCCCCGCCGCATGCAGCGCGGCGGCGGGGGTGCGGCAGTGCGCCGCGGCGTGTGATATAGAAGCGGCGTGACACGTTTCGCCATCTTCGTCGCGGCGCTGATCGCCGCAGCGTCGTCGACGCCGTGGCCCACTGCGGCGTCGGCGCACGGCGGCGCCCACGACGCCGGTGGCGGTCATCGTGCGCGGGCGTCCAGCGAAGCCGCTGTTCGTGCTGGCCACGCTGTTCCGCCCGCCCTCGGCAACCAAGATGCGCTGCGCACTGCCGCTGCGACTCCTCCCAGCGATGCGCTCGTGCCGTCGATGGAGCCGTCGCATTGCCCCGCGGACGACAACGGGTTGCCGTGCGCATGCGGGCCCGATCGCTGCACCAATGCGCCGCAACCTCTGCCGCTGCTCGCCCAAGCGCCGACGGTCCATTCTCCGCCGCCGCGGTTCGATGTTCTCCCGCGGACGAGCGATGCGGGCGCGGTTGCATCCCCCTCGCCAGCGGGCAGCATCGGGGCGCGCGCGCCGCCGCATTCTTCGTAGTGCACAGGGCTGGTCGCCGGGCGACCAGGCGGCCCATCGCCGGTCGTTTGCGAGACTGCCGGCGCAATGCACGTTACGGAGAAACAAATGTCGAATCGACAGGCGGTTTTAGCCGCAGTCGTCGCATCGCTCGCTTCCGCGTCGGTGCACGCGTCGTGCGGCTCGGCGTTCTGCATGGTCAACACGAACTGGGGCGTTCAGGGCGTATGGAACGAGCCCGGCTTTCGCGGTGACCTGCGCTTCGAATACATCGATCAGGACCAGCCGCGGACCGGCACGCAGGACATTGCCGTCGGCGAAATCCCGCGACACCACGACGAGGTCCGGACGATCAACCGCAACGTGTTCGCGACGATCGATTACGGATTTTCCGACGCGCTTGGCGTTTCGGTGATCGTGCCGTGGGTCGATCGCCATCACGAGCACATCCACAATCACCAGGGCGAGAAGGAACTCGAGCGCTGGCAATTCTCGGGGCTCGGCGACCTGCGCGTCATCGCGCGCTATCAGTTTCCGGCGATGGTCGCCGACGCGCAAGCGACCCGCGCAAGCTTTGCCGGCGTCACGGGCGGCATGAAGCTCCCGACCGGACGGACGACGGTCGCGAATGGCGATGGCGAAGTCGCCGAGCGCACACTGCAACCCGGCACCGGCACGACCGATGCGCTGCTCGGTGCCTACTATCGGGAGGCGCTCGGCAACCTGAACGCGTCGTGGTTCGTCCAGGCGAATCTGCAGCTGCCGCTCGACTCGTATCACGCGTTCAAGCCGGGCAACCAGCTGCTGATCGACATCGGCGGACGCTTTGACGCCACCGACAAGCTTGGCCTGATGTTGCAGCTCAACGCGCATTACAAAGGGCACGACTCGGGTGATGAGGCCGAGCCCGTGGACTCGGGAAGCCGCACGCTGTCCATCAGCCCGGGATTTACGTACGCGCTGACGCCGACCGTGCAGGTGTACGCGTTTGTGCAGCTACCGGTTTATCAGCGCGTCAACGGCGTCCAGCTCGTCGCGGACCGGTCGTATGCGGTCGGAGTCAGCGCGCAATTCTGAGCTTGAGCTGCACCACGGCGTCGTTCGTGCGTCTGTCGCGCGCTAGGGAGCCTCTGCATAACTATGGCAATCGCGCTGCACGGCCCAATGCGGATGGATGCGAGACGGGCGACGCAGGTCGTAGCCGAGCCTACGAGCCAAGGAGACCGGCGAAGCAGACGCCGCATTGGGCGGCAGCCCGAAGGGACGGTAGCTGTTCGGGCGGTCTGCTTTGGCGCAAGCCTCGCGAAGGGAATGACCCTTCGCTTCGGCTCGCTTCGCGCATCCCATCCCGAACAGCGCTCCGTCGCGATTGCCATAGTTATGCAGAGGCTCCCTAGGGCCCGCCATCGTTCTGAAAAGAAGTGCGATGCGCGTCAAAACAGCGTGTGCTGACGCTCGCCGTTCGTTCGCGAAGGGGGCGTGAAGCGCGTCGTGTCGAGTCCCGTGTGCGCGCGGCCGCGGTTGAAACTGAGGCGCCGGCAAGCGATGTCGAAGCGCTTTTCGAAGAGCGCAGCGAATTCGCCTTCGCCCCGCATCCGCGAGCCGAACGTCGAGTCGTAGTCGCGGCCGCCACGCATCTGCTGGATGAGGCTCATCACGTGCGCGGCGCGCTGCGGATAATGGACATCGAGCCAGTCGCGAAACAGAGGCGCAACCTCGCGGGGCAGCCGCACGAGCACCCAACCAGCGGCGACTGCGCCATTCGCGGCCGCGGCGTCGAGTATCGACTCGAGATCGCGGTCGTTGAGCTGCGGAATGATCGGCGCCACCATCACCCCCACCGGGATGCCCGCCGCCGACAAGGTCTTCAGCGCCTGCAGCCTGCGGTGCGGCGCCGCGGCGCGCGGCTCGAGCTTTCGCGCAAGCTCGCGATCGAGGGTCGTCACCGACAGGTAGACGCGCGCCATCCCCTGCGTCGCCATCGGCGCGATGATGTCGATGTCGCGCTCGACGAGCGCCGATTTGGTGACGATGGTGAACGGGTGTTTGTGCTCGGCGAGCACTTCGAGCACCGAGCGCGTCACCTTCCATTCGCGCTCGATCGGCTGGTACGGGTCCGTGTTCGTGCCGAGCGCGATCGGATCGCAGCGATAGCCGGGCTTCGCGAGCTCGGCGCGCAACAGCGTGGCGGCATCCGGCTTGGCGTAGAGTTTCGTCTCGAAATCGAGGCCGGGAGACAGGTCGAGGTATGCGTGCGTCGGCCTCGCGTAGCAATAGATGCAGCCGTGCTCGCAGCCCTGGTACGGATTGATCGACTGCGCGAAGGGAACGTCGGGCGAGTCGTTGCGCGCAATGATCGTTCGCGCGCGCTGGATCGTCACCGTCGTTCGAAGCGGTGGCAGATCGTCGTCATCGTGCTGCGCGCCCGGCCAGCCGTCGTCGCAGCGCTCGCGCGCATCGGTGCGAAACCGGTTCTCGGGGTTGTGCGTGGCGCCGCGACCCTTCAAGGTTGGCGCTGCGGGGTCTCGCTGCGTCATCTGCGTTTCAAAAAAAGGGCGCGTCGCGCGCCGCTGTGCCGTCGCTGCCAATACCGGATAAATATACGGTATCACGACCGCAATGTACAGCGCTTTGCGGGTGCCCGGCGCTACGTTCGGCCGGCCGTGGCGACGTGCGTATCGACGCGTCCGGGAAGGAAGTGGGCGACGACGAGCAGCAGGTAGACATAGACGGCGACGTGCGTGCTGACCATCGCTGCGATCATCGACAACAAGGGCAGCGCCGCGAAGAATGCGATCCGCCGCATCATCACACTGACGACGTGCGGCGTCAGATCCGCCGACGCAAGCTCGCGATGACGGGCGAGGTATGCGAGATGCGCGAAGCTCGTGGCGCTCAAGCCGAGCAGCGCGATCCCGTAGATTTCGCAAGGCAGCATGAGCTCCTGGTGATCCCCGATGAGATCGGTCGCGAACGGCAGGAAGCTGATCAACAGCAGGTAGGTGAGATTGATCCAGATCAGCGTCCGATTGGTCTTGACGACGAAATGGAACTGGATGTGATGATTGATCCAGTACATGCCGATGACGATGAAGCTGATCACGTAGATGACGAAGTGACGCTCGAGGCCGAGCAGGTATTTCAAGAGCTCGTCATTGCTCGTCAGCACGAGGTCGTCGGGGAGCTTCAGGTCGAGCACGAGCAGCGTCAGCGCGACGGCAAACACGCCGTCGATCAGCGCTTCGAGCCGGTTCTTCTCGAGCCCGCGGATTTGCGGAAGCGGCGGTGGTTGCACTGACATCCCTCCCCGTTGGCCGGCGCGCTCGACAACGTTCGCCCCAGCATCCGGAGCCGGCCCCCTTTCAACCGTATCACAGCGCCGAGCCGCTGGCGAAGTCACCGGCCTACGCGTACGGGTGGCAATATCGCGTCTTCGTGGACGCGGAACCGGCACCGATGGCAGATGTGCACCGACGGTCGCTGCGAGCGCCGGATTCGGCGCGTCGCGTTGCCGATGGATGAGCTTGCGGCGCGCGATGCCGTCACCGTTCGCGCGCTCGAGTCGGCCGACGGCGCGCGCGACATCTGGAGCGACGCCGATCGCGTGTGGGCCGGCCGCACAGCGGCGGAAGAGGTCGGCGAATCGGCGTCGGACGATGCGTTCATCGGCCGCCGTGCAGCGCTCGCAATCGAGCGACTGCGCAAGCGCCATCCCGGATTCGTCGCACTGACGCGGCCGATTCCGCGGCGACGTCGCATCGCCTGGATAACCATCGTCATCGCCTTCGTTGTCGGAGCGCTCGGCGTCGACATCGGTCCCGCGCACCGGATCAACCTGCTGGCCCCGCCGGTGCTCGCCCTTTTCGCGTGGAACATCGCCGTTTATGTCGCGCTGTTGACGAGCGCGATCGCATCGCGGCGTGGCACATCGTCTCGGTCCGGAGGGCTGCGTTACAGCGTTGCGCGGCTCGTCCGCGATGGCCCGATGTTTCGGCGCAGACCCGCCGTTCCGCCCCCACTGTTGACGGCATACGGACGCTTCGCCACCGAATGGTCGACGCTCGCGGCCCCGCTCGTTGCGCAACGCACGGCGGCGTTGCTGCATCTTGGCGCCGCAGCGCTTGCCGCGGGCGCGATCGCCGGACTCTATGTGCGCGGCATCGCGCTCGAGTATCGCGCGGGCTGGCAGAGCACGTTTTTGACGGCTGCAGACGTCGCCGGCATCCTGAACGTCGTGCTCGCGCCTGGCGCGTGGCTGACCGGTATCGTGATTCCCGACGCTACGCACCTGCAGACGATCGGCGGCAACAGCGCCGGCGAGAACGCCGCGCGCTGGATTCATCTTTATGCGGCAACGATTGCAGCGGTCGTCATCGTCCCGCGGCTCGCATTGGCGCTCGCGGCGTGGCTGTCGCAGCGCAGGCTCGCGAGGTCGATGCCGCTCTCCCTGCGCGATCCGTATTTCCAGAGTCTGTTGCGCAGCTGGCGCCGGGGCACCGCGCGCATCGCGGCCATTGCCTATAGTTACGCGATCCCAGCGGCGAATGCCCAAGGCTTGGCGCAGATCGCCACACGTGCACTGCAATCGCCCGTCGTGATCGACTGGCTGCCGGCAATCGCGTACGGCAATGACGAAGTCCCGCGGATCGACTCCGCATCGCAAACGGCCGTCATCGCGATTTTCAATCTCGGCGCGACGCCGGAGCGCGAGACGCATGGCGCGTTCGTTCGTGCGCTCGCAGCCGCAGATCCGACCGTGACGCTGATCGCGCTCGTCGACACGTCGGAATTCGTCGCGCGCTTCTCGGATCACCCGGGGCGCATCACCGAGCGAACCGATAACTGGCAACGGGTGCTCGGTGGCGTCGACTGCGAGCCGCTTTTCATCGCGCTCGCGCATCCGGATGTTGCGCGCGATGGCGCAGGACTGGCGCTGCGATTCACCGATTCGACCCCATGAGCGAAGCGCCGGCCAAAATCGCACTCAGCCTGATCGCGCATACCAACGTCGGCAAGACGGCGCTTGCGCGGACGCTGTTACGGCGCGACGTCGGCGAGGTTCGCGACGACGCGCACGTGACCGTCGTTCCCGAGCAGCACACGATGATCGAGACGGCGCAAGGCGATGTGCTTTGCCTGTGGGACACGCCCGGCTTCGGCGACAGTGCGCGGCTCGCGCGGCGACTTGCGACGCTGGACCGGCCCATTGTCGGCTTCCTCGCGATGGTCTGGGACCGCTGGCGCGAGCCTGCGCTCTGGTCGAGCCAGCATGCGATGCGGAACGTCCGCGACGATGCCGATGTCGTGCTGTACCTCGTCAATGCCTCCGAGTCGCCAGCGGATGCGGGGTATCTCGCAGCCGAGCTGCAGATTCTCGAATGGCTCGGCAAGCCGGTCGTCGTGCTGCTGAACCAGACCGGCACTCCGCGCGCGGCGAGCGTCGAGGCTGCCGAGATCGCGCGCTGGCGCGAGGCCCTCGGATCACGCGCCTGGATCCACGGCGTACTGGCGCTCGATGCGTTCGCGCGGTGCTGGGTGCAGGAGCGGATGTGGTTGCAGGCCGTCGCACGTGCATTGCCGGACTCAAAGCGAGCGGCGTTCGCGCGGCTCTCCGCTGCATGGCAGGCCGCCAGCGAAGCGCAGTTCGACAAAGCGATGGCAGCGCTCGCCGAGACCATTGCGCGAGCAGCGTGCGACCGCGTGCCGCTGGCCGACGCCGGGTTGCGCGGATCGCTGGTTGACGTCGGCAAGGCGATCGGCCTTGGGCGCGATCGTGTCGATGCGGCGAAGGACACGGCGATGCGGACACTGGCCGAGCGCGTCGATGCCGACACGCGTGCGTCGATGGATAGGCTGATCGCGATTCATGGACTCGATGGACGCGCGGCCGCCGACGTGATGGCGCGGCTTGCGAAGAGCGTGACGGCGGAGGCTCCGGTCGACGAGCGCAAGGCGGCCGTCATCGGAGGATTCGTGTCGGGCGCGCTGACGGGATTGGCGGCCGACATCGCGTCGGGTGGCCTGACGTTCGGCGCGGGATTGCTCGCGGGCGGGATCGTCGGCGCTGTCGGGGCCGCCGGGGTTGCGCGCGGCTTCAATCTCGTTCGCGGCAAGACGCAGGCATCGCTGCGCTGGAGCGACGAGTTCGTCGCGGCCCTTGTTCCCGCTGCAGTGCTGCGCTATCTGGCCGTTGCGCATTACGGTCGGGGACGCGGCGAATGGACGGCGACCGAATATCCGTCTTTCTGGCGCGACACGGTTGCCCGGGCCATAGTCGCCACCGGCGGCGTCGCCGGCGTCGTTGCACTGCGCGCCGATGAGAGTTGCAACGTTGCGACGTTGGAAGCCGCGTGGCAGCGCAAACTGCGCGAAATCGCGCTGGCCGCGCTCGCCGAGCTTTATCCCGACGCGGTGGCGACAACCCGCTCGACGGACGATAAAACGTGACGACGAAACCGAAAACGCTTCAATTCGACACGCTGTCGCTGCACGCAGGCGCGCGCCCGGATGCTGCAACCGGTGCGCGCGCGACGCCGATCTACCAGACGTCGTCGTTCGTGTTCCCGGACACCGACCACGCCGCAGCGCTCTTCAACATGGAGCGCGCGGGTCACGTGTACTCGCGGTTGTCCAATCCGACGTGTGCGGTGCTCGAGGAGCGCGTCGCGGCCCTCGAAGGCGGCATCGGTGCGATCGCAACGGCGAGCGGCCAGGCCGCGCTACACCTCGCGATCGTCACGCTGCTGTCCACGGGCTCGCATATCGTTGCCTCGCGATCGCTATATGGCGGATCGCACAACCTGCTCGATTACACGCTGCCACGCTTCGGCATCGATACGACGTTCGTCGATGCGCGCGACCTCGATGGCTGGCGCAGCGCCATCCGGCCGACGACGCGGCTCTTGTTCGGCGAGACGCTCGGTAACCCGGGGCTCGATGTGCTCGACATTCCGCGCGTCGCGGCGCTTGCGCACGAGCATGGCCTGCCGCTGCTCGTCGACTCGACGTTCACCACACCGTGGTTGATGCGGCCGTTCGAGCACGGCGCCGATCTGGTGTTTCATTCGGCGACCAAATTTCTGTCGGGCCACGGTGTGGTCATCGGTGGCGTGCTCGTCGATTCCGGGGGTTGCGACTGGAACGCCGATCCGATGCGCGAGAAGTTCCCGACGCTGACCACACCCTATGCGGGCTTTCACGATATGGTGTTCGCCGAGGAATGGTCGACGGCGGCCTTCCTGTTGCGCGCCCGGCGGGAGGGGGTCCGCGACTTCGGCGCATGCATGGCGCCGATGACCGCGTTCCAGATCCTGCAGGGAATCGAGACGCTCCCGGTGCGGATGGCGCGGCACGTCGACAACACGCGCGCAGTGGTCGCGTTCCTGCGCGAGCATCCGCTCGTCGGAGCGATCGGCTATCCGGAGTTGCCCGATCACCCCGATCATGCGCTCGCGCAGCGATTGTTGCCGCGCGGCTGCGGCGCCGTGTTCAGCTTCGAACTGCGCGGCACGCGCGACCAGGGCCGGCGCTTCATCGAGACGCTGCGGATCTTCTCGCACCTCGCGAACGTCGGCGATGCGAAGTCGCTCGTCATCCATCCGGCGTCGACGACGCATTTCCGCATGTCCGCCGAGGATCTCGCGCGCGCCGGCATCAGCGAAGGCACGATCAGGCTGTCGATCGGCCTCGAGGATTCCTCCGACCTGATCGAGGACTTGAGTCGCGCGCTCCATGCGGCGGGGAAGGTGCCATGAATCTCGTCGTCGGCGGCAACAGCATCTATGCATACACCGGCTCGCGCCCCTTCGATCGCGCGCAACCGACGGTGCTGTTCGTCCACGGTGCGGCGAACGATCATGGCGTGTTCGCGCTGCAATCGCGTTATTTCGCGTGGCATGGTCGCAACGTGCTCGCCGTGGATCTGCCGGGGCATGGCCGCTCGCGCGGCGAGGCGCTGACGAGCGTCGAAGCGCTGGCGCAGTGGCTGTGCGACGTCATCGACGCAACGCAGATCGACAACGTCAGCGTCGCCGGCCATTCGCTGGGATCGCTTGCCGCACTCGAGTTCGCTGCGCGAAATCCCGATCGCGTGCGCGCGCTCGCACTGCTCGGACCCGCCGTTCCGATGACCGTCAGCGACGAGCTGCTCGCAGCAGCGGCGCGCAACGATCACCTCGCTTACGAGCTCATCAATGGCTGGTCGTTCAGCGCCGCTGGTCAGCTTGGCGGCAACGAGCTGCCCGGCGTCTGGATGACCGGCAACGCGCTGCGGTTGCTCGAGCGCTGTCGCGACGGCATCTTGTCGACCGACCTGCTTGCATGTCACCGCTACGCAGGCGGCCTCGCTGCGGGTGCAGCGGTAAGGTGTCGAACGCTTGCGATTCTCGCGGCGCGCGACGTGATGGCGCCACTCCGCAATGCCAACGCACTCATCGGCGCGCTCGCGAAGGTTGAGACCGTAACGCTCGCCGAAACGGGTCACAGCATGATGGCCGAGCGGCCCGGTGCGGTGCTGGACGCGCTACGCCCATTCCTTTGACGACGGCTTGGCGCGCCACTTGATCGCGCAGCCGATCGACGGATGCTGCTCGACCGGTGCGCGGCCGGTCCGTGCGACCTGCGCCATCGCTTCATACAGCTCGCGCTTCGCCGTTGTGTCCGCGGAGCGGCCCGCGGCATCGAGCCGTCCTCGATAGGCGAGCGTCAGGTCGGCGTCGAAGCCGAAGAAGTCCGGCGTGCAGACGGCGTCGTAATCGCGCGCGACCTCCTGCGATTCGTCGATCACGTACGGAAAACGGATGTCGTGCGCGGCGGCGAACGCCTTCATGTTGTCGAACGAATCGGCGGGGTATGCGACGACGTCGTTGCTCATGATCGCGATGCTGCCGATGCCGAGCAATGCGAGGGCATCGGCGTCGCGAACGATCCGGCCGATTACCGCTTTCACGTACGGGCAATGATTGCAGATGAACATGACGACGATCCCGTTGCGGCCGCGCGCCGACGCGAGCGAATGCCGGCGGCCGTCGATGCCGGGCAGATCGAACTGCGCGGCGGGCCAGCCGAGCGCAATCGGCGGTGACGAATCGTTTCGCATCGAAAGCCTCCTCGCGGAGCATGAGGTGCATGGGACAATCGTAGCATCGCCATGCTAACGCCGCGCCTCTACGTCGGGGAAGAACGGCAGCCGCCGGAGCCGGGCAGCGAGTATCGGCTCGACGATGCGCGCGCGCGCCATGTCGGCGCCGCGCTGCGGATGCGCGTCGGCGATCGCGTCGCATTGTTCACCGGGATCGGCGGCGAATTTTCAGCGACGATTCGCAGCATCGACCGGCGCGTCGTCACCGTGCAGGTCGATTCGCACGATCCTGTCGAGCGCGAATCGCCGTGGCCGTTGACGCTCGCCCAGTCGATCATCGCGTCCGACATGATGGACGTCGTCGTCCGCAAGGCGGTCGAGCTTGGCGCTGCGTCGATCGTTCCGCTGATCGCCGCGCGCAGCCAGCACGCGTCGGACGAGCGGACCGAGCGCCGGCTCGCGCATTGGCGGCGCATCGTCATCGCCGCGTGCGAGCAGTGCGGGCGCAATCGCATCCCGGTTATCGAACCGGTCGCGACCTTTGTGCAATGGATCGCCGAAGCGCACGCGCGAAAGCCGATCGCGATCCTTGCACCGGAGGGCGAATGCTCGCTGGCGGCTTTTGCAGGCGAAACACCGCCGCGCGTCATCGTCGGGGGCCCCGAAGGCGGGTTCGACGCCGGCGAGCTGCGGCTCGCGCGCGACGTGGGCGCCGTTCCACTTCATCTCGGGCGACGCGTGCTGCGCGCCGAGACGGCAGCGCTCGCAGCGCTTTCTACCGTGAACGCAATCGCCGGCGACGCCGCCTAGGACAAAATGGGGTCAGAGCCAATTACGGCCGTAATTGGCTCTGACCCCATTTTGGGGATTCGCTATTTCGCGTGCGTCTCGCCGGCGATCAGGATGCTGCAGCGCACGCGCTCGATCAACAGTGAATCGACGGAGCCGCGCCACCAGCGCAAGGCGAACTTCTTGGTGCGGCGGTGGCCCACGATGACGAGATCGATGTGCAGCGATTCGACCATCCGCGAGATGACGTCGACGGGCTCGCCGTCCTGCAGGTGCGTCGTCACGGAGAAGCCACGCTCGGTCAGCGTCGCGGCCGCCTGGCTCAAGTCCGCTTCCATGCGCGAACGGTCGACGGCAAGCGCGGGCTCGGGAACGAATTCGCCGGCCAAGAGATAGGGCGACGGGTCGTGCAAGACGCACACGAGATGGATCTCGCGGCCCGAGACCTGCATCAGATGCGAGCATTCGTCGACGGCGAGGCGGCTTTCCGGCGAACCGTCGAATGCGACGAGGATCTTCTGGTACATGTCTATCTCCCGTGCTTGCGGATGAACCAGGCGGGGACGAGCGCGAGCGCAAATGCGAGCGTAACAATCGCAAAGCATTCGTGGAAGGGCCGCGCGGCGTCTGTCGCACCCAGGGCTGCTGCGCGCCACTCGAGCACGACGGCGAGCAGGTTGACCCCGAACGCGCCGCCAAGCTGGCGGACGAAGTTCACCGCCGCAGACGCATACGCGAGCTCCGCCCCGGCGAGCGACTGCACGGCGCCGACGTTCAATGCAGGAATCAGCATGCCGAGGCCCACGCGACCGATGACTAGCCACAATGCAAGCAGCGCGAAGCCCGTCGCGGCGCCGGCGAAGGCGAGCAAAAGGCTCGACACGGCGAAGAGCGCGAGTCCCGACACGATGATCGGCGCGGGACTGATCCTGTCGGTCAACCGTCCGCCGATCGCGATGGCGATGGCGAGTGCAATGCCCGGCGGAGCAAGCAGATAGCCGGCGCTGGCCGGGCTGAAGTGCGCGATGTCCTGCGCGAACACCGGCACGAGATACGTCGTTCCGAACAGCCCGACGCCGTAGGCGAATGCGACGAGCGCCGCGTTGGCGAAGGGCGGATGGCGGAAGAGTCGTATGGGCAATAGCGGCGCGCGGGCGCGGATCTCCCATGCAACGAATGCTGCGGCGAGCGCGCATCCCGCGAGTGCCAGCGCGATCGTCAAGGGCGCCGTGAAGCCGTCGCGATGACCTTCGACGGGCACGTTCAAAAGCGCGATCAGCGCGCCCAGCAACAATCCCCAGCCCACCCAGTCGAATCGCGATGACGTGCGTCCCGCGTGCCGAGGCAGCGTCGTCGCGCCGAGGGCGATCCCGGCAATGCAGAACGGTACCGTCAACAGGAAGATCGAGCGCCAGCCGAATGCTTCGAGCAGCGCGCCGCCGATTGCCGGTCCGATCGCCGGTGCCAGCACGATGCCGAATCCATAGAGCGCCATTGCGCGACCTCGCTCCTCCACCGGATACACGCGAAACAGCACGATCATCGCGAGCGGCTGCAGGATGCCGGCGCATGCGCCCTGAACGATTCGCGCGGTGATCAGCGATTGCGCGCTCCAGCTCATCGCGGCGAGCAGCGATGCGGCGAGGAACAACGTCATCGTCGCGGTGAACGTTGCGCGCTCGCCGATCGTCTCGACCAGCCACGCGGTCGCGAGCATCGTTGCAGTGGTCGCCGCCAAAAAGCCTGCCGCGATCCATTGCAGCGTGTCGTGGCCAACGTGAAACTCCGCCATCAACGCAGGGAACGCGACGTTGATGATCGTGGCCGCGAGAATCGTGGAGATCGTCCCGATCATCATCGTCGAGACGACCCGCGCCCTCGATGGCGCAGCGCTGCGCGCGGCGGTCATCTCGCACTTCGCGGACGTTCGACCAGCCGGCACATCGCGGCCGGGGCGATCATCCTCAGGCGGCCAACCAGCCCGGCTCGAGCGGAACGGGCCGCGCGCAAAGGTCGAGCGCGAGCGAAACCAGCACGTCCCACGGATTACGCTGACCAAGTCCCTTGGCCAGCGCATCGAGACCCGCGAGCGCGCGCAGCAGTCGCTCGATCTGTGAAGGCGACGCGCGCCGCGCGGCGCTTTCGAGCGCGTGCTGGCGCCTGCCCCATACGCGCGCGCTGCGGACCGCCGTCTGCAGCGACTGGCCGGCCGCCATCGCATCGCGGACGCCGGCAAGCGCGTGCACGTCTTCGCCGAGCTGCCATATTGCAAGGGTGATCGGCTCGCCCTCGGCACGGAGCACATCGATGATGCGCAGCGTTCTCGCTGCGTCGCCCGCAAGCCACGCCTCGGATAGCTGCTGAATGTCGAAACGCGCCACATCGGCGACGGCACGTTCGACGTCCTCGTGCGCGAGCGATCCTTTGGGAAGCAAGAGCGCGAGCTTGTCGATCTCCTGCCGCGCGGCGAGCAGGTTCCCCTCGCAACGATCCGCAAGGTACGCGAGGGTGTCCCGGGTGACGCGCTGCTCGTTTCGAGCCAGCCGCTCGGTGAGCCACGCGGGCAGCGCGGCGCGTTCGGGCGCCGTGACGGCGATCGTCGCACCTTGCTCGGCCAACGCGCCGAACCAAGCCGATGATTGCGTCGCGCGATCGATCCGCGGCAGCGTGATCAGTGTGACGCCGTCGGCGTCGAGATTGCGCGCATGGCGCTCGAGCGCCGCAGCGCCCTCGACGCCGGGCTTGCCCGACGGAATCCGCACGTCGATCAGCTTGCGCGTGCCGAAGAGACCGAGATTCGCGTTGGCCGCGGCGAAAACATCCCAGCGAAAGTGCTGCTCGACGATGAACACTTCGCGCTCGTCGCATCCTGCGCGCCGCGCGGCCGCGCGGATAGCATCGCCGGCCTCGATGACCCCAAGCGGCTCGTCGCCGTGCACCAAGTAGAGCGGCAACAGCTTTCGTGCGAGGTGTGCCCCGAGATCGGCCGCGCGAAGCTCGATGCCGCCGCTCACGCCGGCTTCTTCGCGGCCTGCAGCCGGCGAACGATCTGCTGCACGGCGTCGGTTTGCATCTCCTTCAGAAGCCGCTGCTCCTGCGTGTCGCGGGCGAGCACCTCGCTTTCGCTGAACGAATAGGTGCGACGAAGCGAGATCTCCCCGGGCGGCAGCCATTCGTTACCGTCGCGATCGTGCAGCCGGAATTGCACGCGCTTGATCAGCAGGTATTCGCGGACGCTGCCGGCGCCGGACAACGTCAGCACTTCCTTGTCGTCGGCGACGAGCGGGATGTCGAGGATGACGTCGGCGTCCTTGGGGTCGGTGACGAGCGCAGCGCTCCCGGTCGACGCGAGCGCGCGCCGCAACTCGGCGGCGAGTGTCGGCGCACCTGCGGGATTCACGAAAATCGTGTGGAACGTGTACGTTGCATCGCCGCGCAGATGAAAGCCGCAGCCCGCCAGCACGAGCGCCAATGCTGCGACAACGGTGAAGCGCCGTCGCTGCGCGCTCACCGCGAACGGCTTGTCAGAGCACGACATTGACGAGGCGCCCCGGCACGACGATCACTTTCCTGACGGCGGCCGCATCGCCGTAGCGAGCGACTTCCGGCGCACGCCGCGCCGCATCCTCGATCGCCGATCGATCGGCCGCCGAGGGTACCGACAACTTGCCGCGCGTCTTGCCGTTCACCTGCAGCACGAGCTCGATCTCGTCCTGAGCAAGCGCCTCTCCATCGACCGATGGCCACGGCGCATTCAAGAGGTCGCCATACTGCGCGGCGAAGCCGAGATCGTTCCACAGCACCCACGTCACGTGCGGAACGACCGGATACAGCACGCGCAGCAGGATCGACAAGCCTTCGCGAACCAGCGCTTCGGCACCGGCCACGTCTGCCGGTATTGCCTCGAGCGTGTTCAGCATTTTCATTCCGGCCGAGACGACAGTGTTGTACTGGACTCTCTCGTAGTCGTAATCCGCCTGCTTGAGCGTCAGGTGCAATTCGCGCCGCGCCGCGACGATCGCAGCGCCTGCATCGCGCCAATCGAAGCTGCCTGTGGCGGCATTGACGCTGTCCCGGCGTGCCTGAGCGAAATTCCACAGCCGTCGCAGGAATCGGTGCGCGCCTTCGACGCCGGTGTCCGACCATTCGATCGTGTGCTCGGGCGGGCTCGCGAACATGACGAAAAGCCGCGCGGCATCGGCGCCATATCGATCGATCATGTCCTGCGGATCGACGCCGTTGAGCTTGGACTTCGACATCGTGCCGAGCCCGTCGTACTCGACCGGCAGTCCGTCGGATTTCGCGCGTCCGCCGACGATTGCGCCTTGCTCGTTGCGGAGGATGTCGACGTCGGCTGGCGCGACGTAATCGACCCCGCCCTTGTCGTTGCGGCGATGGAACGCGTGCGCGAGCACCATTCCCTGCGTCAGCAGGCGCGTGAAAGGCTCGTCGTAGGCGAGCATGCCGAAGTCCCGCATCACCTTCGTCCAGAAGCGCGCGTACAACAGATGCAGGATCGCGTGGCTGATGCCGCCGATGTACTGATCCATCGGCATCCAGTACGCATCGCGGGAGTCGGCCATCGTCGGCGCGCCGGGGGACGTGTAGCGCATGAAGTACCACGACGAATCGACGAACGTGTCCATCGTGTCCGTCTCGCGGCGCGCGGGTCCGTGACAGCGCGGGCAGTCGACGCGCAGGAAATCGTCGCGGTGATTGAGCGGATTGCCGCTGCCATCGGGGATGCAGTCCGGCGGCAGGATCACCGGCAGATCGGTGTCCGGCACCGGAACCTCGCCGCAGCGATCGCAATGGATGATCGGGATGGGCGTGCCCCAGTAACGCTGGCGCGAGATACCCCAGTCGCGCAGCCGGAATGTCGTCTTCTTCTCGCCAAGACCCAGTGCGGCGAGATCGGCGGCGATCGCATCGACGGCCTGGGCGCAGGCGAGGCCGTCGTACTTGCCCGAATTGATGCAAACGCCCACCGTCTTGTCCTCGTACCATGGGGGCAGCGCGTCGGTCGAGAACGGCGGCGCCGCGCGCGGGTCCGCGGGCTCGATCACCTGCCGAATGGGCAGCCCGTACTTTTTCGCGAACTCGAAATCACGCGCATCGTGCGCCGGAACGCCCATGACGGCGCCGTCGCCATACGTCATCAGCACGTAGTTCGCGACCCACAACGGAACGGCGGCGCCGGTCAGCGGATGCGTGACCGTCAATCCCGTCGCCATCCCCTTCTTCTCGGCGGTCGCGAGATCCGCTTCCATCACGGAGCCGCGCTTGCATGCGTCGACGAACGCCTGCAGCGCTGGATTGCGCGACGCGGCGAGCGTCGCCAGCGGATGCTCCGCCGCGATCGCGCAGAACGTCGCGCCCATGATCGTGTCGGCGCGCGTCGTGAACACGTAGAGCCGGCCATCGCCGATCAGCGCACCGGCTTCATCGCGGATGTCGTGCGTGAACGCGAACCGCACACCATCGCTCTTGCCAATCCAGTTGGCCTGCATGGTCCGCACGCGTTCGGGCCAGCCGGGCATGGAATCGAGCGCTTCGAGCAACTCGTCGGCGTAACGCGTGATTCGCAAGTAGTACATCGGGATCTCGCGCTTTTCGATCGGCGCGCCCGAGCGCCACCCGCGGCCGTCGATCACCTGCTCGTTCGCAAGCACCGTCTGGTCGACCGGGTCCCAGTTCACCGTGCCGTTCTTCCGATACGCGATGCCTGCCTCGAGCATCCGCAGGAAGAACCACTGGTTCCAGTGGTAGTACGACGGATCGCACGTCGACAGCTCGCGTGACCAGTCTATGCCGAAGCCCATCGCCTGCAGCTGCCGCTTCATGTAGGCGATGTTGTCGTTCGTCCACTTCGCCGGTGCTTCGGCGCTTTTCATCGCGGCGTTCTCGGCGGGCAATCCGAACGCATCCCAGCCCATTGGCATCAGAGCGTTGTAGCCGCGCATCCGCAGATGGCGGTACATCATGTCGTTGATCGTGTAGTTGCGCACATGCCCCATGTGCAGCTTTCCCGACGGGTAGGGCAGCATCGACACGCAGTAGTACTTGCCCTTTGGATACCGCGGATCGTTCTCGATCGCGCGATAGACGTCGCCGGCTTTCCAGGCCGTCTGTGCGGCGGATTCGATCGAGGTGGGGTCGAACGGCGGCGTCATCGTCGGAAGGGAATGCGCGCGGCACGCGCGCTGTTCGTCGTCGGAGGCGCCCGATTATACCGGCCGGTACATGCGCGACGGCGTGGCAGCGTCGCGTGCAATCGATTGCTCAGACGCCGTGCAGCAGGACCCACACGCCCATGACGAAGAAGATTCCCGCAGCAACCTTGCGCAACCCGCCGAACGGAATCCGGTCGGCGGCGAGCTTGCCCGCAAACACGACCGGCGCATCGGCGACGAGCATGCCGAGCGTCGTGCCGGCGATCACCGCGATGAGCGCGTCGTATCGCGCGGCGAGCACTGCCGTTGCGACCTGCGTCTTGTCGCCCATCTCGGCAAGAAAGAACGCGACCGTCGTAACGGCAAACACGCCCGATCGCGACGCGCTTTGCGGCTCCGCGTCGAGCTTGTCGGCACGCAGCGCCCATACGGCGACGATGAAGAATGCGATGGCGATCGCATAGTGGAGGATCCCGGGATCGATCGCATGGCGAACCCAGTTGCCGAAGATGCCAGCGAGCGCGTGATTCGCGAGCGTTGCGCAGAAGATGCCGGCAACGATCGGCCACGGTTGCCGATAGCGCGCCGCGAGCATCAGCGCGAGGAGCTGCGTCTTGTCGCCGATCTCGCCGATCGCGATCGCCGCGACGGACACCAGGAACGCCGTCAGCATCGGCGCATGACGGAGAACGAATGGCCACTCATCAGCCCGCCGCAACAGTTGGGAGGCCGACGGTAATCGGCGGCCGAAGATGCCCGAAGCTTGGTTCCGCGGACCTCACGGTAGCCCGCAACGGGCGAGTGGCACAATTATAGGTTGTCCACCGATGAGCCCGTCGAGGTGAACTTTTTGACGCGCGCTCGATGACCAGGTTGATGCAGGTGCTCGAATCGATGACGTCTCTCTCGCGGCGCTGCGCGCGCGTCACGACGGCTGCGCTCGCCTTGTCGGCGACGCTCGCGGGGACGGGTTTCGCGGTCGCGCAGTCGGTGCAAACGGCTCACGTCAGCGCGGAGCTCGTCGCGGCCAATGACGCGCTCGTTCCAGGGACGACTGCGACAGTGGCGTTGCGACTCGCAATCGCGCCCGGCTGGCACACGTACTGGCGAAACCCCGGCGAATCGGGCCTGCCGACGACCCTCGAGTGGCGGTTGCCCTCCGGATACGCGGCT
>JADMIO011482834.1_pt1 | contig 27292 bp, 21 predicted proteins | sample 8958161 | NCBI WGS metagenome assembly JADMIO01 (sample SAMN16585339, study PRJNA669376) | soil metagenome | isolation source: Crop rotation soil | place: USA: Cullars Rotation, Alabama | collected 2011
CCGCGACTTCAAGTCACGTGAATTCCAAGCTTCGGATCCCACTGTGCTGGAAAGGCGGCCGGATTCCCTGCGGCGTTGTCGCCGCTCGGAAGGCATCCAGCAGAATCCGCGGCGCGTTGTCTCCGGAGATTGGATGACACGCAGGCGCTAGGCGGAACGACGCCACCCGAAATCGCAATTGCGGATAGCTGAGATGCCTGCCACGGTCCGAAACCTCAATCCCCGCGGTCTTCGCTATCCGTTGCGCGTAGTCGAAGCGCCGGATCGCATCCATCGTCTGTCGCCCGAACCGGCCGGCATCGAGCTGCGATACTGCATCCGCGTTTCGACCATGCACCCGATAGTCGACCAGGGGCTTCGCGATGGTAATGACCTCGCCGAGAAATGGCGCCGCCGCGATGCAGGATGTATCCGGCGCCTTGCCGCAATAGTCGTCGAGCGGAAAGATCGCCTCGAGACATGATCGAGCGAAGATGTTCCCCGAGCAGGGAGGAGTCGGATACGATCCCGTCGCGACCGCCCAGCGGCGGATCTGCGCCGGCGTCGGAACGATCGTATATTGCGGGAAGTTCGAACCAGTAGGCAGTCCCTGGCCATCGATGGTCCGCATCCTGAACTGCACCTTGCTCACGCCAGGATGCCACACGGCGGCAGCCTCGCGCATGACGCTCGGGTGAAGCAAGTCGTCGGAGTCGAGGAGGATCACGGCATCGCCGCGGGACCGAGCGAAGCCGACGTTGCGTGCGGCAATCTGGCCGGCATTCTCCTGGAAGATGGCGACGATGCGATCGCCGAAACGCTCGATCACCGATCGCGAGTTGTCGGTCGAGCCGTCATCGACCACGATCACCTCGACGTTCGGCCAATCGATGGCAAGGGCGCTCTCTATCGCTTCCCCGACATATTCCGCGTAGTTGTAATTGGCGATCACCACCGACAGCACAATCGATCGGTCGGTGCTGCCGGGTCGATGATCAGAGTTGCCGCGCGAATCAGTCTTCATCGCAGCATTCATGTCGAGCGACGTTCACTGGGTGCTTCGAACACGAATCAACCTGTCATTCGTCCCGGACGACGCTTCGGGCGCGGGTCTATCCCCCACGCCGCCACCAGCACATACATGATGCAAAGCGCATCGGCATTCAACATGACACCCCCCCAGAGGATGATCCAGCCGAGACAGAGTGCCGCCGCCACTTCCGGCGTCGAACGGGTCCGAATGAGCGAATAGAAGACGAAGGCCGTTAAAGCGGCAAAGCCAAGGGTACCGAACTCGAAAACGATCTTGTTCCAGGTCGATACTGCAATTGAATAACCGAAGGAGCTGATGCTCCCCGTCCGAGTGGTGGAGCCCGGACCATGTCCGATAAACAGAGACCATGGGGTCGAATCGATATAGTCGCGGATGAAGATGAACGGACCGACGAAGCGCGCGAAGCCGGACGAACCCTGGGCCGTGAACTCCCGGATTCGACTTGTCGTGACTGACAGATTGAGCAGGCTGCCCAGCGATGCAAACACTGCCATGCCGCCGAAGGCCAATGCACCGGCACGCAGGATGGTGCGGCGTCCGAGGGGAAACATCAACCCGAAGGCGAGCGTGAGCAGGCCGGTTCCCGAGTAAGACAGCAGGATGGCGAGGCCAAGAACGGCCAGGCGCATCGGCCGAGGCCTCGTCCGTGTCGAGAGTTCGCACAGGATCGCCAAGGCGACCAGCTGGGAGAATCGTGCAGGCTCACGCAGGAAGAACCCGTTCGATTTGTAGAACGCGCCGGTGTTGTACGCGGTGTTGTAGATGCCGCCGCCGCGAATGACATCCGGCAGGTTGGGCGTGTAATCGATCAGCCAGCGCCCATGAATGACGAACTGCAGAAAGAACTGCAGAATCCCGGCGATCGCGCAGATCATCATGATGTTGACGAAAGCGTTGACAGCAAATCGCGCCAGATGCTCCGTCCCGCCGGGCAGGCGCCCGACGAAAATGAACGCGGTATACGAAGCCACCAACAGCAACACCGAGGAGGACGACGAGACCTCGGGGTTGAGGATCCAGCTCAAGAACACAACGAACAAGGACGCAGCGAGCAGCAGCAACCGGATCGGGTCGATGCGCGCGAGGCCGCTCAGAATCAGCACGAAGATGAGCAGATACTCTGCCGCGAGGCCCGGATTCACATAGTAGTTGCCGATATTGAGCTGAAAGCGGGCCAGGAAGATGGGCGCCCCGAGACCGATCGCGATCGCCGCCCGCACCACGAACGGGATGTATGCCGTCGGCGCCTGCACGGCCGGCGCTGCCGGGACGCGCTGTGCGTTCCGCATGCGGCGCGCTGGAGCTGATGCGGGGGCGGTCACCTCAGCCACCGCGCCCCGCCCTTTTTCGACTCGCAATTGTTGCCGGGCTGCTCAAGCGTCGGGCTCTGAAACTGGTATAGGTCGGGCGTTTCATGCTGCCCGATCCTGCTGTGCATTGCAGCAAAAGATTGACCGCGCGCACGCATGATAGTGTGAGTTCAGGCTCTGATCCTTGTCTAGGCTGGCGATCCGCCCCCCTCGTCACTCATAGCGTGCGACCGAGGAAACCGGTTCCGGGCACCGGCGGGGGTGATGCCTTCAGGTGGCCTTGCGGCCTTGTAAGCGCGTCAAGTCAAAGCCGCTTCATGCGCCGAACCGCACCCGCTTCGACACGTAGGCTTCGAACACGCGTTTGGCCATCCGCTTCAAGTGTTTCGTCGAAGGCCGCCGTGTCAGCACATGTGTGACATCGGCGAGGGTCGGCTGAATGTCGTAGAAACCATTGAACATCTGCATGTGCAGCGAGAGCAGCAACCCGCGATCGAGGCTTGCATGCTTGGCGGCGATGCGGGCCTCCGCAGCCCGGATCCTTTCGCCTTTGCCGGAGATCCGGTCGCCGCGATCCTCGTCATCATAGATGTAGGTCGGGAAGTCGACGAGATTGGCCGTGCCGTATTTCAGCAGGATGCGGATGAAGAGATCGAGATCCTGCCAAGCCGGCAGTTGTTCGTCGAACAGTCCGGCACCGACGAAATGCTCGCGCGGCGCAAACACCTGGTTTCCAACCACGTTCTGGATGAACAGATCCCGATAGTCCGCCGTTTTCGGATACTGCGACATCCAGATCTGTCGACCGCCGCGCATCGAAACGGACTGCGCATAGAGACAGGAGGGCGTTTTGCCCGCGGCCGTCAGCTCCTCCCATGCGGCGACGAAGCGGCGGATGCGGCTCGGCTCGAAATGGTCGTCGTCGTCGAGGCCGGTGACGAAAGCACCTCGCGCCGCCATGATGGCACGATTGCGCGCCGCGGGGGCGCCCAGCGACCGCTGATTGACGAAGAAGATCAGGCGGGGATCGGTCTCCGCCAGTGACGCGAGGACTGCCGGCGAGTCATCCGTCGAGCCGTCATCGACGACGATCACCTCGATCTCGCGATGATCCTGCTCGAGCACCGAACGGACCGCGCGCTCGATCAGGTCCCGACGGTTGCGGGTCGGGATGTAAACCGTCACCAGCACGTCATGCATCCTTCAACGGCTGGGCCCACCAGGCCAATGCCTCGTTTCTCACCTGGCGATCGCGCGATCTCAAATTCCGGTCGGCAATTTCACGCTTCACGCGCTCGGCATTGCGGCGGAACGCACGCCCGGTGCGCTGTTGCCAGTTGCCGCGGAACTGCGCGAGGCGAATTTTCGGAACCGTGCTCGTCCGTTCCATCTCGAACAGAGGGAATGGACATAGCGTGTATGGCGGCAGGCCGTTGTGCCAGTAGCGATCGAGCTCCCAATCGACCGGCCGGGTGATCCGATCGACCGAGCGGACAAACCGCTCGGCGCCGGCTCGCGAGATCAGATAAGCCTGCGTACCCAGGGGACCCGAGCGGTACCGCAGCAGGTAGCGCTGGCCGATCGTGGCGATCACCCGGCTGCGGAACGGAAACTTGGCGCAGAGCCGCAGATAGTCCAGGCCGCAGGCGTCCATCAGGCTCGGCAGGCGATCGAACCAGAAGCCGGGATCGAGCTGGACGTCGTCCTCGATCACCATCCGATAGCGGGCGGTGCCCTGGGCCACGAACTCGCTGAGGCATGCATAGTGGCTGGCGAAGCAGCCGATCTCACCCGGGGTGAGCGGACCGCGCCAATCGAGCGCGGCCTCGGCCTCGACATAGGGGATGGGCGGCCGGTCGGCGGTCAAACCATCGAACAAGGTCCAGGGCAGCGTGAACGTCTCGAGCTGCTTGACCATATGCGCCCTACGCTCTGCGGCGGAGCGCAGGCTTATGACGCTGAGTTCCAGATCACGCATTCGGCCTCTCCGGCGATCCGCCGTTTCCCCGCCGGCCCGACATTGAGCGCAGGAGCACGATTCCGGTCAAGTCCGTGACTCCGCAGCGTCCTTCCGACCGTCGCCGCCGCGGAAATTGCCGTTGCCAGCGATCCAAGTCTCTGCGATTGGTTCCATGCTCCACCACCGCCGCGGCTGATCCCGGACACGGATGCGACCAAATCTCTTCATTGTCGGCGCCATGAAAGCGGCGACCACGTCCGTCGCGCAGTTCCTCTCGACCATCGACGCGATCCAGATGTGCCCGACCAAGGAGCCGCAGCACTTCTGCACCGATCTCCACCGGCATCCGGATTTCGCCGCTCTGCCGCAGATCCGCGCCTTCGACGGCCAGGAATGGGTGCTGGACCGCGAACAGTACCTCGCCCTGTTTCCGCCCTCGGGCGCCGCGCGCTACGCCGCCGAGGCATCGACCACCTATCTCTATTCGGAGCGGGCCGCGGCGGAGATCGCGGCCTTCAACCCCGATGCGCGGATCGTCATCCTGCTCCGGCAGCCGGTGCGCCGCGCCTTCTCCGAATACCAGATGAACCGCAAGATCGGCCTCGCGCGAGGGTCCTTCGCGCAGGAGATGGCGGCCGACCAGGCGCGGGTCGAGCGCGGCGAGTTCCGGCTGTTCGAACGCTACGTCCATGCCGGTTTGTATGCCCGCCAGGTGCAGCGGTTCCTCGACCGCTTCCCCAAGGAGCACGTCTTCATCGCCGCCATCGACCAGCCCGGCGAGGACGTCAATACCGTGGCGGCGCGGCTCTGCGGCTTCCTGGGCGTTGCCGCGCCGGGCGGCGTCCCCCGGCTCAATGAGGCTGGCTCAGCGGCATTCCCGGGCCTGAACCGCATCCTGTTCGAGAGCGGTATCAAGGGCTGGATCTCGCGCCGCTTCCCGCCGGGCCTGAAGAACGCTTTCAAGAGAGTCTATTACAGCGGCGAGACGCCCCCCACCCTCGATGCGGCCGAGCTCGCGCGATGGACCGAGATCTTCGCGCCCGACATCGAGGCGCTGAGCCGCATCACCGGCCACGATTTCAGCTTCTGGCTGAAGCAGTAGTCACCGTCGCAAAAAGGACAAAAAGAATGTGCCCGGCTTTCGCCGGGCACATCCGTTGGAGAACTATCGAGACGGTGGGCTTAGGCGGTAGCCGAAGCCTCGCCCATCGAGCGACGACGCCAAGTCGCCGCACCGAGCCCGCCCAGAGCCGTCAGGAACAGCACCAGCGCCGCCGGGATCGGAGTCGCCGCAACCGCTGACAGGTTCAGAGTGTAGGCACCACCGAACGCACCGCTGTCAGTGCCGGTGATAACCAGCGTGTAGTTGCCCGCCGCGAGAGCGCCGCCGTAGCTGAAGGTGCTCACAGAGCCACCGCTCAGCGTCAGCGGGATGGTGCCGTTCAGCATCGCCGTGAAGTTGTCGGCGAAGAACAGGGCCGGGACTTGGTTGGTGAACGTCGTATCAATGTTCCCGCTGATGAAGGAGGCGGCCGTCAGCGTGAAAGTGAAAGTGTCATTGATGACACCCGTCGGATGCAGCCCGACCTCGCCACCGTTGTCGGACGCAGAGCCGCCCGGAGAGATGTTGCCCAGCGGAATGGTGTCCGCGCTGGCCGAAGTGCCCGCGACGCCGATCGCCAGGATCAACCCGGCCGCCAAAGAAAGAAGGTGCTTCACGACAGTTCTCCAGTTCCCCATCCGGCCAACCGCCGGCACGCCTTCACAAGTCACTAACTGTAGACGCTTCAAACGTCCCGTTCCGTTCAGAGGTTCCGCGAAATCTCGCTCAGGCGGCCCTTCTGAGTCAATCGGTTCTATTTCGTCCTCAGGCCATTCCGGCCCTGTTAACCTTGAAAGTCAAACCACTACGACTCCAAACGGCAAAACCGAGGCCGATAAGGGCCGTCAGGAACATGATCAGCGCCGGCGGGATCGGGGTCACGGTCGCCGTCAACTGGATGCCGGTGATGTCGCCGGAGCAGCCACAGAGCCCGAAACCGATCCGAATCAGATAGTTCACGCCGCCAACCAGATTCGCCACCATGGTGGACGGCAGCCCGGCGGAATAGGTGCCCGGAACGACGCTGCACAGCAGGCTCGGCGAGCCGCAGCTGGAGTAATCGTCGCCGGTGTATTGGAACAGCTGGATGTTTGCCCAGTCCGGCGTCTTGTTGGCGCCGTAGCTCCCTTTCAGGTCGGTCATCGTGGCCGTCAAGATCTGGCCCTTGGCCACCGAGAACGGCAGGTAGGTGTAGACCTGACCATAGTGCCCGTTCGTCGTATCGATGTAGGTGAGATAATCGATCAGATTGAACGTGTGGCCGGCGCCCAGCACACCACTGTCGATCGTCGTCGCCGTGACATGCGCGTTGCTGCCGAACGTATCGGTGGTGATGGTGGTTGCCGACGCGGGCACCGCCGCAGCGCCCAAGGCGCACGCCGCGATGATCGCAGTGAGAAACCGCTTCATTCCGTCCTCAATCTTCTGGCCCCGTAGGCCCTACGCCGCTTGAAACCCGCACTTACGGGCATTCTTCGCGTATTTTCGCTAAATCTTGGTGGCGTTCCCTGCTTATCGCAAGAGCGATACATAGTTAACGCTTTGACCCCCCGACACATTCCCTCCGCTTCGTGCTTTCCCGGCACTGGCCTGGGCCCCTGGGGATTCGAGCAGATGGCACGGCGCGGAGCAACGGCGGGTCCTTAGAATTTTAGAGACATTTTGAGGAAGATGTACACAATAATGTGAGCAAGAGGCCGCGCGGCAGTAGCGCCGAATTTTCCCGGTCTTACTATGGCAACCAGGTGCTGTGACGAAGGCCAACAGACTCGGTGGGGCTTACCAAGAGGCTGCTCCTTGGTTATCTTCAACTGCCTTCGCAATCGCAGCATTGAAGGGATCAAATCACGGCGGACCTCGTTGCCGTGAATTGCCGAAGCTGCGGCAAGGGGGCAGCCGGGATGCAGGACCGAAGACGGCGCGATAGGCTCGACCCGGATCGGGCAACAGTGGGAGTACACTGATGGAGCATATCGAGAAAGCCTTGGCCCGGGCGCGCGAAATGCGCTCCGGCCAGCGACCCGAGGCAGGCCCGGATCCCGCGAAGCGACCGAACGCAAAGGCCTCGATCAACGGCGTCACGCCGGACTACACCGAAACGCCCATCATCCCGAGCGACATCCGACGGACGAGCGAGGAGCGACTGGTGGCTGACGATTTCCGCAATCCCGTTGCCGACACCTATCGCCTGCTGCGCGCGCAAGTCCTGCAGCGCATGAAGAAGCTGGGCATCAACACCATCGCCGTCACCAGCGCCCGCAACGGCGACGGGGCAACGACGACGGCGGCCAATCTCGCGATCTCGATCGCGCTCGACGTCAACCAGACGGTGCTGCTGGTGGACGTCAATCTGCGCGAGCCGAGCCTCCACACCAAGTTCGGCCTGAAGCCGGGCAAGGGAATTGAGAACTACCTGCGCGGCGAATGCGACGTGAAGGAATGCCTGGTCAATCCGGGCCTGAAGCGCCTGGTCGTGCTGCCCGCCCATCTCGGCAAGGGCGACGCCGCCGAGCTGATCAGCTCCCCGCGGATGGCGCACTTGGCCAAGGAACTTCGCAGCCGTTACGCCGACCGGGTCATCATCTTCGACACCCCGGCTCTGCTGGAATCCGGCGAGACTCTGGGCTTCCTCCCGAATGTCGAGGGCGTGCTGTTCGTGGCAAGGTCCGGCCACACCACCAAGGCAGAGCTCGACCGGGCCGCCGACCTGCTGCAGAACTTCCAGGTCGTCGGAACCCTGCTCAACGCCGGGTGATTGAAGATCGCCGAACGGATCGTGTCGGCGCCGTGCCTGCATTGCGGCGCAGTGACGCACTCCACGACCGAGTGGACGAGAGATGTACGAAGCCTTCTTCAATCTGAAGAACAAGCCATTCAGCCTGCTGCCCGATCCGGAATTCCTGTTCCTGAGCAGCCGGCACGCGATCGCGCTCAGCCTGCTGGAATACAGCCTGAGCGGCCAAGCCGGGTTCTGCGTCATCACCGGCGAGATCGGGTCGGGCAAGACGACGCTGGTGCGCGCGTTCCTCGGCCGCGTCGGGCGCGAGTTCACCGTCGGTTTGATCTCCAACACGCATAAGGCACTGCGCGATGTCGCGGCCTGGGCGCTGGGCGCCTTCGGGCAGAAACCGAGCGGCGGCAATCCGGCCGAAACTTACCAGGAACTCATCGCCTTCCTGATCGCCGAGTATGGCGCGGGGCGCCAGTGCATCCTGATCGTCGATGAGTCGCAGAACCTGACGGTGGAGGCGCTCGAAGAGCTTCGCCTGCTCTCCAACATCAATTCGGGGAAGGATCTGCTGCTGCAGATCGTGCTGGTCGGCCAGCCTGAACTGCTTGACAAGCTGAAGAGTCCCGAGCTCAGCCAGTTCGCCCAGCGGATCGCGGTCTCGCATCACTTGACTCCGCTGCCCTACGCCGAGACCAAGCGCTACATCGAGCATCGTCTGAAAATAGCCGGGGCAGAGCGACCGATCTTCACCGAGATGGCGGTGGGAGCGATCCACTATTTCTCGGGTGGCGTGCCCCGCCTCATCAACTCGATCAGCGACATGTCGCTGGTCTACGCCTTCGCCGACGCCGAGACGACCATCTCCGAGGAGCTGGTGTTCCGCGTCATCTCCGACCGGCAGGGAAGCGGGATCGCGCCGTTTGCGCGAAACGAGTCCGCGAGCGACCCGGCTGTCCGCGCGCAGATCCTCAATCTCTCGCAACCGGGCAGCACACCGGTCGAGAAGACGCCGGAGACCGCAGCAAAAGGAGAACCGGTATCGTCCGTCGGCACCGAGGCGGCAAGCGCCGCGCCATCGGCCCCGGCCGATCCCGCAGCCGACGTCTCGCAGCCTGCACCGGATGTGATGGTACCCGCTGCTGTCGAAAGCACCGTCGGGTCATCGCAGACTGCGCCGATCGTTATGGCACCTGCTGCAGTCGAAAAGGCCACTGAGGCACCGAAGCCGGCCGCGGCGCGGCCGGCAAAGAGCAAGGAGCCACGCAAGTCTGCGGTCGTTGCGAACAGGCCGAACGGAAAAGACGCGCAGGAGGACTCCGGCGCCAATCCCTACTTCTTCCGCGAATCCACCGGCGAGGAAGAGCTGTTGCTGACCACGGAAATTCCGGTCCCGGCTGGCAATGGACGCTTGCCGGAGCTGCATGCGGGTCCGCCGCCCATCGTCTCATCTTCGGTCATTCACCCATTGCGACCCGACTCATCCGAGGGTGGGGCCACTGCGAAGGTCAAATCTGACACAAACTCTTCATCGCTCGCCGGACAGCCGCAAAGCGGCTTGGACACCGGCGTGAGCACAGGGCGCCAGAACGACACGGCGGCACCGGTCCGTCGCTCTTGGTGGCGTCGCAGGTTAGCGCGCGGGAACTAATCTCCCGCCTCCGCGTTGCTGCCCCGCGGGTCATCATGACAATCAATCAGCGCTGAATCTGGTCTTGTGAGACAGTAATTGTTGGCTCAACACACAGTGGACGGTGAGGATTCGGACGTTCAACGCAAGGGCGTGGCTTCCAGCACCTTGGCAGTGGACCTCGACGCCGGCGCCTTCGTCGGTGGCAAATCAGCCAGGACCCTGTCACTTCATCCTGGACTCAGGTCGCGGCATCTTGGCTATCTGAGCGCTGGCGCGGACTTCGCATTGTTCGTCGCGGCGATCGGCATCGCGACCGGACTGACCGGCGCGGTCGCGCCAGAGATCTTCCACATGGCGCAGATCTTCGTCAGCGGGTTGCTGCTGGCGATGTTCATCTATTGCTCGTTCGCCATGAAGCTGCAGGACCCGCAGGCGCTGATGCGTCGATCGGGCATCGGCCATTTGGTGAAGGCCGTCCTCTGCTTCGGCGCACCCTTCGTGGCGGCGCTGTTGGTCTGCGCGCCGTTCCACGGCAGCCGCGACCCGGCGGTTGGAAAGTTCATCGAGTGGCTGCGATATGGCGGAACCATCGGCTTTGGATTTGCGATCGCTTCTCGCATTGCGTTCCTCATCGTAAGGACGCAGATCGGAACGCGCATGCTCGCGCCGGAGCGCTTGGTGATCGTCGGTTCTGGAGAAGCGGCACGCCGAATGATGCATTGGCTGACCGTCGCCAGGCCGTGGCTGGTGGAAGTCGTCGGGGTGTTCGACGATCGGGGTACCGAGCGCATCTCGGATTCCGGACTGGCGGGACAGATCCGCGGCAACACCCGAGATCTGATCGAGTTCTACAAACGCGTTCCGTTCGACAAGATTGTCATGGCGTTGCCGCATTCCGCGGAGGAGCGCGTGCTGCATCTGCTGCGCCGGTTGCGGCAGCTGCCGGTGGACATCGTCCTCGCGCCCGATCTCATCGGGTTCAGGACCCCCGACCAGGAGCACATGGACGTTGCCGGGCTGCAGCTCTGCGCTCTCACCGGACAGCCGATCCGCGAACCGCAGCGTCTGATCAAGGGAGCGATCGATCGCGTGCTTTCAGCCTTGATCTTGGTCTTCCTCTCCCCGCTGCTGCTGGGCGTCGCGCTGGTCATCCGACTGAACAGCCCGGGGCCAATCCTGTTCCGCCAGCCGCGACAGGGGTTGGGTGACACCCTGTTCGATGTCTTCAAGTTCCGCACCATGCACCAGGATCTCGCAGACACGGTCGGCCGCGAGCAGACCAAGCGTGGGGATCCTCGTGTCACACGGGTGGGGGCCTGGCTCCGGCGCACCAGCATCGACGAGCTGCCGCAGCTTCTGAACGTGCTGCGCGGCGAGATGTCGCTGGTCGGCCCGCGCCCCCACACACCGCACATGCTGATCGAGGGCAAGCGGATCTTCGATCTGGTCGATGAATACAGCTTCCGCCACCGGGTGAAGCCCGGCATCACCGGGCTGGCTCAGGTCAACGGTTATCGCGGCGCCATCGACACCCCTGAGCAGCTTCGGGCTCGCATCAACTATGATCTCTACTACATCGACAACTGGTCGCTGTGGCTGGATTTCCGCATTCTGTGCCAGACCGCGCTCTGCCTCGGCGGTGCCAACGCTTTCTAGCCTCGGATTCGGCCCTTGGGCGGCGCCAAATCGCTGAATTATTTCGGCGATTCTCACACCACGACAGCATCACCATGGTGTGATTTTCCGATTTTCGCCTCGAATTGCAGCTAAAACGATGAGATGGTAGCCGCCGTTCACGGGGGGTGACCGGGGTCGCCATCGCCGTATTGAGGAGCAGTTCGACGATGCGGTTATCGGTTCGCGGTGCCTGGACATTGGGTGTCGCAGCGCTGCTGTTGCTGGGCGCGTGCAACGATCCCAAAGAGCTCGAAGCCAAATATGTCGCGCATGGCAAGTCCCTGTATGAGAGCGGGGACCTGGTCAAGGCTGCCCTCGAGTTCAAGAACGCGCTGCAGATCAATCCGCGCGATCTCGAGGCGCAGCTTTACATGGCGCGGATCGCCGAGAAGAACCAGCAGCTCGACGTGGCCGCCGCCACCTACCAGAAAGTCGCGGACGCCGATCCGAAGAACTTCGAAGCCAACCAGAAGGCCGGCCAGTATTCGCTGCTCTCCGGCGACCCCGATCAGGCGAGCCGCTATGCCCGGCAGCTGATCGAGATGGCGCCGACCAAGCCGGACGGGCACACGATGCTGGGCGCGGCGCTGCTGATGCAGAACAAGCTGCCGGAGGCGGAGAAGGAAGCCAATGCCGCCCTGGCCCTCGACGCCCAGAACGTCGACGCCCTGGTGGTGCTGGCCGGCAAGCAGACGCGGGACAACCAGCCCGATCTGGCGCTCGCAACGGTTGAGCGCGGCTTGCAAGCCAAGCCGGACAATGCCGATCTTCTGCTGGTCAAGCTGAAGCTGATGTTTGACCAGAAGCGGGCGCCCGAGGTGGAGGCCACGCTTCGAAAGTTGCACGAGCTCGATCCCAAAAACCCCAACTATGTCATCGATCTCGCCAATCAGATCGCCGCAGCCGGCCGCGTCGCCGAGGCCGACTCGATCTTCAAGCAGGCGCTCGACCTCAACAAGGATTCCGATCCGCTGATCGCCGCCTATGCAGGCTTCCTGGTGAACAAGCGCAGCCTCGACGAGGCGATCACCCAGGTCAAGGAGTTGGCCGATCAGACCAAGCAGTCGCCCAAATACGTGCTGCTCCTCGAGCAGCTCTACCTCAAGGCCGGCAAGCTCGAACCGGCCGAAGCCTTGATGAACGATCTGCAGCAGAACGGCACGGTCGCAAACGATCGCCTCCGCGCCAAGGTGGAGCTCGCGCGGATTGCCGCCATGAAAGGCGACAAGCAGGGTCCGCTCGATACGCTCAATTCCGTGATCGCCGCCGACGCCGGCAACGAGCCTGCGCTGCTGCTGCGCGGCGCCATCATGTTGAACGAAGCCAAGTACGACAATGCGATCGCCGATGCGCGGACGGTGCTGCACCAGAACATCAACTCGCTGGGCGGCTTGACCTTGCTTGCCAAGGCCTATACGGCGACCGGCGAGACCGATCTCGCGATCGGCACCTTGCGCAGCGTTCTCCGCATCACGCCGACCGACATCGACGCCCGGTTGCAGCTTGCCAGCCTATTGGCGGCGAAGTCGCCCGACGATGCACTGGACAATCTCGATGCCGTGATCGCGCTTCGCCCGGATGCCAAGGAGCTCCAGGTTCAGAAGGCCGAATACCTCATCCGTACCGGCAGCCCCGACAAGGCGGAGTTGATCGCCCAGGAGTTGGTCAAAGATCCGAAGTTCAAGGGCCTCGGGCACCGCATCCTCGGCGAGGCCGCATTGGCGCGTGCCGACTTTGCGACTTCGATCACCGAGCTCAATGCCGCGCAGGCAGAAGGGATTCCGTTCGACAACGTCGCACCGATGCTGATCGCCGCCTACGTCCGCGCCGGCAAGCCGGATCAGGCCAACGCCGCGCTCACGGAGCGCATCGCCAAGGACCCGAGCGACACGCACTCGATCACCTTGTTGGCCGCGCTGCGCGTCCAGCAGGGCAAGCTGGACGAAGCGGAGCAGATGCTCCGCCAGGCGATCGCCGCCAAACCCAAGGACAGCGAGCCCTATCTCGCGCTCGCCCGGCTGCTCAACCAGCAGAATCGCCCGCAGGACGTCGTGAAGGTATCCGCCGACGCCGCACAGGCATTCCCCGACGATCGCAACGTTGCCATCTTTGCCGCGGTAGCGCTCGACACCGCCGGGGACTTCGACTCGGCACGCGCCAGCTACGAGCGCATCCTTGCCAAGTGGCCGAACGACCTGATCGCCGCGAACAATCTCGCGGCGCTGATCGCCGACGTGTGGTCATCCGATCGCGGGCTGCTCGACCGCGCCCGGCAGCTCGCCGAGAAATTCCGCACCTCGACCGATCCGGTGCTGCTCGACACCCTGGGTTGGGTCCTGGTCCGCCAGGGCAATTACGACGATGGTGCGATCCTGCTGGCCAAGGCCACCTCGCTGGCGACCGACAATCAGCAGATGCAGTTCCACTACGCGGTCGCCCTGAATGCCAAGGGCCTGACCGCCAAGGCCAAGGATGCCTTCAGCAAGTCGCTGGCGGGAAACCCGAACTATCGCGGGCTCGACGAGAGCAAGAAGCTGCTTGCTTCGCTCAAGTAGCGGCCGATCGGCCGGCGATGCGAGCTCCGCATCGCCGGCACGATCCGCGCCGACTTACGGATTGATGCGATTCATGAACGCCGCGGCAAGCACGTCGAGCGGCATCACCTGGGTATCGACGACATAGAGGCCGATGCCCAGCGCGACGACGATACCGACGACGATCGCGCCCGCTCGAAGCCAGCGGAAGGTTCGCTCCCGGGGTGTGCTGATGTATGGCACTGTCGCCAACGGCACCTCACCGAAGAAGTGCTGAATGCCCCGCGACTCGTAGACCCTCGAATCCAGCATCTCGAGGGCGAGCATGACCGACCCCGCGAGCAGGCAGGACAACAGCGCCCCGGCCACCAGCAGCAGCTTGCGGTTGGGCTTCAGCGGCAGGTCCGGAAATTCCGGCGCCTCGATCACTGAAAACGTCTCGCTCTTGCTCTGCTGCTCCATGCTCTGCGCGACCTGCGCATCCGCCTGTTTGTCCTTGAAGTCCTGGTAACGCCGCACCGCGGCCTGATACTGCTGGACCAGGGAGCCGTAGGTGCCGGAGAGCGCCTGGGTCGCCAGCACGCGCTGCTCCAGGTCATCCGCCTTGGCCTGCAGGGCGACGGTCTCGGTCTGCACGCCCTGGAACTGCGCATTCACGTCGCCGAGCTGGTTCTGCAGCTGGATGTACATCGGATTGTCTGGGGGACCTTGCGGCGCCGTGATCATCGACGTGCTCGCCGGCTTGGCGAGGTCCGCCTTGAGGTCGTCGAGCTGCTTGCGCAGCTTGATCACCGTCGGGTGCTGCTCGCCGTAGCGCTGCAGCGCATCGGCGAGCTGCGCCTGGAGTTGCGACAGTTCGGCCTGGCTCGAGACTGGATCCGACGTGGTCCCCACCTCCGCCTTGAGCGCCTCGATTTGCTTCTGCAGATGCACGACATCGGGGTGCTTGGGTCCGTACTTCGCCGAAAGGTCGATGTATTGCAGTTCCAGCGCCATCAGCTGGGCCTGCGGCGTGGCGGGCTGGCCGCCGGCCGACATCGGCTGATAGGGGCTGATCTGCGAGAGTTGGCTCTGCAGGAACGCCTTCTTTTCGGTCATTGCTTCGATCGCACGCCGATTGTTCATGAGCTCGCTTTGCACCTGATCCAGGATGCGCATGTTCATGTCGAGCTGCTCGGGAAGCGTTCCCGTATTCTTGGTCTTGAAGTCGGTCAGTTGCTTCTGGAAAGTCTGGACGTCGTCGTACAGCTTCTGCGATTGCTGACTGAGGAATTCGGTGGTGCCGGCCGCTTTCTCCTGGCGCGACTGGACGTTCTCCGCGAGATAGAGATCGGTCAACCGGCTCGCGACCTGCTGCGCGACCTGGGGGTTCGGGCTGTCGTAGGACACGGTAAAGGCGATGCTGGCCTGTGGCGTCCCCTGGGTGTTTCGGTTCTGAGGCAGGAAGTCGGCCCGAATCACCTGCAGCGAGACCTTGTCCCGGAGCGAATCGATCAGCTCGGAGCGGGGCGTCGTCGCGAGCGAGCCTTGGAACAGTCCGAAGCGGTCGATGATGTCGCTGAGATTCTGGTTCGTCATCACCCGCTGCTGGATCACCTGCAGGCGCTGGTCGGCATAGGTCGACACCGTCGATTTGACGAGATCGCTCGGAACGTCAGGTTCCTCGATCAGGATCGTGGCGGTCGACTCGTAGGTCGGCGGCCAGAGCAGGGCGCCGGCGACCGTCGCGCAAAAGCCGAGAAACACCACGCCCACGCCGATCCACTTCCGGCGACGCAAGGTTCCAAATACGTCGATCGCGCCGAGGATCCCTTCATGCGCGAACATCGGTGAACCGGCTTGCGACATCGCCATCGTTAGAACCCGCTCCAGTGCATGTCTTGAAGTGCATAACGAAGAGTTATGAATGCGCCATTGTCGATCGCTGAATCGCTCGACGCGAAAATCTTGTATCGGAACTGGTAGGAGGCACCGAGGCTCAGCTGATCAGTGATGTTCCAGTTGACGGCGGGACTGATCGAGAAGAAGCGCGCCTTGCCGCCCTCGTTTTTCTCGGTGCCGGAATCCGCGACCTGCTCATTGTCCGAGTACGTGGCGCTGAGGCTGAGCTGGGTCAGCTCGGACAGCAGATAGCTGAGAGTCAGGGTGCCTCGGTCTCGGGTTACCGTCTGCCCCTCGCCGGACGGTTCTTCGTCCCGCGAGAGGGCGACCTCCGCCTTGGTCTGGTCGTTCACCTGATAGGTCGTATTGAACTTCACCCGATAGCCGACGTCGCCCGAATCACCCCGCCCATCGACATGCCGCAGCTTGTAGTTGGCACCGGCCGCACCGCTGATGGAGAAGCGCTCGGTCGGCGCGTATCGGTATCCGATCAAGGCACCGAAGATGTCAGTCGACGTATCGACCAGGACGTCGGTGGCTTGATAGCGGAAATAGCTGACCGCCCCGGTCATTCCGGCGACCTCGCTGAGCGAGTGCGAGTAGTTGAGCGTGGTTCCGTAGAACCGATAGTCGGTCTTGACGGTGTTGTCGTCGTAGTTGATCTGCTGGTAGGTCCCGCCCCAATTGATCTGGTCGATCGGCGAGAGCTGGTAGGTCCAGGACGGCGCCACGTCCCAGGAGATGAACTTCACCTGCCTGTTGAGGAACTGTCCGTCGATGTCCCGGTCGGAGCTCAAGGTCGAGTCATGATCGAAGTGACCGACGAAGTTGAGGGTGCTGCGCTCGCTGAGGTCCTTGCTCGCGTTGAGGCTGATGTTCTGGTCCTGCGAGTTGAGGTCGGAGTGGTCGATGTATTCGGCGAACTTGAACTGACCGTCCAGCGTCACGCTCGAGGTCGGGCCGGACCGCTTCAGCTTCAACTCGGGAATCGTGATCGACCCGAACGCGCTGACCGGGTTGTTCTGGTTCAGCAGAAGGTTGCTGTTGTACGACCCGCGTTGCGAGATGCTAGATCCGAGCATCCAGTCCTGCGCCAGCGCCGCCTTGGCGCTGCCGCAGACCGCCAGCGCAAAGAACAGCAACGTCACCATGCGGCGAATCACGTGCGACTTTCCCCCTCGCGCGCGCATTGAAAACCCCCAACCTGAAAGAATTAGAAACCAAGGCCAGCCTGCGGCACCACGACGACGTCGCCGCCCTGCAGCAAGATGTTCGTATCGAGTTTGTCGCCGTCTTCGACCGCGGAGTAGTCGAAGGGGATCTTCTTCTGCACCCCGTCGCCGCCACGCCGCAGGACGATGATGCGGCTCTTGCTCGCGAACGGCGTGAGGCCGCCGGCAAGGCTCAATGCCTGCATGACGTCGACCTCGGTGCCGGTCACGAAGGTCCCCGGCTGCTTCACTTGGCCGATCACCGAGAACGAGTTGCCGGAGCTTTTGACCAGCGACACGGTGACTTCCGCGTCGGTCACGTTCGGCAGCATGTTGCCGCTGCGCAGCGAGTCCGCGATCTTGTGCTGCAGCTCGGAGAGGCTGAGGCCGCGGGCATTCAGATTGCCGACCAGCGGAAAGGCGATGCCGCCGTCGGGCTCGACCGCGACGTCGCGATCGAGGTCCCGCTCGCCGTAGACCGAGACATGGATCACGTCGCCGCCATTGATCCGATAGGCGCTGTCGCCCTGCACCGGTGCGGGGCTGGCCTGGACCGGCGCTGCGCTCTCCGCCGGAGGCGTTTCGCTGGCTGCCGGCGCCGGCGCCGGTGCTGCATTCGTGCCGGTTGCACCGCCGTCGGCGGGCGCGCTCGCGGCCGGCGTGGTGGCAGGCAACGTGTTGGCGCTGTCCTGCGCAGCGGCGGACACGCTGAAGCCGGCAACAGAGATGGTCATCAGAAGAATTATCAGCAGCGATTTCATGTCCTCGACCTTCGACCCCGCCCGAGCCTCAGTTATCCCGAACCAACTCACACAAATCCAATACAGTTTGAAAATAGTCTATATTTTCTTTGCGATACAGCCAAATGCCCGCTTGTTAAGGATGGCGGTCAGCCTGGTGCCGAATTCGGGTCGAGCCCTCGAATCGATGCCGGCCGGCCTCGCGAGTCGTTCATTAGGCGTTAACCATAAAGTGCGGACCATAGTGTGCGGGTGGGGTCAGGGCGGCCCTTGCCGCCCAACTCCCGTCAACTATGATTCGCGGTCCGGCATCTGAGCCATGGCGCCGCGATCGTGGTCCACAGGCCAAATCGGCCGGTCGAACGGATCGCCTTGCTGGGCTGACGCCAAGGGTTGAAAGGCGTCGCTGCGATGTACGAAGGGTTTTTTGGCCTGAGATGCAGGCCGTTTGCGGACGTGCCCGATCTTGATTTCCTGTTCAAGACCGAGCAGCACGCAGAGGGACTGCGGCTGCTCGACGAGGCCATGGCCGAGCGTGGCGCAATCAGCCTGGTGACCGGCGATGTCGGCTGCGGCAAGACCACTCTCATCCAGGCTTTCCTGAATGACCTCGGCGATGAGGTCAGCGTCTGCCGGATCCCCAATGCGCATCCGGCACTCCAGGATCTCTCGCGATGGATGCTGGCCGGTTTCGGCCTCCCGCCCTCCGGCATGGGCCCCGGAACGCCGGATCAGGAACTGGCCCGCGTCCTGGCGGTCGAGGAACGCCAGGGCCGCGTCTGCCTGGTCATCGTCGATGAGGCGCAGAACCTCAGCCCCGGAACGCTCGACGAGCTGCGCGCGCTCTTGAGCGGTGTCGGACGCGCGCTGCATCTCATCCTGGTGGGAGAGACGGCGCTACGCGAACGCCTGAGCGATCCCGCTTCGGCGGCCCCCCTCCCGATCGCCCTCTCCCTCCACCTGCATGCGCTGACATTCCAGGAGACCCTGGCCTATGTCCGGAGCCGGCTCGCCACCGCCGGCGCCGATCATGCGCTGTTCAGCGATCGGGCGGTTGCCGGCACCCATCTCCTCTCCAACGGCATTCCGCGGATGATCAACCGGATCTGCGATCTGGCGCTGGTCTATGCCTTTGCCGACGGCATCCAGACGATCGATCTCGACATCATCGAGCGGGTGGTCGCGGACCGCCGGGCCAGCGGATTGCGCTGGGAAACGGATTCGGTTCCGGGCGATGCAGGGTCGATGGAGCGCGCGGTCGGTGGCTTGCTCGATCAACTGCTGCCTCCGGTTCCGCCCGGCGCCATGCTGATCGAAGCCCAGCTCGACGCCGATGAGATCGAACCACCCCTCGCGGAGATCGAACCGCCCTTCGCGGAGATCGAACCACCCTTCGCGGAGATCGAACCACCCTTCGCGGAGATCGAGCCGACGCTTGCCGAGACAGAGCCGCCGCTTGCCATGATCGAGGTCAAGCTTCCTGAGCAGACCGCGAGCGATGGCGATGCCGTGTTCCAGGTGCTGGACACGTCGCCGGAGCTGTCCGATCTCGCCCGCGACGCCGAATCGCCGCCGGCGCCCATCGAGCTCGACGAGCTCGTCCTCTCCATCGAAGTGGACGTGCCCGAGGACTTACCCGCTGCGCCCGAGCCCCTGGAATTCTTACCGGTCGATGACATCGTCGAGACACCCCTGCCCGCACCCGTCGAAGCTGCCGACACCGTTCGGCCGTCGATATCGCCCCGTGCGGAATTGTTTCCCGTAGCGGAAGCGCAGCGGTCGCGTTCATCGCGCGCAAGCGATCCGAATCAGTGGCCCTCGATCCTGGGTCGGGAGGGAATTGGGGGCCTCGCTCGTTTCAATACGGCGAGGCCGGATGCACGTTCCGCCCGCATCGCGCTGCGGCGACGCTTCCTCCCACGCGATTGAATTATATGGTTAATCACAAGATGGTGTTAGCCCCTTGACCGGATTCGGCGATCACTTTCCACAAAATGCCCTAAAGTGCGTGCGAAGATCATGACGGCCAGAAACGGCCGTGCGTCGGGACCCAAAGACAGGAATTGAGGCAGCTCATCGTGGACATGCACAGTCCATTGAAGAAGCCGAGCGTTTTCGCACTGTCCTCGGTCGCGATGGATGCAGGGGCGAGCGGGCGGATCCAGCCGCAACAGCTCGGTTACCTCAGCCTGATCATCGATTTCGCGCTCTATGCGGGTTCGGGTCTCGCGGCCTGGCACTGGGTCGGACCCGCGCCGGCGGACATCCTGAAACTGATGGCGTTGAGCACGGTGGCGCTGACCTTCGTGATTTTCGTCGCCTGCACCCGCGCCTTCAAGGTTCACGATCCTCTGGTCCTGCTGCACGCGCCGGCGCTGCCGCGAATCTCCAAGGCGGTGGTCTGCGCCGGCCTGCCGGCACTCATTCCACTGATCGCATCGCTGCCTCTCCTCCGGAGTGATGAGCCCGCGGTCGATCACTACATCGCCTGGCTGACCTCGTTCGAGCTGCTCGCCGTGCTGTCGGCCTTCCTGGCGCACACCGCGTTCCAGGTGCTGCGGCCGCGGCTCGAGCAGAACCTGTTCACCCCGCAGCGCATCGCGGTGGTCGGCTCCGGCGAGTCCGCCAGCCGGCTGATCCGCTGGGTCGAGCTCACCACGCCCGGCCTGTTCGAGGTGATCGGCGTGTTCGACGACCGGCACAGCCGCCGCACCCTGGAATCGGACGTCGCCCACAAGATCCGCGGCAACACCGGCGATCTGATCGAGCTCTACAAGTCGCACGCCTTCGAGAAGATCGTCATCGCCCTGCCCCATTCCGCCGAGGCGCGCCTGCTGCACCTGCTGCGCACCTTGCGGCGCCTGCCGGTCGATATCGTGCTGGCGCCCGACCTCATGGGCTTCAATTCGGCGGAGCAGGAGACGTCCGAGATCGCCGGTCTCAAGCTGCTGTCGCTCGCCAACCGGCCGATCCGCGAGCCGCAACGGCTGCTGAAGGCCGGCATCGATTTCGTCACGGCCGGACTGGCACTGGTCACGCTCTCGCCCCTGATGCTGGTGATCGCGCTGGCGATCCGCATCGACAGCGACGGGCCGATCCTGTTCCGGCAGCGCCGCCAGGGGCTCGGCGACCGCCTGTTCGACGTCTACAAGTTCCGCACCATGTATTGCGATCTCGGCGATCCGGCCGGCGCGAACCAGACCCGCCGCCGCGATCCGCGCATCACCTGGATCGGCTCATTCCTGCGCAAGACCAGCCTCGACGAGTTGCCGCAGCTCTTCAACGTGCTCCGGGGCGAGATGTCGCTGGTGGGACCGCGGCCGCACTCGCCGCACATGCTGATCGGTGACAAGCGGCATTTCGAGATCGTGTCGGAATACAGCTTCCGCCACCGGGTGAAGCCCGGCATCACCGGCCTTGCCCAGGTGAGCGGCTATCGCGGCGCGGTCGATACGCCGGACCAGCTCAAGGCCAGGATCGACCTCGACCTCTACTACATCGACCACTGGTCGCTCTGGCTGGACTTCAAGATCCTCTGCCGTACCGCCCTGGTCTGCGCCTCCGGCTTCAACGCCTTCTGACCCGCCGCTTCCCGCGGTTCCGACTTTCCCGCCAACCTTAGCCCTTGAACCGCGCGCCGATCGGCCGAATGATGTCGCCCTGGCAGTTTGCGACCGGTCGGGGGGCCGAATCATGCATCGACACAGCGTTTTGCTGCTGCTGGCTGGGGCCTTGCTGGCGGGGATCGGGGGAACCGCCCGCGCCGACACCTTGATGACCGGCGTGCTCTCGCCCGACACCGCCTATCTCATCTGCAAGCGTGCCGACGCCGACTTCTGGAATTTCGGGGCCGATGGTTATGGCTGCAAGAGCTCGCGCCTGATGATCGCCTGCCAGGCCAACCTGGAATGCGTCTCCAAGGTGCGGGACTTGAACTCCTATCTCGGCAATCAGCTCGCCGCCTATCTCCGGCGCAACGGGATGCGGCAGGTCGATACCCTGAGCCAGCCCTACCCCGACGAATAGGGCCTGGTCAGGCCTTCACGACCTTGGCGCTGCGGATGCCGGCGCGGGCCATGGCGTTGCGGGTGTCGACCACCAGCTTCGCATGCCGCGCGATCAGGGCGTAATCGACCGCGTCGTGATCGGTTACGATCAGGACCGCATCGGCGGATGAGACCTGCCTTGGCGTGAGCGGCACCGAGCGCCGGTTGGTCAGCCCGGCGTGATCGCGCGAGGGCTTCACCCGGGTGATGAAGGGGTCGTGATAGGCGACCGTGACGCCCAGCTCCTCCAGCATCTCGATCAAGGTCAGCGCCGGGCTCTCGCGCATGTCGTCCACGTTCTTCTTGTAGGCAAGGCCGATCATCAGGATGCGGGCGCGCGCGAGCGCCTTGCCGGAACGGCGGCTCAGCGCCTCGGTCAGCCGATCGACCACATAGTGCGGCATCAGCGTGTTGATCTCGCCGGCGAGCTCGATGAAGCGGGTGTTGATGTTGTGCGCCCGCGCCTTCCAGGTGAGATAGAAGGGATCGATCGGAATGCAATGCCCGCCGAGACCCGGGCCCGGATAGAACGGCATGTAGCCGAACGGCTTGGTCTTGGCCGCCTCGATCACCTCCCAGATATCGATGCCCATGGCGTCGAAGATGACCTTGAGCTCGTTCACCATGGCGATGTTGACCGCCCGGAAGATGTTCTCGGTGAGCTTGATCGCCTCCGCGGTCTCCGGCGAGCTCACCGGCACGGTCTTCACCACCGCGGCGTCGTAGAGCTGCTTGGCCAGCTTCAGCGCCGCGGCGCCGTCGCCGCCGACCACCTTGGGGATCGCAGCGGTGCCGTAGGTCTCGTTGCCGGGGTCTTCGCGCTCCGGCGAATAGGCGAGATGGAAGTCGCGGCCGGACTTGAGCCCGCTGCGCTCCAGGATCGGCTTCAGGACCTCGGTCGTGGTCCCGGGATAGGTGCTGGATTCCAGCACGATCAGCTGGCCGGGCCGCAGGCTCGCCGCCACCGTCTCCCCGGTCGCGATGACGAAGCGCAGGTCGGGCTCGCGGAACTTGGTGAGCGGGGTCGGGACGCAGATGATGACCGCGTCCATCTTGCGCAATTCCCGGAAATCGCCCGAGGCGCTGAGCTTGCCCGCCCGCACCAGGTCGCGCACCCGCTTGCCGGCGATGTGCTTGATGTAGCTCTTGCCGGCGTTGAGCGCCGCGATCTTCTGCGGATCGACGTCGAACCCTGTCACCTGAAAGCGCTGCTCGGCGAACAGGCAGGCCAGCGGCAGCCCGACATAGCCGAGCCCGATCACCCCGACCCTGGCCGAGCGCCGGGCGATGCGTTCCGCCAGCCGCGCGGCGATTTCACGCCCCCCGGCGGCCTTCGGCCGCGACCGCGCACGCTTCGGCGCGGCGTGGCTCATAGATAGCCGTTGGCCCGGAGATAGGCGACGATGGCGGTCGCATGCGTCGCCGGGTCGCCTTCCGTCGTCTTGATGGTGAGCTCGGCGGCTTCCGGCGCCTCATAGGGACTGTCGATCCCGGTGAAGTGCTTGATCTCTCCCGCCTGCGCCTTCTTGTAGAGGCCCTTGGGATCGCGGCTGATGCAGACCTCCAGCGGCGTGTCGATGAAGACCTCGACGAACTCGCCGGTCTGCAGCAGCTCCCGCGCCATCCGCCGCTCCGAGCGGAACGGCGAGATGAAGGACACCAGCACGATCATGCCGGCATCGACGAACAGCTTCGAGGTTTCGGCGACGCGGCGGATGTTCTCCACCCGGTCCGCGTCGGTGAAGCCGAGATCGCGGTTGAGGCCGTGGCGTACGTTGTCGCCGTCCAGCATGTAGGTGTGCTTGCCCTCGGCGTGCAGGGCGCGCTCGACCAGGTTGGCGATGGTCGATTTGCCGGACCCGGAAAGCCCGGTGAACCACAGCACCGCCGGTTTCTGCCCCTTGAGCGAGGCGCGCGCGTCCTTGCTGACGTCCAGCGCCTGCCAATGCACGTTGGTCGCGCGCCTGAGGCCGAAATCGATCATGCCGGCGCCGACCGTCGCATTGCTGAACCGGTCGATCAGGATGAAGCCGCCCATGTCCCGGTTGTCCCGGTATGCGTCGAAGGCCAGCGGCTGACCGAGCGAGAGATTGGCGTAGCCGACCTCGTTCAAGTGCAGCGTCTTGCCCGCCGCATGGGCCAGCGTGTTGACGTCGGTCTTGTATTTGAGATCCGTGATCTGGGCCGGAACCGTCGCAGCGCCGATCTTCAGCATGTAGGGCCGGCCGGGCAGCATCTCCTCTTCCGCCATCCACAGCAGATGGGCGGCGAACTGGTCGCTGACCTCGGGCCGCGCCTCGGCGGCGCAGACGACGTCGCCGCGCGAGGCGTCGATCTCGTCGGCCAGCGTCAGGGTGACCGCCTCGCCGGCGACCGCTTCCTTGGCGTCGCCGTCCATGGTGACGATCCGCGTCACGCTGCTGGTGCGGCCTGAACGCGCGATGGCGATCCGGTCGCCCGGATGCACCTTGCCGCTGACGATGGTGCCGGAGAAGCCGCGGAAGTCGAGATTGGGCCGGTTGACCCATTGCACCGGCATGCGGAACGGCCGGTCGACCAGCGCGGTGCTGACGTCGATGGTCTCGAGGTGATGCAGCAGCGCCGGCCCGTCATACCAGGGCGTGTGCTTGCTCTTGGCGATCACGTTGTCGCCGAACCGCGCCGAGATCGGGATCGGCACCACCGTCGCGAAGCCGAGATCGGCGGCGAAGGCGGTGAAGTCCTTGACGATGGCGCGGAATGTCTGCTCGGAGAAATCGACCAGATCGATCTTGTTCACCGCCAGCACGACATGCCGGATGCCGAGCAGCGAGGCGATGTACGAATGCCGGCGGGTCTGGGTCAGGACGCCCTTGCGGGCGTCGATCAGGATCACCGCCAGGTCTGAGTTGGAGGCGCCGGTCGCCATGTTGCGGGTGTACTGCTCGTGGCCCGGCGTGTCGGCGACGATGAACTTGCGCTTGTCGGTGGCGAAGAAGCGGTAGGCGACGTCGATGGTGATGCCCTGCTCGCGCTCGGCCTCCAGCCCGTCCACCAGCAGCGCGAAATCGATGTCGTCGCCGGTGGTGCCGTGCTTCTTGGAATCCTTCTCCAGCGCCGCGAGCTGGTCCTCGAACAGCAGCTTGGTATCGTAGAGCAGCCGGCCGATCAGCGTGGACTTGCCGTCATCGACGCTGCCGCAGGTCAGGAACCGCAGCAGCGACTTCTGCTCCTGGGCGGCGAGATAGCTCTTCAGATCCTCGATCTTCTCGGGCGCGCTCATCAGAAATACCCCTCGCGCTTCTTCTTCTCCATGGACGACTTCTCGTCGTGATCAATGACCCGGCCCTGGCGTTCCGAGGTGGTCGCCGTGAACATCTCGGTCACGATCGCCTCCAAGGTCGCGGCCGATGACTCGATGGCGCCGGTCAGCGGGTAGCAGCCGAGGGTGCGGAAGCGCACCAGCCGCTGCTCCGCCTTCTCGTTCGGCCGCAGCTTCATGCGCTGGTCATCGACCATGATCAGCGCGCCGTCGCGCTCCACGACCGGCCGATGCGCCGCGAAATAGAGCGGCACGATCGGGATGTTCTCCATCAGGATGTATTGCCAGATGTCGAGCTCGGTCCAGTTCGACAGCGGGAAGACGCGGATCGACTCGTCCTTCTTCACCCGCGTGTTGTAGACCCGCCAGAGCTCCGGCCGCTGGTTCTTCGGGTCCCAGGCATGGGCCGCGGTGCGGAACGAGAACACCCGCTCCTTGGCCCGCGACTTCTCCTCGTCGCGGCGCGCGCCGCCGAACGCGGCGTCGAACTTGTACTTGTCCAGCGCCTGCTTCAGGCTCTCGGTCTTCATCACCTGGGTGTGCAGCGCCGAGCCGGAATCGAACGGGTTGATGCCGCGCTTCACACCCTCTTCGTTGATGTGGATCAGCAGGTCGAGGCCGAGCCGCTTCGCGGTCTCGTCCCGGAACTGGATCATCTCGCGGAATTTCCAGGTGGTGTCGACATGCAGCAGCGGGAAAGGCGGCTTCGACGGGTGGAACGCCTTCATGGCGAGATGCAGCATGACCGACGAATCCTTGCCGATCGAATAGAGCATCACCGGGTTGCGGAACTCGGCCGCAACCTCGCGCATGATATGGATGCTCTCCGCTTCCAATCGCCGCAGGTGGGACATGGTGTGGCTGGAAGATCGATTGGACAATTCGATGCCTTTCACAACGTGAGTTGAGCCTGTCTCGGTCACAGCACGGACGCGGCGAGCCGGACCGCCACCACCGCCAGGATGAGCGCCAGTGAATAACGCAGCACCCGCTCGGGAATCTTCAAGACCAGCGCGCTGCTGAGGACGATCCCGGGCAGCGAGCCGACCAGCAGCGAGAACAGCAGCGTGACGTCGATGGTTCCAAGCGCCAGGTGGCCCAATCCGGCGACCAGGGTCAGCGGAACCGCATGGGCGATGTCGGAGCCCGCGATCTTGGAGGCCGGCAGCTCGGGATAGAGCAGGATCAGCGCGGTCGCGCCGAGCGCCCCGGCGCCGACCGACGAGATCGAGACCAGCACGCCCAGCGCGGCGCCGACGGCAACCGTCGAATAGAGCAGCTTGGTTTCTCCCATATGGCCGAAGCGCGCTCGATAGAACTTGACGAAGCGACGGCGGACCACCAGGACACCCGAAGTCAGCAGCAGCGCTGCGGCGAGCGCACCGCTGAACAAGGCGCTGCTGGCGGCGCTGTGGACGTTCAACACGTAGAGCACGACCATGGTGATCGCCGATGCCGGCAGGCTGCCGAGGCTCAGCCGGCGCACCACCCGCCAGTCGATGTTGCCGTTGAATCCGTGGACCACCACGCCGCCGGTCTTGGTGGCGCAGGCGTAGAGCAGATCGGTGCCGACCGCCGTGACCGGCGACACGCCGAACAGCAGGATCAGGATCGGGGTCATCAGCGAGCCGCCGCCGACCCCGGTCATCCCGACCAGGAAGCCGACCAGAAAGCCCGAGAGCACGTAGATCCAATTGAGTTCAGCCAGCAGGCTCATGCCCTCGCCTCAGCGATCGCTGCGCATCGTTGCCGCGCGGCGGCGCGTGTCCGGATCGGCCAGACTTGGTCTGGGCTGGACGCGGTCAAGCGTGGCGCAAAACACATGACGGATCACACGGGAGGTCCCTGAATGGCCCCTGAGTGGGCGGCTTATAGCTCGGTTGAGCCGCCTATGGTTCCAGACGGCACTGCGGCGATCATCTTCGGATAGGCACGCCACGATCAGAAATTCGGTCCCATTTTGCGGGACCGTGGGTGTGTTGTTCCTGGACAAATCCAAGCGAAAGTTAACGATAAATAGCTGACCCGCCTCCATAACGAGCTAAGCTTGTGCTAGATTTTCTCGCACCGCAGCATGAATGTCCAGCCGAGACGCCGGACGCAGGGAGCCGGCGGTGTGAGCTTAGCCGCTTCGTC
>JADMIO010792790.1_pt1 | contig 27290 bp, 27 predicted proteins | sample 8958161 | NCBI WGS metagenome assembly JADMIO01 (sample SAMN16585339, study PRJNA669376) | soil metagenome | isolation source: Crop rotation soil | place: USA: Cullars Rotation, Alabama | collected 2011
CTTTCCCGATGGCGTTGGCATAGAGGTTTGCATGCGCGCCGATGCGGATGTCGTCCGTCGTGCGCATTTCTTCGTTGCCGTAGAACCCGCCGATCAGCCAGTTCAAGCGCCCGCGTTCGCCCTGCAGCCGGATTTCTTGGCTGAAGTTGCGGAAGGCCACCGCCAAACCGTCGCGGTAAGCGATGTCAACGTCGCTGAAGTCGATGTCTTGGTCGCGATTTGAGCCCCAATCACGGAACGCCGTGATGGAGGTGAGGTTCACGCCGCCAAGGTCCCAATCGAGCTGGCCCGACACGCCGAAGTCATCGGTGCGCTCGCCATAGCCGCGAGCCGCGGTCGCTGGCTGAGCCGGCAGGCCCGGCCCGAGCACCGGCAAGCCTGGCAGCGCCGGCGTGACGGTCATGTCGCGGGCGCCGAAGCTCGATGTGATGGTCGGGGACGGAAGGCCGACGTTCGATGCGATGCCGGCAAGCACGAGTTGCGCGCTGCCGTACGAGACAGGCGTAATGCCGCAGCACACTTCGTCCGTGTGTCCGCCATCGACGATGATGCGCAGGGAGGCGTCGGAGTTGATGTCCCACAGCGCTTGCGCGCGAGCCGTCCAACGGTTGCGGTTGTCGATGTCTTGGCCCGACACGAGGTCGGTGATGTAACCGTCGCGCGCGCGGATCGAGCCGTCGACGCGCAGTGCGAAGTTGTCGGTCACCGGAACGTTGACGCCGGCGCGCAAGCCGGTCTCGTTCAGATCGTCAAAGCCGTAGAGGCCTTCGATGTACATGCCGGGATCGAAGTCCGGGCCTTGGGTGATGACGCTGATGGCGCCCGCCGAAGTGTTCTTGCCGAACAGCGTGCCTTGCGGGCCGCGCAGGACTTCGACGCGCTCCAGATCCGGCAGGTCGGCCAACGCCGCACCGGCGCGGGCGCGATAGACGCCGTCGATGAAGATACCGACCGCGCCTTCGAAGCCTGGGTTGTCCGAACCGGTGCCGAGGCCGCGGATGCGGGCGGTAGTGCCCGACGAGTTCGATTGGCCCGAGCCCATCGAGAACGACGGCGCCACCTGGGTCACGTCGCGCAGGTCTTGCACGCCGGACTGTTGGAGCGTGTCGCCGCCGATGGCGGTGACCGCGATCGGAACGTCTTGGATCGCGGCGGCGCGGCCGGTGGCCGTCACCACGATCTCTTCATTACTCGAGTCATCGGTCGCGGGCTGCTGTTGCGCGAACGCGGGGCTCAGCGCGCCCATGGCCGCGAGCGAAGCGCCCGAGAGCAGAATCCAACCCAACTTCTTCGACTTGCTATTCATCGCCGTCCTCCCACTGCCGGGCGACCTTCTATGGGTCGCCTGGCAAAACCATCGGCATGCCGGGCTGGCGAGCGGGAGCTCCCCCCGCGCCCAAACCTGTCCAGCGCTATTGCAGGCCCCACCCCGGTGGGCGTGTCAACGGGCCACAGGCCCCTTATCCTGACGCGCGCGTCAGGCAGTTCCGGCATGCGTCCGCGGAGCCACAGTGACGCTAGGGAATACCGTCTGGAAACGCCCCTACGGTAGGCCGAAGGGGGTAGAATTATCGCCGAGTCAGCCCTGCGGGAGTTCTCGCCTATAAACAGCGCCATGGCTTCCAGCGCGCTCGTTCTCTTTTCGGCCGGCCAAGATTCGGCGACCGCTTTGGCGTGGGCGCTCCGGCGCTATGACCGCGTCGAGACCATCGGCTTCTTTTACGGGCAACGGCACGCCGTGGAGATGGAGCAGCGCCCCATCCTGCTCGATAAGATCCGCGCTTGGACCTCGGGCGGCTATCTGCTCGACGACTATGTCGTGGATCTCTCCGGCTACGGCGCCATGGCCGAAAGTGCGCTGACGGCCGACCGCGCCATCGAGATGGCGGAAAACGGTCTGCCGACGACGTTTGTGCCCGGACGCAATCTCGTCTTCCTCACAGTCGCCGCCGCGCACGCCTATCGGCGGGGCATCAGCACGCTCGTCGGCGGCATGTGCGAGACCGATTTCTCGGGCTATCCCGACTGCCGGCGTGAAACCATCGACGCGATGGAGCGCGCGCTGTCGCTCGGTCTCGATCAGCCGATCACGATCGAAACGCCGCTCATGTATCTCACCAAGGGACAGACTTGGGCGCTTGCTCAAGAGTGCGGTGATGAGCGGCTCATCGATCTCATCGTTGAGCACAGCCACACTTGCTATCAGGGGGACCGGGCGCATCGTCACGAATGGGGATACGGCTGCGCCGCTTGCCCCGCATGCGATCTGCGCGCCAAGGGCTGGCAAGCTTGGAAGCACGCACAATCGCGATGACATTCGAGCTCGCCGACAAAAACAGCTCCCTCGGGGGCCCTGAGGGAGCTGCTTGCGCTAGGACGGGAAGGGCGAGAACGGGGATTCGGGGCCTTATTCCCGCCCTAGCGCAGCCGATCTAACTCGTGTGAGCGAGATAAGAGTCGGCCACTCGTTCGGCGAAAACATTGATCGCGCGACTGGCCTCTGACCACGTCGTCGGGCGCTCGAATCTGAATTCGTCGAAGCTCGAATTGTATTGGCGATAGCTGATCTGATCGAGCACTTGGCCGTCCGCGCCGCGCAGCGTCGCACGCAATTCGGCGCCGCCGATCGAAATCGACTCCATCATATCCGGATACGGCGGGTTGCTGAGCTGCTCGAACGTCGGCCGGTTGGGATCGGCGTCGACAACTTCGATGTCGATCGTAACAGGGGCGCCGGTCTGCACCGTTGCGCCATGACGTGCGAGTGCGCTGCTCACAGCGGTTTCAACGCGATTTCGAAGAAAATCGCCTTCACGCGCGCCAAGATTGCGCTGCAGTGAAGTTTGCAATTGATCTGAAAACTTGATCGGCGTCAGCGACACCGGTCCCGCTGCAGCGGCCGTCGCAAAACCAATCGCGCTGAGCGCGACGAGCGCAGAAACAAGACGCATAGGATGTGCTCCGAACTCCTCGTTCAGAACTATGTATGCGTTTATGGACGACTGCTATTCACGATCCCGCGACTTTATCGCCACAATTAGCGATCGTCGCCGTCGTCTTCATCGTGGCGCCGATGATGATCGCCATCGGGAATCATGGCGCCGACGACGCGCCCTGTTGTCTTAACCGTAGTTCCAACCACCGCGCCGGTGACGCCGGCCGCCGTGCCGACAACGGCGCCTGTCGCGCCAATGGCGGCGCCCGCGAGGCACGAGGCGAGCGGCAGGAGAAGCAGAAAGCCAAGTGCAGCTTTGATCATGAGATGTCCCCGCCGAAAGGAAGCGGAAACTCTGATCGTCGCGCTGCCGTGAAGCAAGTGACAGCTACAGTCAGGCGCGCCAACGTTCGTCGTCGAGATCGACAACGCCGCCGCGATCCGCTTCGCGGCGGAACGGCCCTGCATAATCCGGCGTCGTGCCGCGCCGGCGGTCGGGACCGACGAAATCATCACTGCGGATGAATTTGCGCGTGTCCGTCAGTGCGTTGGAGATGCGCTCGAATAGAACGCGGGCGCTGACGGGTTTCTTGATGAAGCCGTTGACGCCTGCATCGCGCGCGGCGGCGACGCGGGAAGCTTCTGTGTGCGCTGTGAGCATCAGCAGCGGCACGTAGGGGTTTGGGCTGCTGGCGTCCCAACGGATCATGCGCGCGAAGGTGAGACCATCGGTGGGGCGCATCATCCAATCGACGATGACGAGATCGATGGGATTGGCGCGCAAGATCTCGAACGCGTCCTTGGCCGTCTCCGCCTCGCTCATCGAGCCGACGCCGCCCGCGCGCAGCAGGCAGCGCAGCAGGAAACGCATCTCCTGCTTGTCATCCACAACAAGGACCTGGACGTCGGCGATCGACGGCATTCCAAACTCCGCCCCTCCTCAGTGGAACGGCGCCAAGCGGAAATAGTCGGTAAACGAGATCACACTTCGGCTCGGAAATGACGAAACTTGACGCCTCGTTCAACTTAGGGCGCGTCGACCAAGACTATTTCGGAATCAGCCTGAGCTTCGATTTCCAAGGTGTTTTCGTCGCGAATGGCTGCGCCATCGCGTGCGCCGAGGCCGACGCCGTTGATGGTCGCGGCGCCCTTAGCCAGCGCAAGGTAAGCGAACCGCCCGGCACGCAAATCGTATGCGACCTTTTGGCCTTTGGTGAGCGTGGCGGCGAGAACGCGCGCGTCCTGCCTGATCGGCAGCGCGCCAGCTTGCTGGTCGTCCTCGAATCCGGAGGCCAGTGTCACCAGCGATCCGGCGCGCTCCGCCTTCGGAAACTTCGCCGCGCCCCAGTACGGCTTGCCGCCATGCGCCTTCGGCATGATCCAGATTTGATAGAGCGTCGTCGCCTCGTCTTCGAGATTGTATTCGGCATGCGTGACGCCGCCGCCCGCGCTCATCACCTGCACGTCACCGGCTTCGGTGCGGCCTTTGTTGCCCATGGAATCTTGGTGCGTGATGGCGCCGGTGCGGACGTAGGTAATGATCTCCATGTCCGAATGCGGATGCGGCGGAAAACCGGTCTTCGGCTGGATGGTGTCGTCGTTCCAAACTCTGAGCGCGCCCCAGTTCATGCGCGCCGGATCGCGATAGCCCGAGAACGAAAAATGATAACGGGCCGCGAGCCAGTCGGCGTCGAACTTGCCCAAGCTGTCAAACGCACGCTTCTCGATCATGGGATCACCTCTTCGCCGGCAAATGTGGCGCCGCAGTTTGGGGCTGCAAGGCACATCGCTTACACCGTTGGCCATCCCGCGCTTGACGAAGCGCCCGGACGCGAGTGGAACAGGGCAGGGAGGGATAACCCATGAAGTCATTCTTGTTCGCCGCGAGCGCGGCCTTGACGCTGGCCGCGTGCGGCCAGTCCGCGCCGACGAGCGACACTGCGCCCGCCGCGCCGCAATCGCTGATGGAGCAAATCCAGGCGCAAAGCGCAGAGAACCAATTGGTGGCCGCCGTTGTGGCGCTGCAGACCTATCAACACGCCCACACCGACTCGACGCCGGTTTGTCAGCATGTCCGCGCCACGGAATCGCGGGGCGTCATTCCTGACAACATGGATCCAAACACGATTTACGGAGCGCACAAAGGTTCGCTCGTGATCTCGGTTCAGTGCGGCGAGCTCGTCAGCCGCGAGCGGTTTGACCCGCACGAACACTGGCTCGTCGTCTATGCGCCCGGCGCGACCGAAGCCGCCATCGTGAATTGCGCCAACGGCGACAACGATCAGTGCCCGCGCATCAATCGCGCGCCCGAGACGCCGGCGCCTGCGCCGCCGACGACGACCTCGCCGTAACTAGTGTTGCGGCGTTGATTGCGGTGGCGGTGGCGCAGCGTTCGTACCGAACGGCGCCGCCGTCGCCGTGTCGTCCGCGGGCGCGGACGGCGGCATCGCGCCGATATCCGCAGCGGTGCGGTCGGGCGCGTTGGCTTGGCTGAAGCGGGCGATCTCGTGGCCGCTGCCGTTTGAGAACACGAGTTCTTCGTTTTGCATGACGGCGCGCCGTACGCCGTGCAGCGCGCTCAAGAAACTGCGTTCCGCTGCGCGTCCTGCGCCCACATCGCAATTGCCCGTCGTGGTGACGCCGCCGAAATGCAGCTGATCGCCGCTGCGCGTCGGCGTCGCAAACCACGTCCTGCAGCCGGTGTAGCCCGACGCGCGCCGCTCGGTGAAACTGATGGTCGCGTAATGCGGCGACGCTTCAGTGTCGTCGGTGCGCGTCCATTCCGTGCCGGTGAGCGCGCCGGCGCGCGAGGGCGCGGCATGTCCGGCGGTGCAGGCGGCCAACACTGCGAGCGAAGCGAGAGGTAGAAGCAGAGTGCGCATCAGACTGGATCCCATGGAAACACGTTCATCGAAGCGCCAAGGTCGGTGTAGTTGGCGCGCATCGCCGGCAGAGCATGCTCCAGCAGCGAGGCGGGGGACCAGCCTTCGATCTTGGCCATGCCGCGCACTGGACGCGGTTGGTTGAAGAGGAACACTTCATTCCCGCGCACGGCGAAAATTTGGCCGCTCGTATCCTTCGCCGCATCGGCGCAGAGCGCCACGGCCAGTTGCGCGACCTGATCGGCGCGCATGGTTTTTTGGAACCGCTCAACGCGCTTGGCGCTGGCTTCGTCCTTGATCGGAATAGAGGCGATCATGCGGGTCCAGGCGAACGGCGCGATGATGTTGGAGCGCACGTTCTTCGACTGCCCTTCCATCGCGACAATCCGTGACAAGCCCATGACGCCGAGCTTCGCCGCCGCGTAGTTTGCTTGGCCGATATTGCCGATCAGACCCGAGGTCGACGTGAACAAGACGTAAGAGCCGCCTTGCTGCTCGCGGAAATGTTCGATCGAGGCGCGACACACATTGAACGCGCCGTGCAAATGCACGTCGATCACAGCCTTCCAGTCTTCGGGCGGCATCTTGTGGAACATGCCGTCGCGCAGAATGCCGGCGGGATTGATGATGCCGTGCAGGCCGCCGAATTCCTTCTTCGCCTGTTCGACCATGCCGACGACGGCGTCGTAGTCGCTCACGCTATCGGAGTTCGAAATCGCCTTGCCGCCCGCGGCGCGGATTTCCTGCGCCACTTGCTCGGCCGGGCCCGCCGAGCCCGCGTCGTCGCCTTTGAGGCCGCCGCCGAGATCGTTGACCAGCACCGACGCGCCCTCGCGTCCCGCGAGCAGGGCGCATTCCCTGCCGATGCCGTTGCCGCCGCCGGTGACGATGACAACTTTGCCGTCCAGAACGCCCATGAAGTCCTCCGTTGGCCGCTGGCTTAGCGGACGGCGTGTAACTCGTCATCCCGCCAAGGCGTAGCAGCAAGAGGGGATGGTTTCCCCAACGTCCGCGAAGGCGCATAATGTCTTCGCGACCTTGAGCAAAGGAGGATGCGATGACTGCATTCAACGCCGTGCGTTTCCGGGTCAAACCGGGCCGCGACAAGGACTTCCTCGATGCCCACAAGCGCATTGAGCGCAACTGGAAGGGCCTTAAGCACGTCAATGTCGTCAAGACCGGCGATCAAACGTACTGCATCATCGGCGAATGGACTGACATGGACGCTCTCGCCGCTGCGCGCCCGCAAATGATCGCTACGCTCGACACCTTCCGCGACACGCTCGAGGACTTGGGCAACGGCCTCGGCCTCACCGATCCCGTGTCCGGTCCTGTTGTGATGGAGCTGAAATAGCTTAGCGCTGAAGCGCCGCTGGCGGATGCCGCTCGTTGGATGCGACTTGCATGTGTCCGGGCGGCGGCAAGAACCCCGCGCGGCGCTTCACGCTTTCAGACAAAGTCGGGAACACGTCGACGCCCGTCAGCGATCGCAGCGCAGCGATGGAAATGACGCGCCAATGATCGCCCGCGGTGTTGTCGGCGACGTAAGCTGCAGCCGCGCCGGTGTGCGGGTCGTAGATCGCTTTGAATACAGCGCCCGGCACGCGCACGCGGCCGCGCAGCAGCGATGATGAGTTGTCGAAGATCGGGCCCGTCACCACGAACACGTCGCCATCTTCGAGCGCCATGTCGCGCGTCGTTTCCTCGATCTCCGACCAAAGCCCACGATTGAGCGCCGGCGATTGCGGGGCGATGTTCGCGAGGCTGAAGCTCTGCGCTTGCGCCTGCCGGGTCGGCATGTCGCCGTTCGGCGCCATATGGCCGCGATCGTAACCGGAGCGCGTATAGTCGGCGAGCACGGCGCGTTCGCCGCTCGGCAGCTGTGCCTCCGCATGAAAGCTGTCGCGTCGTTCTAACGCACGCGCCGCAACAACTTCATCCGCCGTGATGTGCTCAGCTGACCAAAGCGGCGTGCGCGAAGCGGCCGAGTGGCCCACAGCGAACGCGTCGTAACAAAGCTCGCGCACGTAGGTGAGTGCGTTGGTCGCGCGTGGCGCCGTGCCGCCGAGATACTCCGCTGCACACGAGGCGTAGGCGGGGCGAGGCGTGGAAAAAGCGAGCGCGAGAGCCGCTGCAAGCCATGCAAACTTGATGCGCATGGCCGCAAGGCTCGGCCGAGCCGTTTAAGAGGTCGTTAAGAAGGCCTTTATGGACCGCCGGCGTCTCGCCGGCATGCGGTGTTTCAGCGAACACGGCCGCTGCGAGTCGACCCACTGATGCCGGCGAGACGCCGGCGGTCCATATTAAGAAGGCGCTTGCCCGCTCGCTTGCGGCAGCGTTTGCGTCACGGTTTTTTTCTCAACGGCGTCGGGCGTCGCCTCGAAGCGGTCGGCGCGCAGCAATTGTGGAAACAGTTTCATCCAGGCGAGCGAGGCGATCACGGCGCCAACGCCGCCAATCGTCACCGCGAGCACCGGCCCGAAAATGCGCGCCATCAGCCCCGCTTCGAAATCACCCAGCTCGTTAGACGCCGAGATAAACACGAAGCTCACCGCCGAGACGCGGCCACGCATCGCGTCTGGCGTCGCCAACTGAATCAGAGAAGAGCGCACGAACACAGACACCATGTCGACGCCGCCCGCGATTGCCAGCGCTCCAGCTGTCAGCCACAGGATTTTCGACTGCGCGAAGATCACCGTCGCGATGCCGAACGCGATCGTGCACGCGAACATCCACTGGCCAACGCGCGCCCGCAGCGGTTTCACCGCCAACGCCAGCGCCACGAGCGCTGCGCCGGCGCCCATCGCCGAACGCAAGATGCCGAGCTCGCTTGGCCCGGCATGGAGGATGTCGCGCGCGAACACCGGCAACAGCGCGACAGCGCCCGCCAACAACACAACAACCAGATCGAGCGAAATGGCGCCGAGCACGATCTTGTTCGACCACACATAGCGCAAGCCTTCGGCAATCATGCCGACAGTGCGCGCGTCTTTCACCTGCTCCTGCTTTGGCGGCTTCATCGCCGCCAGCAGCCCGCCGCACACCAACAAAAGCACGAAAGTGCACGAATAGGGGACGATCGGTCCGAACGCATAAAGCACGCCGCCTAGCGCCGGGCCGACGATCAGCGAAGATTGAAAAGCCAATGACGACCAGGCGATGCCTTGCGGCAGCTCATCGCGCGGCAACAACATCGGCAGAAACGCGCTCGCGGCCGGCGGCAGGAAAGCGTTGGTTGCGCCCGCCGCGATTGCCGCCGCAAAAATCGCGGGCACGACGACGCCCGGCCCCAGATGCGATGTGACCATCAGCCAAAGCGCAATCAGCGCTTTGATACCGAAGCAGATCATCAGGATGAGCCGGCGATCGTAACGGTCCGCCGCTTGGCCGCCGAACAGCGACAGCGCCAAGAGCGGCAGGAACTGCGCGAGGCCCACAAGCCCCAGCACAAACGATGCCTGCTGGATACTCTGCCCGTGATCGCGCGCGGCGTCGTACACCTGCCAGAACATCGCTGTCAGCTGCATCTGCACGGCGAGCGTGCTCAGCCAGCGCGTCGCCCAATACTGCGCGAACAGGCGGTGGCGGAAGATGCCGAATGAAGGGAGGCGAAGGACAGGCAAGGGCGGCGAACATGGCTTGCGTTGGCCCGCCGCGCAATCGTCAACCCTGGGCCACATCGCGGCGATTGACGCGCCGGGCGCTTGGCCCTAAGCGCGCCGCCGGGAACGCACTTGGCTTACAAACTCATCGCCGAAAAACCGGAATGCGCCGCGGGGATTGACGCGGTGCTCGACCGCGCGTTCGGTCCTGGTCGCCACGCCAAGACCAGCGAGCGCGTGCGCGAACGCGGCGCGCGGCTGGAGCCCTCATTGTCGCGCATCGCGCTCAACGACGCTGGCAAGGTTGTCGGCGTCTGCCGTATCTGGACGATCGGCGCCGGCGCCAACGTATTTTTTCTCGGACCTCTCGCCGTCGATCCCGCCGAACAAGCCGCAGGCCTCGGTCTCACGCTTGTGCGCGACGCTGTCACCGCCTGCCGCGCCAGCGGCGGCAGCGGCGTGCTGCTCGTCGGCGCCGAGCGTTTCTTCCGGCCCGTTGGCTTCACCGCGATCCCAAAAGATCGCGTGCAAATGCCCGGCCCCGTCGATCCCACGCGCTTCCTGTGGCTCGAACTGAAGCCCGGCGGCTTAGACAAAGTGCACGGCGAAATCGGCGCACCGCGTTAGAGTCCGAACTGCTGCGTCTTCTCCATTTCTTCGGAATAGCGCCGCACGGCGTAAGCTTCCTTCAAGGTGCCGACGAGCTTGCGGCTGCCTGGCGCGTCGACAACCGGAAGCACGTCGGCCTCGGTGTGATCGAATGCATGCATGGCTTCCTTGATCGACATGGAAGGCGTCAGCGGTTCTGACGCGTGTGCAAGCGACAAAATCGCGGCGTTAGGATCGAGGCCCGCCACATGGGCTTCGGCGACCGCGACGATTCCGCAAAACTGCCCGACATCGTCGATCAGCGCCACGCGCGAACGCGCGCCGAGCGGGAACGCGTTCTGAAACTCGGCGATGGTCAGATAGGCGCGCGCCGTCGGCGGATCGGCGCGCATGATCTTGCCGACGGTGAACTCACGCATCCAGCCCACGTCGCGGGCGCTGCGCACGCTTTCGCCGCGCAGGTGGAAGCGCCAGGTCGAGAAAGAATATCCAAACAATTCGCGGGTGAGCAAACTGCTGGTGATGGACGCCGCCAGCACGGCGCCGGTTAGCCCGTAATCGGATGTCGTCTCCATGACCAGGAATGACATTGTGAGCGGCGCGCCGATCACCGCCGACGCCAGCGCCGCCATTCCGACCAATGAAAAAGCCATTGGATCGATCGATGCCGCGGGATTGATGGCGGCGATGCCGAGCGCCAAGGCGCGGCCGATAAGGGCGCCGACAAACAGAGAAGCGAAAAACAGCCCACCGCGAAAGCCGGAGCCGAGCGAGATCGTTGTCGCCAAGATTTTCAGCAGCGCCAGGGTGACGACGCCCGCCAGCGTTGCGCCCACCATCAGATCGAATTCGAGCGCGCCGTGTCCGCCGGCGAGCACCTGCGGGCTGAGCGTCGCCAATTCGCCGACGATCAGGCCGCCAATGATCGGATGAATCATGCGCGGCGCCCGCGTCGCCGAAAGCGCGCGCTCTGCGAGCGGCAACATGCGCATCCACAAAATGCCGATCGCTGCGCACGCGAGGCCAAGCAGCATGAACCAGGGAATGTCGGTCGCCACTACAGCGCGGCTGATGCTGACGTGCAGCGCAAAGGGCGCGCCGCCCAGCACGTTCATGGTGAGGACGGCCGCGATCGAGGCGGCCATAATCGGCGCGACGTACCCTACTGCATATTGCGCCAGCACCAGCTCAAAAGCGTAGAAAGCGCCCGTCAGCGTTCCGTTGAAGGCCGCAGCGATGGCGCCGGCTGCGCCGCATCCCACAGCAACGCGCAGGTCCTCGCGCCGCAATCGCAGGAGCGTCCCGAAGCTCGACGCGGCGCCTGATCCGATCTGCGTATAGCCCGCCTCCATCCCCACGGAGGCGCCGAATCCGTTCGACACCAAGGTTTGCAGCGTCAGCAAAACGCTGTCGCGAAACGACATGCGGCCGCCGTAGAGCGCGTTGGCTTCGATGGGGTCGACGATGGCGCTGCGCCCCAAACGAACGCCCAGCCAGGCCAAAACGCAGAGCACCACGCCACCGATCATCGGAATGAAAGGGTTGTCGAAACGCGCAAGCCCGCTCAGTTGTCCGCCGGGCTGAAGACTGAAGAAAATCTGGTGGCAGACGCTGGCGACGGCGCTGAGCAACGCGACGCAACCCGCCGCAGCCACGCCAATGATCGCCGCGAACAGCGTCAGTCCTATTTCGCGGGAGCGCACGAACTTGCGCAGAACGGGCGGCGCCCAAGCAGCGCTCCGTTCCAGCCACCCGTTACGGGCGGCTGGCGCGCGAGGTGTCGCCGACTGGGTTGCTGTGTTCAAGGCCGTCTATCGTGGATCGTTGCGCCGCGCCTAGCATGTTCGCGGCCAACGTCTAAACGCTTTCGCGCCGCCAACCCCACATCAGCAACAACACGCCCGCAAACGCCCACGCCCAGCCGGGTCCAAGCGGTGAGGCTTGCGCCGCGCGCACCGTGTACGCCCCATTGCGGCGAATGCCGATCCAGCCATTGCCGGACGCACTGCCGCCACGATCGACCCGGCGAATGTCCGGCAAGCGGCGGCCGTCTTCGCCAGTGAGCTGCACGCTGCCGCCTGTTGCATTGGCATAGGGCCGCAAAATTTCCGGATTGGCCGCAAGCGCCGCCGCTTCGCGCGGATTGAGCGGGCCCACTGCGGCGAACGCGCGCAAATTGCCGCTACGCGCTTCGTACAAACCTTGCTCCGTCACCGGCGCCACACCGCGCCACAAGCCCGGTTGGTTTTCTTGCAGCGACGCCGTCATGTGCTGACCCGATGGCGTGATGATGTCGATCGCGCCGGGGCCGTCGCCCAGCGTTGAGCGCTCAACCTCCAAACCGCTCGGCCCGTCATCAAGCGTCAGCCGCTCGTCATCCAGCTCCGGTTCTTGCATCAACCAATGCGCCAAGCGCCGCAGCAATTCGCCGTGCGGTCCGCCGCCATCATAGCCGCGCGCCCAAAGCCACGGCTGATCCGACCAGAGCTGCGCGACGCGACCTTGTCCCGCGCGATCCAACACAAGCAACGGCCGCCCATTGGCGCCTTGCAACACAGTCTGCCCGCTCGTCGCGCGCGCATCGATCTGCCGCGTCCAACGGCCCCATCGCTCGGGGTTCGGCAAACCGCGCACCACCGGGTGACGCCGCCCCAGCGCCGTCGGCGCCGGCCGATACGGCGTGTTGATGATCGCGCCCGTCGGCTGCGAGGGCAAAATCCCAGCGAGCGGCGTGTGCGTAAGTCCATCCAGCCCAGCTTCGCTCACACCTGCCGTGATCAACAGCGCTCCGCCTTGTTCGATGCGCTGCGCGATCTGCGAGTAATAATACGATTGCAAAATCCCACGCTGCGGCGCGCGATCGAAAATAATCAGGTCGAAATCGCCGAGGCGGCGATCGAACAATTCCTCGGTCGGGAAGGGGATCAGCGCCAATTCGTTCAGCGGCGTGCTGTCGTTACCCTGCTTCTCCGGCGGCCGCAAAATCGTGAAGTGAACGAGATCCACCGCCGGATCGGACTTCAGCAAATTCCGCCAAACCCGCGCGCCGGCGTGCGGCTCGCCGGTGATCAGCAACACGCGGAGTCGGTCGCGAATGCCGTTCGCGGCAAACGCTGCGCGGTTATTCGCATGCGTGATCTCGTGCGGCCCGTCCTCCGCCTCGACGATCACCATGTTGCGCCCGCGATGCGGCAAGCGAATGTCGACGCTAAAATCGCGATTGGCGCGCGCCACCGTTTGCGCTGCCGGTGCACCATCAATGGTGACGCGCACCTGCACCGGCGCATCGCCGACGCTCGGATCGATCACGCGGCCAACGATATGCATGGGTTCATTGACGATGCCGAACGTCGGCGCTTGCGAAAGCTCAAGCCGCCGATCGCCGCGCGCCGGATCGCCAACGATCAGAATATGCGCCGGCCCCAACGCCGCTAGTCGTCGCGGATCGGGGGGCGGATCGGCGGCCTGACCATCAGTGACGACAATCACGCCGCCAATCCGATCGCGCGCCACTTCCGAAAGCGCATCATCGATCACCGACGTGATCAGCGTCCCGTCCGGCCCGCCGCGCGTCTCGCGCGTGCGCACATCGAGCCCAGGCAGGTGCGAAAGCCGCTCAGCTATCGCATCACCCGCCGCGCGCGCCGCTTCGCGCCGGCCAGCGAGCTGCAAACTCTCGCTTTGATCGACAACCACCAGCGCAACATCGTTCGCCGGCTCGCGCGTTTCGCGCACCCATTGCGGCTGCATCAGCCCCAGCAACAGAAACGCCAAGCCGAGCAAGCGCGAGATCGGCGCCCCACCGCCACGCCACAGGTAAACGCCCCAGGCGATAAGCGCCAAAACACCGAGCGCAATCATCGCGTCCGACGGCAACGCCGGATCCCACCCGATGCGCGATGCGCCGATCATCGCTGCCGCCCCAAGCGTTCAAGCAACGCCGGTACGTGCACCTGGTCTGCTTTATAATTTCCGGTGAGCGCGACCATGACCATGTTGACGCCAAACCGCAGCGCCAATTCTTGTTGACGATCGCTGATATCGGCCTGCCCCGCCCACGCGCTCGCCCAATCGCCATCGCCAATGAACAATGCCGCCACGCCATCGCGCGAGGAGGCTGCCGCAGCGGTTTCCGCCCACAATTGCGTCGCCTGCGCGCGGCCAGGGAAGCTGCGCAACAAGTAGAACGCGCGCGCGACCACGTGATCGCTGGTCACCAACTCGAGCGGCGGCACATCAACGCCCGCAAGCATCGTCGCTGCAGGTCGGTCGCCATTGCGGCCCGCATCGCGCGTGTCCACCAACAACATGCCGCCGATGGCGAGATAGCGGTCGATGTTCGCCAGCGCCGCATCCGACATGTGCTGCGGTGAGGGAGGCGCAGGCCAATAGAGGAAAGGGTAGGTGGAGAGATTGTCGCGCGATAGATCGACGCCAATCGGCGGGCCGGGCTCAACTGAGGTGCGTTGTGTCAAAGCGTGCGATAGCGCTTCCAGCCCTTGTTCTGAAACGCGATCGATGCGCGCGTCACCCGTGCGCACATAAGCTAGGCGCAGCGTTTGCGTCGGATCGTCAGCGTTCTGCGCGCGCGCCGGGGCAGGGGAGAACAATGCGAACAGAGCAAACGCCGCCGCAGCACTCGCGCGACCGAAACGCGGCAAGCGGCCGATCAGCAGCAAAGCTATTAGCAAATCGAGCGCGAGCATCAGTCCCGCCGCGCCAAACAACCAACCAGCCAACGGCCGCTCGATCACCGCGCCCAAGCCCGCGCGCTGCACACCGTTCGCCAACGTCAGCGGTGCGAACGTTTCATCGGCGCGCACCGCATCGATCGCCGCCGAAACGCCTGCGCGCTCGTACAAACCCGGCGGCGTCGCCGGCGAGGGACGCGCCGACGCGAACATCTCCGGCGGCACCGGTTGCGCATCGGCAGGCGCCGGCGCCAGCGCGCCGTAGCCATCGAGCAAACTCTGCGGCGCGTACGGCCCGCCAGTGATCGCGCGCTCGCCCGCGCCATCTGTGCGCGCCGCAAATGCCAGCGTCCGCCGCAACATCTCCACGAACAAACCAGAGAGCGGTAGGTCGGACCAATCCGGCGCGGCGCTCGTGTGAAACAGAACAATGAGCCCGCGTCCGCGCGCCCGCGCCGTCACCAGCGGCGAGTTGTCCGTCAACGTTGCCCACACGCGCGCTTCTTCGAGCGACGCAGGTTCAGCCAACACTTGCCGGCGCACGTGCACATCCGGCGGCGGCACGAGCCCGGCGTAAGGCGAGTTCTGCGGAAACGCCGCCAGCGCCAGCGGCGTCTCCCACGCGAGCGCACTGCCGAGCGCCCGCGACCCTGGACGCAAACGCACCGGCACGAAATCGTCCGAGTCATTCGCGAGGCGCGGCCCTGCGAACCGCACGAGTAAACCGCCATTCTCCAACCAACGCTGCAGCGCTGCGCTATCGGTCGGCGCGATGCGGCTGGCGTCGGGCAAAATGATCGCTTGCGCGCGCGCGTCGATCAATTCGTTGATGCTGCCGCGCTGCAAACTCGCGAACGGCTGCAACGCGCGATCGGCGTAGAACAATTCCGACAGCAGTGGCTGTCCCGCGCCGCCCGCATCGGCGAGCCCGACAAACGGCCGCCCCGCGCCGGACGGCAACAACCGCACTGCGCCCGCGCTTTGCTCGCCAACAATACGCACCCGCGCGGCACGCGCTGCGATCTCCGGCGGCAACTCAACGCGCGCCGATGCCGTCGTTGCATCGCCGACAAAGTGAAAAGCATCCGAGCCGAGCGAACGTCCTTCCGCCGTTTCAATGGTGATCGCGCCAGCGCCGGGCCCACCTGGCGCGCGACGCACATCCGCCGTCACGCCTTGCGGCGTCACCGCACCCGACGCCAAACCGCGCGCTGTTTGCGACGGCAGACGCGCCACAACACGCCCGCGCCGTTGCAACTCTGCTTGCAGCTCCGCCGCGCCGTCGTCGTTCAAGCCGTCAGTGATCCAAACGATGCGGCTGAAATTGCCTTGCGTCTGCGCCAGGCGCCGCGCCGCTGCCGCGCGATCTGGCCGCCACGGTTGCGGCTCCAATCTACCGATGCGCGCCTTCGCATCCGCCGCCGTCAACGCTTCACCTGGATCGCGCGCGCGTGTCGTCGGCGCCGTCATCAACATGAACACCGGCGCGCCCGCGCGCTCGGCATCGGCGACGGTCGCGAGCGCGGCATTGCGCACGTCGCTCCAGAACGGCGCCGAGGTCCAACCGTCGTCGATCACAATCAACGTGCGCCCGCCGCCTGCATCGTGCGTTGCGCTCGGCGCTAAACTGGGCCGCGCGAACGCCAGGATCAGCAGTGTTGCTGCGAGTGCGCGGAACAGCACCAGCCACAACGGCGCGCGCTCTTTGCTTTGATCGTCGGTACGCAAGCCTTGCAGCAAACGCGTCGGCGGAAATTGCTCGCGCGTCGGCGGCGGCGGCGTTGCACGCATCAGCCAGATCAGCGCGGGCAACACCAAGAGCGCGAGCAGGGCGCCCGGTGCGCCAAACAGGATGGGCCCGAAGCTCACCCGAAATGATCCGAGACAAGCGCGATCAACAACGCAAGCGAGGGCGCGGCGCTATGATCGGTGCGATGCAGCAGCGCCGGAAAGCCAAACTCGGCGCCGAGCTGGCGGATCGCGCGACGATGCGTCTCCAACCGCTCCGCATAAATCTCGCGCACGTTCTCCGCGCGTCCGAGCAACATCTCGCGCCGTCCGCCGGGCTCCAAGAACAACGTGCGCCCGCGGAACGGAAAGTCTTCCTCCGCCGGATCGGCCACCATCACCAGCGCGCCACTCGCGCCAGAGTCAGCCGCCGCAGCCAACCGCGCGCGCCACTCATCCACCGGCGCGTAAAAGTCAGAGAGAAAGACGATGCACGAGCGCTTCGGCGGCTCGCCCTCGCGCATTGGCGCGAGCATATCATGCGCCACGCGTTCAATGGCGCGCGGCCCGGTGCGCGGCGGGCCGCCGACAACGCCCACGCGCTCACCGCCGCGCGTCAGCAAAATAGAAAGCGCCAGCGCCAAAGTTCGCGCCCGCCGAAGCTTCGTCGTCCGCGCAACATCGCTCGACCAATTAAAGCCCGCGTCGCCATCGATCCAAAACCACGCCGTCTGCGCCGCTTCGCGCTCACGTTCGCGCACATAGTAGCGATCGCCGCGCGCGCTCCGGCGCCAATCCACCAACCGCGCACCATCTTCGGCGCGGTGATCGCGATATTGCCAGAACGCTTCGCCTTGCCCTGCGCGACGCCGTCCGTGAAAGCCCGGCGCCGCCGCCGCCAATCGCCGCGCATCGAGCAGCACGCCCGGCAAATCGCCCGCGAGTGCGAGCGCGTCGAGACGCGCAGCGTTGCTCAAGCGGCGCGCTCAGCCAAATCGTCGACGAGCGAGTCGATATCCAAACCTTCCGCGCGCGCGCCAAAGCTGAGCTGCATGCGATGCACCAACGCAGGCCGCGCCAGCGCGACCACATCGTCCACCGCCGGCGCCAAGCGCCCGCGCAACAATGCCCGTGCCCGCACCGCCAGCATCAGAGCTTGTCCCGCACGCGGACCAGGGCCCCACGCAACGTGCTGGTTCACGCGCTGATCCGGGCTCGCGCCCGGCCGCGCCGAGCGCACCAACTCTAAAATCGCCGCCAACACCTTCTCGCCCACCGGCATTCGCCGCACCAGCTGTTGCAAACGGATCAGCGCCTCGCCGTTCAGCACGGCTTGCGGCGTTTGATCTTCCAGGCCCGTGGTCTCGATCAAAATCTTCCGCTCGATCTCCGCATCCGGGTAGGGCACATCAACTTGCAGCAGGAAGCGATCGAGCTGTGCTTCCGGCAACGGATACGCGCCTTCGTGCTCGATCGGGTTTTGCGTCGCCAACACATGGAACGGCGTCGGCACATCGTAGGCCGAACCGCCAATGGTCACGTGATGCTCCTGCATCGCCTGCAGCAACGCCGACTGCGTGCGCGGCGAGGCGCGATTGATTTCGTCGGCCATTAAGAGCTGCGTAAAGATCGGCCCCTTCACAAAACGAAAGTGCCGCCGTCCCGCTTCGTCCTGATCCAAAACTTCCGAGCCCAGAATATCCGCCGGCATCAGATCCGGCGTGAACTGCACGCGCGCCCAGTCCAAGCCGAGCACCCGCGCCATCGCTTCGACAAGCCGCGTCTTCGCCAAACCCGGCGCGCCCACCAGCAGCACGTGGCCGCCCGCCAGCACCGCGGCCAACGTCAATTCGATCACGCGCTCCTGGCCGAACACGGCCTTGCCGATTTCCGCGCGCACACGCGCCAATGTTTCGCCCGCCTGTTCGGCTTCGCCCACGAGGGCTGCTGCGGCTTGTTGGTCATCCATGCTGTGCGAAGCTCATTCTGTTGGGGGCGGATTTATGGCTTTAGCCGTGTTAGGCGACGATTGGCATGCCTGAACCTTCGTCCTCCCTCGAGCAAGTGCTCGCCGCGCTCAAGCGCGAAGCGGCGACCAGCGGCAAAGCGCTGCCTCCTGTCGACAAATGGAACCCCGCCCATTGCGGGGACATCGGCATGGAAATCCTGGCCGACGGCACATGGATGCACGAGGGAACGCGCATCACGCGCGAGTCGCTGGTGCGGCTTTTCGCGTCGATCCTGAGAAAGGACGAAGACGGCCAAACCTATTTGGTGACGCCGGTCGAGAAGATCGTGGTTAAAGTCCACGACGCGCCCTTCACCGCCATCCGCGCCGATCGCGTCGGCGAAGGCGAAGCACAAACGATCGTCTTCACCACCAATGTCGGCGACATCGTCCAAGCCGGCCCCGCCAACCCGATCCGCGTCACGCACAAAGGCGAAGAACCGCGCCCCTACGTGCTCGTGCGCGGCCGGTTAGAGGCGCGGATTTTGCGCGCACCGTTTTACGAGCTGGTGGAGTGGGCCGAGGCACGGGAGGGGAGGCTTGGTGTTTGGAGCGGTGGCGTGCGGTGGGAGTTGGAGGCGCAAACCTAGGGCATCAGTCCTGCCGGAACGATGATCGAGAGGATCACCTTTGCCTCTTCGTACATGGAGCGCGCGCGCCGATCGTCGGTGAAGAAGTCATCGAAGAATGTGGCGTAGGTGGCGAAGTTCATATCGATCATATCGTTGCGCAATCTAGCGGGCTGTGCGTTGGACCGACCCGTCTCGGCCCATCGCAGCACCATCAGCTCCATGCACACCGCCGCGCGAAAGAGGAATGTGTTCGGCATTTCCTCGAAGAGAGGCGGTTTGGTCGATTTCGGATGGGATTTGTGCAGCTGCATCGCGAGCATCAGTGAGCAGCTCGTGAATTTCTCAATCATGAGATCTGTGAATGCTTCGCCCGTTCTCAGGATGCGCAGTTCATTTGCGTCGTAGACTTTCGCCATCTCGACAATCCCAGGAATGAGGCCGGTCATATCTGCCGTCACCGCGTCGATGTTGTTGCGGGCCGTTACGGCGTACTTACTGATCGTCGATTGAAAATCTCGATCCGTTGATGCTTGCTTGAGGTAACGACAAAAATCACCGAAGCTCGCAGTCTGATCGGCGTCGATCAAACGCTTGCGCAAACCAGCCTTCCGACCTCGAAGCCCGGACGCGGCCGTGGTGCCCTTGAGCACCAAGACTTGGCTTGGAAACTCGGCGAGAATTTCCATTTGCGCCTGCATCGCAGAAATGGGGTCGACGTTTTTGTACGCCTCCATCGCCGAGTAGTCGGTGAGCACAGCTTTGTTGTGGCGCGAACGTGAAAGGAAAGTTCGCAGCTCAGGTGACCGAAAAAAATTGCTGTCGATAACGACTTGCATGACGCGGGTGCTCGTTTCGTGGGCCGTCAGCGCCGCCACGCAAAGGCGACGGCGCTGAACAACATATCGATCAAGCCGCGGGAACGAGATTCGCGCTGCACCACGCCGTTGCAACGGGCGCATGGGAAGTGGCCCAATTGATGCTCGGCTTAATCTGCAGCACCACGACGGAGTCGTCATTGTCGAACAATGACCTCGCCCAATCGCGAACTTGTGCGACGGTCGAGTTGAACTCGAACGCCCACATGCTCTCGAGCAGCGGTGTGCCCTTATTCTCCGCTGCCGCTTTGTAGAAACGCGAGTAATCGCGCACCTTGTGCGCATCGTACGAAACAATGAACGTACCCATCAGGGTCTCCTTTCAACGTGACAACAAGGCACCGCTGAAAGGCTTGACCCGAGAGTCTCGCGTGTGAGACTCTCAACCTTGTCAGAGGGGGTGGCCGACTTAACGGTGCCTCTAGACAAGGCCCGCGACGCGAAGAGCGAAGCGGGCCTTGTCGCGAGTATAGCGATTCCCGAGCGCGATGCCGAATCTGCCGTGAATTCAATGCGTTTTGACTTCGACTGATTCGCGATATTGACCGCGCGGCATTGCTTCCGTGCTGACCTTAGCGATAGTCGAAGCAGTGTCCCCCGCCTTCGAATCCCTCCTGCGCCAGCGTCTCGATCCGCTTGACGCCGTCGCGTCAGCCAACGCGCGCATTCGCGGCGACAACGATCTCAATCCCGGTTTCGACAATCATCCCGAAGCGCGGCCGGCGGCGGTGCTGGCGCCGATCATCAAGCGCGCGAGCGGTTGGACTATGCTCTTCACCGAGCGCGCCAAGGAGACGCCGGCGCATCCGGGGCAAATCTCTTTCCCCGGCGGGCGCGTGCAGGCGAGCGATGCGAACGCAGTCGAAACCGCGCTCCGGGAAACGCGCGAAGAGGTGGGGCTGGATCGCCGCTTCATCGAGCCGATCGGCGCCTGGGATCGCTACGATACGATCACCGGCTATCGCGTCACGCCGATCGTTGGCCTGGTCGAGCCCGGCTTCGACCTCTCTCTCGATCCGCGCGAAGTGGCGAGCGTGTTCGAAGCGCCGCTCGATTTCCTGATGAACCCGGCCAACCACGAAAAACGCGAAGCGCAATTCCAGGGCCGCACGCGCTATTATTATGTAATGCCGTGGGAAGGCCATAACATCTGGGGCGCCACCGCCGGCATGATCCGCGCGCTGTGGGAGAGATTGTATGTTTGAAGGTACGGCGCCGATGAACCCTCTCCCCTTGAGGGGAGGGGGCAGGGGGCGGGGTGATGCTCCGTCGAACGGGCGCGGGCTCTATTCTTGGACCGCCGGCGTCCTCGCCGGCATCAGCTTGATCGAACAAGCGACAGCGTTTGCACGAGATGACTGCGCCATGCCGGCGAGGACGCCGGCGGTCCAAGAGATCGCGCTCTTAGCCCTCGATGCCTGCGCTTCACCCCACCCCCAATCCCCTCCTCTCAAGAGGAGGGGGCAATGAACTCCATCGCCCACGCCAGCTGGTTCAAAGCGCCAGAAACTCAAGCGCTGATGGGCGCGCTCGAAACCGCGCGCGCGGGCAGCGCGCGCTTCGTCGGCGGCTGCGTGCGCAACACGGTGATGGGGCGCGACGTCGATGACATCGACATCGCCACGCAGCTCACGCCCGATCGCGTCACAGAAATCGCCAAAGCTGCCGGCTTCGCCGCGCACCCGACCGGCATCGAGCACGGCACGGTCACCGTTGTCGTCAATCACAAGCCGTTCGAAGTGACGACGCTCCGCCGCGACGTCTCCACCGATGGCCGCCGTGCTACCGTCGCCTTCACCGAAGATTGGGCCGAGGACGCGCAGCGCCGCGATTTCCGACTGAACGCGCTCTACGCCGATGCGACCGGCGCCATCCACGATCCTACCGGAGGCGGCCTCGATGACGCGCGCGCCGGCCGCGTCATTTTTATCGGCGACGCGCAAACGCGGATCAAAGAAGATTATCTCCGCATCCTGCGCTTCTTTCGCTTCAACGCCTGGTACGCACGCGGCCCGCTCGATCCGAACGGCTTGCACGCCTGCGCCAGTCTCGTCGCCGGCCTAGATCAGCTTTCCGCCGAGCGCGTGTGGAAGGAAGTGAAGAAGCTCCTCGCCGCGCACGATCCGCGCCCGTCTTACGAAGGCATGGAAGCCATCGAAGTGCGCGCGCGCACGCTGCCAGAAATGAGCAATCGCGCGCGCCTCGCGGGCCTCATGGCGCTCGAAGCCGATCTGATGCTGCCCAACGATCCGATGACGCGCATTGCCGCCGCACTCACCGATCAGGAAAGCGCCAAGGCGCTCGCGCGCCGTCTCAAAGTTTCAAACGAAGAGCGCGATCGCCTAGTCGCGGCGCTCGGCGACGACGTGAAGATCACCTCTTACATGTCGCTGCGCGAAATGCGCCGCGCCATCTACAAAATCGGCAACGAGGCCTTCGCCGATCGCGTCATGCTCGCGTGGGCGTCAGCAGGCAGCGACAAAGCCCAGGCTTGGCGCGCACTGGTGACGCACGCGAAAATGTGGACGCCGCCGAAGCTGCCGCTCACCGGCGACGAAGTGATGGCCGCTGGCGTGCCTGCCGGGCCCAAGGTCGGCGCGGTCATGCGCGAAGTCGAAGACTGGTGGATCGACGCCGATTTTCCCGACGACAAACTCTCGATCATCGAGCGCCTGAAGGCTGTCGCGCAGGGGATGGCTTAAGGCCACTTCGCGACCGGCGGCATCGAACTCAAAATGCTCTCAACATTCCCGCCGGTCTTCAGCCCAAAGGTGGTGCCGCGGTCGTAGAGCAGGTTGAACTCCACATAGCGCCCGCGTTGCACGAGTTGCTCTTCGCGATCCGCTTCGCTCCACGGCGTCGCCATGTGTTTGCGCAGCAGCGGCGCATAGCCCGCCAAGAACGCCCGCCCCACATCCTGCGTAAAGGCGAAGTCGCGCTCCCAATCGCCGCTATTGTGGCGATCGTAGAAAATGCCGCCGACGCCGCGCGGCTCGCCGCGATGCGGCAACCAGAAATATTCGTCCGCCCATTTCTTGTAGCGATCGTACAAGCCAGCCTCGTGCTCCTCGCACGCCTCGCGATAGGGCGCACAAAACGCACGCGCGTCGTCGCCATTCTCATCGCGCTGATATTTCTGCGTCGGATTGAGATCGCCACCGCCGCCGAACCACCATTGCGTCGTCACCAAATGCCGCGTGTTCATGTGCGCGGCAGGGCAGTGCGGGTTGCGCAGGTGCGCGATCAACGAAATGCCGCTCGCCCAAAAGCGCGGATCGTCCGCCGCGCCCGGAATGTTGGCCGCGAACTCCGGCGAGAATGCTCCGTGCACGGTCGAGACATGCACGCCAACTTTCTCGAAGAATCGCCCCCGCATCATCCCAGCGACGCCGCCGCCTTCATCCGCCGCGCCATCGCCCCGCCGCCAGGGCGTCCGCACGAACCGGCCCGGCGCGCCCGGGTAGAGCGCCGCCGGCGCCTCGTCCTCCAGCGCCTCGAACGCCGCGCAAATCTGGTCGCGCAGCGCCTCGAACCAGGCTCGCGCCCGCGCTTTCTGCTCCTCGCTCAATCGAGCTTCTCCCACTGCCCGGTCTGCCGCATCGCCTCGGTCAGCACCACGGCGGCAGCGGTGATCACATTGAGCGAGCGCAGGCCCTTCCGCATCGGCACCCGCACGCTGGCCTGGGCCGCCGCATAAACTTCGCCCGGCGAGCCCTCGCTTTCCCGGCCCAGGAGCAGGGTGTCGCCTGTGGAAAACGAGAAATCCTGGAAACTGGCCGCGCCGTCGGTCTCGATCAGCACCAGCCGGCCGTCGCCGCGTTCGGTCCGATTACGAAACGTCGCGAAGCTGCCGTGCCGCTCGATCTGCGCCTTGTCTCCATAATCCAATGCCGCGCGCTTCATCGCAGCGTCGGTCAGCGGAAAGCCGCACGGCTCGATCACATCCAACGGAACCCCGAGGCAGGCCGAGAGACGAATGGCCGCCCCAAGATTCTGAGGGATGTCCGGTTGATAGAGCGCAAGGCGCACGTTATGGCCTCCACCGCCGGAGAATCTACGAATCGGGCGGATCAAGCGAGCGTGTGCGGCGACGCGCCACGCGCTTGTGAAGCCCGACTAGCCTAGCTTCGGCGCCGAACCAAGGCCGGGAGGTAAAAGGCGTGGCTGAAGCAAGCCCAGGTGCACACGATACGACGCGCCGCGACTTCATTTTCATCGCCGCCGGCTCTGTCGCTGCGGTTGGCGCCGCCGCGACCATCTGGCCGTTCGTCGACCAGATGAACCCCGCCGCCGACACGCGCGCGATGTCGACCACGGAAGTCGATCTCACCGCCGTCGAAAGCGGCCAGCAGATCAAAGTGATGTGGCAAGGCAAGCCGGTGTTCGTGCGCCACCGCAATCCGACGGAGATTGCATCGGCCCAGCGCGACGACTTCGCGACGCTGAAAGATCCGCAGTTCGACGCCGACCGTCTGAAACAGAAGGACGGCAGCGCCGGCAAAGCCGAGTGGCTGATCCTGCAAGCGAATTGCACGCACTTGGGCTGCATTCCGCTGCCGCCTGACAATCCAGGTTTTAACGGCCATTACGGCGGCTGGTTCTGCCCATGCCACGGCTCGGACTACGATACGTCGGGACGTATCCGTCAGGGGCCTGCGCCGAAGAATCTCTACGTCGCGCCGTATACGTACTTGAACGACACATCCATCCGCATCGGCTGAGGGAGCCAGACCATTGAGCGGACCATCCACTTACGAGCCCAAGTCGGGCTTTACGCGCTGGCTTGATCGGCGTTTGCCAATTCTGCGGCTGACGCACGACAGCTTCGTCGCGTATCCGACGCCGCGGAATCTGAACTATTGGTGGACGTTCGGCGCCATGCTGAGCCTCTGCCTCGGCGTGCAGATCATCACCGGCATCGTGCTGGCCATGCATTATGTGCCACACATCTCCATGGCCTTCGCGAGCGTGCAGCGCATTCAGCGCGACGTGCCGTTCGGCTGGCTCATTCAGAACACGCACGCCGTTGGCGCGTCGATGTTCTTCCTGGCCGTCTACGTGCACATGTTCCGCGGGCTCTATTACGGCTCCTACAAAGCGCCGCGCGAGCTGCTCTGGATTTTGGGCTGCCTGATTTACGCGCTGATGGTCGCCACCGCGTTCCTCGGCTACACGCTGCCGTGGGGCCAGATGTCGTTCTGGGGCGCTACGGTCATCACCAACATTCTGGGCGCGATCCCCTATATCGGTCCGGAAATCCAAGTCTGGATCCGCGGCGGCGGCTCGATCGATCAGCCGACGCTGAACCGCTTCTTCTCGCTGCACTACCTGCTGCCGTTCGTGATTGCCGGCGTTGTGGTGCTGCACATCTGGGCGCTGCACGAAGCGGGGCAGAACAATCCGAAGGGCATCGACATCAAGTCGAAGGCCGACACGGTGCCGTTCACGCCGCACGCCACGATGAAGGATCTGTTCGCGACGTCGCTGTTCCTCATCCTGTTCGCGGTCTTTATCTTCTTCATGCCGAGCGCGCTTGGCCACGCCGACAACTACATCCCGGCAAACCCATTGCAGACGCCGCCGGAAATCGTGCCGGAATGGTATCTGCTGCCGTTCTACGCGATCCTGCGCGCGTTCGACTTCAACATCGGCCCGATCGACTCCAAGGTCGCCGGCGTCTTTGCGATGTTCTTGTCGATTGGCGTGCTGTTCATCCTGCCGTGGATCGACACCTCGCGCGTGCGCTCGATGCGCTATCGCCCGGTGGCGCAACAGATGTTCATCATCTTCGTCGCTGTGTGCTGCGTGCTCGGTTGGTGCGGCGGTCAGAACCCCGGCAAGCTGCTGATCCCCGCGCAATTCAGCGCCACGCTGACCTGGCAAGAAGGCGGCCAAGTCATCAACGGCGAAGTGCATGCCGATAGCGCCGGCGATTGGGGAACGGCTTCAGACGCCGCACGCGCGGCGCTTCGTCAACGCGGCGCGAGCGCAACCTCGATCCAACGCGCAGGCGCGACGCAGGGCACGTCGATCGGCGTGATCGGCGGCAGCCCGCAGCACCAAACGGTCACCACCAGCTCGCTGGACGATCTCGAAACGCGGATCACCGAAGTGAAGAACCACGTCGGCGCCCGCGCGCCGTTCTTCACGGTGGAACGGCACATTCCGTTCCAGTTCACGGTGACGCGTCTCGCTCAGTTGCTGACGCTTTACTACTTCCTGTTCTTCCTGGTGTTGCTGCCTGTGCTCGGTCTCATGGAGACGCCGCGCCGGGTGCCGGACACCATTGCCAAGCCAGTGCTTGAGGGGGCTTCCTGATGCGGCGCGCTTTAATCGCGGCGGGGGCCGTGCTCACTGTGGCGCTTGGCGCTGCTGCCTACGGCGCGGCGGAAACGCCGCCACCGATGGACTATCCGTTTAGCTTCGAGAGCCCGACCGGCTCGTACGATATGGCGGCCGTGCAGCGCGGTTTCCAAATCTACGCGCAGGTCTGCTCGAACTGCCACTCGATGGACCACTTGGCCTATCGCCATCTCGGCGAGGAGGGCGGCCCGTTCGCGCTCTATCGCGTGCACAACGAACGCACTGGCGAAGAGGAACTTCACATCGGCAAGCCCGAGCACGGCGGCGAGTTTGTTCAAGTGACGGACAATCCGTACGTTCGCGCCATCGCCGCTAACGTGCAGATCACCGATATCGACCCGAACAGCGGCCAACCGGCCGATCGTCCGGGGCGCATCTCGGATCACTTCCGCCGTCCGTTCCCGAACGAAATAGCGGCGCGCGCCTCGAACGGCGGCGCGCTGCCGCCGGATCTTTCGGTGATCACCTCGGCGCGTCATGGCGGCGCCAATTACGTCCGCTCGATCCTGATGGGCTATGACGGCCACACCTACGGCACGCTCTACGGCAACCATTATTTCCCCGGCGGCCGCATCGCCATGCCGCCGCCCTTGAGCGCGGGGCTCGTCTCCTACACGGACGGTTCGCCGACAACGGTCGCGCAATACGCAACCGACGTCGCCACCTTCCTGCAATGGGCGTCAGACCCGCACATGGAAGCGCGCAAGCGCACCGGCATCATCGTGCTGGGCTTCCTGCTCGTGCTCGCCGGCTTGCTCTACGCTTCCTACAAAGCGGTCTGGAAGGGCGAGAGCCACTGAGGCTTGCGGCCACTTCTGCCTGAAATTGAAAACGCGCCTTACGGCGCGTTTTCTTTTTAGAACGTGCCGGTTGTCGGTGCGGCGATCGTCGTGGTCGGCGCCGGCAGGTCTTGGTGCGCGGCAGCGGCCGGCGCGTGCTGGATGACGCCGTGCACCCGTCCGGCGCGCGGGCCGGTGGCGCGGTGCCCGCCGCGGCGATCGGAAACCTGCTGCACCCGGGGAAAG
>JADMIO012796760.1_pt1 | contig 27290 bp, 33 predicted proteins | sample 8958161 | NCBI WGS metagenome assembly JADMIO01 (sample SAMN16585339, study PRJNA669376) | soil metagenome | isolation source: Crop rotation soil | place: USA: Cullars Rotation, Alabama | collected 2011
CTTTCCCGGCGCCGCCGCCGCGCGGTCCGTCGTCGCCGCCGCGGCGCGGCGGCTTAGCCGCCAAGCGGCTCATGAACGGCTCAACCGGCCCGGAGATGGCTCGTCGTCCGCGCCCTGCGACGGTCATGATCATCGTCATCATGCCGATCACTCCGTAAGCGGCATTGGGGGCGTTTGAGGGGGACGAGCCATTCAACCCCAAAAATAACCCCATAAAAACAGCCCGCTGACTGGCTTTGGGGCGGCGCCGTTTGGGGGTTGGATTTATTCCCCCCCAATCGGCTGCTGGGCGTGCCACCGCGCTGACCGCCGCTGGCCCCTCACGGCGGCCAGGCCATCGGCGCGAAGCTCCTCCAGCCGGGTTTTCACGTAGTCCCGGCCACGCCCCGGCAGCACCTGCATCAACTCAGCCATCGCAGCGCCGGCCTCTCCCACCTGGACCAGATGCTGATGGAGAAGAGCCTTTTCGGCGCCACGGGCGAGCCCGCGCTCGCGGGTGTAGCTCGGTCGATCGCCGGTGAAATCGCGATACCGCGCTGAAAGGATGAACTTGCCGCGCCCTGTGCGCTCCAGGGCGCCCGCATCCACGAGCCGACTACCGACTTGCGCGAGCGGCCCCCCAACAGGTTGCTTGCGGCGAACAAGATCCAGCACCAACAGGTCGTTGGTGGTGAACGATTGCTGCTGCTCTTCGGCGAGCGCCTCTAAGAAACGCACGAACGCGGGATCGGCCACCTCGCCGCGCAGCTCCAACACGACGGCGTGCGCATCGGAGCGCGAGAAGTCTGGCAATGGCTTCGCTTTCTCGATGCAAGCTCTGAACATCAAGTCGGCGCCTTGCCCAGAACGTTCGACCAGACCGCAGCGTTTCAGAGCCTCCGCAAGGCGACGATTGCGTGGCTTTTGCCGATCCAGGATATTTTCCGGCGTCACCCCGGTCGGAAATCCGCCGGGGCTCATGATCTCGATGCGCGACGGAAACATGCGGACCCAGCACGAACCCGCGTCTTCATAGTCGCGATGGCAGATCGCGTTCAGCATGGCTTCTCGAAGGGCGCCCTCGTCAAACGCGACGATCTCTTCGCGGAAAAGACCCATGCGCAGCTGCTGCACGGAATTGCGAGCGTTAATCCGCTCCCACGCCTCGTCGAGCCAAAGAAGCAGACCAGACCTGAATTCGCGGCGCTCAGAGGAGCCGACATCGGCTTCGTTCTGCCGAAACTCGAAGACGAGTTCGGCCTGCGGCAATCGCCGCGCCAACCCGCGCTCTGATCCAAGCAAGATCAGCGCGGCATTGGTCACCGCGCCGTCCACCGTCAGCTCCGCATTTTCCAGGAGCTGTTCGTCCGTCCAACCGTGATGCTCAACGCCGCCGTCGCGCGCCGCCCATAGGCTGCGAAAGCGGGCGATGGCCGCAGCGTCCAAGTCCTCCAGGTTTGCGTCCGCCGAAACGTCCGAACTGAAGTCGAGAGTTGCGCCCGTAAGTGCGATGCGCAGCTCGTCGGCGCCCATCGTGCGGAGGGAGCCGCCGGTTCGCTGGAAGAACATCCCGCCGTAGCCGAGCGGCCTGCCCTGAGGTGCGGCGTTGATCCCCACCACCAAGATACGTTTTCCGTCAGGAAAGAACTCTTGCGTCTCAATCTTCCAGCGCATCGTGGTGAAGACGTCGTCACGCAGTGCGGCTAGATTTTGGAAGGCAGTGGTCCCCGCGAACGCACGCGGGCGCACGTCGGTCACGCCCAAAATCAGGGACCCCCCACCGCTATTCGCGATCGCGCTGACGTACTGGCAGAGCTTGTCTTTGTTGAACGAGTTGGCCGCGAGCTTGAACTCCAGGCCCTCGTCTTCCGACGGGGCGGCGAGGGCGGCGCGCAGCGCGGTCTCCGAGTCAATCTGCATTGCCGCCAATATAAGCGTTCGTCCGCGATTCGGCGCGCTGTGCGCCCGTAGGCGGGCGGACCTCGCAACGAGAATGGAAGCCGAGCGGGCCGAGACCGCCAAACGGGCTCGGTGCGCAGCACAACGACCTGGCCGCGCGGCCTGGTCGGCAGGTCGCCCAAGCCAATGGAGCAAGAAATCCCGTCCCGGCCGCAACGACTCCAATTCTATTGGCGTCCGTTGGCGCTCGTTGGCGACGCCGAGCGCAATGCCCGCTCACGATCGTTGGCTGACTTTGGCGGTCACTATTCTGGCGCCTCAACCGGGATCCGATAGTTTGCTCGTCGAGAACGGCATTTCGCTGCGTCTCGAAAGGGCCCGAAGGAGCCCAGCCATGGATTTCATCATCAGCACCATCAACCTCATCTTCTCCGCCATCGCCGGGATCATCGTCATCCTGTTGCTGCTGCGTGCGCTCAAAGGGCGCCGCGACCGCCGTCCGCGGCGCTTGCTCACGCTCGTGATCGAGGAGCACGATGTGACCACCCGGAGCGAGGCGGAGCGCACCGCCAGCGAAGTGAGATAGGCAATGACGTTTCGCACTTGGACCGCCGATTTCGGCTCCATCATCAAGGTGATGATGGAGCGGATGGGGGTCAGCATCGAATCCTTCACCGGGGCGATGGGTGAATGGTCGCGCTCGGCAGGTCTCAGCGTCAACCACACGCCGCCCGAGCGCGGCACCATCCGCAACTACATCAATGGCGGCAGGGCGATCACGTTCGGCAAGCTCGAGATGCTGTGCGCCTACGTCCTTTACGGCCGCTTCGGCAAAGACATTGATGCCGATGCCTGGTCGCAAAGTCGTGACATGGCGGAGGCGGCGCTGATGATGCCGCCCGCCAGCTTCTTCGAACGCTATAAGATAGAGCGAGCAGAATCCGTGCAAGCCGCCAAGCGCAAAACTGCAAGCCCCGAGCGCGCTTTCATCGACCAGATGATGGATACCGCACGCCTCGCCACCGGCCGCGCGCACGATCTCATAGAGACCCTCGTTGCGCATCTCGAAGACGATCCGACTAGCATCGAGATGCAATTCGAGCCGCTGACGACGAAGACCGCGAAAACCACGACCTTCTTCGATTTCGCTTCCGAGCGCGAATGCCGCGAAGTGTTCCGGCGCGTCTTTGGTGCTGATGTGGAAATCCTGGGGGAGGAGAGCATGAAAGCCAATCACGTCTGGAAGAGCCGCTACGGTGTCTTGATCGATGCAGTCGACGGCACCGACGTGATGGCGATGGGCGTCAATTTGTGGAGTTCGGCAGTGGCCGTGCTCGACACCGAAGCCTCGCGCATCGTCGGCACGGTGGTGGCGTTGCCCTCGGGCGCGATCTGCTCGGCCAGGTATGACGAAGATGGCGCATGGCGCGACAACGGCGTCAGTCTCGGGGGCTGTTCTGACGTCACCGACCTCAAAGACGCGCGCATCGCTTGTTACGGTCAGAAGGCCAAGAACCTTTATGCGCTCGCCACCAATGAGCGGCTGGCGACTTTCCTGAAAACGATCGCCGGCGACGACAGCGCCCGGTTTCGGCTCTTCAACTTTGCCGGCAACAACATGATCGTGCGCATGGCCGACCGACCGAAGGCCGGCTCCGTGATCGTCGGCGAAGGCGTGGATGTAGTGTTTGAGCCGTTTGGCCAGCGGCCACACGATTTCGTGCCCGGGATGTTTCTGGCGCTCAAGACCGGCGCCTATGCCTGCGAACTCGACGGCGAGCCGATCGATGAAAAGCGCCTTGCGGCGATGATGAACGAGCCCGACCGGCGGGTCACTTACGTCATTGCCGGATCGAAAGTGCTCTGCGATGCCGTTCTTGAAACGTTTGGTAGCCCTGGCGGCACGGCCTAGCGACGCGCTAGTCCGAAACGGGTTTGAACTCACCCTTCGCCCACGAGACTTCCGCCTGCCAATACATGGCGGCGATATTCTCGTAGGGATCGGCGCCCGCTTCCGCGAGCGTCGCGAGGTGGAAGAGCATGAGCCAATTCACAGCGGCGGCGCGTGTATTGAGGTCAAGCAGATCGAAGTCTGGAAAAATCGAGTCCTTCAGCATCAGTGTATCGATGATCTTGGCCGTCTCGACAAAATCGTCGGGCGACCCGCCGTTGCGCAAAAGCCAGAACGTCGTGCCGGCCAGAATGTCGGCCACCTGCACAGCAGGATTTTGATCCGACGACACGAATGCAATTGGTTCGGCGAGGGTCCACCCAAGCGGCTCGGTCTTGCCCATCACCGCGCGCGCACGGCGAATTGCGGGATCGTTCTCAGACCCATCGAGATGTGGCGCGATCGCTTCCAGCGGCTTGCTGGCGTCACAGGAGACCTTGAGCGGCTTATTCTTTCGCCCCCAATGATTAAGGTGACTCCACAGCGATGACGACGCGAGATCGAGCACCCATGTCGCGGCGTCGGGCACGCTTGTGTGCATGCGCTTGTTGTCCGCGATGATGATGTCGCGATAGCCGCGCGCGAACTTCAACACCGCGTGAAACGGATGATCGGCCTGGTCGCCGGGCTGGACCATGGGTCCGAAAAAGAGCGGCGCATCGGCTTCATCGAGCGAGCGCATGTAGGCTTGGAATTGCTGCATCGCCGCAGCGCCTTGCCCCTTGGGATCGGAGAAGAAGAGGTAGGCGTACATCGCAACAAAACGGTGCAGATCCTTCTGATAGAAAATGCCCGGATCGTCCTGATAGACGGGCTCGTAGATGTATTCGAACATGTGACCGCAGAGCGCGACGAGTTTGTCGTGGGCGCAGACGGCAGCGCGTTCGGCGATGTGAGCGATGACGTGCGCGACGAGATCGCGCCCGCGCGTGCTCGCCATCAGCTTCTTGGCCTTGAGTTCCGGCATCTGCACGGGATGGAGCTTGCGCGCGTCATCAATCAGCGTCGTTGCCTCCGCGTTGCTCATCGCAACGGTCGCAAACACGAAGTGCCGCTGGTCCGGATCAAGCAGCGCGTTGCCGGTGTTGCCCGCCTCATCGCCAAAAATCTCAAGAAAGTCAGTCATAGAACAGGCTCTGCGCGCGCGTTCACTACCATATTGGCGCAACGCTCCGCTGACCCCATATAATTGCGCGCGGCCGCGATTGAAGTGCCGGCCAAAACCTCAAAGAATAAGCATGACCGCCGACGAAGCCCGCATTTTTTATACGAGCCGCTACGCTTTCAGTGATCTTTTCCTCCTTCGGCCCGGTGTGCAAATTGTGCTCGGCGACGAGGAAAACCGGCAATGCCGCTTCTGCGACGGCAAGCCGCCGGCGGTCACGTTCAAGATGGACGCGCACGCCATTCTCGAAGCGCTCGGCAACAAGACACTCTTCTCGGCGTATGAGTGCGACGCGTGCAATCAGGCATTCGGGCGCGGCATCGAGAATGACTTCGGCAATTGGTCAAAGCCGATGCGGACCTTCGCCCGCATCCGCGGCAAGAGCGGCGTGCCGACGCTCAAGAAGGGCGGCGATGGGCCAGGTTGGCGCGTTGAATTTGGCCCGTCTGGTTTCGAGATCAGCCAGTATGAGACAGACCCCATTTTCGAAGTCGACGAGGCGAACAAAACCGCCGTCTTCAAACTGAAGCGGGACACCTACACGCCGATTGCCGTGTTGAAGGCCTTCGTGAAGATCGGCCTGACGGTGATGCCGCCCGAGGAAATGGAAAACTTCAGAGAGGCGCTTGAATGGATCAGATGCGCCGATCACACCAAAACGTTCGTGCCGGAAGGCCCGATCCTCCACACCTTTATCCCGGGCCCCATGCCAAGTGACCTGTTATCACTTTGGCTGCTGCGCCGAAGAACTGGGGTCGACAACGTTCCGTACGCCTTTCTTCTTCTTGGCTACGGGAACGAGCTATTTCAGGTTTGCCTGCCCTCGCCACTCCAGGACGCCTGCGTAATCGGCAAGTCGTTCCATCTGCCGCACTTCCCGGCGCCGGATGGACCGGACCCGTCGGTCTACGGCGCGCCGCGCACGAAGTATGTGAACATGAGCGGGCGAACGCCGGTCAAAGGCGAGATCTTTAAATTGGCCGTCGGGTTCGAGCACGCCGTCAAAACATCGCACGGCGGCGGCGACGCATATTCAACGTAAGCCGACGGCGAACCCGGCCATACGCGGGAACGTCAACTCTCTCTTTACGCGCATCACACAACGCTCGCGGCCGTCGAGGAGCGCATGGTCACTGTATTTACGATAGGTTACGAGCAAGCATCGCTCGACGTGTTCCTGCTCCAGCTGGCGCGAGCGCGCGTCGAGATCCTCGTCGACGTCCGCGACGTGGCGGTGTCGAGGCGCAAGGGCTTTTCCAAGACCGCATTGAGCCAAGCACTCGCGAGCGCTGGCTTAGAATACACCCACTTGCGAGGCCTCGGTGATCCAAAGGTCGGACGGTTAGCTGCGCGGGAGGGCCGTCTGGCCGAGTTTCGGAAAATCTACGCGGCTCACCTGAAAACCGACCGCGCTGTTGCGGATTTTGAAACGCTAGAAGAACTCGTTCGCAAGCGTCGGGCATGTCTCATGTGCTACGAGGCAGATCCAACAGATTGCCATCGATCCATTCTGACTACACGATTGGCAAACCGAATCGACAGCCGGACTAATCATCTCGATGCTCGACGCAATGTCGAACTCCTTCGAGCGGGTGGCAGTAGTCGTAAAGGCCGCGCCGCACGCTAGCGCCCACCACGGCGAGACGGTTTGCTGCGCGGGTATAACCGCCGATGGGCAGTGGCGCAGGCTCTATCCCGTGCGCTTTCGTCACTTGTCAGGCGATAAGCAGTTCAAACGTTGGGACTGGGTCACCTACAAATGGCGCACCCCGAAGGATGATCGGCGCACGGAAAGCCGCCGCATACAAGAAGATTCGTTGCGGCTAGACGGAACGGTCGGTGCCACGTCGCGTGCATCGTTGATCGAAGCGGCGATCGTGCCGTGTTTGGAAACCGCAATTTCAGCCGGCAACACGTTAGCGATTGTTCGGCCACAGCCGGGATCGTTCCAACTATCGTGGAAACGCAAAACGCCGTTGCGGATTGGACGAGAGCGTGCAGCGGCGCACGGGCGACTGGTTCAGCAATCATTCTTCGAGAAACAGCCCAAGCCGCTTGAGCCTTGCCCCTACGAATTTCGAGCGACATTCTCGGACGGAAAGCAAACCTACGAACGCAAATGCGGAGATTGGGAAACGGAAGCCATGTACTGGAACCTCAGCAAGACGATGTCTGAAGCGGCCGTGCTCTCGCGCATGAATGAGGTGTTCAACTGCGACTATCCTCGCCAAGGAATGGCGCTAGCGCTCGGCAACATGAAACGAAACCCATCCGTGTGGATGCTACTCGGCATCGTTCGCGTTGACGAACCTCCACCCCGCCTCCTGTAATCATGAACGGGCCGAAGCTTCACCATTATGTCCCGCGTTTCCATCTTAAGCGCTTTGCGGACAACACCGGCAAACTTTGGGTGTGGGACAAGGAACGCGACATGATCTTTCGAGCGGCGCCAGAAAGAATGGCGGCGCAGACCCATTTCTACCGGCTCCCCGATCTCGCCACGGCGGGCCACGACCCGTTGATGCTTGAGAAGCAATTCGCCAGTCTCGAAGGCGACGTTGCGCAGATCACCGCCCACTGGCTCGATTCGCTTCGCCAGATGGAGCCGCTTTGCCAGCTTAGCGTGTCAGGCGACGAGCGCGCGCTTGTGTCCGAGCACATCGCGACACAGTTCCTTCGCACGGCTGACACGCGCGACACTTACGGAGCTTACCTCGAAGAAATTGAAGGGGAGCCGCCAATGAGCGAACGGGATTTGCAGGCGGCGCATGCTGAATTGATCTGGGACCCAGCGGTTTCGCAATATTTCGCTCAACGATGGGCAGAGTCCTCGTGGCTTTTCGCCCGCAACCCAACTGGGACGCCGTTCAAGACCTCAGACAATCCCATTGCTTTTCGCTCCCAGGACAACAGGCGATGGCACAAGGTGGGCATTGACTTACCGGGCAGCTACGCGGTGTTCCCGCTCGCGCCCGATGTCGTCCTGTATTGTTATCCTCGCGAGGAGACATATGAACCCTTGCGCAAATGGGACTGCCATACTTCGCCGGTCAGGCTCGATCTCGGGATGGTTGAGAGCGAGAACAGCGGCCAAGTGTTCATGGCCTCACGCTTTGTCTTTTCATCCACCGACGACTTCGAGAAGGAGCGCGCCTTCTCGAAGACGATCGGCACCGACATCTACGCGCCCCGGTATCACGATGAATGTGGAAGCACGCGGAATAAGGCAGAAGAGGACGATGAATTGAAGGCAAGATAGAATGCGCCGCAGTGCTGGAAGGCAGAGCGGCTTGTCTGCACATCTTTTTTTCCACCACGTCGCGGGCTGCATTTGCGGCAAAGTGCGGTGAGCGCGGGCGGCAACGGCCTGTGCGGAAAACGAGCTGCTGACACGCTGAATTGGAGCGTTCGGCGATGGCTTCGAAAGACAAAGAAGATCGGCTTGATGGCGATGTGAGTCGCCGCCGTCCGCGAGGCGGCGCTGATGGCGCCTCGCTCTATCGTCCCCCATCCGCGGCGAGTTCAAAGCGCGTCGCCGCGCGCGAGCGGGCAGCTCGATTCAACCGCAGTCGCGGCGCGCCCACGGTGAAGCTGACGCACGAGCGTTCCCCTGGCCAACAACGCGTCATCATCAAGCTCAAGCCCGTGGTGCATGCCTCGGCCGGCGGCGGCGGTGGCGGTGCTGGTTCGCTGATGCGTCACGCCCTCTACGTCGAGCGGGACGGCGCAGGCCGAGAGGGCGACCAGGTCCAGGTGTTCGATCGCGAGCTCGACCGGGCAGATGGCGCGGCCTTCGTGGAGCGCTGCGAGGACGACCGCCACCATTTCCGCGTGATCATTTCGCCGGAATACGGAGGCGAGATCGACGACCTCAAGGGCTACACGCGCCACCTCGTGCAGCGGGTAGAGCTGGACCTTGGCACGCGCATCGACTGGATCGCGGCGGAGCATCACGACACCGGACGGCCGCACGTCCATCTCCTGATGCGCGGCCGTCATGAGGACGGACGCGACCTGGTCATCCCACGTTCTTATGTTTCCCATGGTTTCCGGGAGCGCGCCGAAGGCCTCGCCACGGAAATCCTGGGGCCGCGACTCGAACCCGACCGGCTTGATCGAGCGGTGAAGCTGGACCGTTTCACCGAACTCGACCGCGATCTCCTTCGCCAGGCGCGAGACAGGGAGATCAGTTTGGGTAGTTTAGGCGACGACGGCGCCCGCAGGAGCAAGCTAGTCCAGCGCCTTAACCGCCTCGAACAGTGGGGTTTGGCCGAGCAGCCGCAGCCCGGCGTCTGGCGGCTTCATGCTGAACTGGAAGACAAGCTCATCCGTCTCTCCGACCAGCGCGAACGGGAGCGCGCGACCGCGCGGCTGTTGGCGCAGGAGCAACGAGGACTTGCACCCGAACGCACACGGGAATTGGAACAGGCGCATTCGAGCCAGCGGGTGACGGGGCGGTTGGTCGGTTTCGAGCGCCTTGGCGATGATGGGCGCGGGCCGCACCTCATTGGGGTCGAAGCCATCGACGGCCAGTTCTGGACGGCGCGGGTGGCGCGGCTCGAAGATCTTCGAGGGGTCGCTGGCGCCGAACGCGGCGCCATTGTCGAACTCGAACGGGCGACGCCGGAAATGCGCGCCTCCGATCGCACCATATGGGAAATCGCCAGCGAGAATGACCTGACGTATTCGGCGGAACTGCATCGCGAGGCGCGCGCCGGCGATCGAGAAAATTACATCAAGATGCACGAACGCCGGCTCGAAGCGCTGCGGCGTGATGGCATCGTGACACGTGATTCCGACGCGCGGTTCTACCTCCCGGAAGACTATCTCTCCCGCGTCGCCGCGCGCGAAGGCCTGGGCGGACGGGAAAGCGCGCGGGTCACGCTCGTTGATCCCCATTCGTTGGAGCATCAATCCAGATATCACGGCCCGACCTGGCTCGATCGCGTCGCCGACGGAATCGAGGATTGTAGTCAGCTCAGGTACGAAGGCTTCGGCGAGGAGACGCGCAAAGCCTGGAAACAGCGGGAAACAACTCTTCAGAAACTCGGCCTGGGCGAGAACCGCGCCGACGGTTTCCATCCAGCAGACGATTGGCGCGGTCGTCTGGCCCGCTTGGAAGAGAAAGCGGTCCGCGAGCGGATTGAACGCGACACCGGACGCGTCCCCCACTTTGCGCGTGATGGCGATAACGCGCATGGCCTCTACGTCGGCCGCATCCACATGGCCGAACAGAGCTACGCGCTCATTGAACGTGCCGACGATCGCCTCTGGTCAACGCTCGTGCCGTGGCGCCCCGAAATGGACCGTGCGCTCAATCAATTCGTCTCGGGTCGCGTAAATGGACGCGATTTCGACTTCAAGTACGGAAAGGGCGTCGAGAAAGAGATCGCCAAGACGCTCAGTATCGGCGGGCGCGGCTAGGCCGTTCCGCGCCACCAGGACCGTCGGCGTCGGCAGCGTCGAACAGATCAGGCTGTGGAATGGCACTCGCTTGTTTTCGCCGCTTAGGTTTGAGCCCAGTAGCTTCTTCGAGTGCAGCGCGCGCCTTCGCATGGCGTCGCTCTGCTTCGAACGCACTTCGCCCCTGAAAACGATTAATGGCCGCCCTAAGGGCCGGTAGGTCGCTGCGCAGCCAATAGACGCGCGCGCGCAGCACCACTGGCGCTGGAAAGCCTGGAATGGAGCTGCGGCTGGCGCGCCACAGGCTTGAACGACTGACGCCCAGTTCGGCAGCGATGCGCTTCTGGGGCACCAAATCCTTCATGAGACCTCAGCCGGTACGCGGGGAGCGACGGGTCGCGGACGACCCGCATGCAACGCGAGGCAACACAGGGCAACACGGTACGATCTAATGCGCGTGAATACGTAACGCTGTTCCATCGCACGATCACGGAAGCACACGAGCGCGGGCGCGAATATCTCGTTCTAGTTTCGCGCGAACGCTGGGCGCGCCGCCTGTTGGCGGTGAGAGAGTCAATAGGCGCGATCGTGCCTATTGACTTCGACGGTGGAGGAGCGCGAGCGAGCTGAAGCGCTCATCATGCGCTTGCGTGCTCGCGGGCTGGCTTGCGCGGCTCGCTCGACGAACGACGCGGTGCCGAGACTTGGGTGCTGAAATACGCGTCGAGATGACTTTTTCGATACATGGCGCGATCGGCAACGTGCGTGCAGAGCGGACCGGTGCCTTCATGGAATTTGCGCGCCAGAGTTTGCGGCGCGGTCTCTAGTCCCAATTCCGTGAGATAGCGCGCCGCTTCCTTGCGCGAATAAAGCGGATCATGCGGTTCTTCGATGTTCTCGAACATGGTGCGTTCTGCTCCCTGCGTTCCTCACAACTTATCCACAAGCTCAGGATGCAATGGGGCGTGGTCAAGGTAGTGATGGCCGCCGGAGACAACGGGAAACAACTGGGACACAGGAGGCAACGTCGGGCAACACGGTGCCACGCCGTTAGCCATCGATTTGATACTCATTTCTTCAGGCGAACACCCGCACCGCCATCTGCCTTCGACTTTGGATCGAGAAAAACGATGCCGGAATCTTCAAGCGCGCGCCGAACGGCGTCCACGTTTGCGATCGTGCTTGCTTCAGGGCCGCGCGTGCCCTCCATGCGCTTGATGGTCTGCACGGACAGCTTCGTCGCGTCCGCGAGTTGCTTCTGGCTCCAATCCAGCAGACCGCGTGCTGCCCGAATTTGTCCTGCCGTCAGCAAAAGTCACCTTTGGTACAACAAGTCACTTTTCGTTTGACGAAAAGCTCCTCATGGCCTAAAAGGTGACATCTGTAGCTTAAGGCACATCTAAATGTCTCGACGCCAGATTGCGGCGGCGCCAGCGGACGCGCGCCCCGACGGTCCCTCTCGCCGAGCACTTATCGGCGGCGCAACGGTCGCACCACTGCTGTTTGGATCGACGGTGATTGCGGACCAAGCGGTCATCGCCTGCGAGAACTGGCTCGCTCTGCGCGCGGAGCACGAGCGTTTGGCCGGTCGATGGTCAAAGTTGGAAGCTAAGCTCGCGAGCGAGCACGACTATCTGAAGCTGTCCCGTCGCCAACAGCGGGCGCTGCCCGAGGCGCGAGAACTCGACGACATCGACGATCAACTGGAAGACTTGCACGAACAGCAGCAGACGCTGCTAGCGGTTCTACCGACGATTGCGGCCACCAGCCCGCTTGGCCTAGCCGGAAAGCTCGCGGTGGCAGCCGTAGAAATTTGCCCCGAAGAGAATGAGCAAGCTCACCACCTGATTGCGTCGATCCTACGCGATCTCAAGGCAATGACGCCTCCAAGCCCATGATCTCGTCCTTCCTTCTGCCCGTCTGCATCCTCATGTGCGTCGGCGCACTCCTGCATCTTGCATGGGGCATTCTCCGCGCCGCGTTCGTCTGGGCGCCGTCCGGATATGCCGGGATTGTCACGGGATGGTACGTCGCCGAATGCGGTGAGAGCGCGGCTTTGGCCATCGCGGTGGCGCTCGGCGTTGCGACGCTTGTGCGGTTAGCCATTGTCGCCGCTTGGATGCACTGCTTTCCGCTGCGCCATGTTGTCTTAGCCCCTTGGGTAGAAGATCTGTGAAGCCGCGTCGAACTTCCGGCCCGTCGCGTCGCGCACTGATCGCGGGGGCAGCCGCAGCGCCATTACTCGCCGCTGGCGCCGCTTTGCCAACGCGTGCGATCGCACATGAGCCGCCAACAAAAAGCACCCCGGCCGATCCGGCTGTTGAACTCGCACGTCAATGTCTGGCGTTGCACCGCGAGAACGAACGGCTGCATCATCGCTGGGGAGACGCCGAAGCTTGGCTTGCTGACAACCATAACTGGTTCAAGCTCACAGAGGCGGAGCAGCGTGCGCTGCCCGCGGCTCGCAAGCTTTATGACATCGATCGACGTTTCGCCGCGCTCGAGAAGGAGCGACCGCGTGCGATGCGGCGTCTGCGTCGCACGCCCGCTAAAAGCCTGACCGGAGCAATAGGCAAACTCCGAGTGGTCGTTGCCGCCATCGAACCGGATGAGTTTCCGAGCGCGTATCGCCTGCTTGAGGCGACGATCCGCGATCTAAGCGCACTTCAACTAGGCTAGATGCCACCGTGCTCGCGCGCGCCAAGGGCAAGCGCGTTCCGCGCCGCGCTAGCGCGCGTCCCTTGACCCGCGCTGCGCGCGATGGCTGAGCTAAGGGCGTCGGGCCGCGGGGCGTCCCGAAAAAGTCTACGCGCCTGCCGGCGGCGTCGACCACGGAGCTATCGTGATGCTAACTAGGATTGCACAAGACCAAGCTCACGCTCCAGCTCCACCAGCCGCTTGCGCGCGTTTTGGATCATTAGCCTGCCGACCTCGACGCAATAAGTCTTCCGGTCCCTTGGACCGTCAAACACGACCAAGCAAAGAGCGCCTTTCGCGATGTCGTTTCGCGTGAACTTGCACGTTCTGCGACGAGCGGCGATCTCCACTTCAATGCGCTTAACGATCTGCTTCGGACGAGCCATCTTTCAGCTTCTCTCGCAGCAACGCCGTAAGGCGATCAACAATGTTTGCAGATTCGTCGATGGCCTTTTGGAGTTGATCGGGATGCGCCGAGTCGCGCGCACCGCTCTTTAGCCCCATCGCCTTATTCTGCTGATCCAGTGCAAGCCTCACCAGGAATGCCGAATTGTGTTCGCCGCCGCTAAAACGAGCGAAATCCCGCGCATTTGGCTCCAACTTAAGCCTGCTCAGCACAGTGTAAGCGACCGAGCGCGCTTCCTGGGGCAATCTCAGTCTGAGCGCATCGCGGCGCGCTTGGGGCTGGATGATCGGATTGAACGGAAGCACCTGAGATTCTTCCTGCGAGGCCTGCAGCCGCTCGCGAACAATCTCTTCCGTTAAACCGAATTCCCCCGGCTCAAATCCTTTCTCACGAATAGCCTTGAACAAGTCCTGGACCATCGCGTCATCGACTTTGCGCAGATAGCCTTTCTTCGAATAGCTTTCGACCAACTCGCGAAGCACACGCATAAAAGGCCGCAGCGTCAAGCGAGGCGCCGGCTGGCCATCCTCGGGCTCGTCATCAATAAGCATTTCCTGGAAGAAGTCCTGATCGTCCTTGTCGAAATTGGTGAAGTCATTCCACCAGCGCTCGTCGTTCAGACCGACGTGGGAGACAAGGTAGACCTGGTTCGCCTGCGAATAGGGCGGCGCGTTGGGAGCGGCGAGGCGCAATATTCGGCCGACGAACTGAATGTAAGGCGTCAGGCTCCGGTATGGGCGGAAGACGGCGCCCACACTGAGGGTAGGAAGATCATAGCCTTCCCCAAGAATGTTGACTTGCACAACGACATCAAGCGAGCCGTTACGGAGCGCGACCTCAATGCGATCTCGCGCCGCATCCTTCATTTGGCTGTGAAGCACGTCAACTTTCAGCCCCACGGAGCGATATAGCGCCGCGACTTGCCCTGCGTGTCTGATCGAACAAGCCACCGCAATTATCTGTCGCGGTGTTCCGTGCTGTCGCGCCTCATAGAGTTGGCGCACGGAGGCGTTCACCACGCTCCTGTTGCATTCCTCCGACATCGCGACGCCGCGGCTAAACCAATCTTTCTCGCGCATTTTCATTACGTCGGAGATCGACAGCGTCTTCGTCTCGCCTTCAGCCGTGAACGTGATTTCGCTGGGCCTCACGTAAACCGCGTCGATGGGCGAAATGTATCCCTGGACCATCGAGCGTCTGTAGCCGAAGTGGTACACGCGCGCTCCGCTCACGACCTGCCCGTCAGAGCGCATAGGTGTGGCCGTGTAGGAAACCACGCGCGCAGTGGTGAAGTACTCGAAGAGCCGTAGCCACGTGTCCGCCACGTTGTGGTGACCTTCGTCGACCAGGATCATGCGAAAATAGTCGGCGGGCAGCGCCTCAAACCATTTGTTGTTGGCACCGGCGAACTGCTGGATGTTTGCGACTATAATGTGCGCGGCGTCGCAATCATGAATGTTCGCGCCAGTGCGCAACTCCGACAGGAATGGCCCGGCGCTTGGATCGAAGACCCGACGCCGCTTATAGAAACATGCTGGATCGCTGATGTTTAGCTCACGCCGGATATTTTCGCGAATTGTAAGATTCGGCGAAATGATAAGCACTCGCCCTTTTGCCACGCCAAACGGCGTGATGCCGATCAATCCCGTTTTGCCGCAACCGACGGGTAGCTGCACGTAACAGCTGTCTTCGCGTTGGTTGAAGTGATCGCGGATCGCTGAGTAACCCTCCTTTTGGGGGTCGCGCAGCTCCGCGTTGTTGTAGATGTTCACCGCCGTGTCGCGAAAAAATGCTTCTATTTCTTCGTTATTCATGGGCTGAACTCTTCATGTGCTCCACGACGCGATCAAACGACATGACCATTGTGGAAGAGTCGGACAGCTCCCGATAAATCTTTGCTTGCTTTGGATCTTGCGTCGCTCGCCGACCTATGATGATGGCGGCTTTGCATTCGGCATCGAGACCCCTGAAGCCAAGCTCGTTATTTGCGTAAGCAATGTTGTCTCGAACCCACGAGCGCCAATCACGCACTTGTTTTAATGCACCCGCTGCCTTCGCCGCCGGCACTCCCGCGTTTGTTAGAACCCGCTCGGTCGGACTTTCCAGTTCCACCATCGTCCAGAGGATTCCGACAGAAGTCGTGGATGCTAAGAGAAAATCGGGGACGAGTTCTGAGCCGAAACGGGGACGATCAATAAGCCAATACGTGCCGCCCATCGGAACGAGGCCAGACAGAAGGGCGCCGTTCTGCGCGAGATAGGTTTGAAGGGGCCGCTCGTCGTGCGCGTCTCCCAGCAGGCGCTCGAACCCATCGATCATGGAGACCGTGGGGACACGCGAACACTTCGCCGCAGTCCATTTCTCCAACTCGCGATGCTCGTTCATTCGCACCCCGCGACTCGTCTCGGTTGCAATCATAGCACGTGCGAGTTGAGGGCCGGGTTGGATGCTCAGTGGGACCCCCGCGGCTTGGCGCTCGTCGGCCCCGCGCAGATCGGTCCTCGCAGTAGGGCCGCTTCTATAAGGTCGGATGCAAGGTGCCCCCCGGGACGGCGTGCGCGACACCGATTCGGCGGCTTCCGGCCCGTGAACGGGAAAGAGGTGCCGATTTCTTGCGCGACCTTTCGAGAAAAAACCCAATATATAGCATACCTTGCGCCCACACTCCGCCAAATCTAGATCGTCGGCGTTGCTTTCTGCAAGATTTCAGGCAGCATGTCTCGGTAAACGGAATCGGGGCACATGTCGAAAGAAGAGATTGAACGGCTTCTTCGCAGCCAGATCGCGCGCCAGTTCTGGTGCAAAGTGCTGACGCTGGTGGTCGCCCGTGCCAAAGCCGCGCACAAGATCACCAAGATCATCTGCAAGGGCTATCGTCCAAGCCGCGCGGGCATTGTCCAGGGCACGATCCGCTTCAACGCCGTCGAAGACGGGTTCGAGAAATTGGGCGGCGAACATGCCGCGCAGAACCTGCTCCAGCAGTACCTTCCGGGAACCGAGTTGCAAATTCACCAACCGTTTCAGCTGATGGGCTCCGTGCTTGTCGGCATCGCCATGCATTCCGAGCGCGGCAAGCTGCCGCCGCCCAACAAGTCGCGGACGCATGCCGTTCAGCTCAATATGTTCGCGACGCTGCATCTGGATTTGCCGATCACGACGCCGGACAAGATTCTGTTCGTGCTGGTGTTGGTCGAGCGCGACCGCGAGAACCCCGGCGCCATCGCGTCGATCGACATCGCCGTCATCGACCCGTCCTACGATCACTTCATCTATTACGAAAAGTTGGAGACGTTCGTGGCCGGCTACGAAAGCACGGCGCCGGAGCCGGCGAAGAAGCCGCTGCCGATCAAGCTGAAAAATCCGCCGAAAGAGTTTGAATCTCCCTCCGTCGAGTTCGATAACGTCGACGAGGGGAAAGACGACAAGAGAAAAGACAAGAAGTAAGCGCCTCCAGCGCGAGCTTCGACGCTGGACGGCCTAAGGGCCGCCCGGTCGATACGGATTCGAGGAATGAGAACAGGCACACCGGGCTTTGTTGCATCGCGCTTGATCGAAGCGCGCGAAGGCAGACGGATCGTCACGCGGGAGCGCGTGGCGAAACTCATCGGCATGAGCGCAAGCACTGTGCAGCGTTGGGAAGAAGGCGCGTCAACGCCCGAGCCTGACGCGCTCTACAAGCTGGCGAAGGCGTTGGAGGTCCGTCCAGAGTTCTTCGTTCGTCCCTCTCTGAAAGAAGACCGGCCGGTGTTTTTCCGGTCGCTCGCGACGACGCTGAAGCGCGACAAGTCCTACCAGCGCGCACGTATCGTGTGGCTTCAAGAAGTCTCCCAGGTGCTCCAGCATTATGTCGAGCTGCCCGCCGTCGATTTGCCGGACTTGCTTGGCAACAAGCGTTTTTCGGATTTGACGAACGACGATCTTGAAGACTTCGCGATGGCGTTGCGGCGTCATTGGAACCTCGGAGACGGCCCCTCCCCGGATGTCGTGGGCATCATGGAGCACGCCGGGTTCGTCGTTGCGTCGGAGAGGATGCACACGCCGCGCCTGGATGGTTTGTGCAAGTGGTGCGAGGCCGAACAACGCCCGTATGTTTTACTAGCGGAAGACAAAATGTCTTACGCGCGTCGTCAGCTAGATGCGGCGCACGAGATGGCGCACGCGATTTTACATCGTCGTGTTACCGCTGAAGAACTAGAAGAGCACTTCAAACTGATTGAAGATCAGGCGTTCCGGATGGGCAGTGCGTTTCTGATGCCCCGCGAAACCTACGGCCGCGAAACCAAACTCGGAACGCTGAATTCTCTTCTCGTATCAAAGGAGCGTTGGAAGGTGTCGGTCAAAGCGCAGATCAAGCGAATGCGCGAACTCAACATGATCGAGGATGAAGATGCGCGCTTCCTCTACAAACAGTATAGCGCGCGGGGCTGGACCCAAGGTGAACCTTACGACGACGTTTGGGAGCTGCAACAACCTCGCGCGCTCAACGAGGCCATCAACGCGATCGTCAACGCAAAGATTCGATCGAAGGGAGATTTGCTTCGATCCGAGTTTACGTTCCCTGCGCGCGATGTTGAGGCGTTGTGCAACTTGCCGCCTGGTTGGTTTGGCCAGGAACAAGGGTCGATTGTCCGGCTAATTCCCCGAGCATCAAGCGAAGGGACTGAGGGCGAGGGAGAGTTGTTTCCCTTCAAGCGTTCTGACGACTAACGCGGATGGAGTTATGCGTCGGTTAGGGATGGACTTTCAGCCAGTCTTTATGGCCGGCTACAGCCTCAAAGACCACGATGCCAGCTATTGGGAACGTCGCGTGCGTCCGCGCGTGGTCCCGCAGACGCAGGCAACTTGCTGCACCTGCGGCTTTGTAGCCGAAGAGCGACGCCTAATTCACGCCGATGAAGTTTGGGAGTTCTCGGCACCGCCGTACGTGGCCCTCGTAGACGTGCGCCCGCTGTGTACGAAGTGCCACGAAGCCAAAGACTTTGCGCAAACCCTGGTCTTGATCGCCAAGGGCGCCCGCGATGCAGAGCGAGAGGTTGAGATCAAACGCCACTATTGCGAGGTCAACGCTTGCAGCGAAGCTGAATTCGACGCCGACTTTGACGCCGCAGCGACGAAGAAGCGCGCTCTAGAAGAGAGCTACGGCTGCAACAACGTTCCTCAAGTCGATTACCGCGAATGGGGCCGCCCGAAAGACACTCCTCGGCTATCGCCGAGAGAGCGTGGGTTGGTGAAGGCCGCTTTCGAGATCCATGGCGAGGTGTTTGTAGGCACGCGCCTTCATCGCAACCACAGCAACGCCGTGCGTGCGTTGCAAGCGATGCCGCTCGATCAGCGCACCGCGATCTTCAACGCGATTGAGAACTCGCTAGACGTCGATGACGACGAGGACATGTGGCCCGACCACGAATGCCCTTGGGACATCAAGATGAACCGAGAATGAGGCGCCAGCACCGGTAGTTAGGGCCGCTCTGTAGGAAATTGCTCACAAGAAATCTTCGCATGGCGACGGCCTATGCGGCAGGTAGCAAAGTGGTAGCTCGCCTGTGGAAATCGCCCCAGCGGGCGGCTTGCTACCAAGGAAAAGTCAATGAAAACTGGAGCGGGCGATGAGATTCGAACTCACGACCCCAACCTTGGCAAGGTTGTGCTCTACCCCTGAGCTACGCCCGCATCCTGGGATGGCGTGGAAGCAAGTCCCGCGCCTGAGGGGCGCTCATATCGCAGAGCCGCCCGCTTCCCGCAAGGGGCGCTGGCCGCTTACGGCGGGTAGCCAAACCGCTCGGCCCAGGGCGCCAGGGCCGGCAGAACGGTCGCGAGGTGCGGGGCGTAAGCGCGCCAGCGCCCGACCGAGCGGGTGTAGAGCGGCTGAATGACTTGCCGGGCGCTGGGCGTGGCGATGTCGCGCCTGCGGGCCGTGGCGCTGAACTCCAGCATCGCCGGTTCGAACGCCAGCCCGAGAAACGATGCGAGCCCGCGCGCCTGGCCCTCAAGGTCCTCGACAACGTCCTCGTAGCGCACCTGATGAAAATGCAGGGGCAGCTTCTCGCGGCAGCGCTCCAGCAGCGTCATCGCCGCATCGTAATAGCGTGCGGCGCTGTCGAGTTCGAGCATCTGGGCCATCGCCACGTTCATGCCGAAGCGCTGCTGAAATGCCGAGAGCACGGCGTCACGCGGATCACGCAACGCGACAATGATCTTCGCGTCGGGAAAGATGCCGGCTATCGCCGGCAACAAGACGAGATTGAGCGGGAGCTTGTCGACCAGGAGCGCCGCGCCAAGCGGCGCCGCGAGCGCGGCCGAAGCGCCCTGCCAATAGAGGCGGCGCCGCTCATAGATGAGCGTGTCAGGATGCGCGGGCCATTCTGATAGGCCCGCTTCGGAGACAAGATCCGCGCAGACCGAGGCCAGGATTTCCTTCTCCTCCAAACACACGATGCCTGAATGAGACGAGAGAATTTGGTCCAGCAAGGTTGTGCCGGACCGCGGAAAGCCAACCAGAAAAACAGGCGCTGGCTGCTCGAATGACGCCGGAGATGGCCAAGCGCTCGCGTCTTGCCGGTCGAGGAAGGCCGTTAGCCGTTCGATTGTGTTTGGATGAAAGGGCGAGTCCGTTGCATCGAGCGCGCTTGCGTGAAGCTGGCGCAACAGCGCATTCGCCGACGCAAACGCTGCAAAAGCCTCGTGGGTCCGCCCCATCCGGTCCAGCGCCTCACCAACCAGGCCGATGGCGATCGCGCGGTTGGTCGGCGAAACCTGCGGATCGCCGCTCATCGGCGTCAGAAGCTTTTCGACGCCTTTCCATTCGCCCTCACGCAGCAGCACGCGCCCCAGCACCAACAGCGCGATCTGGTTCTTAGCGTCCAAACGCAACGCCTTTTCGGCATGGTCGCGCGCAGCGGCGATCTGGTGGCGCATTTCGCGGAGCTGGGCGAGGTTGGCGTGCGCGGACGCCGACGGTTGCAGCGCGAGCGCCTTCGTGAACGCCTCATTCGCGGCGTCTATGCGCCCTTCGGCGCGCTCCAAGGCGCCCAGATTGCGCCACGCATCGGCATATCCCAACGCGCCAGCCCGCGCGTAAACTTCGCGCGCGCCGGCGACGTCGCCCGTCTGCCGGAGCGCTACGCCGATCGAATTGAGAATGGCGGGATTGTTCGGAGCGGCCGCATCCGCCGCGCGCAAGTGCGCCAGCGCTTCGCTTGCGCGGCCCTCGCGCAAGCACGCAAGGGCGAGGACTTGGCGTGCATTGGGATCGTTCGGCGCTTGCAGAATCGCTTGCCGCGCAAGGGCCTCGGCCCGCACCACATCGCCCGCACCCCACGCCTGCGTAGCGGCGGCCGCGAGCTGATGCGCCTCATTCAAATCCGATCAGCTCCAAATTTCGCCGAATGCCCGTATGAAGTTCGCGCCCAGCACTTTCTCCACGGCGCGCGAACTGTACCCGCGGTCCAGCAACGCATCGGCGATAACCAGCGCGCGGTCGGCGCGGTTGAGGCCTTCTGTGTACGGCAAGCGTCCGTCCTCTTCGGGCGCGGCGACGCCCGCCGCCACCCGGCGCGCTGTCTCAGCGGCCCAGGCCGCGCGCCCTTCGTCGTTCAGTTCGAATGCGCCGAACGAGGTGTCGCTGCCGATGCCGACGTGATCTTCGCCGCAGACGTCGAGCGCATGCGTCATGTGCGCGATATAGTCTTCAAGGTTCGGCTGGCGGCCGGCGGGCGCGAGATAGAAAAGGTCGAAGATGCCAACGACCCCGCCCTTCTCGGCGATGGCGCGGAGCTGATCGTCTGTCTTGTTGCGCGGATTGGCATGGACGGCCGCGCAGCCGGCGTGGGTGATCAGCACAGGTTTGGCCGAGGCGGCGATAGCGGCGCCAGTCGTGGGCGGATTCGCGTGGCTCAAATCCAGCGCAACGCCTTGCTCGTTCATGCGCGTCACGGCTTGACGGCCGAGTTCGGTCAGCGTTGCGTCCGGCGGGGCCATGACGCCGGCGCCGAACGGCGAGACGTCGTTATAGCTCAATTGCATCACGCGGACGCCCAGATTGCGGAAGAGATTGATGCGGTCGAGCTTGTCTTCGAGACAGACGGCGTTCTCGAACGAAAAGATGATGCCGAGTTTACGCTCGCGCTTCGCCGCTGCGAAATCGCCGGCGTTGCGAATCTGCATGAAGGCGTTCGGATGAACTTCGATCAGGCGCTGATAAAGCGCGATCTCGGCCAGCGTGTCTTCGAATGAGGCGTTGAAGCCGCCCATGCTCGTTTTGACAGCCGAAACGCCCGTGTTGCGCGCGACATCGATCGCGCTTTGCGGAATCGGAAAATCCGCAGACGGAATGTCCGGGCCGAGATTGCAATCGAGCACCGTTGCACGGCGATAAAGAGCGCGGGCGCGGGAGCTGACGCCATCGCCCTGCGCAAGCGCCGGCGCGGCCGACAGCGCCGCAAACGCGCCCGCACTGATCACAAAGTCCCGGCGATCCATAGGTCCCTCCGCCTTCTGTTCACGTCGAAGATGCCGCGATGCGTCTGGCCGGATGCGCAGGAGCAGCCTGGCCAGCAGGCCACCCTACTCCCCCGGCTCGGCTTTGCGCGGCGGCTTCAGCCGGCGGCGATTGACGTGGCTGTCCGGCGCGAGGTGCCCCTCAGGCGTGCGGCCGCGAAAATAATCGCGCTGCCAGCCGTGCTTCACCGCATCGCTGTCGCGGTCGCCCAGCTTGTTCAAGAAGTTCGTGCGGCTTTCGCCCCAGGCTTTGTACTGGCGTTCCAGTTCGGGATCGTCGTGGATCGATTTGATGATCGGCTCCACCTCGTCCATCTTTTCGTGCGGAATCGGCATGATGAAGCAGAACGGCTCGCCCTTCTTGAACGAAACCATGCCCGGCCGCGTGAAGCGCCAGTTCATCGTGAATGGAAATGGCAGCCAATAGGTCTCAACCACGCCTACCAGCGGCTGGATGCCGTCCTTCAATTGGTTGGGCGGCCCGCCTGCCCAGAGATCCCAGCCGGGATCGGTGCGGAAGAGATAGCCGGTATGGAAGGTCAGCACGCCGCCGGAGAAGTGCGAGACGGCCCAGCGATTCAAAAGCCCGGGCGGGGTGTCGTCGTCGGCGTCAAGCCGGATGTCCTCGATGCGCGGTCCGCCATTCCAGGTGGCGGTGAAGGATACGGGCGAAAGCAGCGACCAGCCCGTCGTGTTCGCAACGACGAGCGGCAAGCATCGGTACGGATGGCGATCGGAAAACTTGTCCATCCACTCGCGGTCAGGCGAGCCCGGCACAAGTTCGGCCGGTTGCGGATCAACTTGATAGCAGGTGAGTTTCATGACAGCCGTTCATAGCCGCATGGCGCGGACCGCGCCAAGGCCGCGCTGGGGTCAAGGTTGCGCTTCGGGGCCGCGGCCGCCAATTTGCGGCCCATGAATTCGACCGCGCCGGAGCGCTTGTTTGCCTTCCTCGACCGCCTGGGGATCGGCCATACCACCCACCGGCATCGCCCGGTATTCACGGTGGAGGAGAGCCGCGATCTGAAATCGTCCATGCCGGGCAAGCACACCAAGAACCTTTTCCTCAAGGACAAGAAGGGCCGGCTGTTCCTGCTGAGCGCGCTTGGAGACTCCGTCATCGATCTCAACGCCGTTTCGAAGCTTTTGGGCGTCGGCCGCTTCAGTTTCGGCAATGCCAATCTGCTGATGGAGCACCTGGGCGTCACGCCTGGATCAGTGACGCTGTTCGGACTGATCAACGACACGGACGGTCGAGTGACCATCCTGCTGGACGAGGGCCTCTTTGCGCATGACCTCGTGAACTTCCACCCGCTCAGTAACGACGCCACGACCGCCATCAGCCCAAGCGACATGCTGAAATTCATCCGTGCAACAGGCCACGAACCAATCTGCATCGCCTTCGGCGGCGCGGGCGCGCCCAAGCTGATTGAACCGAGCGCGCCGCCAGCCCATGTTCAGCCCTGAGACGAGGATTACATGACCATTTTGGACGGCGCGGCCGCGCCCAATTCAGACGTGGTGAAGGAAGGCTCCGATCAGGGCTTCATGGCCGATGTGATCGAGGCCTCGCGCGCGCAGCCCGTGATTGTGGACTTTTGGGCGCCATGGTGCGGCCCATGCCGCCAACTCGGCCCGCCGCTGGAGAAGGCGGTTCGCGACGCCGGCGGCAAAGTGCGGCTGGTGAAGATCAACATCGACGAGCATCCCGGCGTCGCCGGTCAACTTGGCGTGCGTTCGATCCCCGCGGTGTATGCGTTCGACCAAGGCCGGCCCGTCGACGGTTTCATGGGCGCCATACCGGAAAGCCAAATCAAGCTGTTTGTGGATCGCCTCGGCGGCGCGAGCATGGCCGAAGAGATCGAGCCATTGCTCGAACAAGCGGCGGAAAGTCTCAAGCTCGGCGATTTCGGCGGCGCAGCGCAGTCGTTTGCCGCGGCGCTGCAGATCGATCCCGCCAACACAAAGGCCATCGCCGGCATGGCGCGCGTGTATTTGCAGAGCGGCGACGCCGAGCAAGCGCGCGCGATTCTCGACATGGCGCCGCCGGAGAAAGCGAACGACGCCGACATCGCCGGCGTCCGCGCCGCGCTGGATCTTACCGCAACGGCAAACGATGCCGGCGATATTGCAGAACTCGAGCGCAAGAGCGCGGGCGATCCGAACGACTTGCAGGCCCGTTATGATCTTGCCGAGGCTCTCTCCGCGCGCGGCGATTTCGACCGGGCGAGCGAGCATTTGCTGGCGATCATCGCCAAGAATCGCGACTGGAATGAGGGCGCGGCGCGCCAGCAATTATTGAAGGTCTTCGACGCGGCGGGCCCCACCTCCGATGTCGCCAAGCAAGGACGCCGAAAGCTGTCGGCGATTTTGTTCTCGTGAGCGCTTTCGGATATCGCAAACCGGCGGACCTGCCGCAGACCATTGCGCTTTTTCCGCTGGACGGCGCCGTGCTCTATCCCCGCGGCGTGCTGGCGCTGAACATTTTTGAGCCGCGTTATCTCAATATGGTGGACGATGCGCTGGGCGAGCAGCGCCTGATCGGTATGATCCAGCCTGCCAGCGGACACAAAGAGGACGCAACGCCCGATCTTGCCAAAGTCGGCACCGTGGGCCGCATCACGACGTTTTCGGAAACCGACGACGGCCGATATCTCGTAACCCTGACGGGAATTGCGCGCTTCCGTCTGGAGCGCGAGATCGAAGCCGGCACGCCCTATCGCCAGGCGTTCGTCTCCTACGACGCCTTCGCCGATGATTTCGCACCGGCGTCCGACACCAGCGTCGACCGCGCCCAATTGATGAAGTCGCTCAAGACCTATGCAGCGCTCCATGGCTTTCAGGTGGACTGGGACTCGGTCGAACAAGCGCCCACCGAAACCGTCATCAATGTCGCGGCGCAAATCTGTCCGTTCGATCCCGCCGCCAAACAGGCGCTGCTGGAATCGCACAGCCTCGAGGACCGTAGCCGCGCCTTGATCGCGCTCCTGGAATGGGATGTCGCCGCTGACGACCAGGAACGGCCGATCCAATGACCGAGATCGACCCAAAGCTCCTGGAGGTGTTGGTCTGCCCGCAGACGCGTAAGCCGTTGCGTTATGACCGACAGCGCCAAGAGCTGGTCAGCGAGGCGGCGCGCCTCGCCTACCCGGTGCGGGACGGCGTGCCGATCATGCTGATCGACGAAGCGCGCGAACTGGGGCCGGAGGAATGAGCGCTCAAACCGCACACCGCGCCTGGCCGACCGATCTCGTGTTCGACCGCGAAGCAAGGCAGTTGCACATCAGCTTCGATGACGGCGCCCGGTTCGACATTCCGTTCGAACTGCTGCGCGTCGAAAGCCCGTCGGCGGAGAACAAGGGCCACGGCGCCGACGTCCCGCCGCCGGTGAAAGGCAAAGCCAATGTCGGGGTGGTGCGCGCCGAGCCCGTAGGCCGTTACGCCGTCCGCATCGTGTTCGACGATGGCCACGACAGCGGGCTCTATTCATGGGACCTGCTCTACGATCTTGGCGCGAACAAGGATGAGCGCCTGCGCGTCTACCGCCAGACATTGGAAGAGCGGATGCTGAGGGACGAAGCTTAGGCGCGGTTCGCGCGATCGCACACGGCCCGGCCGGCGAACCAGAGCGCAGCTGCGACAACGCCGAACAGCACGGCCGAACCAATCTGCCCCTCAAAGGCCTTCACGACGCCATTGCCCGCAAACACGACCAGCGCTGTCTTCGGCAACGCGCCCAAGGCAAGGCCTGCCACGAAACCTATGAAGTTGGCGCGCGCCGCGCCAAAGGCCGCGTTCACAACCAGGAACGGCAGGCCAATGCAGAACCGCACCAGAAAACTCGCAACGAAGACATTGCCGGCGATGTAGCGCGTGCAGCGTTGGCCGAGCACGCTTTCCATGCGCAGCACGCCGTGCTCACGCGCAAAGCGGCCTGTCGCGTAAGTCGCGGCGCCCGACGCCACGGTCGCGAGCCAGGAATACCAAAAGCCCTGCTGCGGACCGAGCGCGACCACGCTGGCCGAGATCAGCACAACCTGCGGGACGCCCAGATATGCCGCCACAGTGAAGACGGCGATCGCTGCGGGCAGCATCAAGTGCTCGCGATGCGCATGGCCGAGTGTTGCATCGAAGAAAAGCGTCAGCTGATCGGCGAAGAAGAGACGCCCCAACACGAGGAGCAACAAGGGAACCAGGATTGCCGCTGCAGAGACCCAGATCAGGCTCTGTTGTTGTTCATGGGTCGCTGCTCTTGCTTGGTCACGCATCTGTCACGCGCAACGCGCGCGTGGTGCTTTCGGAGCATTCACAACTGCGCGTGCGGTAACACGTCACACAACTTGCGGGCGGCTCTCGTGCAGGGCCAGCAGCAAGCCGACTGCGATGAGGCCCGGCACGACAGCTGGCAGAACCCAGCCCGAAACAGCGAGCGCCGTGGCGCCGATCCAGCCCATGGCAACCAGGGAACGGCCAAAGTTGAGGAGAAGGCTGCCACGCGTACGCCGGCGGAAATCTTTCCGGTTCCCTGGGGTCTGGTGCCAGATCGCGATGAAACAGGTCGACATGATCGCGGCGCCGCCGCCCAGCAGCAGCCACACGCCCGCCATGGGCGCGACGATGATGGAGGCGCCAATCGCCGGCGGCGCCAGCAGCACGGCAGCGGGTATGCCAGCCGCCAGCGCCTTGGCGCGGTCGATCCGGTCGCGCGCGATGGGCGCGCTGGCGATGAGATCAGGCGCATCCTCGGCCGAGACAGTGAGCCAAGCGAGGCTCGCCGCGAGCGACGTCACCAGCAGCACAAAGCCGGAGGAAAACCCAGCGACAGCGAAGCGGTTGAAGCCTTCCTCGCCGAGCCGCGTGCCGAACACCAAGAACAGCGGCAAGAGATAAAAGAGCTGCAGCAGAATCTGGGACAACAAGAGCGGATCGCGGCGCAGCAGGCGCCATTCCTTGCCGAGCAAGGTCGGCATGACGCCACCGCGCATGGCCCGCACCTTGCGCGTTGCCTTTCGCCGCCGAGCGCCGAGCCCGGAAATCGCCGCGGCATCCGCCGCAAAGCCCGACGCGTACCACCAGATTGCGACCGCGTAGAGCGCGATGACGACGACAGCCCAAATCCATGCGTCCGCGCCAACGCCCAATGCGGCGCGCGCCGGAAGCGAAAGCGGATTTGACGCCGCGCCGAGGAACGTCATCAGGCGCCCGAACATCTCCTGCATCGCCTGCGAGCGGCTCTCGTCTTTCCAGCACATTGGGATCCTAAGCTTAGAATTCCACGTGGACAAGTTGTCGCG
>JADMIO012731151.1_pt1 | contig 27287 bp, 22 predicted proteins | sample 8958161 | NCBI WGS metagenome assembly JADMIO01 (sample SAMN16585339, study PRJNA669376) | soil metagenome | isolation source: Crop rotation soil | place: USA: Cullars Rotation, Alabama | collected 2011
GCCGCGACTTCAAGTCACGTGAATTCCAAGCTTCGGATCCCACTGTGCTGGAAAGTCGGCGCGACTGGCACGCAGCGCTGCCCCCGCCGCCAGCCGAGTTTCCTCGCAAGGCAAGCTTCAGCCTCAGCGCGAACGAGCGTGAGTACCTCACCGAGCGAATCCTGTTCACCCAGGGCCGCTCGCTGCTGGCCTGGATGCTCCGCCGGGCCAAGTCACTGGAGGGCGAGGCACCGTGGGAACACCCGCAGGCGTCCGAGTTCCCGCCCGACATCCAGAAGACCATCCACCATGCTCAGTGCTTCTCCGAGGCGATGTACGGCGCTCCTCACTTGTACAACCTGATGCTGGCCGAGAAGGCCGGCGGTGCGAAGAGTGAGCTCGTGCAGCGCTACTCTCAGGGGCTTACGGAGTGGACCGCCTTGCTCGCGGCGCGCCGCGCTGCGCTCGCTCAGTGGTCGCTCGGTGACTTCTGGAAGTTCACGGCGCCCATGATGCGCGTCTCGCGCGCGACGATGGCGTTCGTTCAAAACTGGGTCGAGCTGCGCGGTTGGGAGAAGCCAGACGGTCTGGCGCAGAACCCACTCGCTCGGAAGCTGATCGAAGAGCGCGAGCGCCAGCTTAAGGGCGCCCGCGCGAGGCTTCACAATCAGCGTGCTCTCGAACTCTGGGGACAGGACTCCGGAATCGGACGTCTCGTCTATCGCTGGCGTTCAGCCAGGATCATCCTCGCCGACCTTCGTCCGGAGCTTGCTCATGCTGAGTCCTGATTCCCGCACCCTGTTTCTCGACGCGCTTCGGCCACCCGACGAGTACGAGCTCGACGTTGCGATCGCCACCACCTACTCCCTCGATCTGACCGCCATGCTGCTGGCTCCGCTCGCCTTCGCGCGTTTGGATGGCTTTCAGCGCGCCCCCGCGCCGGGACAGTCGGCCGCGGAGATCATCGATCCCTTCGCGCTCCTCAAGTCTTTGCGAGCGCACGCCGAGAAGCTGACGGTGTTCTGTCAGGCGGGGAACATCGCAGTCCCGCACGGCTACCAACGGCTCTACGCGTACCTCGAGCAGTCCGTCGTCCAGGTCACACCCCAAACGAAGCTGGGCGTGTTTCACCCGAAGGCATGGGCGCTGCGTTTCACGCATCCCGACGGAGGCGTGCGCTACCGCGTGCTTTGCCTGAGCAGGAATCTCACCTTCGACAGTTCCTGGGACACTGCGCTCGCAGTCGATGGCGTTCTGAACCAAGACCGCTCGCGCGCTTATGCGGGTAATCATCCGCTCGGCGACTTCTTTGCCGCGCTTCCGGGCTTGGCTGTGCGTCCTGTCGATGAGCGGACCAGCCGGCGTGTCGACCTGATCGCGGACGAGTTGCGCCGCGTCGAGTTCGAGGCGCCGGACGATTTTGACGAACTGGCCTTCACTCCGATCGGAATCGCGAAGCACGCCGGGATGCCCTTCTCGAGCGATAAGCCTGATGGACGTCTCATTATTTCTCCGTTCCTCACCGACGGTGCGCTGCAGGGGCTCCCCGGGAAGGGCGGCACCTTGATCTCGCGAATCGAGGAACTCGACTCGCTGAGGCCAGACACGCTCGAACGATTCAAGAACGTCATGGTGCTCGCTGACGAGGCTGATCAACTAGAGGATGAGCCTGAGCAAGAAGGGCTACCGCCCAACGCGTCACGGCCTCCGACTTCAGGCCTTCACGCGAAGCTCTACGTATTCGATTACGGGTGGAATTCGGCGGTCTGGACGGGTTCGGCGAACGCCTCAACGGCTGCGTTCGAAGACAACGTCGAGTTTCAGACCTACTTGTACGGGAAGAAGTCCCGAGTCGGTGTGGAGGCGACGCTTGAAGCCTTGAGGCCGCTCCTTCAGCCGTATCTGGGCAAAGGCCGTGAGATGTCGGTCGATTCGGACGAAGAGAGGCTCGAGCGTCTCCTTCGTCAGGTGCGAGCTGAACTGGCGCGAGTCCACTGGTCAGCTCACGCGAGCGGTGGGGCTGACGGTCTCTTTCACGTCGTCCTCTCCGCGAACGCGCTTCCTTCGTTGCCCGACGGTGCGGTGTTGTCCGTTCGCCCACTCACGCTGAGAGAGGCCGCTTGGCATCCAGCGGCCAGCAAGGTGATGTTTGCTCCCTGCAGTCTCGAGGCCCTGACCAGCTTCTTTGTGATGCGGCTGGAGTTGAAGCTCGGTGGCGCAGCAGTGGCCGACGAGTTCGTCGTTCACGCGGCGCTGCAAGGTGCGCCCGAAAACCGTCTGGCCTCGGTACTCGACTCGATGCTCTCTGACCCCGCCAAGGTCCTGCGCTTCCTGAGGCTCCTGCTCGCGATTGATTCGTTCGCCATCCTCGAGGCGCTCGAGGAGCTGGCCTCTGAAAACGACCGGACGACCGGTGCCAACCCGAGCTCGCACGCCGACGAAGCTCCCTTGCTCGAGTCCATGCTCCGGGCGCTCGCACGCGAACCTGCGCGCCTCGAAGCCATCGGCCAGGTCATCGACGATCTCGCTCGGACCGAGGACGGACTCAGTCGTCTCCCGCCTGGCTTTCGCGAGGCGTGGGAGCCGATCCGAGCGGCGCGCGAGCACCTGGGAGGGAAGTCGTGAGCGAGGACATTCTGGCAGAGGCGCGGGCAGCGCTGACGGGGTTGAAGGACTTCCAGCTCGAGACCGTCGAGCATGTGCATTCACGTTTGTACGCGCCCGACGGGTCAGGACGATTCCTCGTCGCCGACGAGGTCGGGCTCGGCAAGACTCTGATCGCTCGCGGAGTGGTCGCACGTGCGATTCAGACGCTTCATGACGATCCTTCGATCGATCGAATCGACGTCGTGTACATCTGCTCCAACGCAGACATCGCTCGCCAGAACTTGAACCGCCTCAAGTTCAAGAGCGGGCAGGTGGCGCTCGACACTCGTTTGACTTTGATGCCGAAGCATGTCGCCGAGCTGGGGCGGTCGAAAGCGAAGCTGAACTTCGTCGCGTTTACTCCCGCCACCTCTTTCGATCTCAAGGACGGGCTCGGCCGCGTGGAAGAGCGCGCGCTTCTCTGCCTCATGCTCCGGCACGTTTGGAAGTTGGGAAATGCCGCGCCGCCCGTGAATGTGATGCGCGGGGGCGCTGGGATCGACACGTTCCGAAGCCACCTCGACTCGCTCTCGCTGGAAGAGATCGACCCAGAGCAGACGAGCACGAAGGCGTTCTTCCGTGCGATCGAGCGTCACGACGCTGCTGAGCCTGATCCGCAGAGGCGTTTGCACGCTCGTTTCGAGCGATTGTGCGAGGCCTTCCCCCGGTTCGACAGTCGACCCGGCAGAGAGGTGACTGAGGAGCGCACGCGCTTCGTCGGGCAGCTCCGTTCGCTCCTGGCCGCGAGCTGTCTGAGCTCGTTGAAGCCCGACATCGTCATCCTCGACGAGTTCCAGCGCTTCGCCCACCTGCTCGAGCCCGACAACGGCGATGCGCAGCTCGCGCAGGAGCTCTTCGCGGTCGAGGGCGTTCGAGTCCTGCTGCTCTCGGCGACGCCGTACCGCATGTACACGCCTGCCGGCGAGGAGACCGGAGAGGATCACTACGACGACTTCGTTCGCACGGTCGGCTTTCTCGAAAAGACGCGCAGCGAGTCCACACTCAAGCCGCTACTGCGCGAGTACCGTGACTCGATGTTGGAGCTCGGTCTGACTCAGAGCCCAGCTCGCCTCGAGAACGCTGCGCGTGAGCTCGAGCGACGTCTGCGCCGCGTGATGGTTCGGACCGAGCGCCTTGGCGCCACTCAGGACCGGAACGGAATGCTGCACGAAGTGAAGACGGCGCCTTCGCCCATGACGAAAGCCGACGCGCTGGGCTACGTGGCGCTCAGCCGGATCGCCAGGGCGGTGGAGCACCACGAGCCGCTCGACTACTGGAAGAGCGCGCCTTACGTGCTGAACTTCATGGAGTCGGACTACGCGCTGACTCAGAGACTCCAGGACGCCCGCTCCGATCCCGCCAAGCGGCTTGAGATCGCACAGGCGCTCGCTGCGCAAGGCCACCATCGCTTTGATACGGCGCTGCTCCAGAACCACCAGCCGCTCGACCCCGGAAATGGGCGGCTTCGGCAACTCGTCGAGCAAACCGTTGGGCGCGGAGCCCATCGAATGCTGTGGCTGCCTCCGTCGATGCCGTACTACCGAACGGGCGGTGCTCACGCGGAGCCAGCGCTTCGCGACTTCACCAAGCGGCTCGTCTTCACCTCCTGGCGCTTCGTGCCTCGGGCGATCGCCGGCTACCTCAGCTACGAGGCGGAGCGACTCATGTACGGCGATGGCAAGCGACGCGAAGGTCGCCTGCTGAAGTTCTCGCGCGCGGATGGGCGTGTCACCGGCATGCCCGTGTTGGCCCTCATGTACCCGAGCTCCTATCTCGCTCAGGCCTGCGACCCGCTGCGCCTTTCGAGAGAGGTGGGCGGTACTCCGAGTGCGGCTGACGTGATCGATGCGGCGCGAAATCAGATCGAGATCTCATTGGAGCGGCTTCCCAAGGGGCACAACGACGGCGCAGTCGATCAGCGCTGGTATTGGGCTGCGCCCTTGTTGCTCGATGCCGCGCTGTACCCAGACTCCACGCGAGCTTGGTTCGAGATTCGAAACCTCGCGGCGCTGTGGGCTGGCGGGGAAGAGGAGGAGATCGAAGGTGGCACGGGCGATCGAGAAGCGGCGTGGGAAGCGCACGTCGAGGCCGCTCGAGAGATGATCAAGAGCAAGGGGGCGGATCTCGGGCGACGGCCAGAAGATTTGTCCCAGGTGCTCGCTGAGCTGGCGATCGGTGGACCCGGTGCATGCCTGCTGCGCTCCATGCTCCGGGTCGTCGGGCTCAAGACGACGGCGCTTCAGGACGAAGTCGGCAGGAAGGTCCGGACAGCCGCCGCGGCCGCGGCGTGGGCATTCCGCGCGCTGTACAACCAGCCCGAGGTCACTCAACTCCTTCAGCGCGAAACAGAGAGTGTGCACGCTGAGCTGAGTGAGGATCGATACTGGCGAGTCGTGCTGCGTTACGGCGTGAGCGGCTGTTTGCAGGCGGTACTCGATGAGTACGCGCACGTTCTCAGGGACCATCTGGGTGGCGGCGAAGCGAACGTTCATGAGATCGCAGAGCACATGCGCCAGGCGCTCTCGTTGCGCGCGGCCAACATCACCGTGCGCGACGTCCGGGCCAGCGCAGGGGGAAGGACTCTCGAGGAGGGAGCAACTGCGCGGGTGAACTGCCACTTCGCTGTGCGCTTCGGTGATCAGAAGGCTGACGATGGGAGTGTGGCGACCCGCGCGGACCTCGTGCGCCGAGCTTTCAACTCACCGTTCTGGCCCTTTGTCCTCGCGACCACATCGGTCGGGCAAGAAGGCCTGGACTTTCACCCTTACTGCCACGCAGTCGTTCACTGGAATCTCCCCACGAACCCCGTTGATCTCGAGCAGCGCGAGGGCCGAGTGCATCGCTACAAGGGCCACGCGGTCCGCAAGAACGTGGCTCGCCATTTCGCCGACGAGGTCGCGACCGGGGAGGGCGTCGACGCGTGGCAAGAGTTGTTTCGGCTCGCCTCAGAGCGCAAGCCCCCGAAGTCGACCGACATCATTCCCTTCTGGGTTTTCGCCACAGAGGGCGGGGCGCGGATCGAGCGTCATGTTCTCGCGCTGCCGTCGAGCAGAGAGTACGAGCAGGTGCAGCGTTTGTTGAAGGCGCTGACCCTCTACCGCATGGTGTTCGGTCAGCCGAGGCAGGAGGACATGTTGCGGTTCCTCCGCGAACGAGTTCCCTCCGAAGCGCTCGAGAAGCTTCTCGAAGCGACGCGGATCACGCTCGTCCCCAGCGCTCATGAGTCCGAAGGCAGTCGTGCAGCGAGATGAGAAAAGAGCCCGGCGCGGCTCCAGTGACGCCGATTCCCGATGACGTAAAGCCGCTGCTGCGCCCGCGTGACCGCCACGTTGAGAAGGTTCGGCGAAACGCCGGCCCACGTGCGCGCCCCGAACTGGGCATCGTCAGGCGCCCCGAGGACGAAGATCACCGCCTCAGCCTCCCGGCCCTGAACTGTGTGAACAGTCCCAATTCGTGTCTGAAGATCGTTCGCGTACCTCGCGAGCTCCGGCGCGCGACGAACGAGGGTTCTCGCGTTCTCCGCTACCGCGCGGAACGGGGAGACGATGAATAGCGCGGGGTCCACCTTCGCTCGCGCGAGCTGGCGCAAGAGATCGAGCAGCACGTCGCCCTCGGCGCCACTCCAGTGGCGGTTCGTCGCTGCTCCTTCGACCTGAATCCACCTCGAGGGACCCAACACCTTGCCAATCGCAGACTCGCGCGACGGGGTCGCCTGCACCATGAGGTTGGCGTAGGCGACCTGGTTCGAGATCGAAAACATGGGGTCCGCGCATCGACGGTGCACCAGCAGGGGAAGCCCCACCTGTCGAGAGCCCTCACGCGTTTGGTAGGACGCACCGAACGGAGACGCACGGTCCGCGAACACCTGCGCTGAGACGAACGGAGCGGCGTACTCAGTCGCTGCGACACCGATGTGCGCGCAGATTCCCTGAACGAGCGGCTGAGGAAGTGTGACGACGGGTTCGATCTGCAGTGGGTCGCCGACGACAATCACCCGATTGGCTCGAACAATCGCGCCCACGGCTGATTGTGGAGTCGCTTGACCAGATTCGTCGAGCAGCAGCCAACCCAGCGATGCCGGCCCAAGGTCGCGGAACATCTTTTCCACCGATGCAAAGGTGGTCGAGAGGACGGGTACGACCAGCGAGAGCGACGTCCACAGATCGCGAACGTGCTTCGGGGTGGCGCGCGGTACCCCGGTCCAGAGGTGGCGGAAGAACGCGGTGATGTTCTGCCGGAGCGGCTCCGCAGCCGCGTCTACGAATGCCCGATGCAGATCCATGGCGGCGACGAAGAGCTCGTCGCGTGCGCGTTGGTCGTGCTCGTCGAACCAGGAAGTCGCGCGTTGTCTGGCCTCGTGCGCCGTGGCGCTCAGTCTCCAGGCGCTTCGCTCTCGAATGCCGGGATCGATCGCAGCGAGCTGGCGAGTGGCCTCGGCGAGGGCTGATTGCGCTCGCTCCTGTCTCTGGAGGACGCCGGCAGCCGCTGCATTGGTTTGTGAGAGGGACAGTTCAGCCAACCCGAGGACAGAATCTTCGGCCAACAACGCCGCATTCGCGCTGCCGACATCCGAGAGCAGGCCTTGATCGATCGCCTGCCATGCCCGCGCGGCCTGCGTTCGAAAGAGTCGGGCGAAGAGGTTGGGCCGGCCGATCAGGTGCGCGGCGCGTCGCTGTTTGGCGTTGAGCACGACCTCGAGCTTCGTCTGGTGGCGGAACTTTGCTTCCGCGACAGTCTGCTCACTCGCGCTCCGTTGAGAGCTGAGTTGCGCAAGCTCCTTTGCGAGTTGTTCGAGGCGTTGTCGTTGTTGGCTCGCTTCGGTCTCGAGGACATGCACGCGCTGCAGGCGGTCCGAGTTGGATCGGCTCTTGGTGAGCGCTGCCTGAAACCGCTGCCGGGCGACCTTCCAGCGAGATTGGGCTTCAGCGGGTCCTGTGGGCGGCTGTTCTCGAGTGACGACGGTCGGCGCGCGGAAGGCGTTACTCGAAGCGTCCTGCAGTTGCATCGGGAGCCCGGCAGCGGTCGACAGATAGCTGTTCATGCCCCTGTCTTCGTCAGCCCAGAACGATTGCCAAAATTGGTATCGATTTGACGAATTGCCCAAAACCGCGGCGACGAGCCCCCAGCATTCTTCGCCGGCGATTGCGGTCGCCACCGATGAGAAATAGCGAGGCGACGGTGGCGCCGGTGCGACCGCCTCTATCCGAGGGAGTTCGCGACTCACGTTCTCGACGGCGCCGTTGTTCGATGACGCAACGATGAGCTCGAAGCCGCGGAGCTTCTCATCCACCTCGTGAACTTCGACCCGCGTTCCCGAACTCGTGAAGGTCAGACCGGTCTTCGTGAACGCCGTGCGCGGGTCGTCAAACCGGGACATCACCTCGGCCCGAGCTGCGACCACTCCAGCGACGATGTCGCGCAGCAGAGTCGTCTTACCGGTTCCGGGCGGGCCGTTCACCGCCGTGATCGATCCGGGAGCTGACGACATCGCCGCGTTGACGGCTGCCTGTTGCAACGTCACGAGGGGCGAACGAGCCCGGTTGGGCCATCGCGCCCCCGGCGTCATCGCAGGAGCGAGTAGTTCAGGCAGCACCGACGCATCATCCAGGACGTCGCGACGGGGCTCGGCTGCAACCGCGCCGAGGTAGCGCTGCAATGCGAGGGGTGCCTCTCCTGACGTCATCAGCTGCCCAGCTCGAATCAGGTCGGCGAGGAAGAAGCTGTTGAGAACCAGCGGCTCCGGCGGTTGCTGGATGAACAGGAGCTGATGCGCGCAGATCGCGAACGAAGGAGCCCGCACCCACTCCTGCTTGAGACGAAGCTCCTGAACGAGCCAGGTGTGAATGGCAGTTAGCGCCGCGTGGTCGAGTGGGAGCGGCTGGCCTTCGGGATCTGTCCGGTGGAGGCGCTCTTCCAGTCCTTCCTGCAGCCGCAGCTCGGCCTCGCGCCACTGGCCAAGGCGGCGAAGCTGGCCCTCGAGCGCCGGACTCAGCGCCCAGCCAAAGCTCGAGATCGCGACCCGATTTCGCTGGGGCACACCTTTGTTGTCGCAGACCACGACCCCAAGGAGTGCGCTCGCTTGGCTCGTCCGCCGGTCCGGTGCGTCGTCCGCGTACCGGCGCTGGATTGCCTCAAACGCTTCGGCAAGTCGGAGCTCGCCCAGACTCACTTGGTAGAAGGTTCGGCGCTCCCGTCGGCCGTGATGCCCACCCTGCCAGGGGAGCTGAGAGTTTTTGATGTCGACGACGAATGAAGACTCGCCGGGCGCAAGATCTTGCGGCCGATCGAAGGACTGCGGGGAGAGGACCTCTAGCGCAATCCATGTCTCGAGCACCGCGCCATGGCCGGCACGCGGCAGCGTGGCTTCGGACGTGGGGTGTGGCGGGCGCGGTGTTGGTGACGCGAACTGCGCCTGTGGCTCGGGCGTCTTCGCTGAAGAGGACTCTGCCTTCGGCACTTCAAGCGGAACGGTCGAGGAAGGCTGAACGACCTGAGGGGCGTCCGCGCGAAGGAGTTGCTCCACGCGAGTACGCAGCTGCCCGGCCCGCTTCGTCTTTCGGTGTGTCAGCTCATCGAGCACATCGCGGAGCTCGCGAGCGTCCCCGGGATTCGCCTCGACCAATTTCTCGAGCTGCTCGATCCCGTGGTTGATGAAGCGACGACCCATTCTGAAACCTGAAAACGAAAAAGCCCCGGCATGACCGGGGCTTTCTTGCTCCCTGAGTAGGACTCGAACCTACGACCCGGCGATTAACAGTCGCCTGCTCTACCAACTGAGCTATCAAGGAATATTCGCTGCTTGAAACGCAGCGGCTTCTAAAGTCGACGGGGGGCTCATGTCAACACTGACGAACACTCCACTCCCCATTCCGGAAGGGCTCGAGCGGGCCCTCATCGACGCCTACGCCCACCCCCCGCGGGCGTACCACTCGTTCGGCCACGTGCAGGAGGTCCTGAAGCACTTCCACTCCGTCCCCTCGTGGCAGCACCCCCGGGAGGTCTACCTGGCCGTCCTCTTCCACGACGCCATCTACCTCGCCGGGAAGTCGGACAACGAGGCGAAGTCCGCTGACCTGGCGCTTCAGTCCATCGCCACCTGGCTCCCGAAGGAGAACGTCGATACCGCCCTCGTTCGGCGGCTCATCGAGCTCACCGCGAAGCACGGGAAGTTGAAGCGCGAGGAGCTCGACGAGGAGACCCGCCTCTTCCTCGACTGCGACATGGCGATTCTGGGGGCTCCGGCAGCCCAGTTCGACGCCTACGACGCCGCCATCGCCGAGGAGTACTCCGAGGTCCCGAAGCTGATCTTCCGCTTCAACCGGAACCGCTTCTTGAAGCACTTGCTCGAGGTCGATCGGATCTTCCTGTCCGACCTGTTTCACCAACGTCTCGACGCCGCCGCTCGCGAGAATCTGCGACGGACTTTGAACCGTGGTGACTGAGCGTTCCCCCGCTGAACAGCGGCTGACGACCGTTCCATGGCCGGCCCTCGAGGGACTGGGGCCCACGCTCGCTCCGGCGATTTCCGCGATCTTGAACGGGGAGGCGGCGGAACGCGTGCTCGACCGGGTCTTGAGGGCGAATCGTGCGTTCTCCGCGGAACAGCGGCAGGTGACTGCGGAGGCGTTGTTTGGAGTGGGCCTCTGGCGGCGAAGACTTCGCGCCCATCTTCCCCTCTCCCCGACCCTCTCCCCCGCGGGGGAGAGGGAGGCGCTGGCGCTCCTCGAGGTGCTGCCGCGGCTCCCCGAGCTCGAGCCACCGGAGAATTGGCGCGACCGGTTCTCCTTCCCCGATTGGATCGCCGACCTCCTCGAGGCGCGCTTCGGCGAAGAGGCTCCCCTTGTCGCGGAGGCGTTCAATCGACCAGGCCCCGTGTGCCTTCGCTCCAAAGGACCTCGGGAAGAACTGCAGCGCGAGCTCGCCGAAGCCGGCATCGAGTCCCAGCCGGGCAGGGCGGCCTCGCACTCGCTCCTCGTCACCACCCCGCGGCCCAACTTGCTCGGCCTTCCGCCCTCATTCCTCGGCCGCTTCGAGGTGCAGGACGAAGGGAGCCAGCTCCTCGGTGAGCTCGTCGACGTGCAGCCAGGGGACGAAGTTCTCGATCTCTGCGCCGGGGCAGGGGGGAAGTCGCTCCAGCTCGCCTCCCTCGTAGGGCCGAGCGGGAAGGTGCATGCGACGGATGTCGATCTTCCGAAACTCGAGCGGCTCCGGACCAGAGCCGCCAGGGCCAATGCGCGCGTCCTCATTCACGGGAAGAGTGCGCCGTCTTCGCTTCGCGTGCCTCGCGTGCTGATTGATGCGCCTTGCTCGGAGCTCGGGACGCTGCGGCGAGGGCCCGACTTGAGGTGGCGGATTGATCCGCGGTTGGTCTCTGAGATGCCGGGGCTTCAGCTCTCGCTCATCGAGCAAGGACTGAGGCACCTCGCTCCCGGCGGGAAGTTGATCTACGCGACTTGTACGTTCACCTTCGAGGAGAACGAGCGGGTGGTGGAGCGGGCTCCGAGTGAGCTGCGGATCGTCAAGCAGCTCTTCGTTGACCCGCTGCACCACTCGACTGATTGTTTCTTTGGTGCGGTTTTCGAGCGGAAGTGAGCCCCTCTCCCCTGCCCCTCTCCCCGCTTGCGCAGGGAGAGGGAGTTACTGGGGCTTCTTCTTCACCGCGGGGATTTTCGTGAGCGACGGGGGGCGGGACACCGCTTTGTTCGCCACTCCAGAGACCGGTTTGTTGCGCGCGCTCGAGACCGCCTTCAGCCCCGCGCCCGTCTTCGGACGTGAGGGCGGCTGCGCGCGGACCGGCGGCGATTGGGCCAGGGTGTCCGCGTCGTCCTCCTCCACCTTCGGCGCGGGCCGCTTGTTGAGACCACTCCGGTACTCGCCCAGCTGCTCCACTTCCTTCTCCGTCTGCTTGAGATCATCCTCGTGCTCGCGATCGCGCACCGCCTTCGCGTTCATCCGCGTGTACGCCCAGAACGCGATGATGAACACGCCGCCCGGAATGCTCCACCACACCACGCGCTCAGGCCCCGCCAGCAGCTGATCCGGCGCCCAGCCCTTGTCGCGCGAGCCCACCACCAGCCACGCCTTGCGCTGCTGCTCGATGCGCATCGTGTTGGCCGACATCATCTCGACCTTCTTCACCAGCTCAGGGTCGAGCTTGAACTTCCGCTCCTCGAAGCGGTGCCGCAGGTTCTCGAGGTGATCCACCAGCTGCCGCTCTTCCGGAATCAGCCGCGCCGCTTCCAGCGTCAGCGAGAACGCCTTCACCAGGTCCGCTTCACTGCAGCGCCGACCGTCGTCCACACCGAGGATCAAGAGCGCACGGCCGTACGCCAACGCCGCCTGGTACTCCGGGCTCTCGTAATACGTCTGGCGGATGTACCCGTAGACCGCCAGCGCGTAGACCCCAAGAACCACCAGGAGCCCCCACGGAAACGGAAATCCACTCGGCTTCTTCGCTGGGGACGACGGCACGATTCCACTCTACAACACGCCTCGTGAGCTTCCTCACGCCTCCTCCGCTCCGGCAGGGTGACCGCGTCGCCGTCGTCGCCCCCTCCGGCCCCTTCGATCGCCCGTCCTTCGAGAAGGGCCTCGAGCTCATCTCCGCCCGCTATTCCGTCGTCTTCACCGAGCGCATCTTCGACAAACATCGCTACCTCGCAGGGACCGATGAGGCGCGGCTGAGCGAGCTCCAGGCGGCGCTGGATGATGAGTCGATCAAGGCGATCTTCGCCGCTCGTGGGGGCTACGGATCGGCGCGGTTGCTGGCCGACCTTCGGTTTAGGAAACCAACGCACCTCGTCGGGTTCTCCGACTTCACCTCCATTCACTACGCCGCGCAGAGAGTGGGCTGGAGGTCGCTGCACGCCCCCGTGCTCACCCAGCTCGGCAAGCAGTCTCCCGAGGTCATCGATCGACTCTTCGCTCTGCTCGAAGGGCGCGCGGTGGGGCCGTTGAAGGGGTCCCGCACCATCAATGCCGGAGTCGCCGAAGGTCCGCTGCTCGGTGGGAATCTCTCCGTCTTCACTCGCCTCATCGGCACGAAGTTCTGGAACGACCTCCGCGGAGCCGTGCTGCTCATCGAGGACGTCGGCGAGAAGCCGTATCGACTGGACCGCATGTGGACTCACCTGCAGCTCGCGGGGCTCTTTGAAGGCGTGAAGGGCGTCGTGTTCGGCGAGTTCACCGGGTGCGACGAGAAGGATTATTCGAGCGGCGACGTCCTCGATGAGCTCGCGCGTAAGTTGGGCGTTCCGTGTGCCGCTGGTTTCTTGATCGGTCACGGGGAAGTGAACGAGACCGTGCAGCTCGGCGCTCCAGTTCGCCTTGACGCTTCGGCGCAGACTCTGTCCTTCCTATGAGTCTCGAGGCGCTGCTTCAGCGTGGAGTGGACGACGGTGTTTATCCGCTCGCTCGCCTCGAGGTGTTTCATCGGGGGAAGCACGCGCTGTCTTTGGGCAACGCGGAAGCAGCGACGGTTTTTGATCTCGCCTCCGTCACCAAGGTGATGAGCACCACGGCGCTCGTGTTGGACACTCGAGTTCCAATCGAGACTGCGGTTCTTCCCCTCTCCCCGACCCTCTCCCCCGCGAGGGGAGAGGGAGTCAGTCTCGAAGATCTCCTCTTCCACCGCAGCGGGCTCCCCGCGTTCCTGTCGTACTTCGAGCGCGAAATGCTCGCCCACCCCGATCTCTTCGACGGTCCGCAACCCGAGCTCCGTGAGGCCGTGCGCCGTTCCGTGATCGCTCGCGTGACTGCGACCCCGCCCGAGCGCGCCGCCGGAGTGCAATCCGTCTATTCCGACCTCGGCTTCATCCTCCTCGGCGCCTGGCTCGAGAAGCACACTCAGACTCCGCTCGATCGACTCTTCACCGAGCGCATCGCGAAGCCGCTGGGACTCAGCGCCGGGTACCGCAGGATCTCCGCTGCCCCCGAGCTGCCGACGCTGTTCGCGCCCACCGGCAAGACGCGCCCGCGCGAGCCCGCTCCCGGTCAGGAGGGTATGTGGAAGGTCCCCGAGCGGCCCACCGAGCCCTGCCAGGTCGATGACGACAACGCGTGGGTGATGGACGGTGTCTCCGGTCACGCCGGTCTCTTCGGCACCGCGCTCGACGTCGCCACCTACGGACAGGCGATCCTCGAGGGGAAGTGGGCTCCTCCCGGCGGCTGGTCGCGCGACAAGACTCCGGGAAGTACGCGCGCCCAGGGCTTCGACACTCCGTCTGCCGAGGGAGCGTCCTGTGGCCAGCGGTTCGGGAACAAGCGCGCCATCGGCCACCTCGGCTTCACCGGCACCAGTTTGTGGATCGACCTCGACCGCGAGTTGGTCGTCGCCTTCCTCACCAACCGGGTCGCCCTCGGCCGCGCCAACGTGCGCATCCGCGCCTTCCGCCCCCTCGTGCACGACGCCGTGCTCGACGCTTTGAAATTGGAGTGACTCGCATGTCTGCTGACGACAACGGCCTCACCCTCGAGACCGTCGATCCCACCTTCCCGAAGCGCATTCACCTCGTCGGAGTCGCCGGCACCGGCATGGGCTCCTTCGCCGGCATGCTCAAAGCCGCCGGCTACGAGGTCACCGGGAGCGACGAGAACGTCTACCCGCCCATGAGCCACATGCTCGAGGCCTGGGGCATCAAGGCGATGACTCCGTACTCGCCCGCCAATCTCGACGCCGCCAAGCCCGACCTCGTGATCATCGGCAACGTCATCCGCCGCGTGAACCCCGAGGCGACCGCCGTGCGCGAGCGGCGCATTCCGCAGATGAGCTTCCCCGCGGCGCTGGGCTCGTTGTTCTTGAAGCACCGTCACTCCATCGTGATCGCCGGGACGCACGGGAAGACCACGACGTCTTCGCTCATGGGTCACGTGCTCGCGTCTGCGGGACGGGATCCGACCTTCCTCGTTGGCGGCGTGACGAAGAACTACTCCGGCAATTACCGCCTCGGGAAAGGGCCTCACTTCGTCGTCGAGGGCGATGAGTACGACACCGCCTACTTCGACAAGGGACCCAAGTTCCTCCACTACCAGGCGAAGACCCTCATCCTCACCAGCGTGGAGTTCGATCACGCCGACATCTACCGAGACCTCGCTCACTACGAGTCGTCGTTCGAGAAGCTCGTCGCGCAGATGCCCGCCGATGGGACGATCGTCGTCAGCGCCGGGTGGCCGAATGCCGTGCGCATGGCGCGCAGCTCGAAGGCGCGGGTGATCACCTACTCCTCGAATGAGGACACGAACGCTGACGTGCTGCCTTCGCATCTGCGGCTCGGGCCTGAAGGCGCGCGCTTCGGAGTGAAGTTCGACAGCGCGCCTCACGGCAGCGTGCTGCTCCCCATGGCCGGCGCGCACAACGTCGAGAACGCCCTCGGGGTCTTCGCGGCGGCGCACTCGCTGGGACTCAGTGACGACGAGATCTCGAAGGGCCTCGGGTCCTTCGCCGGCATCAAGCGCCGCCAGGAAGAGCGGGGTGAGCCTCGCGGGATTCTGGTGATCGATGACTTCGCGCACCATCCGACAGCGGTGAAGGAGACGATCGCCGCCGTCGCTTCGCGGTATCCGGGACGGAGGCTGTGGGCGATCTTCGAGCCGCGCTCCAACACCTCGCGGCGGAACATTCATCAGGATGATTACGCGAGGTCGTTCGTTGGCGCTGCGCGCGCGTCGATCAAGATCGCTGAGAAGCACGACAAGATTCCGAGCGGTGAAGAGCTCGATGTTCCGCGGCTCGCACGCGAATTGACCGCGCAGGGGATTCCCTCGGTGGCCGAGGGGACTGTCGCTGCATTGCTCGATGAGGTCGTGAGGGACGCGAAGCAGGGCGATGTGTTGTTGGTGATGTCGAACGGGAGCTTCGGTGGCTTCATTGATTCGTTGCTGAAGCGCCTGGAGGCGAAGTGACTTCGCTGCGGGTTTTCCCCTCTCCCCGACCCTCTCCCCCGCGGGGGAGAGGGAGGCCATTCGCTCTCCTCCTTTCCCTCGTACTGACCGGCTGTCACTTCAAGCCCGCCGGCCCGGAGCTCGTCGACGACTCGAAGAAGATGAGCGCGGCGGGGAAGGGGCTCGAGATGTCGCTCCCTCGTCACCCCAGCGGAGAGGTCTACAAGCTCGCCGCCCACCGCGGGCAGGTCGTGCTCATGGACGTCTGGGCCACGTGGTGCGAGCCGTGCCGCGACGCGCTCCCGCTGTACCAGGACCTCCACACCGAGTTCGCTCCGCGCGGCCTCGAGGTGATCACCGTCAACGTCGACTCCGATGCCGCGTCGATCGCGCCCTTCCTCGAGTCCGCCAAGGTCACGCTCCCCGTGCTGCGCGACCCCGATGCGCACTTCGTCGAGCCGAACTTGAAGGTGAAGCTGATGCCCACCGCCTTCCTCCTCGACAAGAAGGGCGTCGTTCGCTTCGTGCACGAGGGCTTCGATGAGGGAGAGCTCTCCACGTGGCTGCAGCAGATCGAGATCCTCCTCGCCGAGAAGTGGCCGTGAGCTTCCGCGCGCTCGCTGAAGACCTCGCTCGGAGCGCGGGCGCGGTGCTGCGCGACAAGTTCTCTCAGACCCGCACCATCGAGACCAAGGGCGGGCTCATCGCCAACCTCGTCACCGACGCCGATCGCGCGAGTGAAGAGCTAATCCTCGAGCGGCTCCAGCGCGAGGTCCCTTCACACGGCGTGCTCGCCGAGGAGACCGGCGAAGTAGGGCAGGGCGCGTTCACCTGGTTCGTCGATCCCCTCGATGGCACCACCAACTACGCGCACGGAGTGCCGCACTTCTGCGTGACGCTCGCGCTCCAGGATCCACAGGGGATGTTGCTCGGCGTCACCTACGACCCCATTCGCGATGAGCTGTTCAGCGCGGGCCGCGGCGAGGGCACCACGCTCAACGGGCGCAGAGTGAGCGCGACCTCCGTCACCTCCCTCGACCAGGCCGTGCTCGCGACTGGCTTCCCTTACGATCTGCAGCAGAAGCCGGAAGCGCCGCTGAAGCTGTTCGATGCCCTCGTGCGGATGGCCCAGGGCATGCGGCGCATGGGCAGCGCCGCGCTCGACTTCGCCTACGTCGCGTCGGGTCGCTTCGACGGCTTCTTCGAGTTTGGTCTCAAGCCCTGGGACACTGCGGCGGGCTCCATTCTGCTCAGTGAAGCCGGAGCGCAGATGCTGCAGATCGACGGTGCTCCCTACGATCCTCGCGTGGGCAACGTGCTCGCTGCCGGCCCTGGTCTGTTGCCTCAGCTCGTGAGCGTTGCGGCGCGGCCCTGAGCCCGCTCGGGACAAGCACCGCACGAGATCCGACCCACCCTCGTCGCCTCGAGGGCCCTGGTTGCACCAGCGAGCGACCTGCGCTAACACTGAACCAAATGGTTCAGTATCAAGCACGCCTCGACGCCTCCTTCTTCGCGCTCGCCGACGTCACTCGGCGCGGCGTGCTCGAGCTGCTCGGCCGCACCGACGCCTCGATCACCGACCTCGCGGACAAGTTCCGCATGACCCTGACGGGCATGAAGAAGCACATCGGCGTGCTGGAAGACGCCGGGCTGGTCGCCACCGAGAAGATCGGCCGGGTGCGCACCTGCCGGCTCGGCCCGCGCCGCCTCGAGGAAGAGCTCGCCTGGCTCGAGGGCCAGCGCCGGCTCTGGGACGCGCGGTTCGATGAGTTGGACAACGTGGTCGAAGAGCTGAAAGCAAAGGAGCAGTCCCATGCACGCAGAAAGAAAGAGTGAGTCGCCCATGAAGAACTTCACCAACGTCGAGCGAAAGTCCGATCGCGAGGTCGCCGCGACACGCACGTTCAACGCCCCGCCTCGCATCGTCTGGGAAGCGTGGACGAAGGCCGAGCTCTTCCGCCGCTGGTGGGTGCCGAAGTCCTTCAACATGAAGCTGCTGTCCTGCGAGATCGATGCGCGCGTCGGCGGTGGCTACAAGCTCGTGTTCGCCCACCCCGCCGGCGGCGACCAGACCATGGCGTTCTTCGGCAAGTACCTCGAGGTGACCCCGCCCTCGCGCCTCGTCTGGAGCAACGACGAAGGAGGCGAGCAGGGCTCCGTCACCACGGTGACGCTGGAAGAGAAGGGCGGCCAGACGCTGCTGACGATCAGCGACCTCTACCCCTCGAAGGAAGCGCTCGACGCCAACATCGGGGCCACGAGCGGGTGGCCCGAGACCTTCGATCAGCTCGAAGGCATGCTGGCCGAGCCGAAAGCCTGAAAGCTCAGATGAAGCTCTCGGGCACGAAGATGATGTCGCCGGGCGCGAGCTGAAAGTTCTTCTCGCGCCCGATGACGATGTCTTCGACCTTCACGGGCAACTTCACTTCCTTCCCGTCGACCACCCGCGTGACGTTGACGTTGTTCTTCGCCGCCGTGCGCGAGAGACCACCTGCCTGCGAGATGGCGTGGATGATGGTCATCCCGTCCTCGTAGGCGAACGAGCCGGGCTTACCGACCTCGCCGAAGACGAAGACCTTCTTCGAGTTGAACTCCTTCACGTCCGCGAGGACCTGCGGGCGGCGCACGAAGCCGTTCTGCAGGCACTGCGTGATCATGTCGGCCGCCTCGCTCGCCGTGAGCCCGCCCACGTGCACCTTGCGGCAGAGCGGGAAGGAGATGTCTCCCTTCACGTCGACCCGGTAGACGCCGCTCAGGTCGGGCTCCTGCGAGACGCGCACCTCGAGCAGGTCGTTCACCGCGAGCGTGTTGCTCATGCCCGCGTCGACCATCAGCAGGTTGGGGTTCACCCCGAGATCCGACTGCGGGTAGCGGCACGCCTCGAGGCCCGCGATCAGGCCCACCGAGACGATCAGCACCAGGACTGCGCGCGAGCGAATCACGTCAGTAGTGGAACGCGAGCCGCAGCGTCACTTCGTGCCGCGGGAAGTTGTTCTGGGGCAGCGTCGAGGTGCGCAGCGAGAACGTGTAGTTCGCTCCCACGTCGAACCACGAGGTCACCACGAAGAGCGGACCGCCCGACGCGCTCAACAGGAAGTCGTTGCGCGTGGGGTTCGGCACCGGGTTCATCGGATCCACCGGCGCGTCGAGGAAGGTGAAGTAGTCCGCCGACACCTGCGCCTGGAGCAGCAGTCGATCGCCGATCAAGCCCACGCTGCCGCGCAGGTAGCCGCGATCGTCGATGCCCGTGCCCACGCGCGGAATCGCCATCGTGTTGCGCGCGTAGCCGACCGCGATGCGCGAGCGCTCGGTGACGGTGTACGAGAACTCAGCGGTGCCGATGACGGTGTGAATCGAGCCGTTGCTGAAGTCGCCGCTGTAGCCCGCCAGCAGCGTCACCGCGATGCGCGGCGAGATGAGACCGGCGAGGCCGCCCTGCGCGCGGAAGATGAACTTGTTCGCGTTCCCCGACGCGGTGGGATCGAAGTAGAGCCGGTAGTCGGCGTTCACATCGAGGATGAAGGCCGTCTTGGGGAGGAACTTCCACCGGCCGTTCAACCCGAAGTTCAGGTTGTTGTAGTTCGACTTCGGCAGCTCGTTCGGGTCGCACGCGGTGCCCATCACGCAGCCGGGCACCAGGCCCGTGAGCAGCGGCTCGAAGAGCTCGATCGACCAGGCGAACTTCGGAGTGACCTCGAGCGCGCGGCCGCCGGGGTGAATCGGCACCGCCAGGTACATCGTGTTGAAGAGCGAGAGCGCGCCCACCGCGAGCGCCGGGTTCTGCGTGCGATCGCTGCGCACCAGGTTGTCGCCGAGCTGAATCTCCGCCACGCCGTCGCGGTTGAACCGGGTGTCGAGCGCCACGTTCGCGCGCAGGCCCTTGCCGTCGGCCGAGAGCGCCACGGACGCAGGCGAGAGAATGCCCGTGTACCAGAGGTATTCCGCCGCGCCGTTGAAGTTGACCAGCGTGGAGGGCGTGTCGAGGTCGAACTTCGCTCCACCGCGGAAGTGGAAGACGATCTCAGGCGAGTCGATGCCCGGGTTGAAGCGGCCGACGAGCGAGTCGAAGCGCCCGTCGATCTCGAGGAACGGGTGGAAGCGGCCGTCGCCGATCTTGAAGCCCGGGGCCTTGGCGATCTGGGCAAAGGCGGGCGCGCCGAACAGGGCGACCGACAGCGCCAGCAGCGCGCGCAAACCTGATCCCCTCAACCAGTTCATCGCGTTTCGTTTCTCAGTCTCAGGCTGGGTTGCTCATCGCCCATCACATCGTCGGGCTGGCCGGCGGGGGCCGGGAGTCGATGCTGATGGGTGGCGGCATTTGGGTCGGATCTCCGGGCGGCAGGTAGTCCGGGATTTCGACCTCGACTGAGAGGTTTTCGTCCGTGCGGAACGCCAGCTGCCCGATGCACTGCTCCGCCTCGGCCCGGAGCTGCTCGACCTTCGAGCGTGCGATCGTCACCTTGGTGAATTCGTGTTCGGCGGTGGCGGTCTCTTTGCGCGCCACGGCTTCCTGCAACTGGACGTCGGACTGCTCGGAGATGCGGAGCAGGCCTTTGATCTGCGTGAGCTTCTCGTTCACGCAGTTCAGCTTCACGACGTCCTTCGTGTTGCGGGCTTCTTCGAGCTTCTGCAGCACGTCCTTCAGCGCGCCGCGCATGCGGCCCACGGAGTCAGCGCTGGTCTTCACCTTTTCGGGATCGGGGATCTTCGAAGCATCGGTGCCCTCGGGCGCGGGCGCCTGGCCAAGGGCGAAGCCCGCGGCGAGGACCAGCAACACGATGACGGCGCGACGAATCAAGATGCCCCCAACCACGCAGGAAGACTTCAGAAGGTACGGTCCAGCGACATGTAAGTCAACGAGAGTACTGAAGCAATTGCGACGTGACTGAGTGCCGGGATCGGCACTGAAAATTCACGCCTGCGACAACTTCAGGTTCGCCTCGCGCAGCCGCACTGACAGCAGGCGGGCGATGTTCATCACCAGGAAGGCAAACCCGTCTTTTTGCGCCTTGCGGAACTCGGCCAGCGCCTCGGGGGAGAGGTGCAGGAGCTGAACGTCCGTGCGGGCCTTCACCGTGGCCGAGCGGTACTCCTTGTCGACCAGCGCCATCTCTCCGAAGCACTCGCCGATGGTGAGGGTGGCGATCGGCAGGGTGTGGGCGGTCTGGAAGACCTCCACTTCGCCGGAAGCGATCAGGTACAGCCCGTCGCCCAGCGCGCCTTCCGCGAAGATCACGCCGCCCGCGGCGATCTCCTTCGGAGCGAGCAGCGCGCAGATCGCGTCGAGCTCCTGGTTGGAGAGCATCTCGAACAGCGGAGAGCCGGAGCAGAGAGCGACGCGATCAGCGCGATCCACGACCGCATTGTGCGCAGGGTTTGGTGCCTTCCGCGACTTTCGGGATCGGCTGCGCTTCGACGGGCCTCGGGGCGGCTTCGGGCCCCCTCACCCCGGCCCTCTCCCGGTGGGAGAGGGAGTTCGGAGTCACTAGGAAGCGGGCGCGAAGACGAAGGGATACGCAACCGGCACTTCGGAGGGCGGCTTGAAGGGGAAGACCCAGCCGCGGATGGTCGTCTTGATGCAGCTGGCGACCGCCTCGTTGCCCAGCGTGTTCTCTTCGATGTCGATGTCGCTCGTGCGGCCGGCAGGCGTGATGCTGAAGCGAACGACCACCTTGCCCTTGAGGCTCGGGTTGCGCTTGAGCTCCTTCTCGTAGCACTGCTGGATGGCGCCCTTGCGGCTGCGCACGTAGGCCGCGAGCTTCTCGCGATCGACGTCGCTCGACTCGACTTCCGGAGCCTGCATCGAGACGCCACCGCGCACCTCGGTCTGCTTCTTCTCGGAGAGGCCGACGTTGCCGCCGCCCGACGTGCCGAGATCACCGATGCCTGCCGCGGAGCCCGCCGTACCGCCCTTGGGTCCACCCGCCGCGAGCTGATCGGCCGTCGCCACGCCGACGCCGCTGGCGCCAGAGAGCGCGCTCGCCACGTCACCGACGCCGCTCGAGTTGCCGAGCACGTCTTCGAACGCGCCGCCGCCGCCGGAGGAGCCGATGACCTTGAGCAGACCCGAGCGAGCGACCTTCGCCTGCAGCTGCGCCTTCTTCTCGGCGTTGCTGGTGGCGGGCTTCTCGGACTTCTTCTCGGCCGGCTTTTCCTTCACTTCTTCCTTCGGCCCGTTGTCGGCGACCTCGGTCGGAGGAGGCGGCTTCACCTCGACCGGCATCATCGCCTTCACGAAGCGATCGGGGAGCTCGTCGAGGGTCAGCTCGCGCTCTTCGACCTGCGGCTGGCACGCGATGAAGGTGGCACCCGAGAAGTGCACCACCAGCGACGCCGCGAGGATCATGAAGAAGAACTGATCGATCTGCTTGAGAATGCCGCCGCGCACCTCGCCCGGCAGCTCGACCTTCGGCGGCTCGGGAGGCGGCGCGACGAACTGGAACAGCAGCGAGACTTCACCGAGCGAAACGCGGCCCTTCGACGCGTCGTTCAGCGCCATCACGTAGACGTCTTTGCGCGCCTTCGCGAGCCCGCGGGAGATCGCGTCCTGCAGCGTGATCTCCTGGCCGCTCACCGAGACCTTGCCGTCCATCTCCTTGGTGAAGACGATCGAGTACTGATCGTTCACCGCCTCGAAGAGCGTGAACGAGGGCGGCAGATTGGAGACCGGGACGACGATGGTGTTCGTCGCGTTCTGGCCGAGAGACACCGGCCCGCGACGCTTGAGCGTGCGGTCTTCGGTGATCTTGCTGCCCTGAATGAGGGCAACGCGAAGAAGCTTCAGGCCAGCCTGCGGTTGAGCCATGGCGTTCCTTAGACAGCTGCGCACGGGCGAGGTTCCGCGCGCCTAAACTCAAAAGACTTTGGACACTTAGCCTTGGGCGGGCGGGCACTCAAGAATCAAGGGAGACCCTCTCCCGAAGGGAGAGGGAAACCGACTCAGAAGGCGTCTTTTTCGACGCTCTTCTCCACCTTCGGAACGAACGTCTCGGCTCGGTTGAGCTCGTCGAAGTTCAGGGTGCTCCGCTGGAGGATGTAGAACGCCTGCGGCTTCTGGATTCGGCCCTCGACCGTGATGGCGTCGAGGCGAATGACCTTCTTCTTCTTGGCCGCGGCGGCGCCCTGATCCTGGGCCAGCGCGGTCGAAGCGAGGAGGAGAGAGCCGATCAGGATCAGGTTCTTCATTTGTCGTCCTCGCCAAGCTTACCCGCAGGAGCAGGTGGAGGCTTCGGGGCAGGTGTAGGTGCAGACGCCGGACCGTCCTCATCCTCCCCGAGTTTGGAGGCTGGGGCCTTCTTCTTGGCCTGCTCGGCCGCAAGCTTCGCGGCGGCTTCGTCTTCCTTGCGCTTCTTCTCGGCGGCGAGCGCGTCGAGCTTGGCCTGCTTGGCGGCCTCGGCGGCGGCCTTCTTGGCGGCAGCGGCCTCTTCCTTCAGGCGCTTGGCCTCTTCGGCAGCGGCCTTCTTCGCGGCGGCGGCCTCTTCCTTCTTTCGCTGGGCCTCGCCCATCTTCGCCAGTCGCGCGGCCTCGGCGTCGGCCTTCGCCTTCGCGGCAGCTTCGGCCTTCGCGGCCTTCTCGGCGGCGATCGCGTCTTCCTTCGCCTTCTTCTCGGCGGCGAGCGCGTCGGCCCTGGCTTTCGCTTCGGCGTCAGCCTTCGCCTTGGCCTCGGCAGCGGCCGCGTCTTCCGCCGCCTTCTTCTCGGCGTCGATGCGCGCCTGCTCTTCTTCGGCGGCCTTGCGCTTGGCCTCTTCCGCGGCCTTCTTCTCGTTCTCGGCCTTCTTGAGCGCGTCCTTCTTCTCGCGTTCCTTGCGGCGCTCTTCCTTCTCGATGCCCTTGTTGGCGTCCTTCACGTACTGCTCGACGCGGTCGTCCTTCCCGCCCTTCTCCTTGTACGTGTTGAAGTAGGTGATCGCCGTCTTGTAGCGCTCGATGGTGTCGACGCCGGCGATGTCCATGTCGAGGTAGGTGACCCCGAGGTTGAACTGCACGTCGGTGAGATCGGGCCGGCTCTTCTGCACCAGCTGGTACTCGGCGATCGCCTTCGGCGCCTGCTGCAGTCCGCGGTACGCGTTGCCCAGATTCAGGTGCGCGAGCGTGAACTCGGGAGCGGCGGCGACGGCAGCCTCGAGCTCCTTCACCGCGGACTCGTAGTCGGAGGCGTCGTTGAGCAGCGCGCCGAAGTTGTTCCGCGCCTCAGCGAAGTCGGGCTTGAGCAGGGTGGCCTGCCGGAAGGACTCGAGCGCCTGCGGGCGCTGCTTGAGCTGGAGCAACACGAGGCCGAGCGCGTTGTGCGTCGCCGCGTCGTTCGCGTCGATGGTGCGCGCGTTCTCGAGCACCATGCGGGCGAGCTCGACCTTCGACTCCTTGAAGTAGCACTGCGCGAGGAGCTGCATCGCGCGCACGTTGCGCTCGTCGGCCTTCAAGACCTTCTTCGCTTCAGAGGCCGCGGGCTCGAGCTTGTTCTGCGCGAGGAGCGAGTAGACGAGCGCGTTTCTCGGCGCGATGGCCGCGGGGTTCTTCGCGATCGCTGCGCGGAGCTCGGTGTCGATCTGCGCGCACTTGCGCTGCCGGCAGGAGAGGCGGGCGAGGTAGTCCCACGCGGTGTCCTGGGTGGGATCGATCTCGAGGGCCTTGCGGTAGTTGCGCTCGGCCGCGGCGAAGTCGCCTTTGCGCTCTTCGATCACGCCGAGGTTGGTCCAGGCGTAGGCGGCCTTGTCGTTGCGGGAGAGGACGTCTTTGAAGGCGGCCTCGGCCTGCGCGTTGTCGTTGTTGCTGAGCGCGGAGACGCCCTCTTTGAAGCGGGCCTGCGTGCTCGGATCGAAGGTCGGCGCGGCGGGGACGGGCGCGGGTTCGGGAGTCTGTCCGCCGGTGGCGGGGACGACGGCGGCGTTCGCGTCGGGCGACTTCGCGGGCTCGGCGGGAGTGTTCGTCTTGGGTTCGTAGGGGACTTCGGGCGTCTCCGTTTTGATCGGAGGCGTCTCTTCGGGCTTCGTCTCGGGGGTGGTGGCGCAGGAGGCCAGAACGAACAGCCCAGCCAGCGCGAGCCCCCTCACCCCGACCCTCTCCCGAAGGGAGAGGGAGATCGCTGAGTGACTCACTTGTCTCCCTCCCCACCACCGAGCTTCTGCGGCGCGTTGACGGCCTTCTCGTTCCCGGTGACCGACCCGACCGCGCCGTCAGGGAACGTGAGCTCGGAGGAGAGCAGCGACTTGGTCTCCTTGAGCATCGGGTACTCCTTGGGACGGAAGCGGTTCAACGACTCGAGGGTCTTCTTCGTCCACTCGTTGCTGACGCGGTACTTCTTCGCCTCGGCCCACGCGGCCGCGTACACCTCGACGGCCTTGTCTTCGAGCGTGACGGTCTGCTGCGAGAGCGCGTCCTGGTAGGTGACGATCGCCTCTTCGCCGAGGCGCTTGATCTCAGGCGGCACCGGCGTCTCGAGGATGGTCTGGGCGAAGCGCTCGAGCACGTGACCCTTGCGGTAGAACGCCGCGAGGATCCACTCCACTCGCTTGTACTTCATCACCTGGTCGTAGGCCTCGTTCACCTTCTTCACGCCATTCTTCTTCGCGGTGAAGCTGTTGGTGAGCGCCTTGCCCGCGCCGCCGATCTTGATCTTGTCGAAGTCCTCGAACACGAACTCCGCCAATTCGAAGCGCGCGTAGGCCGCCGCTTCCGCCGCGACCGGCGAGCTCTCGGGCTTGAGGCCGCGGCGATCGAACTCGTCGGCCGCGCTCTCGTACGCCTTCTTCGCGGCGGTCTCGTTCTTCTGCTTCTTGAACGCGTCGCCGATTCGCTTCTTCGCGTCGATCACCAACTCCGCCTGCGCAGGCTTGCTCGAGAACTTCTGGACGAACTCGTTGAGCGCGGAGATCTCCTTCGCGCCGTCTCCCTGCTTTGCGTAGATGAGCGCCGCGCGGAACTGCGCCTTCGGGGCGTCGTCGCTGTTCGGGTAGATGTCCGCGTACCTCAGGTTCGCCGCGGCGGCCTCGGGGTAGCGCTGCATCGCCTCGAGCATGCGCGCCGTGTTCGCGAGCGCGTTCTCACGCTCCTTCGACGCCGGGTATTCCTTCACGAGCTTCTGGTACTTCTCGATCGCCTTATCGAAGTCGTACGACTTCTCGGCGTTCAGACCGACGCGGAAGAGGGCGGCGTCGGCGAGCTTGGAGGTGGGGTACTCGAGGAAGATGCGCTCGTAGAGCTTCTGCGCAGAATCGAAGCGCTGCACGTTCTCGTAGCAAACGGCCGCGTTGTTCAGCGCCTTGTCGGCGAACTCGTGCTTGGGCTCCGCGGCGACGAGCTCGATGTACTTCTTCGCCGCTTCGTCGAACGAGCCCTTCGCCATCAGCTCTTCGGCCCGCTTGAACTTGCCGCCGAGCTCGAACTTCGTGAGCTCCTTGTAGAGGTCCGACTTCGGATCGATGACGTCCTTGTTCTCACGCAGCCGCTTCGAGACGTCTTCGACGCACTGCCAGCACTTGTCGATGAGGTGGCTCTCGACGATCAGGTTGGTGGCGAACTTCGAGACCTCGGCCTTCGGGTACAGCGTGATGATGTTCTCGAAGCGCTTGCGCGCCTCTTCGAGCTGGTTGTGCGTGTAGAACAGCTCCGCCGCGCGGTAGGCGATTTTCCAGCACATTGGGATCCTAAGCTTAGAATTCCACGTGGACAAGTTGTCGCGGCCGCTTCTATAGTGTCACCTAAATACTAGTGACTCCAGCGTAACTGGACTGGCCACAGTTAGGCCGCAAATGTAATCACACTGGCTCACCTTCGGGTGGGCCTTTCTGCGTTCGCGAGTGGACCCGATAAGCTCATGGAGCGGCGTAACCGTCGCACAGGAAGGACAGAGAAAGCGCGGATCTGGGAAGTGACGGACAGAACGGTCAGGACCTGGATTGGGGAGGCGGTTGCCGCCGCTGCTGCTGACGGTGTGACGTTCTCTGTTCCGGTCACACCACATACGTTCCGCCATTCCTATGCGATGCACATGCTGTATGCCGGTATACCGCTGAAAGTTCTGCAAAGCCTGATGGGACATAAGTCCATCAGTTCAACGGAAGTCTACACGAAGGTTTTTGCGCTGGATGTGGCTGCCCGGCACCGGGTGCAGTTTGCGATGCCGGAGTCTGATGCGGTTGCGATGCTGAAACAATTATCCTGAGAATAAATGCCTTGGCCTTTATATGGAAATGTGGAACTGAGTGGATATGCTGTTTTTGTCTGTTAAACAGAGAAGCTGGCTGTTATCCACTGAGAAGCGAACGAAACAGTCGGGAAAATCTCCCATTATCGTAGAGATCCGCATTATTAATCTCAGGAGCCTGTGTAGCGTTTATAGGAAGTAGTGTTCTGTCATGATGCCTGCAAGCGGTAACGAAAACGATTTGAATATGCCTTCAGGAACAATAGAAATCTTCGTGCGGTGTTACGTTGAAGTGGAGCGGATTATGTCAGCAATGGACAGAACAACCTAATGAACACAGAACCATGATGTGGTCTGTCCTTTTACAGCCAGTAGTGCTCGCCGCAGTCGAGCGACAGGGCGAAGCCCTCGGCTGGTTGCCCTCGCCGCTGGGCTGGCGGCCGTCTATGGCCCTGCAAACGCGCCAGAAACGCCGTCGAAGCCGTGTGCGAGACACCGCGGCCGGCCGCCGGCGTTGTGGATACCTCGCGGAAAACTTGGCCCTCACTGACAGATGAGGGGCGGACGTTGACACTTGAGGGGCCGACTCACCCGGCGCGGCGTTGACAGATGAGGGGCAGGCTCGATTTCGGCGGGAAAG
>JADMIO010703321.1_pt1 | contig 27285 bp, 28 predicted proteins | sample 8958161 | NCBI WGS metagenome assembly JADMIO01 (sample SAMN16585339, study PRJNA669376) | soil metagenome | isolation source: Crop rotation soil | place: USA: Cullars Rotation, Alabama | collected 2011
GCCGCGACTTCAAGTCACGTGAATTCCAAGCTTCGGATCCCACTGTGCTGGAAAGCAGCGGCGTCGCCTGGCCGAAACTCGTCGATGAGACACGCGCCGAAGAAGGCGATCTCGTGCGACTGCTGTCACGGACCGGCGAGGCGCTCTTGCAAATCGCCGGTCTCCGCGAAACGCATTCCCAAGCAGCAAATCTCGCCGCGCGCACCGCGGAAATTATCTTGCGCGAACCAGTCAGATGACAGTCTTTCGTGCGCCTCGCGCCGCTGTGCTAAGATTCGCTTAGCAAATCATGGAAGTCTTATTAGCCAACGAATACGGATTTTGTTTCGGCGTCGAGCGCGCCGTGGAGATGGTCGAAGATGCTTTGGGGGTGGGCGCGCCGGTGCGCACGCTCGGTCCGCTCATTCACAACACGCAGGAGATGCAGCGGCTGGAATGCGAGGGCGTGGCGACCATCCAGGATCCAGCGCAAGTCTCAAAGAATGAAATCGCCGTCATTCGCGCGCACGGCGTCACGCCGCAGGTCCAGTCGGAATTGGAAAAGCGCGCCGCGCAAGTCGTCGATGCGACTTGTCCATTCGTGACTCGCGTGCAGCGACTCGCGGAACGCGCCGCGAAAGATGGACGTCACGTGGTCGTCGCCGGCAACCCCGATCATCCGGAAATGATCGGCGTCGTTGGTTATGCGCCTGACAATACCTTCGTCGTGCGCGATGCGGAAGAGGTCGCGCAGCTCCCTTCGTTGCACGAGCCCCTGGTCGTTTCGCAAACGACGCTGAAGTTGAAAACCTTTCTTGAAGTGGCTGAAGCCGTGCGAGCGAAAGCTGATGCCGAACCTCAGGTGGTCAATACGATTTGTTCGGCAACGCGCGATCGCCAGGACGCCGCGCGCGCGCTGGCCGGCATGGTCGATGTTTTTTACGTCATCGGCGGCAAACATTCTTCCAACAGCATCAAGTTGCTCGCCGTCTGCGAAGAGCAATGCACCAAGAGTTTTCTGATCGAAACCCAGGACGAGATCAACCCGGGTGATTTAAAAGCGGCGAACCGTGTGGGTGTAACCGCGGGCGCCTCGACGCCGAACTGGCTAATCGATCAGGTGATCAAGCGATTGAAAGAAATCGGCAGTGACAACGGCCGAAACAATTAATCAGACTTTCCTCCCTGTGATTTTTGTAGTCCCGCCCGGCTGATTTTGGAAATAACGGATGAACAACTTTCGTTGGTTACGAGACGCATTTCTGATCCTGTGCGTGGCGTTTGCTGCAAACATGTCCTCGTCCGCTAAACCGCGCAACTTTCATGAAGCCGTCGATGCGTACTTCGACGATTACTTCAGAGCCAAACCTTCCGCGGCTACGGATGCCGGCTTTCATCAATACGACAATCAGCTGGAAGACTTTTCGGCGGCGGCGCACGAACGCCGGCGACAGCAGCTGTTGAATTATCTGTCTGAGTTCGAAGCCATCAAGCCACAGACGCTGGCGCCGCTCGAGCGGGACGATCGCGAAATTATGATCGCGACCATCCACAGCGCGCTGCTGGAAGAAGAGCGCGTGCAGATGTGGCGAAAGAACCCCGACAATTATTCCACTGCCGTCACCAGCAGTATTTTCTCTTTGGTGAAGCGAAACTTTGCGCCGCTCGACGTGCGTCTGCGTTCGGTGATTGAGCGCGAAAAGCAGGTGGAACGCGCGTTCGCGCAGGCGCGCAGCGTGCTGCAGAATCCGCCGAAGATTTATACCGAGATCGCCATCGAGCAAATGCCCGGCAATATCGAATTTTTCCAGGATACGCTGCCGGCTGCCTTCAGCGAGGTGAAGGACACGAACCTCGTCAATGAGTTTATTCACCTTAACGACGGCGTGGTCGCTGAATTGAAGAACTATCAGGATTGGTTGCAAAAGGACCTGCTGCCGCGTTCGCAGGGCACGTTTGCAATTGGCGCGGAGAACTATCGGCTCAAGCTTTTGTACGACGAGATGGTGGACGTCCCTTTGCCGAAGTTGCTGCAAATCGGATATGACCAGTTGCACAAGGATCAAGCCGCGCTCGCCGAAGCCGCGCGCAAAATCGATCCGCACAAAGCTCCGGAAGAAGTGCTGAAGGAACTCGAAAAGGATCATCCGGCAGCGGACAATCTGCTTTCTTCGGCGCAGCAACAACTCGATGGGCTGCGGCAGTTTTTGATTGATAAGAAGATCATCACGGTGCCCGGCGGCGCGCAGGCGAAAGTCGCTGAGACACCGTCGTTTCAGCGCGCGACCACGTTCGCCTCGATGGACACGCCGGGTCCGTACGAAACGAAAGCGACTGAGGCCTATTACTTCGTGACGTTGCCGGATCGTTCCTGGTCGCCAGAGAAGCAGACGGAGTATCTCGAAGGATACAACTATCCTTTGTTAAGCAACGTGTCGGTGCACGAAGTCTGGCCCGGACACTACACGCAGTTTCTCTGGTTGAAGAACAATCCCGAACTTTCCAAGGTGCGCAAGTTGACGGGCGCCGGATCGAATTCCGAAGGTTGGGCGCACTACGCTGAAACGATGGTGCTCGACGAAGGTCTGTACAATAACGATCCGCGTTATCGTATGGCCCAGTTGGTGGACGCGTTGCTGCGCGACGCGCGTTACATCGTCGGCATTCGCATGCACACCGAAGGCATGACGATGGAACAGGCGAGAGAATTCTTCGTCAAAGAAGGCCACCAGGTTGCGGTGGTCGGCGAAATGGAAACCAAGCGCGGCACCGGCGATCCGACTTATCTGATGTACACGCTGGGCAAGTTGGAAATTCTAAAGCTGCGCGAAGACTATAAACGAAAGATGGGCGCTAAGTTTTCGCTTCAGGATTTTCACGATCGATTCATCAAGGCCGGAAATCCGCCGATCAAAATTGTGCGGCGGGAGTTGATGGGCGGCGATGGTGCGCTGCTTTAAGCTTGGCGTGTACCCGCATAGGGGAAACTATTTTCCATTTGACATTTGTCATTTGGTGATTTGAAAACGCCGCGCACTTCTCAATTAACCAATGACAAGTATCAAATGACAAATGATCTGTTCTATGCCGCGGGGTTAATTACGCGCTCAGCCTTGAATCCAAAGCGGCATCACGTTACGCTTGCCGCCCTGCACATGGACATCGAATCAGTTCGCACCTACTGCCTTTCCTTTCCGCATGCCACTGAAAATGTGCAGTGGGGCGCGGATCTGGTTTTCAAGATTGGTGGGAAAATGTTCGCCGTCATCGGACTCGATCCGGGTTCAGACCATTGCATGTCGTTTAAGGCGACCCCGGAGAAGTTTGCGGAGTTGACCGAACGAAAGGGTATCGTGCCTGCGCCTTACGTGGCTCGTTACCACTGGGTCGCGCTCGAGCGCTTCAACGCGCTAAGCGAAAAAGAACTCAAATCCCTGCTGCAGACGGCGTACGATTTGGTTTTTGAGAGGCTTCCCAAAAAGGTTAAGGCCGGACTCGAAAAGGGCGACGCCCCAAAACCAAAGAAGCGCCGTTAGGCGGCGGTGGCAGAACCGGGAGCGTAGCGACCGGATCAAGATCATCGTTTTATTCATCTCGCCTCCCGTTCTCTTTTTTCTTCTCGACGAAACTCGCTCGGCTCAATTGGATTTGCGGCACTCCACAAACCAAGATGCGCGGTGCGCGCTTCGTCTTCCGCGCGCGCATAACTCTCACGATCCGACGGCGACTGCTCACGCTCATAATCTTTGTAATGCCACGCCATCCCCGCCCTGACTTGTTCGAGATCGATGTCTTTCTCAGCCAACATAATCTTGCAAACCTGACGGCCGTATTGATCGGTTTTATCGCAGACGGCCTTCACCTGCTTATCGAAGATCATGTCCGAAAGACTCTGCTTCGATTGCTCGCCAAAGTCCTGGTGCGATTCCGGCGCGTCGATTCCCTGAAGTCGAATTCGATGCTGTGTATTAGTGGCGTCGAGCAACGTGATGGTGTCGCCGTCAGCGATGCGCACCACGCGACCCGTAAGGATCTCCATAGTGTTTATTCGCGTCGACGACTTTGGATTGGCGCGAGGCCTTAGCGAGCAAGCGACGCTGAGCGCGATCGCGCAAAGCAGCAGCGAAGTAGTAGTTGCTTTTGAGAACGGCCGAAAAGTAGCTGCACTCATTTGACTAGTTGGTGAGATCAATATGGACAATGACGGCAGCCGCTGCCGCAGCAGTAACCGCGCCGCCGCAAATAACTCTCGGTGAAGACAACCGAACCGGCATCACGATAATAGTCGCGAGCTTCAACAAACGAGCCACGCAGCAACTCCAGATCGACCTTCAGGTAGGCCGTTGGCGAGCCAGTCCACGAGAAACGATCGGGATGGATTAAATGCGCCAACAACTCTGCCCCTTCGACCACGCGCGGTCCCGGCCTGGCAAAATACGAATTAGCATCCACGGCATACACGCGATCATTCCGGACAGCAGGAAGGTTGAGGAAGGCGGCGCGGTGTTCGGGCGCGAGTGAACTGTATGGGCCAAGGTGATCCCAAATCTGCTTCATTGTTTGTTCGAGATTGAAACCGCACGGCATGATCACCAGCACCTCAGGCGCCCACTCGGCGAGAGTCTGCCAGGTGACGCGCACGGACTCGCCGCCATCCGCGCCAATTTCATCTCGACCGCCCGCAATCCTCACCTGTTCCGGCACCCAATGTCCGCACGCATAGATTGGATCGAGCCATTCCATGCAAAAGACTCGCGGGTGTTCCAGTGCAGATGTCTGCTCACGCAATCGATCTAAACGGCCACGGCAGTTTGCGACTAAATGCTCCGCGGCGGTTGTTTGGCCGATAGCGATTCCGAGGTCAAGTACGTTCTGAAAGATTTCCTGAATCGATTGCGGCGTTAGCCAGAGAACCTGTGGCTCACGCGTCAAAGCTTTTAGGACTTGTGAGACTTCATTGCCCGATGGGGCGCACACCTGACAAAGGTTTTGCGTCAGGATAAGATCGGGGCTAAGAGTAGCCAGAAGGTTCTCATCTATTTGGTAGAGGCTCAACCCTTCGCGCAAACGTTCGGCGACGGCGCGATCGATTTCACTTTGCGCCATCGTTTCGAGCGGCAGCACATTGCGCACGACGACCGGTTTGCTTTTGACCGATTCGGGATAGTCGCACTCATGCGTTATCCCGACGAGGTGATCTTCCATTCCCAGCGCGCAGACGATTTCAGTGGCTGAGGGAAGAAAAGAAACTATTCTGGGCATGTCTGGAACCGTTGGTGCAAACTTTGTTCTATCGCGAAGGTTAACAGTAAACTGTGCCGGCCAAAAGCGGCGGCTACCGGCGGCCGGAATAAAGTTTCTCCGGCCTCGCCAACCAAATTCCGCGACCCGTGTCTATTGGGATGGTAGCGCAAGTAACGCGGGCCGGAGCATCCAAGCGAATTGCCGATGGCTGAATCTGAAGCTGAATTGATCCAACGTGCTCAGGCCGGGGATGCCGAGGCGTTCGCAGAGATCGCCGGTCGATACGAGCGGCGCATCTATTCGTTGGCACTGCACTATACCCACGACACCCAGGACGCTGAAGATCTTTCCCAGGAAGCCTGGCTGCGCGCCTTTCGCGCGATCGACAGCTTCAAAAGCGAATCGAGTTTCTACACCTGGATTCGCAAGATCACGATCAATTGTTTTCTCAATCACGAGCGCACGCCGTTTGCTCGTTTGCGGGCGCTGCTCGCTCCGTCGGATGAACACTCACCGCCCGCCGTGGTCCAGCACAACCTCGAAAACTCTTTGCACGACCGCATCCTGGTGCAGAAAGTGATGGGTGCCCTGGCTGAGCTGACGCCCAGACAACGCCTCATCTTTGTGCTGAAGCATCAGGAGGGAATGACCTATGAGGAAATTGCGAAGGTCGTGGGCTGTTCGACCGGCACCGCGAAAAAAGCTGTGGCGCGCGCGTTAACCAAGCTGCGCGAGCAACTGCAAGTGAATGTGGATTCGCCTGAGTGTGTGCCGTGCGCGGCGGGAGAGTACTGAAAAGGAATTAGCGAAATGCACAACTGTAAAGATTCAAAAGAGGCTGTGATTGAGGCCGCGCTGCAGGGCTGGATTCCGCCAGACGAGTTCGGCGGCTGTTCCGAATGTCTTCAGGAGTTTAACTCTCTGCGGCGCACGATGCAGATAACCGGCGACGGTCTGCAGTTGGTCCAGCCGCCGGAGAATTACTGGGTTGGGTATGACGCCCGGCTACGACGACGGCTAGCCCGAAACGAGCAGCCAACGCGGACCTTGCGGCCGCTTACGTTCGCATCGCTGCTGCGCGCAGTCGCCACTTCGTCAGTGCCGGTGCCGGCTCCGCTGGCTTTGGTGATCGTTGGATTTATCGCGGCTTCAGTTTTCTTCCTGCTGCGCTCGACGACAACTTCGAGCGTGACACCGGCGGCTGCGCCTCCGACGGTTGTCACGAGAACGATTGAGGTCCCGGTGATTCGCGAGAAGCAGGTGACGCGCGTGGTCTATCGCGATCGCCGCCTCGCACAGCAGTCTGCGCCGACGATTTTGGATCGCGATTCTGTGGTGGCCGCCAAACGGCGTGAACCAATGGAGAGCCTCGAAGGTTTCACGCCCGCTCATGAGCCCAAACTTACTTTGATCAAAGGGAGCCGGGATGAGAAGTAAGACGATACTGCTGGCCGTCTCGCTGCTCTGCTTAATTGCCGCCAGGGCGCAGCCCGCTAAAGCGCAGGAACGTTCGCTGGTGTCGCTACCGCAGGGCGGATTTGTGTCCCTGGTCAATCGTTCGGAATGGATCGATCTGCGACAAGCGATGCGCCTGCAACAGTTGCCCGCGCCGTTAGGGGCACAGGCGCTGGCGGACACAAACCAGACGATTCATCGAATCTTGCGTGATCGCGAAGGCCGTCTGGTGTTCGGGTACGACCTTTGGATCTCCGGCGATAAAGTCAGCGGGCAATTCAAAATCGCGATTAAGCCGCTGGACGCGCAGCTCGCAGAAAGTTTGCGACCCGGCGATCCGTCGGCGGCTGAAGCCCTCTCCACTTTTCCAAAACCCACTGAGCCGCAGACGCTCAAAGACGGCGCTGAGTTTTCGGTCGACCTCTTAATCAACAAACACGCGGGCGTCAAGTTCATCGACGTCGTGAAAGTCAGCTTCGACCGATCGTCCCTGGGAGACGACACTCCCGTCCGCCGGCCACGCGATTTCACCGCCGAGGTCGTGTCGATGGAGATGAAGGACTACAGCCTGTTCTTTAACGATGAATTGATCGGGACGGGCAAATCAAAGACTGGTTCGTCAGGGACCTTGTTGTGGATTTACATTCCAGAGCATGGCCGCTTCATCTTTTCACTGGTGCCACGCGCCGATTATCAATTTGAGAAAGTCGGCACCATCTCCGCGAACAAAATCGAATTCGCGATTCATGGCGATCGCTACCAATGGCTTTCCAGCTCGCCCATCATGCATGAAGAAGGAACCTGGAACCTTTGGGTCCTTTCTGATCCGAAGTACATGCCGATGATGGGATCGTTGATGGCGCCGCCGCCAAAAGAGAAAGGAACGTTCGAGAAGGTTGCCGACAAGCTTGACGATACGATCAATCAGGTAGCGGACAAAGCGGTGACCGTGCAAACGCCGGGTGCATTGTCAAAGCCTAATGCGTTGCAAACGCAAGGTAGGCCAAAGCCAGCCGCGCCGCAAACTGACAATGCACCGCAAACGCCGGTTCTGAACCGAAATGAAAATAACAGCGGGCGCTCAAAGGTGATGTATGGCGCCGCGGACAAAATTGAGAATTTGTTGCCGCGAAACTAGTTGAGTTCGTCGCGGCCTAAAAGTTACCCAGAAAACAACGACGCATTAGCCCGAACGTGAGGGCCCGGGTGGTGCTCTGCTTTTCAGCCTAAGCCAGAGTGCAGGGGGCAGTGTGTCTCTCCGCAGGAGAAATCAAATGAGAAAGAAAGTCATTCCGTCGCTGCTCATCGCACTGACGATCATCTTTTCGCAGCGTGCGCAGGCACAGCAGGTCAAACCGCCGGATGAGCTGCCGAAGATCGAAGTCGGTATCGAGTCTATGCTGACATTCTCGGACAACAGCCCGACGCTTCCGGGCGTTGGCGCCAGGCTTACTTATAATTTGAACCGCCACTTCGCCCTCGAAGGCGCCGCCTATTTCACGCCGGGGAATTGTAAGTTTTGTAGTGGCGAAGTGACCGGCCGGATCACGCAAGGAATGTTTGGCATAAAGGCCGGCCAGCGGTTCAAGAAGTTCGGACTGTTTGTGAAGGCCCGTCCCGGAGTGATCAATCTGAGTCAGGCTGAATTCGATCTGGTGCCCACCGGCAGCAGCAAAAATTTCCTGACTTCACCTTTTGACGAGCCCCCCTTTAGGGTTGTTTCGCGAAGCCGGACAGACTTTGCGATGGATGTCGGTGGCGTGTTGGAGATTTATCCGACGAAGAAGTTTTTCCTGCGCTTTGATACGGGTTTGCTAATCGAACGAATAGGAAGCAGGACCTTTAACAGCTTCCAATTTGATGAGACTACCGGCGGCTTCCGGCCATTTGCGATCCCGGTTCCGGGTTCCACCATCGGCCACGTTCAGTTTACCAGCGGCGTCGGCTTCAGGTTTTGAACGAACGTCTACTGCATCGTGGAGATGATCGCGTCGGCAAATTCGTTCGTGCTTGAGTCGCCGCCGATATCGCGCGTGCGAATCTTGCCGTCTGCGAAAATTTCGAGCATGGCAGTTTCAATCTTCTCGGCCGCCTGACGCTCTTCGATATGGTTCAGCATGAGAATCGCTGACTGCAACAGCGCCGTCGGATTCGCGATGCCTTTGCCCGCGATGTCGGGCGCCGAGCCGTGCACAGCTTCGAAGACCGCGCCTTTCTCGCCGATGTTGGCGCCGGGGACTAAACCGAGACCGCCAATCAAACCGGCGCACAAATCGGAAACGATATCGCCGTAGAGATTCTCGCAGAGCAGGATGTCGAACTGTTCGGGCCGCATGACCAACTGCATCGAAGCATTATCGACAATCATGTTTTGCCGTTCGATCTCCGGATAGAGCTTGCCGACTTCTTCAAAGCAGCGCAGGAACAAGCCGTCCGACAGCTTCATGATGTTGGCTTTGTGGACGCAGGTGATCTTCTTTCGGTTTTCGTTACGCGCGTAAGCAAAGGCGAAGCGGGCGATGCGCGTCGAAGCTCTCTCGGTGATGATCTTCAGACTCTCGACCACGCCCGGAACGACTTCATGTTCGATGCCTGAGTAAAGGCTCTCGGTGTTTTCGCGAACGACTACCAGATCCAGTCCGGGATTACGGCAGGGCACGTTTGGCAGCGCGCGCACCGGCCGCAAATTCGCGTAAAGATCGAGCGCCTTGCGCAAACCTACGTTGACCGAAGTGAATCCTTTGCCGACGGGAGTCGTAATCGGGCCTTTGAGTCCAACCTTGTTGCGCTGAATCGATTCGATCAATTCATCGGGCAAAGTCTTGCCGAATTTATCGAGCGCCTGCTGTCCGGCAATGTGCTCTTCCCATTCGATTTCAACGCCGGATGCTTCGATGATGCGGACGACGGCCGCGGCGACTTCCGGCCCAATCCCGTCGCCGGGAATCAGTGTGATACGATGCTTCATAAGTGAGAAGTCAGTAGACAGTAGTCGGTAGTCAGTAGTCAAACCCTCATGGACGCGCGGTCCGATCAGTTCCCAGCCAAATCAAAAATAATCGTTATCGGTGGTGGCATAATCGGGTTGTCGATCGCTCGGGAGCTGGCGTTGCGCGGCGCACGCGACCTCTCGGTGATCGAACGAGGCGAGTTTGGCCGCGAAGCTTCGTGGGCGGCGGGCGGGATTCTCGCGCCGCAGGTTGAAGCTGATTCGGCCGATGATTTTTTCCGGTTGGCCAGCGCGAGTCGCGACCTGTACCCGCAGTTCGCGGAAGCTTTGCTGAATGAAACAGGGATCGACATTGAGCTCGATACGACGGGCACTCTGTACGTTGCCTTTAGCGAACCAGAAGAAAGTGAATTTCGCGAGCGTTTTGATTGGCAACAGAGCGAGGGTTTGGCGGTCGAGTGGTTAAGCGGTGACGAAGCGCGGGCGCTTGAGCCGGCTCTTTCTAACCAGGTTCGTTGCGCGTTGAAATTCGCAAACGATCTTCAGGTTGAGAATCGACGACTCATCGAAGCCTTGCTGGTTAGCAACCGTAAGCTCGGCGTGCGTTTGATCGATCAATGCGAAGTGAAGGCGATCAGCGTGTCCGCAGATAGAGTGTCTGGTGTAGAAACGTCGCGCGAATGTGTCAGTGCCAACGTGGTGGTCGTCGCCGCAGGCGCGTGGACCTCAGCAGTCGATCCCGCCGCAAAACTGGAAATAGAACCGGTGCGCGGACAGATGCTTTGTTTCCGGTCCGAATCACAGTTTGTGCGTCACGTCGTCTACAGTTCGCGCGGTTATCTGATCCCACGGCGTGATGGGCGATTGATTGCCGGATCGACCAGCGAACACGTCGGGTTCGACAAGCGCGTAACTGAACAGGGCGCCGCTCAGATCAAGTCGATGGCTGCCGAAATCGCGCCGCAGGTTGCAAAGTTAGCCCTGGTCGACTCATGGGCGGGATTCCGGCCGCGAGCGCCGGACGACTTGCCGGTGTTGGGTGCGTCAACGGAAGTCGATGGGCTCTACTATGCGACCGGTCACTATCGGAACGGAATTTTGCTGGCGCCGATCACCGGCGCGCTGATGGCGGAGGCGATTATTTCAAAAGCGATCCCGCCACTGATTTCTCCGTTTTCACCGGACCGTTTTCATCTGCGCAGCTCCTAGGAGTAGTGTCAGAACCGCGAGCGGTAGCGACCGGCTCATAATGAACCTGGCTCTTGACCCGGTCGCTACCGCTCGCGGTTCTGACACACATCCGACTGTTTTGACACAACAGTTCGCCTGACCTAACATCACGGGGTCTCTCCGCGCGTCTGGTAAACACGTCAAATGAAACTCGTAAGTCTGTCGTTACTGTTGATTTGCTCCGTCGCGATCTCTCAGTCCGTGGCGGCGCAATCACACGTAGCCAGGAGCAACGACCCTTCGAAACCTGTTGAGTCTGCCGAGGCAATCCGGGCGTCAGATGATTTGGACAAGAAGACCGCGCTACAGCTCTTCGAAGATGCGGACAGTTATGCCCGCAAAAAATTCGAGGCTTTTGAAAAGCTGAAAATGCCTTATGACGACGTACTCAAGCAAAAGATCGAAAAAGAGCAGAGGCAGCTGGCGGCGAAATACGTCACCGCGTTAAGTGCGCGAAAATTATCCGGAAACGATCTTTATTATCTTGGCATGATCTGCAATCTCGCCGGCCAGCCGGACGGCGTGTACGACGCCATGCAGCGTTTTCTGAATGAAAATCCCGAGGCGTCAGGTGAGCCGGCCCAAAACGCGCGCGCGCTGGTCGTCATTAACGCAGCGAAGAAAGGTTTGTTGACTGAGGCTGAGAATCGGCTGAAGCAGTACGCTGCGAACCAGCCGCAAGTAGCCGAAGATCGTTACTCGCTGGAGAACTGGATGGTGGTCAGTTACTACAAGGCGAAAGATTACGAGCACGCGCTGCCGCACGCGGAGGAGTTATGGCTCGCGGCACAAACCGCGGGAAAAACGCGGAGGCCTTTGGCGCGTGACTCGATGCTCAGCGCTGCCGCCAATTCTCTTTCCGAAATCAAGATGAAGCTGCAGCAGAAAGATGAAGCGATTGCGGTCATCCAGAATCTGCGGAAGCTCGCGTTGGCTCTGCCTTCGGGCAATCTGTACAAGTTGGCTTTGCGTCGCCTGATTGAGATCGATCCGGGTATCGATCTCTTCAAAAATGTCGACGCGCGCGCCGAGGCAAATTCCGGCACACCGCCGGAAATCAGTGCAGTGGAATGGATGGACCGAGCGCCGGTCAAACTCGCCGAGTTGCGGGGCCAGGTTGTGCTGCTTGATTTTTGGGCCACCTGGTGCGGGCCATGTCGCGCGACCCTGCCGCGTTTCGAAAAATTCTACGAACAGTACAAAAGCAAAGGACTGGTTGTGATCGGCATGACCAGCTTGGAGGGTGAGGTCGAAGGCAAGCAGATGAGTCGCGCGCAGGAACTTGCTTACCTGCGCGACTTCAAAAAGAGTTTTGGGCTCACTTATGGTTTTGCCGTTTCTGACGACGGCAAGAACGATGTGAATTATGCGGTCTCGAGCATCCCGACAACTTTTTTGATCGACCGCCGTGGCGTGGTCCGTTTCATCAGCATTGGGTCGAGCGACGTTGAAGGCGCTGTCCTGAACAAGATGATCAAGAAATTACTCGACGAGCCGGCGGCGGCGAGCAGCAACTGATGCGTTCGCTCATCTATCGCGCGCACATTTGGCTGGCATTCATGGTTGCGATCCCGGTGCTGGCCTGGACGACGAGCGGGCTGTTATATGCGTGGCCGAATGCCGTCGAGGGCGGAAAAGTTGAGACCATTGACGCGACGCGAATCCGCATTGCACCGTCTGATGCATTGTTGAAAGCGAGTGAATTCAGCGGCCGGAAATTGCCGACTACCGCACTCACCCTATTGATGCGCAACGGTCGACCTGTATATCAGGCAATTGGAGGCATGGGTGCGGATTCGTTGCTGATTGACGCCGAAACCGGCGTCGTAATTGTGACTCCGCCGCCGGGCGCGCTGACAAGGTATTTTCGGCAGGCGCACTTTTATTTCTTTTTAGGATCGTGGCAGGTACCGCTGCTGATTGCCTTCTCAGGTTTCGCCGGTCTTTCGGCGATCTCTGGTTTGTATTTGAGTTTGACGCTGCGGTTTGGGAAACTATTGGGGCGAAGTTAATCAATGCAAATACCCTTCGTTAACATCTTCATCGCCTTTGCAGGTGGCCTGCTTTCGTTTTTATCTCCGTGCGTATTGCCGCTGGTTCCGGGCTACATCTCGTTAATGTCCGGCGTCAGCATCGATCACCTGAAGGGTCAAGGCGCGGGTAATTCAAGAAAAGCGGTAATCGCCAACTCCCTGGCCTTCAACGCCGGTTTGTCTGTGATTTTTCTCACGCTCGGCGGCGCGGCCGGCCTGGTCGGGTCAGCGATCATCACCAATGTCTGGGTGCGCGTAATTGGTGGTCTGGTAATCATCGTTTTTGGTTTGCACCTGATCGGGTTGCTGAAGATTAAGTATCTGTACAAAGACACGCGGCAGTTTTCGAATGAAAAGCCGCGCGGCATGTTGGGCTCGTTAACGCTGGGAATTGCTTTCGCTGCGGGTTGGACTCCGTGCATTGGCCCAATCCTCGGCGGCATCATCGGTTTGGCTGCGACTTCGGGAGGTTGGAAAGGCGGTCTCCTTCTCGCAGCGTTTTATTCGGCGGGATTGGCTGTGCCTTTTTTGGTCACCGGTCTGGCTATCAATCAGTTTCTCGGCTTCTATTCCAGGTTTCGCCAACATCTGCACAAGGTTGAAGTCGTTTCCGGCATCGTGTTGATTTTGATCGGCGGATTGATCATGAGCAATCGCGTTACCTTGCTCACCAGTTCGCGGTTAGCTGCCTGGCTTCCGAATTTTGAATCGTGGTTGCACTTGCGCGGCGAAACTACTCCGCCGCCGGTACAAGCCAACCAGAACTACAAGACCGCTCCTGATGTGCAGTTCACCAAACTCGACGGCAGCACGCTCAAGTTAAACGACCTGCGCGGCCGCGTAGTGTTGTTGAATTTCTGGGCCACCTGGTGTGTGCCCTGCCGCACTGAAATGCCCGAGTTCAATGAGATGCAGCGCGATCTGGGCGCGCGAGGTTTGGCCATCGTGGGCGCTTCAGTCTCGCCGGAGGACAGCCCCGGCGTGATTCAAAGTTTTCAAAAAGACGTGAAGCAGGACTACACAGTCGTGCGCGGCGAAGAAGAAATCGGCCGGCAGTTTCAGAATGGACCGGGACTGCCGGTGACCCATATCCTCGATCGCGACGGTCACATTCGCCAGACATTTTACGGACCACAGACACGCGCAGTATTTGAAGCCGTCATCAAACCGTTGTTGGATGAAGCTCAGACGACCGCACAGAAATAACTTCCATTGGAGTTGACGCAATGAAAAGACTAACTCTGATTCTCTCAATTCTGTTTACCGCCACTGTGATTTCATACGCTCAGGGTGGACATGAATATTCGCCGCTGGTTGAGAAGACGGTGAACTACAAGAACTGGACGCTGAACGAACTGGCGAGCAACAAGCCCACCACACTGCGTTCGCTGATGGCCGGCAAGAAGCTGGTGATGGTGCTTTATTTCGCGCCGTGGTGTCCGAATTGGCGAAACGAAGCGCCCGTAGCAGCCGGTCTTTACGATAAATACAAATCACAGGGCTTTGAGGTTATCGGCGTCAGCGAATATGGAACGCGGGACGATGTGAAGAACTACTTTGGTCCCAACGGGCCGCCGTATCCGGTTGTCACCGAATCTGAATCGCGCGAAGACCGCGATAAGACGCCCCACTTTGGTTATCGGCAACTGACCGGGGACGCGCGCAAATGGGGTTCGCCCTGGAATATCTTTCTCGATCCGGCCAAGTGTAATTCCACCGGTGACGTGCTGACCGAAAAAGCCTGGGTCGTCAACGGCGAACTGATCGAGGCGGACGTAGATAAGTTCATTAAAGATCGCCTGGCGGCCAACGCCGTGATTACGCCCTGCAAACAATAAGTTGGCGCGTTGCATAGCGCAAATTGTTAATTTGCGATTCGTCGCAATGGCGCGCGATCCGACGCAAATTAACAATTTGCGCTACAGTTAACGCGCGTGAATTCTACAGTCGATCAAAATTCTCATCTCACTTTCTCTGTAACAGCCGACGAGGCAGGCCAGCGGCTCGACGCGTTTCTCGCTGAACGCATTGAGGGTTGGAGTCGTGCGCGCCTGCAACGGTTGATTGATGATGGTGATGTGCTGGTCGGCGGCAAACTCGCCAAGTCTGCTTACAAAGTTCGCGGCAACGATGAAATTGAAATCGAACTGACGGCCCATCTGGCGGAAGCATTCACGCCCGAAGATATTCCCGTTGATGTTGTTTACGAAGACGACGATTTGATTGTCGTTAACAAACCGGCAGGGTTGGTGGTGCATCCGGCGGCCGGAATTTCGCAAGGTACACTCGCGAATGCGTTGGCGTTTCATTTTGCGCAGCTCTCGACCGCCGGCGGCGCAAGCCGGCCCGGTATTGTTCATCGCCTGGACAAGGGGACTTCCGGTTTGCTGGTCGTGGCCAAAACCGAAGCCGCGCACGAACATCTGTCAAATCAGTTTCGCGCACGAGAAGTGTTCAAATCGTACGTGGCGCTGGTCCATGGCCAGGTCGAACAGCGGCAGGGCAAAATCGATCAGCCGATTACTCGCGATCCGCGTAATCGCGTGCGCATGGCAGTGGGCCGCAATGGTCGTCCGGCCTTGTCGCTCTATCGTGTTCGTGAGGCGTTTCCGCGATTTACTTTGCTGGACGTCGAATTGAAGACGGGACGCACACATCAGATCCGCGTGCATCTCGCGTGGATGAAACATCCCGTCGTCGGCGACGAAGTTTATGGTGGTGGGCGCGATAAGACGATTGTCGACGCAACGGTAAGGCGTGCTGTCGCCGGGCTGGACCGGCAATTCCTCCACGCGGCCGAGCTTGGATTTCGTCATCCACGCACCGGCGCAGAGTTGCGATTCAAGTCAGAGATTGCTCCGGAGTTGCAGGCGGTACTCGGTTTGATCAGGAGCAATGCCGAACAATCAGGGCGTTAGTTTCCCGCCGCGTACCGCGTTTGACACTGAATCTTCTCTGCCGCAAGATACGTTTATCCCCTGAATCCCCTCTTTAAATCGGCGATATCCCAGGATGTCGTCCGGAATCCCCTAATTTAATTTGAACCTTGACCAGACGAGAGGAGTCGGGATGTCCAAGACTTTCATAACAGGCCTATTCAAGACCCGTGCGGCGGCAGAGGCTGCGGTCGATGCGGTGATCAAGCGAGGTTACACGCGGGATGACATCAGCGTGTTGATGTCAGACGCGACCAAGAACAAGGAATTCGCGGTGCAGACGCGGTCTCACGCGGCAGATGGATTGGGCGTGGGGGGAGCTATCGGAGGGACCGTCGGAGCCGTGCTCGCGGCAATCGCCGCAGTGGGCACGTCGATCGCAATTCCCGGTGTGGGGCTGGTGGTTGCGGGACCAATCGCAGCAGCGCTCGCAGGCGCCGGCGCCGGCGGAGCTACCGGCGGATTGATCGGATTACTGATCGGCACAGGCATACCGGAACATCGCGCCAAAGTTTATGAGACCGGCGTTCGCGGCGGAGGTATCCTCCTCGGAATCGAAGCCAAGAGTGCAGACGAAGTCGACAAGCTGGAAACGTTGCTGGAAGACATTGGCGCCGAATACGTTCGCGCCGAGTAGTTGTCGATCACAGCAAGAGAACGGGTCGGGCTGTTACTGGCATTCGCAGCCCGACAAAACCGCCCGGCCTCACATGCTCTTTTGCTTGTCTGTCAAAGTGATGGCCATTTTTTCCAGAGTGATCTTATTGAGTGTCCCAGTCACCTTGAGACCTTCGGCTTCCTGATATTTCTTCAGGCCCGCTCGCGTTGCGTCATCCAGTTTCCCGGTCTGCTCGCCGCTGTAGAAGGTGCGCTGTTTCAGAATTGCCTGCGCCTGCTTGACCTGATCTGCCGTAGCCCGGAAAGGCGGCTTGCGGTTAGCATTCATACTGGATTTGTTTTGGTTCTTGTTGGTGCTAACGGCAGAGTTTGAATTCTGCCCTAACACCGCACTCGCCAACAAAAAGAGAGAAAGTACCACCCAAAGCAGTCTCTTCATTTTTCAAATCTCCTTGTGTTCGTGAGCACTGAGCGCGCTCGTCATTTTAGAAAGCCGGCTTCCCGAACAATAAAAATGGGCCTTTTTTCACTACCGAGGCCTATGGTGCGGCGCATACTACACGAACCCGCCACTCCTTGCGATGCAAGGGAATTGCGAGCGAAAGCGTGGCCAAAATGTTTGGCAATAATTAAACGATTCTGGTACTATCGGTGTGCGGACCTGCGTAACTGCCGTCCTCATACCCGCCGAAGATAAGACCGAATCGCTATTCATCATGAGAAACCTTCCCCTTGTTGCCGCCGCGCTTTTGCTTTGTGCTGTTCCGGCCTTTGCCCAACGAACGGATTATTCCTTCGATAATTTCGATGTTCGGAATGGGGTCAAGACTGTGGCGCCGGTTGCCGAAGTCCCCAAGACTGTGTCCGGCAAAACCACCAAGGCGCGCATAAGGTCGGTGCCGGTCAGCGCCGACAATTCGTTTCCGACTGTGCCAATCTCTTCTCTGGTAAGCCCAACGGTGCTGATCCCGGGCAATGCGACTGCGTTACGTGGTTACACAACGGGAAGCTCTGAGATAGATGGTTATCTGATTCAATCCGGAAAAAGCAACGGGGTCGATCCGCTATTGCTCTATTCGGTCATGCATCAGGAGTCGAGTTTCAAATCTCGCGCGATTTCACCTAAGGGCGCGCGCGGCCTGATGCAGTTGATGCCGGGGACGGCGATGCGCTACGGCGTCACCAACATTTTCGATCCGCGACAGAACATCGAAGGTGGCGCGCGTTACCTGCGATTCCTGTTGGAACATTTCGATGGCGACGTGAACCTGGCGCTGGCCGGCTACAACGCTGGAGAAGGCGCGGTCGAAAAATACGGTTGGCGGATTCCGCCTTACGCTGAAACCCAGGAATACGTCCGGCGAATTTCGCGACGTTATTCCTTGCTGCAAGACCCGTCAGCGGCCGCATACGCTCGGCCAATCAACCGGACGCAATTAAGTCGCTTGCAGGCGAAAGGACCGGAACCTTTGACGATGTATGAGCGAACAGTTTCGACGATCAGGTTGCCGGACGGTAAGCTGCAACTAATGAGTCAGTGATCATCTGAAAAGTAATTTGTGTATGGGGGCGGACGTCTTGCGACGACCGCCCTTTTCATTTGGCGTCGTCATGTCTTCTAGTATGATGTGCGAGAGTTGAGAACATCAGTCCGTCCATTCTCGTATGACGCGGAGAGGTGAACCCGATGCGATGTCCTGATTGTGGCGCGCAGTTAGACCCCAATAGCCGTTTCTGCAACCACTGTGGAGCTGCGACTCGAGATCCTGAAGAGACTCGCATTGCGAGGACGGCTGGCGGAGTGCCGGCGCATTATGACGATGACATCGATGGCGTTATTTTTACGGCGAGGCCCACGATGTTGTTCATTAAGATTGGCTATGGCGCAGCAGTGCTGGGGGCGATTTTGATCACGGTGCTCCTGGCAATGGTCCGTTTCATAGATATTCCCTGGTACATATCGCTGCCCCTGGCTCTGAGCCTACTGCTGATTCCCGCTTACTATCATCTTAAGCGCAACATGGTGCGCTACACCTTAACCGAATCCAAGATTGAAATTGATTATGGTTTGATTGCGCGCACCACCCGAAACATCCTGTTGCCGAAAATTCAGGATGTGACCGTTTCCGCCTCAATACCGCAAAGAATCCTCGGATTCGGCGACGTGGTCATCGACAATGCGAGTGAAGTCGGCGGCACCACTGTGCTTCATAACATCAACAACCCGCGGCATCATGCCGACCTCATTTTGCGGCAACTCCGGCAGTGGCATTAGACTAGGACTGTTCGCAATCTGTGGCTTGGAGGGAACATCGGAACTCTCGGTGGTTTCTAAAGAGTCTGTGTGAGCTTCTTATGACGTCAATTCGCGCTCAGTTTCGGTTTGTTCTGGTTCTCTTCAGTCTTGCCCTGCCGGTTTTTTCGGCAACGGTGGAATCACCGGCAGGTGAAGTAATGAAGCTATTGCCGGATACCATCGGGTCGTTTCGCGCCGACGGAGTGGCCCGGGTGTCCGAGACAGACAGCGTAAAGGGCTGGCCAGTCGTAACAACTGCGGTCGAGCGAAGGTATGTTAGAGATGATGGCTTGTCGTTCTCGATTGGGCTCGTTCGGACTGAATCAGAGTCGGCGGCGTATGCACTGCTAACGCAGCTCGTCGGCAGCGATCAGAAAATAAAGGTTGGCGAGATCGGGACCGCCGGAAATGATGCTCCCGGGCACATTATCTTTTTTCGCGGACAGGAAGTGGCGACTATAACCTGGGTCAATAGGTCGGCGGGTGCTTATGAGGACATACGCTCAGCCGTCAGTCTGTTTGCCACCGGCTTGCCAACGTCAGACGATGACGTGCCGCCGTTGGTAAAGCATTTGCCCGCCGGCTATTCCAGCGCGCACGCGATGTACGTCGTCTCACAATTGGGCCTTAAGAATCTCGTGGCGCAACCGATCATCGACGTTCTGGCCTTTGACGGCGGCACCGAAGCAGTCGTCGCAAATTACGGACGGACGCAATTGGTGATTGTCGAATTCACGACTCCGCAAATGTCGATCGACAACGACTCGCGCGTGTGGACCGAGATCGCTGAGTTGAAATCGCAAGGGCAGCCGACGCCCACTGCCTATCGTCGCGTGGGGAATTATTCGGTTTTCGTTTTTAATGCGACTGATGAGAAGACGGCAAATGAACTGATTGATCAAGTGAAGTACGAGCAGGTGGTGCAATGGCTGGGCGACGACCCGCATTTAGCTGACCGGCTGCAAAGATATCTTACGCAAACGTCGGCCGGCGTTCTCGTCGCGGTGCTCAAAAGTTCAGGCCTTTCACTTATTCTGTGCCTGGGCCTCGGCGGACTGGTCGGCGCGCTTTTATTTCGTCATCGGCGCGCGCAACGCTCCGCCGCATTCTCCGACGCCGGCGGTTCGATTCGTCTCAATCTGGACGAATTAACCGGGCCGGCGAACACACGACTGTTACCTGCACCCAAGAGATCTCACGAAGATCCGACCGCGTAAAGCAACGGCTCGTGCGGTTACCTCGACGGCGTGGTCACATTCACGTCGACTTTCGTGTTCTTACCGCCGAATAGTCCGCCGCGCCAAGCGAAGAACGCCGCCACGATCAAAATAACGAAAATCACCAGTACGGCAACTACGCCCGCACTTCCTCCTCCACCATTGTCACCCATGTTTGCTTACCTCCATTTGTTTGAAAGAGCCTGTTGAAAAAAGCCTGTTTCAATGCAGCCATGGTTCCCGGTCATGGTGAACTGCGCGGCGCGGCCGGCTGGCTTTGCGGTTGTGACTGAGGCGCCGAGACGTTTACGTTGATTTTCGTGTTGCGCCCGCCAAACACTCCGCCGCGCCAGGCCAGCACTGCGACCACGACTACGATTACAAAAATTACCAGCACCGCAACCACACCGGTGTTACTGCCACCTTCGTTGGCCATATCGATCCCTCCAGGGAAAATCCAAGTTGGTTTTGATTGAGGGCTTATTGGGGGAAGTTACTGCGAGGGTTCACTAGTTTCTTAGCACGGCGCGGAACGTCAGGTCAAACAAGAAAAAGAGCAGGCAGCGATGGGGGCATCGCGGCCTGCTTTCAAATCGCCCCACGTCCCAGGGGCGCAAGTGTTTTGACTACCGCCGTGGTCTGCGTGGCCGAGTGCGGTCCGTCCCGGGCTTTACGTCGCCCGGTTGCACGGTCGGCGTTGGCTGCGGAGGATGTGCTCCCGGCGGACACAACCAGATTTCAAAGTAGTCCTGCTCGCGGTATCCACCATTGATGAACACCAGTCGGTTTGCACTCACGCCTCTCTGAATCGTCAGATAATCCATCGAGCGTTTGCCGAGCGCATCTGCCTGTCCCGTGCGACTACGCTGTCCGGCGTAGATGATGATGTAGGCAGTCGTATCGGGCGAGTTCTGTAACTCGATTGCCAGATTATCGAAGCGCGCCTTGTCATCGTCGAACGCGACCGACGGGAATTGATCGAACTGTCGGCACTCCACCGACGGCGGAGTTTTCTTAACCACGTCCGTTGAGGCTTGCGCCGTCTGGCGGCACATGGGGTCGCCGGATCCGTCATCTGCAACGAGGGTCGCGGTTACGCGTTGACCACCGAGCCCGGTTGAGTCGACGGTAATTGTTCCCGTGCCCGCGCCACTAACAATCTTGGCTGAGCCGGGCGACACCGACCAAGCTAAATTAACCTGCGACCTGCCCGTGTAGGCCACGTCTGAGGTGAAAGTGATCAGATCTCCGTCATTGACCGCACTCGGCGCCGAAACATTGACCGGGAATGGGCACGGCGACTTATTCGGCAGCGGAATCTGTTTCGCATGATAGTTGAGGTTAACGCAAACTCTCCGGGCTTCAGCGATATCAAAATCGCGTACCCATTTCTCACCGTTGGGCAAATCGATTTGCACTACGTGATGGCCGGGTTGAAGTTCGATCACCCGCACAGTTTGTGAGGTGTCGCCCTGAGGCTGACCATCTATCCTCATCGGAAATCCGCCGGGATTAGTGGCGATTTCCAATTGGCCATAATTTACTTTCTTTTTCTTGCTGGCCGCGTATGCGGTGCTTGAACTACAGGCGATTATGAAAGACGCGGCGATCAAAACGCCGATGGCGACTTTCACCAGGTTAAGGTTGGCAATCATGGAAAATTTAGATTGTGTCGGATTCATTATTCACCCTCCGTCTCTGAGGCGTCATCTTTATTGACGCGGGACTTCAGGTAACGACGACGGGCGGCCGCGGTGACAGTCACGATACCACTGCCGAGAAGCAGCAACGAAGTCGGCTCTGGAACCGTCGGCGGAGTCGGCGAACAGTTCACACAGAATACACTGATCTCAGGTGTCGGCGACGTCGGCGGCGAAGGGCTGAACGAAAACAGAACCGGCGGCGGCGGTGCATTCGGCGGAGGCGGCGAGGGCGGGTGGTGATGCGTGCACACACCGGTCAAACACACCAGCGGAATCAGCGCGAAGAACGGCCAGATTGGAATCCCACCGCCGCCGACAGGCGGAATCTCACCGCAGTCACAGATGGTTCCGTCGACTGTGTCCTGTGAAATCACCTGAACGTCGCTCTGCGGCTGTTGGGCTGCGACCTCGATACCCGACAGCACGGAGGGCACTCCCGTTGTCGTGGTGGTGGCGACCGAGCCGGTGATTGGGTCGGTCCCAATCGCAGGACTGACGTTGGTGGCGACTGTGGTTGATGTGGTGGGTCTTGTCGTTGGATCCTGCATCCCAGCTCGAAGTTGCAGCTGCTGCAGTTGACCGCCCCTCTGCAAGTCGCCCATCACGTTGATGACATCAACGAACTTGATGGGACTGGCCTGCGTTGGTACGGCGACGACCAACAGTAGACCGATCATGGTTGTTAGGGTTTTTGTAAACCGAGACCTCATGTGCTTAGGCACTCCTTCTCTCGAGTCAAACAAAAGCAGTAATGCATCGTTTCTTCCTGCATTTCGGGGACACTCGACCAAATTTGCGCGCAAAACGGCCGCAGTTAGGCTGCCGTCGGGTACAAGCCTCTATTTTTTCGTGCTGTTTTGCCTCTAGAAAGAGAGACCTAATCGGGCGGGTATTCCAAATTTGAACAATGATTTAGCGGATATTTTTATATGTGCGGTGGGCAGCAGCAAGCCGCCCACCGCACATGAAAGCGGGACTATTCGGGTTGGGTCGCCTCTTCGGCGTTACGGTTCTCGTCACGAAGCACCGCTTTGCGGGAAAGCTTGATCTTATTGCCTTCCTTGCCGATGCACTTGACGAGAATCTGCTGGCCTTCCTTCAGTTCATCGCGAACGTCGCGGATGCGTCGATCGGCGATTTCCGAAATATGCAGCAGGCCATCGGTGCCTGGGAATATCTCGACAAAGGCGCCGAAGTCGACGATGCGGCTGACGGTGCCGACGTAGGTCTGCCCGATTTCCGCTTCCGCCGTCAGGCCGCGAATCCGGTTGACAGCAGCTTCGGCGGCAGCACCGTCGGCAGTCGCAATTGAAACGGTGCCGTCGTCTTCCACGTCAATCTTGGCGCCGGTCTCTTCAACCAGGGCGCGAATGACCTTGCCGCCTGGTCCAATGACGTCGCGGATCTTGTCTGGATTGATCTTGATCTTGATAATCCGCGGCGCGTGCGGCGAGATCGCTTCACGTGCTTCGGGCATCGTCTTCGCCATCGTATCGAGGATGAACAGCCGGCCTTTCTTGGCCTGCTCGAGAGCCTCAGCCATGATCAGCGCGTTAACGCCGGCAATCTTAATGTCCATCTGCAAAGCAGTGATGCCGTCGCGCGTCCCTGCGACTTTGAAGTCCATGTCGCCGTAATGATCTTCGGCGCCGGCGATGTCACTCAGAATCGCGTACTTGTTTCCTTCCATGACCAAACCCATGGCCACGCCGGCGACCGGGGCTTTCATCGGCACACCGGCATCCATCAAGGCGAGCGTGCCGCCGCAGACGCTGGCCATCGATGACGAACCGTTAGACTCAGTAATGTCTGAAACGATGCGCAGCGTGTAAGGGAACGTGTCGTTGTCCGGCAGAGCGGCTTCGAGGGCCCGACGCGCCAGCGCGCCATGCCCAATTTCGCGGCGAGAGGACGAGCCGAAGCGGCCGACTTCACCAACCGAATACTGCGGAAAATTGTAGTGCAGCAGGAAGCGACGTTTGACCTCGCCCTTTTCGAGATCATCCATGAACTGCTCGTCTTCTTTCGTGCCCAGCGTCGCGGTCACCAATGCCTGCGTTTCTCCGCGAGTGAACAACGCCGAACCGTGCGCGCGCGGCAACCAGCCGACTTCGCAATCGATGGGGCGAATCTCTGAGAACCGCCGGCCATCGGGGCGACGCCGGTTATTCAGAATATCGTCGCGGAAGATTTTTTCTTTCAAGTGATCGAAGGACTTCTTGGCCATCATCCGCTGTTCCACTTGATCCTCGGGATAGCTTTCAATGACTTCCTTCTTCAAAGCATCGACGGCCGCATAGCTGGCCCGCTTTTCCTGGTTGGTGGTATCGAGCGAAGTGCGCAGACGCTCCGCGTAATTGCGCTCGATTTCGCCAATCATTTCTTCATTTAGGACCGGTGGCTCAACCGCGCGTTTTTCAATTTCCAGCGCTTTGTAAAGCTCTTTCTGCCAGCGGCAGAGGCGGTTGATTTCCTTGTGCGCGAGCATCAAGGCCTCGACCATGATTGCTTCGGTGACTTCCTGGGCGCCGGCCTCGACCATCACGATTGCTTCCTCAGTTCCCGCGACAATCAGGTTGAGACGCGATTCGCGAACCTCATCGTAAGTCGGATTTACGACATAACGTCCATCGATCAAACCGATGCGAACGCCCGCTACGGGATTTGAAAACGGAATGTCTGAAAGGTACAGCGCGCACGACGCGCCGGTAATCGCAATCACATCCGGGTTGTTGTCCGGGTCGGCTGAGATCACCGAGCAAATCACTTGCGTTTCATTACGGTAGCCGTCGGTAAACAACGGCCGGCAGGGCCGGTCGATCAGGCGGCTGGTCAGAACTTCTTTTTCGTTGGGCCGGCCTTCACGCCGAAAATAGTTTCCGGGAATACGCCCGGCCGCGTAATTCGCTTCGCGGTATTCAACCGTCAGCGGAAAAAAGTCTATGCCTTCGCGCGGGCTGGAGGCGCCAACCGCGGCGCACAGGACCATCGTATCGCCGTAGCGAATCACACATGATCCGTCGGCTTGTTTGGCGACGCGTCCGACTTCAACGGAGAGGTCACGATCGCCAACCCTAATTTGTTCTTTCAAATATTTCTTCACTGTCATTTTGTCTCCTTGTGTCCGGCGGGAAGCGCCGGCCGCAGCGTCTCATCCGCTGCAATTCGACTGGAGCGCAAGCGTCTCGCTTGCTGATTTTCGCTCGACGGCAAGCGTGGGCGCTTGCGCTCCAGTCAAAAAAAGAGAAGGCGGCAGAGCCTGGCCGTGAAGCTCTTGCCGCCTTCTGAGTTTTAAGGCAGCGCGCGTCGTCTTTTTTCCGGTATCGCCGTCACGTTCGGCTCGGAGCAAGCTCTTCGAAAACGCGTGCTTTTGTCCTTGAGAGAGTCGAAGATTCTCTTCGTTAATTACGTTTTGCTAACGCGCAGACCCAGCCGTTCCACAACTTGGTGGTATTGCTGGATGTTGGTTTTCTTCAAATAATTCAGCAAACTACGTCGCTGCTGGACCATCATCAGCAGCCCGCGCCGCGAATGATGATCCTTCTTGTGTGTCTTGAAATGCTCGGTGAGTTCGGTGATCCGCTGGCTTAAAAGCGCGATTTGCACCGGAGTAGATCCGGTGTCTGAATCATGTGCTCGAAAGTCGTTTACGATTTTTTCTTTTGCTTCTCTTGCTAATGCCACTGCTGAAAATGGTCCTCCCAGACCGCAGTAAGTCCCGTGAATTCTCGAAACAAACCGCGAAAATCACATAACGTACGAGAAGTTAACATTTCAATTGCACGAGTGGCAAGTTGTGGGTCGGGTCGCGAGATCAGTGCCAACCTCGATATTGTCTGATAACATCTGCGCCTTCTCGGGACACGACAATTTGATCAAATGACTAAGAATGACTCGAAAATCGTGATCGTGGGTGGCGGGTTCGGCGGACTTTTCACTGCTCTCGAACTCGCCGGAGCGGGCGACGTCACGCTAATCAATGACGAGGACCACTTTCTTTTTAAGCCCATGCTGTATGAGTACCTGAGCGGCGAAGTCGAAGCCTGGCATATCGCGCCTGATTGCCGGGATCTGCTCGAAGGAAAAGCCAAATTCGTCAAGGGTTTGGTCAATGCCGTCGACCTGGATGCTCGAATCGTTCAACTGCAGGGCGGTCGGACGCTGTCTTATGACATCCTTGTCCTCGCGCCGGGCGCGGTCAACAACTTCGCAGGCGTGCCGGGCGCCGAGCAGTTCTCTCTTCCATTCCGCAGCCTGGATGATGCCAATCACTTGCGGCGGCGAATGACCGAGGTGCTGGATCGAATTCCACCGGACGCCGCGCCCCAGGACGCCCGCGAAGCACTGACCTTTGTGGTGGTCGGCGGCGGCGCCAGCGGGGTGGAGTTGTCGACCAAGATGGCGGACCTGCTGCGCGACGCGGTGAAACGTCGCGCGCTGCATGGCGAACCGCGGGTCGTGATCGTGGAAATGGCCGACCGCCTGGTGCCGGGTATGGGTGAAGAAATCCGCAAGCATGTCGACGTTGCGCTGCAAGAGACCCGAGTTGAAGTCCATACCCTCACGCGCGTCGTAAATGTCGGCGCAAACACGATCACGCTCGAGCACAATCAGCGCCAGACTGAAATGACCACCTCGGGCGTTGTCTGGGTCGCGGGTGTGCGACCGAATCCTTTATTGGAGACTCTAAGGGTCGAACACGATCGGCGCGGTTTGATTCCGGTCGAGCCAACGCTGCAACTGCGTGAGCGCCCCGAAGTTTTCGCTTTGGGTGACATCAGTTTTTATCCGGACGTGGCGCCCATACTCGCGGGCACAGCGCAATTGGCATTTCAACAATCGCATTTGTGCGCGCAGAATGTGCGCGCGTTCATCGAAGGACGCGAGTTGAAATCGAAACATTTTGTGGAACTCGGAGAGGCCGTCAGCCTCGGCACCGAACACGCTGCGGTATTGACCGGAGGAAAGGCGATAGGCGGGCCACTCGCCAGACAGGCCCGGTTCGCGCTGTACACCGCGCGCCTCCCGACCTGGCATCATCGGCTGCGAGTAGGCGCCAGTTGGTTCTTCGAAGGGACCACGCCGCGGCCACTGCAGCCTTTGGGATTCTGAGCGTTCCGGTTTTCTGCCCTCAACGCCAAAGGAGATTGACATGCCCGAACCTATTCGTGACATCGTCCTCGCTCACGGTATCGCTCGCTTCAGCATCCTGAGCGAGATCCTCATAAACACAGGCACGATTCCGGACGACGACAATTTGCATTACTTCAAGGGAATTGCCTCGCACTTGCGCGCGAACGGTTTCAACGTTTTCACTACGAACGTTGAATTCGCCGGCCCGGTTGACGAGTGCGCGCGCGAACTCGCGGAGCAAATCAAGAGCATCAATCGAACCGTGCACATCATCGGGCACTCACAGGGAGGTTTGAATGGCCGGCACGCGATTGTCGATCACGGGATCGCCGATAACGTGGCGATGCTCACGACGATCGATACGCCGCATAATGGAACGTCTTTCGCCGATTTTGGGTTATCGCCACTGGGCAAGCTGTTCATCGAAGTCTCCAGGCTTTCCAGCACATTGGGATCCTAAGCTTAGAATTCCACGTGGACAAGTTGTCGCG
>JADMIO011014756.1_pt1 | contig 27285 bp, 23 predicted proteins | sample 8958161 | NCBI WGS metagenome assembly JADMIO01 (sample SAMN16585339, study PRJNA669376) | soil metagenome | isolation source: Crop rotation soil | place: USA: Cullars Rotation, Alabama | collected 2011
CCCGGCATGCCAGGACGCGGTGGTGCGCCAGGCGTTTGGGTGCGAACGGGTTGAGAGGGAAGCGGCCGCGGTCCGCCGAGCATGCTCGGCGTCGTCGGGCGCGGCGGGCCCGGATACGTCGGACGCGGCTGTCCCGGAATGCCGCGCGCGGGCGGCGCACCAGGACGCGCGGCGCCGGGCTTCGCTGCAGCAGGCGGCGTCGCGGACGGCGGCTGCACCATCTTCGGCTGCGAGACGGCCGGACGCTTCGCGGGCGTCAGTGGACGCGCAGGTGTCGGCGGTTTGCCCGGTTCCTCGATGCGCAGGCGCAGCGTCGGCGGCACGATGCGCGGAGGCGCTTGCGCTTCCGGCTGCGCGTCGGGCGATGCCGCAGGTTCTTCCACCGTGGCCGTCGGCGCGGCGGCGATCGGTGCGGGCTCGGCCGCGGGCGGTGGCGGCGGCTCGACGTGCGGCTTGCCACGCGCAGCGTCGAGGGACGGTTCCGGTGCGGGAGCGATCTCCGCGGCGGACGCGGCCTCCGCCGGAGCGTCAGGCGGCGCTTCCTCGGCGACCGCGGGCGACGCGGCGGCAGGCTGCGCGGGCTTGACCGTCTTGACGAGGCGCGGAGGCCCGAGAACGGGCGCCGTCGGCTTCGCCGGTTCCGGCTTCTTGGCCGCCGGCGCCTTCTTCGCGCCGGCGCCGGCCTTCACGGGCGCAGCGGTCTCGGCGAACATGTCGCCGCTCGGCAGCGAGATGCCGCGCTGCCTGGCGACGCGTTCGACGAACGACCGCGCGACCACTTCCTCGATGGTGCTCGACGCGCTCTTCAGCTCGATGCCGTGGTCGCGCTTGAGCAGCGCGAGCACTTCCTGACTGGTGGAGCCGAGGAGCTCGGCGACCTTGTAGATCCGGACTGTTGCCAACTATTCCCCTTCCACCTTCGCTGCCTCGCTGGCTTCGCCTTCTTCGGCAGCTTCGGCGGACAAGTGCGTCTCTGGTTCCGTCGTCTCCGTGCTCGCCGCATCTCCGTCGCTGGGTGTATCCGGGAAGAGTGCGTCCATCTGGGCGTGCGGGTCGACGCCCCCTTCGAGCACGCCGAACTGCGCCTCGACTTCCTTGCGCTTCTCTTCCTCGCTCTTGATGTCGATGCGCCAGCCGGTCAGCTTCGCCGCCAGCCGCACGTTCTGCCCCTTCTTGCCGATCGCCAGCGAAAGCTGCTTGTCCTCGACGACGACCTCCATCACGCGCTCGGCGTCGTTGACGATCGAGACGCGCTGCACCTTGGCGGGGCTCAGCGCGTTGGTGACGAAGATGATCGGATCGTCCGACCACTCGACGATGTCGATCTTCTCGCCGCGAAGCTCGCGGATGATCGCCTGGACGCGCGTGCCCTTCATGCCGACGCAGGCGCCGACCGGATCGACGTCGCGCTCGCGCGAGTAGACCGCGACCTTCGCGCGATCGCCCGCTTCGCGGACCGCCCCGCGGATCATGACGGTGCCGTCGTAGATTTCCGGCACTTCCTGCTCGAACAGCTTGATGAGCAGCGCCGGGTCGGTGCGCGAGAGGACGATCTGCGGCCCCTTCGCGCTGCGGTTGACGCCCTTGATGACGGCGCGGATGCGCTCGCCGGGCGTGTAGCTCTCCGCGCGCGACTGTTCCTTGCGCGGCAGCACCGCTTCGACGCGGCCGATCTCGACGATCAGGTCGCCGCTCTCGAAGCGCTTCACCGTGCTGTTGATGACCTCGCCGACACGCTGGTTGTACTCGGCGAAGATGTTCTCGCGCTCGGCCTCGCGGACCTTCTGGAAGATCACCTGCTTGGCGGTCTGCGCGGCGATGCGGCCGAGGACGTCGGTGCGCTTCGGGAACTCGACCTCCATGTCGACTTCCGCCTCCTCGCCGTACAGCTCCTGGGCTTCCTTCAGCGAGATCTGCGTCGCCGGATCCTCGACGTCCTGGACGATGTGCTTGAGCGCGAAGAGATCGACCTGGCCGGTTTCCTGGTTGAAACGCGTCTTCAGGTTCTCGTTCGTCTTGTAGTACTTGCGCGAGGCGGTCAGGACCGCGTCTTCGATGGCAGTGATGATCATGTCGGGCTCGATCCCTTTTTCCTTGGCGAGCGCCTCGATCGTCTGCATCAACGGGTTTTGCATATGTCTCTCAGAATTCAACTTCCAAACGCCCTCGGGTGATCAGCGCCAGCGGCAGCCGATGCATCCGTCCCTTGGGTCCTTCGAGCAGAACGATTTCTCCTGGAGCGGTCGCACCCCGCTCTATTCCGCGGAGACGCCCCTCGAACGCTTTCTGGTTGTCGACCGCCTCGCTCACGACGACCTTCGCGAGCCGGCCGGCAAACCGCTGGTAGTCGTCCGCGCCGCGCAGCGGCCGATCGAGTCCCGGCGAGGAAACTTCGAGGGTGTACGTGAAGGGCAGCGGATCCTCGACGTCGAGAATCGTCCCCATCTCGCGGCTCACCTGCTCGCAGTCCTCGATGCTGACGCTCTCTTCGGGGGTCGCCGCCGGACCTGGCCGATCGATGAAGACGCGAACCACCTGGCCGGTCGTTTCGCGCCGGCTCACGAGGTCCCACACCTCGAGACCGTGCGAGCGGGCTACCCGCTCAGCTACGGCCCGGATCTGATCCAACGGCTGGCTACCCACAAATAAAAAAAGTGGGCACGAGCCCACTTGGAGACTTTCTCCGCGTAGCAATCGTTAACAATATCACGTGGAAACAGTTACAGCCAAGGTCCGCCGTCGCAAAATGCTTCGGCGAGACCCGCCGTAGCTTCAGCAGAGGCGGGGCCGGGCCAGCAGATCGTAGTCTTTGCTGCCCACAATCTCGGCGTCGACGAACGTTCCCGGCGCCAGCTCGGCCGGATCGCAGTCTGTGAGGTAGACAAGCGGATCAATATCAGGCGCCTGGCCTTCCAGCCGGCCGCGCATGACGAGGTCGTGCTCGGTTGACGGCCCGTCGACCAGCACCCGAACCCGCTGCCCCGACCTCAGCCGCTGGGCTTTGCGCACGATTTTTTTCTGCAGCGCCATCACGCGCGACTGACGCTGCCGTTTCACCGCCGCCGGCACGTCGTCTTCGAGACCGTGCGCCGACGTCCCTTCCTCGTGCGAGTAGGTGAACACGCCGACATGGTCGAAGCCGACGGTGCCGACGAAGTCGAGGAGCTCTTCGAAGTCGCGATCGGTCTCGCCGGGGAAGCCGACGATGAAGGTCGTTCTCAGTGCGACGCCAGGCACCCGCGCCCGGATCCGGTCGAGCAGCCGCTCGTAGTTCGCGCGCGTGCCGGGACGCTTCATGCGCTTGAGGACCGTGTCGGAGGCGTGCTGCAACGGCAGGTCGACGTACTTGCAGACCTTCTCGCTGTCAGCCATCGCCTCGAGCACGTCATCGCCGATTGTCGTTGGATACAGGTACAGCATCCTGATCCACTCGAGGTGGTCGACGGTGTTGAGCGAGCGGAGCAGCGCGGCCAGTGCGCCGCGTTCGCCGCGATCCACGCCGTAGAAGCTCGTGTCCTGCGAGATGAGGAGCAGCTCCTTGACGCCGCGTGAGGCGAGCGACTGCGCCTCGCGAACGATCGAATCGGCCGGACGGCTCCGGTAATTGCCGCGCAGCTTGGGAATGATGCAGAAGGCGCACTTGTAGTCGCACCCTTCGGCGATCTTCACGTAGGCGTAGTGGCGCGGCGTCGCCAGCAGGCGCGGCGTTTCCGCGTCGTACAGATAGGTCGGCAGACGCGACTCGCCAGTTAACGCCGTTCCGTTCGAACGCAACAGCGGAATGATTGGACTCTGTGTCTCTGCGTCTCTGTGGCCCGTGACACTGATTGCCGCGACGATTTCGGGTACCTGTCCCGTGCCCAGGACCGCGTCGATCTCCGGAATCTGCGCCTTCAGTTCCTCCCGGTAGCGTTCTGCCATGCAGCCGGTGACGACGAGACGCTTGCAGTTCCCGGTCTTCTTCAGCTCCGCCATCTCGAGGATGGCGTCGATCGATTCCTGCTTCGCCTTGTCGATGAAGGCGCACGTGTTGACGACGAGGACGTCGGCGTCGGCCGCATCGCGCGTGAGCTGGTGCCCCGACTGCTGGGCAAGCCCGAGCATGACCTCGGAGTCGACGAGGTTCTTCGGGCAGCCGAGCGAGACCATTCCGATTTTCATTGGGACGATCTAAGGATACTCGACGGATAACGGATAATCTGCCCGTGGACATCGCGTCGATATTGAAAGGGAAGGCGACGCCGGGAACGCGCGTCACCGTGAAAGGCTGGGTTCGGACGCGCAGGGATTCGAAGGCCGGCCTGTCGTTCATTCACGTTCACGACGGTTCCTGCTTCGATCCGTTGCAGGTCGTCGCTCCGGCGGCGCTCCCGAACTACGAGAGCGAAATCAAGAAGCTCACCTCAGGCTGTTCCGTTATCGCGACCGGCACGCTTGCGGCGAGCCAGGGGCAGGGACAGGCCGTCGAAATCCAGGCGGAGTCGGTCGAGGTCGTCGGCTGGGTCGACGATCCGGAGACGTATCCGATCCAGCCGAAGAAGACGTCGCTCGAATATCTCCGCGAGGTTGCGCATCTTCGGCCGCGGACGAACACGCTTGGCGCGATCGCGCGCGTGCGCCATGCGCTCAGCATGGCGATCCATCGCTACTACCACGAGCACGGATTCTTCTGGGTCCACACGCCGATCATCACGGCGAGCGACGCGGAGGGAGCGGGCGAGATGTTCCGCGTCAGCACGCTGGATCTGGTGAATCGCACGCTGCCGACGGCGCCGGACGGGAAGACCGACTTCACGCAGGATTTCTTCGGCCGTGAGGCGTTCCTGACCGTGAGCGGCCAGCTGAATGTCGAGACGTACTGCTGCGCGCTCTCGAAGGTGTACACGTTCGGGCCGACGTTCCGCGCCGAGAACAGCAACACGTCGCGGCACCTCGCCGAGTTCTGGATGATCGAGCCGGAGATCGCGTTCGGCGATCTCAACGACAACGCCGATCTCGCCGAATCATTCCTCAGGTACATCTTCAAGGCGTTGCTCGACGAGCGCGGCGACGACCTGAAATTCTTCGTCGAGCGCGTCGACAAGGAATGCATCACGCGTCTCGAGAAGTTCGTCGGCTCGTCGTTCGAGCGGATGACGTACACCGACGCGATCGCGGCGCTCGAGAAGAGCGGGAAGAAATTCGAGTTCCCCGTGCACTGGGGCATGGACATGCAGTCGGAGCACGAGCGCTGGCTGACGGAGGAGCATGTCAAGGCGCCGGTTGTCGTCATGAACTACCCGAAGGAGATCAAGGCGTTCTACATGCGCATGAACGACGACGGGAAGACCGTGGCGGCGATGGACGTGCTGGCGCCGGGCATCGGCGAGATCATCGGCGGCTCGCAGCGCGAGGAGCGGCTCGATCGGCTGGATTCGCGGCTTGCGGAGCTCGGCCTCAACCCGCAGCACTACTGGTGGTATCGCGACCTGCGCCGCTACGGCACCGTTCCGCATGCCGGCTTCGGCCTCGGGCTCGAGCGGACGATCATCTACGCGACGGGAATGGGGAACATCCGCGACGTGATCCCGTTCCCGCGCACGCCCGGCAACGCGTCCTTCTGACGCGCCGCCTGTCACGTTTAGCCACGAAGCTCACAAAGAACACGAAGCTGTGGTCGCCGGTCGGCCTGCGTAGCAGGCCGACGACGGGTGAGACCACGTGCTCGAGAACAAGCCGCGTTAGATCCACGGCGGTTTGTTCTCGGCCACGTGATCTCACCCGTGGCCGCCTACGGCGGCCCGGCGACCGCTGACGCGTGCGCGGCGCATCGCAGATCCAAAACGTCTTTGTGATCTGTATTTCTTCGTGAACTTCGTGTGCTTCGTGGTTAAAACCGTCTTTGTGTTCTTCGTGGCTAGGCCGTGACGGCCTAGAAGGCCACGAACATGTGCTCGAGGCGTTCGCGCGCCTTCGCCGTGCGCTTCAGCACGTCGATCGGATCCCCCGTGTCGGCGACCTCGAACATCAGCACGCCGTCGTAGCCGATCTTCTGCGTCTCCATGATCGCGACGTCCCAGTCGATGCGGCCCGCGAAGGGCACGCGATGGTCGTCCTTCTGTCCATCGTTGTCGTGCACGTGCGTCGTCCAGAGATGGCCGCCGACCGTTTCGATCGCGTCGCTGAGATCGCCCATCAGGTTCGCATGGCCGTAGTCGAGGCAGATGCCGGCGTCGATCCCGTCGAGCTCCTCTTCGATCAGGTGACAGATCGCCGATGCCCTCGACAGCGCATTTGGCATCACTTCAAGCGCCACGCGCACGTTCACCTCGCCGGCGAGCGCGACGATCTCCTCGACGCTCCGCTTGGCGGCGCCCGGCTGGTTGTCGTTGGCGGCCGCGCTCTGCTCGGCGGGAATGCCGAGATGCACGACGAGGTACGCGTACGGCGCAGTGGCGGCGACCTTCAACGTCGCGGCGATTTCCGCGACTGCGGCCTTTCGCCTCGCCTCGTCCCCTGACGCAATCGAGTACGAGCCGACCCACTTGCCGCCGCGGATCGCGTCGACGATGGGCGCGTGCATCGAGTGGAAGGTCAGCCGCGAGTCGGCAAGCCACTCGGCAAGCTGCGCCGCGGCGCGCGCGTCGTGATAGTCGAAGTGCGCGCGCGTCGCGAACACCTCGACCGCCTCGAAGCCGTGGCCGGCGATGTCGACGAGGTGCTCGCGGCTCAGACGCGATTCGTGGAACAGGTGCGTGGAGACGCCGAAGCGGTGATCAGCCAACTTCTGATTATCGCAACTCCTCGAGATATTCGGCCAGCAGTTCGCGCAGGCGGGCGAAGCGCGGGTAGCGCACGAGGTTGGCGCGGGCGAAATTCAACGTCCGCGGGATGTACTGGATGTAAACAGTGTTCTGGCGCGACGTCGTCTGGAACCCGAACGTGCCGAGCGCCTTCAGGTTGCGCTGCAGCGCCATCAGATCGAAGCGGCGCCGGAACTCCTGTGGATCCGACGGTGTGGGCAGACGGCCGTCGCGCAGCGCGAGAAAGAACGCGATCAGGCCGTCGACCTGCGCCTCGGTGAAATCGACGTACGAGTCGCGCAGCAGCGACACCAGGTCGTAGGTGTCGGGTCCCATGCGCGCATCCTGGAAGTCGATGATGTAGAGACTGCCGTCGTGGAGCATCAGGTTGCGGCTGTGATAGTCGCGGTGACACAGCACGCGCGGCTCCGACGCGAGCTCGTCGACGATCGCGGCGTACTCCGCCGCGAGCGCGTCGCGCGCTGCCGGCGCGATCTGCGCGCCGCGATACGCCTCGAGAAAATGCTTCGTGAAGAACTGCAGCTCCCACGTCAGCTTCTCGACGTCGAACGCGATGCCGTACGGAACGAACTCACTCGACGCGAGCTCGCCGCCGCGCCGCTGCAGCGTGTCGATGAACGTGACCGCCTGGCGATAGAGCGCGGCGTGCTGCTCGGGCGACGCGGCGCCGAGATGGGCCTGCAGCGTGACGTCGCCGAGATCCTGCAGCGCGATGATGCCGAGCTCGTTGGAGTGGCCGAGAATCGCCGGCACCGGCACCGGCATCGCCGCCAGCAGACGCGCGACGTTGACGAACGGCAGCGCGTCGAAATCGAGCGGTCCCGGATGCACCGCGAGCACCTGCGGTGCCTCGTCTCGAAGCAGCACGCGAAAGTAGCGGCGGTCCGATGCGTCGCCGGTCAGCGGGACGACCTTGGCGCCCTTCCCCTGGAGCCCGGTGGAGGCGAGGTACTGCTCGATGCGCGTGCGGACGTCGCTGCCGTCTGCCGTGCGTCGTTCCATTTACCGCGGCCGCCGGCTCTCGATTTCGATCGGCCCGATCGCCAGCGCGCCGGCACGCCGTTCGTGCGGAGTGAGTTCACCGCCTGCGGGACGAATCGTCATGTTCTCGAACTGTGCGCCGTCCGGTATGCGGACGCCATCCGTCACGATGCATCGGCGCAGATGAACGTTCGCGCCCACGTCCACATCGTCCCACAACACGCAGTCTTGGAGCCCTGGTGAGGGAAGCGCTGAGCCGGATGGCTCACGCGTGGAGAAGAGCAGCGAAGTGTCGAGGTAGTCGGCGGCTGTGCCGATGTCGAAGAACTCCGCCTGGGTGGCGAACGTGCGCACGCTGCCGGGGTTGGTTGCGATCAAGCCGGGGTAGAGCTGGCGTACCGATTCGAATGGCCGGTTGTCGGGCAGCGTCGCGAACGCGGCCGCTTCCGCGACCTGCACGCCGACGAAGTGCCACGAGGCGTCCTTCGATCCGCGCGGTACGACGCCGGTGAAGGCTCCCGTGCCGTCGACCGCGAGCCCGCTGTATTTGTCCGGCTCCGCGTTCGGAATCACCGCCATCGTCACCAGCGCGCCGGAGCGGCGATGCTCGTCGACGAGCGCCGGGATATCGACGTTGGTGAGCGTGTCGCCGTTGACGATCAGGAACGTGGAGGAGCCGAGGAGCGGCAGCGCGCGGCGGGGGCCGCCGGCCGAGCCGAGGACGATCGGTTCCCACGAGTAGCGCACGCGGACACCGTCGGCCGACCCGTTGCCGACGATCGCGGTGATCGTGTGCGGCAGATGATGCAGGTTGAGCACCGTGTCGTCAACGCCGTGCGATTTCAACCAGCGCAGGATCCGCTGCACGAGCGGTACGCCGGCCACGGGCAGAGCAGCCTTGGCGCGAACGAAGGAAAGCGGTCGAAGGCGGGTAGCCAGACCCGCGGTCAGCACCAGCGCCGGGATCATTCCGTGGTGAAGACCATATTCGCGCCGGTCAGCCCGTACTCCTCGCGATGCTTGATGAACAGCCCGCGGTACGAGTCGAGGACGAAATCCGATGGCGACCGGCCGAGCGCCGTCGTCATGGCGAGGATGCCCTGCTCGCCGCCTTCAATCTCGACGAACGTGCCGACGGGCGTTTCGTCGACGGCGATCGTGACGTCTTCGGCGGCGTACTCCTCGCGATACTTCTCGTAGCGGAACCACACGTGCAGACCGAGCTCCTCGAGGACACGCTGCAGTACCTCGCCGTCGCCGATGACCGTCTCGTACTCGTCACGTACCTTCATCGAGCCCGGAAGGACGGGACCCTTGAACGTCAGGAGGCTCTTGCCTGATTCGGTGCGGACGCGGAGCACGCAGCGGCGCTGGCGCAGCGATTCGTCCTCCGTATCGAGCAGCGCGTCTTCCTGGAGCCGGCGGGAACGAAGCGGGGTGGCGCCGGTGGCGAGGATGGCCTGGCGCGCGGCCTCGGGACTGTCGAATCGCAGCTTGATCTCGCGTTCGATCATCAGTGTCACGTCCCGCCTTTTATCACAAAAAGAAAGGGGCCGACCCGAAGGTCGGCCCCTGCGATTCGCGAAAGCCCCTTAATTAAGGCTATTCCTTGGTAACCACGACCGCCGTGTCCTGGCCGCCGCGCATCACGCGGAGGATGACCGTGCCACCCGACGGCACCTTGCCGAGCTCGCGGCTGGCGTCGGCGACGCTCGCGATCGGCGTGCGTCCGACGCGCGTGATCACGTCGCCCTGCATGATGCCGGCGCGCGCGGCCGGGCTCGCCTGGTCGACGTCGACGACGACCGCGCCCTTGACGTCGTCGCCGAGGCGCAGCCGGCGCTGCACGTCAGGCGTGATGTTGCTCAGCGACATGCCGAAGCCGCTGCTCTCCTGCTGCGTCGGGCCGTTGTCGTTGTTGTTGCCGCCGCGGCCGCCGTTGAGCGCTGCCTGCTCGGCGTCGAGATCCAGTTCGCCCACGCGCACGTTGAGCGTCTTGGTCTCCTTGTCGCGGATCACTTGAACCGGCACGGTCGTGTTCGGCGTGGTCGCGACGACCATCGCGACGAGCGCGTCGCGGTCCTTCACCGGCTTGCCATTGAACTGGACGATCACGTCGCCCGGCTCGATGCCCGCCTTCGCCGACGGTCCGCCCGGCGACACCGCCGAGACGAGCGCGCCCTGGCGCGACTTCAGCCCGAGCGCTTCCGCCGCGTTCGCCGGAATGACGCCGACCGAGACGCCGATCATGCCGCGCGTGATCTTGCCCTTCTCGAGCTGCGGGAGCAGTTCGCGAACGGTGTTGATCGGAATCGCGAAGCCGATGCCGATGTTGCCGGCCTGGCGGGCGTCCGTGTAGATCGCGGAATTGATCCCGATGACCTCGCCGCGGATGTTGATCAGCGGTCCGCCCGAGTTGCCCGGATTGATCGCCGCATCGGTCTGGAGCACTTGCGTGCTGCGCCCTTCCGTCGTCGGGAATGGCCGCTCGAGCGCGCTGATGACGCCGACGCTGACGGTGTGCGAGAGGTTGAACGGGTTGCCGATCGCCATCACCCAGTCACCCGGCTGCACCTGAGACGAGTCCCCGAACTTGACGATCGGCAGCTTGTGGTTCGGCTTCTCCGTGAGCTGGATGACGGCGCTGTCGGTCAGCGGATCGTGGCCGAGCACCTTCGCGTCGTATTCCTGGTCCGGGTCGTCGCCGTAGAGCGAGACCTTGATCTTCGTCGCGCCTTCGACGACGTGGTTGTTGGTGACGATGATGCCGGAGTCATCGATGATGAAGCCGGTGCCGGCCGCCTGCACGACCTGCTCGCGCGGCTGCTGGCGCCCCTGGCCTCCGCGCCCCTGTCCGCCGCCGCCGAAGAAGCGCTGGAACAGGTCGTCGCCAGGATCGCCCTGGTCACCGCCGCCGCCGCCGAAGAACTGGCTCAGGTCCTGGGCCTTCTGCCGCGACTCGGTGCGGATGTTGACGACGGCCGGTGTCACGGCCTTCGCCACGTCACGAAAGGTCGTGGTGGTCAGCGGCTGGTTGCCCAGCGGCGCGCTGTTGAACGGCGGTGCGGCGATCGTCTGTGCCGCCGACTGCGGCGTCAGGTCCAGACGCGAAGCAATCACCATCCCCACCGCAAGCGACGCAATCGCGATCAGCATTGCGTAAAAGAATGTGGTTTTGCGATTCGACATTTCTCAGTCCTCGTTCGCCAGCGACGTTTGGATGTTCGGTGCGCTGGTCTTCTTTACGACTTTACGAATTGATGTTTGACGTAAATGTGAAAAAGCTCCGCCCCTTGTCTCAGCTCGCCAGCGCGACCAGTTCCGCCTGACGCGGTCCGGTCACCACCGCGCCGCGATCTCCCCGAAATACGTTGATTTCCGTCCGCACCCCGAAAGTATCGAAGTAGAGCCCGGGCTCGACCGTGAACCCCGTGCCCGGCAGGATACGCCGATCGTCGTGCGTCTCGTAGTCATCCATGTGGACGCCGTTTCCATGCACGGTTTCGCCGAGGCTGTGCCCCGTCCGGTGAAGGATGTGCTGGGTGTATCCCGACTGTTTGAGCACGTCCATCGCCGCGCGATCGACTTCCCACCCGTGCAGCTCGCGGCCCGTCAACGCGGCTTCTTCGACCAGTGCCACGGCGGCGTCGCGTGCACGGACGATCGCGTCGAATGCGCGCGCCACCTCGGCCGCGGGCCGGGCTGCTGTAAAGCCGACCCAGGTGATGTCAGCAAACACCGCGCCCTCATCCGACAGCTTGCCCCACAGGTCGAGCAGGAGCACCTGTCCGGGCGAAATGACGGCGGAACGATCAGGCAGCGGCAAGTAATGGGGATTGCCGGCATTGGCGCCGAACGCCACGTCGGGCGCGTGATCGCTGACGAGCCCTTCCTCCTCGAACCAGCGCACCATGTCCTGCTGCAGCTGATATTCCGTCAGACGCTCGCCGCGCTTCAAGGCGGCGGCCGCGCGATCGAATGCGCGATCCTTGATGCGATAGAGCGCGTCCGACGCGCGCCGATGCATCTCGTACTGCGCCGGCGTCCAGGCGGCTTGGAACTGCTGGACCAGATCACCCGACGAGACGACGTCGACGCCGCGCGCGCGAACCATTTCCAATGTGCCCGCGTCGACGCGCGAGAGATACGGGATCGCGCACATCGGCGAGTATTCCATCGCGACGCGGCGCATCCCTTTGAGCAGATGATCGAGGCCGGCGTCGAGCTGCGCGCGTCCCGAGTAGACCGTCTTTTCGCCGGGAACCGCATCGAGGTTGTGCCGCTCGATGGCGTGGACGAGCGCGCGAGGGGAACCGGACGCGGGAATCAGATAGAACCACCGCCGCGTCGTCATGTGCGCGCCGTCGGCGACGCCGGTGAGTCCCGCGGCAATCGGGTTGGACCCGTGAAAGTCGTAGAGGAGCCAGCCGTCCAGGCCGTCGGCGCGAAGTGCCGCCTGGATCCCGGCTACGTCGAGGCTCATCACGTCAGTATAGGCGGTGGACACGGCTGGCAGACCCGGATTTTCCCCCTGTGTATCGGTATGACGCGGCAAACGATGCAATGGTTGGGGGCCATAATGACGCCATGCGTTTCCTGTATTCGCTGATCGCCGCGTGCCTCCTGGCGCCCCTGCTGGCATTCGCGCAGGATGCCGACCCGGGTGCCGACACGACGCAACCGCCGCTGACCTTCCGCGCGGAGGCGAACCTCGTCGAAGTCGATGCCTTCGTGAGCGACGCGATGGGCAATCCCGTGACCGACCTGCGCGCCGCGGACTTTCAAGTGCTCGAAGACGGGCAGGCGCAGATGGTCACCGCGTTCTCGCACGTCAACATCCCGATCACGCGCAACGATCGGCCGCTCTTCTCGCCCACGGCGATCGAGCCGGATGTCGAAACGAACGCCGGACTCGACGGACGCATCTACCTGTTCGTTCTCGACGACCTGCACATCGACGTGACGCGGACGCCGCGGGTCAAGGCGGCGCTGCACCGCTTCTTCGATCGCGACTTCGGCGCGAACGATCTCGCCGCGGTCGTTTTCACGAGCGGCCGCGCCGCCGACGGCCAGGACTTCACGAACAACACGCGGCTGCTGCTCGGCGCGGTGGACAAGTTCTTCGGGAGAAAGCTCCGGTCTGCGACGCTGCAGCGCATCGACGAATTCAACCGTCAGCAGATCGGCGGCCTGCGCCAGTCGGGAAGCCCGATCGCCGATCCTGACGCGCTGGAGCGCGGGCGCAACGCGCGCAACATGATGGAGTCGGTACAGAAGCTCTCGGAGTTCATGGCCAATCTGCACGGCCGGCGCAAGGCGCTGCTGCTGGTCAGCGAAGGCGTGGATTACGACATCTACAACGTCTTCGACAACAACGGCGTGGCGTCGGACATCATGGAGGCGACGCGCAACGCGATCGGCAGCGCGCAGCGCGGCAACGTCAGCATCTATGCGATCGATCCGCGCGGTCTCGAGACGCCGGGCGCCGATCTGATCGAATCGTCAGGCGTCGTCACCGACGATCCCGCGGCGACGGGTCTTGGCGTGCAGTCCGCCCTCGACGAGCTGCGCCTGTCGCAGGACAGCCTTCGCACGCTGGCCGATCAGACGGGCGGCTTCGCGGTCGTCAACCAGAACAACGTCGACGCCGCATTCGATCGGATCGTCCGCGAGAACAGCAGCTACTACGTGCTCGGCTACGTCTCGACCAACGACAAGCGCGACGGACGCTTCAGGAAAATCGCGGTGCGCGTGACGCGTCCCGGCGTGACGGTGCGGGCGCGCCAAGGGTATGCGGCGCCGCGCGGCCGCGCGACGCCGCCCGCCAAAGCCGCGACGCCGATGGACGATGCCCTGAAGGCGGCGGTCGAGAGCCCGCTGCCGACGACGGGGATTCCGATGCGGCTGTTCGCGGCGCCGTACAAAGGCGCGGCGCCGACTGCGGACGTCGCGCTCGCCGTGGAGCTCAACGTGCGCGGGCTGCGCTTCGAGCAGAAGAACGGGACGTTCAACGACACGCTGAACACCGTCACGATGGTCACCGACAGCGACGGCAAGACACGCGTCAACGAGAAAGCGTCTGTCGACATGACGCTGATGCCGGCGACGCTGCAGCGCGCGCAGCTGGTCGGCTTCCGCATCCTGTCGTCGGTGAAGCTGCCGCCGGGCCGTTACCAGCTTCGCGTGTCGGCGGCCGATGTCACCGGCCTCGCCGGCAGCGTCGTCGACACGCTGGAGGTGCCGGACTTCTACAAGCCGGCGTTCTCGATGAGCGGTCTGTCGCTCACGTCGGTCGGCGGGCGCCTCGTGCCGACCGCCAAGGTGAAGGACGATCCGGTGACGCCGCTGCTGATGGCGCCGCCGGTCACCGCGCGCGCGTTCACGCGCGACGATACGCTGACGCTCTTCGCTGAGGTCTACGAGAACCAGCAGAACACGCCGCCGCACATGGTGGACATCACGACCGAGGTGCGCGCCGACGGCGGCCGTGTCGTCTTCAACAACGCGGAGCAGCGATCGTCAACCGAGGTGAAGGGACGCGGTGGTTACGGCTACACCGTGCAGATCCCGCTGAAGGATCTCGCGCCCGGTGTCTACGTCATTCACGTGGAAGGAAAGTCGCTCAAGCAGAGCGTGTCGAGAGACGTGCAGATACAGGTGCGATAGGGAGGTGCGATCGCACTTCGCACCGGTGCGATCGGGCGTCGTATCAGTGCGAGTAACGACGCCGCTCTTGGTGCGATGGATCCGTTGAATCAGTGCGGGGTTCCGGACAGTGGATACGGTGATCTTCAGGCCGCAGGACGGGCACGAGAACGATTCATTGAAGTGAATCGGGCGCCAACCAATCTGTGAACCACACTCTGGACAAGTCAGCGGGTCCGGTTTTCTCACCACGTCCTAATGTACTGGCTCCAATCCAGTCGCAGAAACTGAAACGACGCGAGTCGCACCACCGCGCAGATTCTGCGACGACGTCGGTCGCGGTGCTGGTAAACATTCGGCATTCGTGACGGCACACGGCGTGCCCGATCTCCTCGCATGCCAGGAGCACGTCATTTCAGTGAGCTGATTGCATGGCAGCTCGCGGATCAAATCCGAGTTGCGACGTTCAGACTGACACGACGTATTCCATGGTCGCGGGACTTCAAGCACCAAAGTCAAGCTGAGGACGCGATCGATTCGGTCTGCCGGAACATCGCCGAGGGATTCGGCTGCGAATCGCACGCAGAGTTCGCGCGATTTCTCGAGATCGCAAAGCGTTCGTTGAACGAGCTGACCGACAGCCTGCGCAGCGCCGAACTGAAAGGCTACGCCACACCCGAAGAGCTCGAGCCGATTCGCTCGCTCGCGCGGCGCGCGTTCCCGGCGATTGGGAACTTGATGTCTTACCTTCGTCGCACGAACCCGCCCCCGCATCGCACCAGCTCATCGCGACATCGCACCGCCGCGTCGCAGGATCGCACCAGCCGTGATCGCACCGACAAGCGTTAGCGCGATCGCACCGTACAAAGAAAAGGCGGGAGCCTCCTCCCGCCTTTTCAACGTCATCGCACCGGCACTTATTGCAGTTTGGCTACCTGGGTCGGCTTGACCGTGCCGTTCGCCTGTTCGAACTTGTACTGGCTGCGCTGCATCTTCGGGTTGATCGGCGAGCGGAGCTCCACGTCGATCACTTCGCCAGGCAGCAGCGGCTTGCGATAGCGGAACTCGTCGCCGCTGACCGGGTTGCCGTCCTTGTCGTACCAGAACTCGCTGATCTTGAGGCCGGCGATCGAGCCGGTGGTCGACGCGTTCTTCACCTTGAAGTTCTCGATGACCTCGTCGTTCGCGCGCTTGACGACCGGCTTGGTCATCTGAACCGGCGCTTCGCCACGGATCGGAGGCACGAACTTCGCCGGTGCCGCCGGTGCGGCTGGCGCGGGCGCCGGAGCGGCCGCCGCCGGCTTGGCCGGGGCTTTCGCCGCGGGCTTCTTGGCCTGCCCCGCGAGCGCACTGGTCGCCAACGCAAGAATGCAAGCTGCCATCAGCAGCGAATGAGCTTTTGCTGTCATGGTTTGATCTCCCGCGCGCATTATACGCTCACATTTCTCCGTTCCAGTCCTCCGGTTCGGGGTTGGCCGACCGGAAGATTTCCAGGTGCCACTTGCCGCCGCCCCACGGCTCGATCACTTCGGTCGCAACGACGTCGACAAGTATTTCCGCGAACGTGCGCCCCTCGGGGTCGCCATCGAGGTGGTACGCGGGCTCGTCCCACCCGAAATTCGGATAGAGCACCATCGTCAGGAACAGATCGTAGCCGTCGTCCACGACGATGATCTGGCCGCACGGACGCTTGATGGTGGAGTGATACACCAGGTACTTCTCGGCGCTGTGCGCGCGGATGTACCGCTTGAGCGCGAACTCGCGCGCGACGATCTCCTCGACGGCGATCTTCTTTTCCCAGCAGTCGCGGCAGTAGCGCTCTTCGCCGCGCGGCTCGGACACGTCCTTCCCGCCGCACAGCGCGCATTTGGTCTTCGCGACGTTCGACTTGCGTGTAGCCACGCTCGGATTATATCGGTTGGCGGGTCCACGAGCGGTGAACGGGTACGCTCGTGGCACCCGCCCTACCTACGTCGTACGTAGGCCGGGTGCCGCCGAGCCATGATCACGCGAGGCGGACCCGGCATCCGCGAGGCGGACCCGGCATCACGCGCGGATGACGCCCGGCGCTGCCATCGCAGCGTAGCCCGGGAAGATCTTCGGCATCGCCGCGTGCGACACGCCCATGTGCGCCGTGACGATTTCGCTGAACACGTCGCGGAAGTCGGTCGTCACCGCGAGGTCGCGTCCCTCGAACCGCGTTGCGTCGCTCAACCCCGGCCACTTCCCGTGCACGCCGCCGCGAACGTTGCCGCCGATCACCATCATCGCGTTGCCATGACCATGATCTGTGCCGCCGTTGCCGTTCTCGGCCACCGCGCGCCCGAACTCCGACATCGTGACGATGATCGTGTCGGCGAGGCGGTCGCCGAGATCCATCGCGAGTGCCGCGAGGCCGCGCGCGAACTCGTCGAGCCGGTTCGCGATCTGCCCGGTGGTCGATCCTTCGTTCACGTGATGATCCCAGTTGCCCAGTTCGGTGAACGCGACCTCGAGGCCGACGTCCGCCTTGGCGAGCCGCGCGATCTCCTCGAGCGCCTTGCCGAACGGCGTGTTCGGGTATGCGACGCCTGCCGCGGGCTGATAGGGCATGCCTGCCGCCTGGCGCAGCGTCTTCATCGCCGCGAAGGCATCGTTCCCGGCTGCACCGAGCAGCGAGTCCGACGCCGAGGCGTACTGATCCTCGAACGCAGCCGCCGGTCCGCGCACGCCGAACTCATCGACGCTGCCGATCGCAAGCGCCGGCGCCGTGCCTTCGAGTGATCGCGGCATCGTGCGCGCGAGCGCGACGCCGCGCAGAGGATTGCGTTCCTCGGACGAGACCTGGAGGTAGCGATTCAGCCAGCCGTCGCGCGTCGCCTTGATGCCCGGCGTGGCCGACTCCATGTAGTCCTGCGCATCGAAATGCGAGCGCGTGTTGTCGGGCGAGCCGCACGCGTGGACGATCGCCAGCGAGTGGTTGTCCCAGAGCGGCTTGAGCGGCGCCATCGACGGATGCAGGCCGAAGAAGCCGTCGAGATCGATCGCGGATCCGTTCGAGCCGGTGCCGGGGCGCGGGATCGCAATCGTCGGACGCAGGCGGTAATAGTCAGGCTCGCCGTGCGGGACGATCATGTTCAGCCCGTCGACCGCGCCGCGCTGGAAGATCGCGATCACGAGCTTGCGCCGCGCCGAGACGGCCGCCGCCGCGCGCCCGAGGAACGACGGCGCAAAGCCGAGCGACAGCATCGCCATCGCGCCCGATTTCAGAAAGACCCTGCGATTCATAAATAGTCCTTGGTTTCGTCGTTTCAGAATTTCTGGAACTCGGGCGAGCCGAGCTTCAACGCGAACTGCTTTGCATCCGTGGCGTCGGCCGGCAGCGTGACGCCCGGCATGTTGCCCGACGCGAGACGCGTCGCGAAGTTCATCCGCGCGACGAGCCCGCCTGCCGACACCCACGCGTCAGCCGTGTTCTTGTAGCCGGTCGGCGGCTGGCACATGTAGAGCGGCTCGCCCAGCTGCATCAGCGTCTGCATGAACGGCCGCGCGTCCGTCACGGTGGTGCCGGTCGTCCGCACCGCGCTGACCACGAACTGGAGCGGCGACTTGAACTTCGAATCCGACGCGGCCGCCGCCATGAACTCGGGCGAAGTGACGATCGTCCGCACGACCTCGCGAAGATCGCCCTTCGTCCTGGTGAACGTTTCGGCGGCGCGAGTCACGAGCGCGGCCGGCGGCTCGTCGGCGACGAAGTACTGCGCGAGCTCGTACGCGATGTGGTGCGCCGTCGCCGGATGCGACGCGACGATGTCGAGCACCTTCTCGCCGTCATCCATGCCGCCGCCCGCCTTGATCTTGTGGCCGAGGACGACCTTCTCGCCGGTGTCGTGCAGCGCGGGGACGAAGCGGAAGCTCGCCGTGCGCGGATCGATCGTCCAGCCGGTGAACGCGCGCGCGACGTTGATGACGTCCTGCTGCGTGTAGCCGCCGTCGACGCCGAGCGTGTGGAGCTCCATCAGCTCGCGGCCGTAGTTCTCGTTGAGGCCGCGCTCGCGCTTCTTGTTGTTCGCGTTTGCCGCGTTCTGTTTCGGCGCGGGCGGCAGCGGCGCCGGGAACCCGCCGAACCGGCCCGGCCGCTGCGCGCGGCGAATCGCGCGCTCGTTGGCGGCCTGCCGCCGCATCTGCTCGACGCGCTGAGCGGCGTTCGGGTCCGCGCTCAACCAGTTGTCGAGGTAGAAGAGCATCGCGGGACTTTTCGCGTCGGCCTCGAGCAGATCGCGGAAGTGATCGAACACGTGCGGGCGGATCACGTCACGCTCGTAGCCGGGCAGGAACTCCGCGGTGCGTCCCTTCGCTGCGTACACGTTGAAGTGGTTGAACCAGAAGTCGACGAGCACCTCCTGCAGCTGACGCTCGCTGTACATCGCGCGCAGCAGCTTGTCGGCGCCGAGCGTCTGCACCTGCTGGCGCCCGAACTTCCGCAGTTCCTTCTGATCCGAGTCCGCCGGCGGCGTGCCGAGCGGCGGCAGCAGCGCTTCGGCGGCGTGATCGTCGATCTTCGAGGGATGCAGCTGCTGATCGATCCAGGCGTTCAACCCGATCTGCTGGACGCGCTCGACGTCCGCGGGGCGCGCGCCGAACGTCAGCCGGTTCAGCACATGCGTGATGGTCGCGGCGTCCTCGGGCACGGCCGTCGCCGCGCGCGCCGTCAGCTGAGCAGCGGGAACGGCCGCCAGTGCGGCGGCAACGAGAAAAGCTGTGAAGCGGTTCATGGCTACTCCGTTGGACGGGAGAGCCAGCCGGAGAGTTGGCTGCGAGTGAACTGCCAACGGCCAACTACCAACATCCAAAACAGCCTGGAAATTGGTCGTTTGGTTGTTGGTAGTTATTTTGTGATGGGCTGGTCCCGGAACGCCGGAAGGTACATGTCGCGGACGTATTCCTTGACCATCCGGCGGGCGCTGAACCGGGGGAGTACCGTCCTGATGGACTGTTTGACCACCTTCAGCCACCGGCGGGGAACGCCCGCGTCCCGCTCGTAGAAGGCGGGAACAATCTGATCCTCGAGCATCGAATAGATCATCTGCACGTCGGCCCAGTCCTGCGCGCCCTGGTCGCCGGGATCTGCCTGTCCATCGATCAACCAGCCGTTGTCGCCAGTGAAGCCCTCGGCCCACCAGCCGTCGCCGATCGAGAAGTGGGGCGTTCCATTGATGGCGGCCTTCATGCCGCTCGTACCGCTCGCCTCGAGCGGCTTGCGCGGGTTGTTGAGCCACAGGTCGCACCCCTGCACGAGGAAATGCGCGACGTGCAGATCGTAGTCGTCGACGAACGCGATGCGGCCGCCGAACCGCGGATCGAGCGCGCTGCGGTAGATGCGCTGCAGGTGATGCTTGCCGACCTCGTCGGCCGGATGCGCCTTGCCGGCGAAGACGATCTGCACCGGACGGCCGGGCGCGTTGAGAATCCGCGCCATCCGCTCGACGTCCGAGAAGATCAATTCCGGACGCTTGTAGCTGGTGAACCGCCGCGCGAACCCGATCGTCAGCGTGTGCTGGTCGAACATCGATCCCGACGCGACGACACGTGACGCGGCGCCTTGCGCGGCCCAGCGCTGGCGCGCGCGTTCGCGAAGGAAGTTGAGCAGGTAGCTGCGGTGCTTGTTGCGCGCCGCCCACAGCTGCTCGTCGGGAATCTCGAGCACGCGCTCGACGAACGCCGGATCGTCGTGCCGCTCGAGCCAGTCGGGGCCGAGATACTCCTCGAACAGCGCTTCCATCTCACCCGAGATCCACGTCGGCACGTGCACGCCGTTGGTGACCGCCTTGACCGGCAGCTGGTCGTACGGCGTGTTCGGCCAGATCGACTGCCACATCTGCTTGGTCACTTCGCGATGCAGCTGGCTGACGCCGTTGACCGAGCCTGATGCGCGCAGCGCGAGCGCGGTCATGTTGAACATCGCGCCGCCGCCGTTGTCGTAATGCCCGAGCGCGAAGAAGCGTTCGCGATGGTTCCCCAGGTCGCCCCACGCGCCTGCCAGATGCGTTTCGACGAGGTGGAAGGGAAACGCGTCGTGGCCCGCCGCGACGGGCGTGTGCGTCGTGAAGACCGTCGTGCGGCGCACTTCCTCGAGCGCCGAGTCGAAGTTCCATCCCTTCTCGCACAGATCGCGGATCCGCTGCAGCACCACGAACGCCGCATGTCCTTCATTCAGGTGGTAGACGGCGGGATCCGATCCCATCGCTTTCAGCGCGCGCACGCCGCCGATGCCGAGGATGATTTCCTGCTGGACGCGCGTCTCGCGATCGCCCCCGTACAGCCGCGCCGAGAGATCGCGATCCCACGGCGCGTTCTCTTCGAGATCGGTGTCGAGCAGGTAGAGCTTCACGCGTCCGAGCCGGACGCGCCACACCGCGACGAGCACCGTGCGGTTGCCGAGCGGCACTGCTGTCACGCACGGCTTGCCGTCCGGCGTCATCGCCGGTTCGATCGGCGCATCGTTCCAGTTGAGCTTCTCGTAGACCTCTTCCTGCCATCCGTCGGACGTGATGCTCTGCCGGAAGTACCCCTGCGGATACATGAAGCCGACGCCGATGAGCGGCACGCCGAGGTCGCTCGCTTCCTTGCAGTGATCGCCGGCGAGCACGCCGAGGCCGCCCGCATAGATCGGCAGCGACTGGTGCAGCGCGAACTCGGCGGAGAAATACGCAATCGAGCGCGAGTTGATCTCGGGACAGTGCCGCTCGACCCACGTGTTGCGCGCGCTGCGCGCGGCGTCGAGCCGTTCGAGCGCGCGGTCGTAGTTCGCCAGCCAGTCGCGATCCGCCAGCGCGCGTTCGATCGCCGCGGGCGAGAGGAGCTGCAGCATCTTCACCGGGTTGTGCGCGGTGAGCCGCCACAGCGGGTAATCGAGCGTGCGGAAGACGTTCCGCGCGTCGACATTCCAGCTCCACCACAAATCGGTGGCGAGCTCATGCAGACGGGAGATGCGATCGGGCAAGTGCGGCGACATTGTCGAGAAGCAGCGCTCCGTTAAGAAGCGAAATCGTAGCACGCGAGGATGACGTGATGGTTGAGGTGGGTGTATGCTGAAAGAGCATGGCGCGAAATTCCAGACCAACTGCCGCAAAACGTGAGCGAGAGAAGGGACTTATCGAGCGCCGGAACCTCAAGGCCGAACGCCGCAAGGCCGAAAAAGAACGCAAGGCCAACACGCCCCGTTCCGCCGACGGCGTCGACCCCGACATCGCCGACATCAAGCCTGGCCCGCAGCCGCTCGCCGACTGGCAGATCGAAGAAGAAGAAGCCTGACGCCCGTTACGACGCGCGCCTGACCTTCTCGTGCTCGGCGACCACATCGTCGCCCAGCTTGTCACGCAGCCACAGACGTTCAACCGCCGGATAGGTCGCCGCGATCGGCATCGCGAGCAGCGCGCCCGCGACCCCGCCGAGCTCCGCGCCGATCGCGAACGCCACGAGCACCGCGACGTTGCTCAGGCGCAGCCGCCCGCCGTAAATCTTCGGACCGATCACGTAGTTCTCGATGAAGTGGTACGTCCCGTAAACCGGAATCATCGCGAGTGACAGCGTCGGCGACACGGTGGCGGCCATCACCATCGCCGGAATGCAACCAATGAAGAATCCGACGACCGGGAGGAAGTCGCAGACGAACGCGAGCACCGCGAGCACCAGCGTCGCCGGCACGTGCAGCATCGACAGCCAGGTAAACGTGTAGAGGCCGGCGAGCACCGACGTCACGAAGTTCGCGACGATGTAAGCGGACGCGACGTCGCGGGCGTTCGCGGCCGTACGGTCGAATCGCGGCCGCAATTCTTCCGGCAGGAATCCGCGCACCCACCGGTACGTCGGAACCGCTTCGATCAGCAGATACAGCACGAGGACCGACGACAGGAGGAACGCGGCCACGGCGCCGAGCAGCGATCGGCCGAAACTCGCCGCGTAGGACGCCAGCGTGCTGGCATCGGGACCACCGGAGCGCTGGATTACCTTGGCGATCGGCGTGGGCAGCTGATCGAGCGCCGCGCGCTCGACGTGCTGCAGGTGCGAACCGAGGTCCTGCGCCTGGCCGCTGATTGAGTTCCATGTGATCGCCAGGAAGCTGACGATAGCGGCGAACAACAGCACGACGACCGTCGAGGCCGCTACCCAGCGCGCGAACCCGCGGCGTTCGAGCCACGAGACCGCCGGCTGCAGTCCGACCGCGACGATGATCGCGATGAGAATCAGCGTGAGGATGTACCAGATTCGAACGAGGACCGCCACGAGCGCGACGGCCGCGATGATCTTCAGCAGCGTCGCCCACGGCAGCTCGAGTGACAGGCGGCGGTTCGTCTCAGCCATACGGCGCTCCAGCTGAGGGTGCAAGCGGCGCGCCTAGTCGCGGAACCACCACCACGCGGCGCCGATGAGCGCGCCGCCGATCACCATCTGAATGACGGTGCTGACGAAGTAGGGGTAGACCATCAGCGCGATGCCCGCTGCAAGGTCCGCCCACCTCTCCTGCTTCTTGCCGTACATGAACAGCACGAAGCCGACCCCGCTCGGCACGAGCGAGAGCATCAGCAGCGTCGGGTCGAAGTTCACCGAGCAGATGCTACTTCGAACCCGGATGCGATGGCCGCTGGTGCGCCGGCTTCACCGCGTGTCCGAGGTTGTGCGCGCTGTTGACGACGGCGATGTGCGAGAACGCCTGGGGGAAGTTGCCGACCTGGCGCCGCGCTTTCGCGTCGTACTCCTCGGCCAGGAGGCCGACGTCATTCCGGATCGACAGCAGGCGCTCGAACAGCGCGCGGGCGTCGTCGAGGCGCCCGAGCAGCACGTAGGCGTCGACGAGCCAGAAACTGCATGCGACGAACGCGCCCTCTCCGGGCGGCAGGCCGTCCTCCGCCGCGGCCGTGTCGTAGCGCATGACGAACCCGTCGCACATGAGGCCGCGCTCGATCGCTTCGATCGTGCCGACGATGCGCGGGTCGGAGACGGGCAGGAACCCGATCGTCGGCAGCAGCAGGAGGCTCGCATCGAGCTCGCGCGATCCGTACGACTGCACGAACGTGTTGCGTGCACGGTCGAATCCGCGCTCGCAGACCTCGTCGTGAATCTGCTTCTGGATGGCGCGCCAGTGCTTCACCGGGCCTTCGAGCTGGAACATCTCGGCGGTCTTGATCGCGCGGTCGAAGGCCACCCACGCCATCACTTTCGAGAAGGTGAAATGGCGTGACTTGCCCCGTACCTCCCAGATGCTTTCGTCCGGCTCGCGCCAGATCTGCTCGAGGTGATGCATCAGCGCCCGTTCGAACGCCCATTGCGACGGATGCGTCGAGATGCCGCCGCGGCGGGCGTGGTGGAGCACGTCCATCAACTCGCCGAACACGTCCAGCTGCACCTGGCGATGTGCCTCGTTGCCGATGCGAACCGGCTTCGATCCCTCAAAGCCGGGCAGCCAGTCGATCTCCATCTCTGGAAGCTGCCGCTCACCCGCGATGCCGTAGATCGTCTGGATCTGGTCGGGCGACCCGGCAGCCGCGCGAAGCAGCCAGTCGCGCCAGGCGAGCGCTTCCTCGTCGTAGCCGGCGTTCATCAACGCCAGCAGCGTCAGCGTGGCGTCGCGCAGCCAGCAGTAGCGGTAGTCCCAGTTGCGCGAGCCGCCGAGGCACTCCGGCAGCGACGTGGTGGGCGCCGCGACGATCCCGCCGGTCGGCGCGTAGGTGAGCGCCTTGAGGATCATCAACGAGTGAAGGACGTCGTCGGACGACTGCCCCTCGGTGTCCGCGCGCGACGCCCAGTCGCCCCAGAAATGTTCGGTCGAGCGCTCGGCGGCCTCGGGGTCGATCTTCTTCGGCGGCGGCAGGTGCGACGCCCCGTATGTCAGCACGAACGGAATCGTCTGGCCCTCGGTGACGTCGAACTCGGCGATCGTCGTCAGGTCTTTGCCTTTGACGTTGACCGGGGTGCGCAGCACGACCATGTCCGGACCGGCGATGGCGCGCCACGTGTTGTCCTCGAGTCGGCTGACCCACGGGACAAACGATCCATAGTCGAAGCGCAGCACGAGCTCCATTGCCATGCGGACACGGCCGCGCTCGCCGCGCACGAGGCGGACGACGTCGGAGTTGTGACCGCGAGGGGGCATGAAATCGACGAGCGTCACGACGCCGTCGGGCGCTTCAAATCGAGTTTCGAGAATGAGGGAATGGTCGCGGTAGCGCCGCGTGGCGCGCGCGTCGGCAGCCATCGGCGCGATGCGCCAGCGCCCGTGCTCGGGCGTTCCGAGCAGCGCGGCGAAGCAGGCCTGCGAGTCGAATCGCGGCCAGCAGAGCCAGTCGATCGACCCGTTGCGGTGAACGAGCGCCGCCGTTTCGCAGTCGCCGATGAGGGCGTAGTCCTCGATGCAGCTCACGACGTCACGGCGGCGCCGATGACTAGCTCTTCACCTTCGCGGTGACCTGCACGCCGCCGTGGTCCTTGCAGGCGTTCGCCTTGACCGTCGCCTTGTCGATGGTGCCATCGACGCAGGTGTAGTCGTGCTGGACGGCGTTCTTCGTCGCGCGCGCCGTCTTCTTGGTGCCGTTGACCACTGCCTTGCCCGCGTGCTTCGCGGCCGAGCCGGTGTCCTTCGCGGCATCCTTCGTCGCGTCGCCGGCCTTTTTCGCTTCCGTCTTCGTTCCCGAGTCCTGCGCGAACACGATGGGCGACGCGCACAGTCCCGAGATGATTAACGCTGAAATGAATCGACGCATGTAATGGAGTCCTCCAAAGGCTGCGCTCATACAAACGATGTTCCACTCCTCGCCGACGCTCGGGACTGACCTTGATGCTGTTCGAATGGCTGAGCAAAGACGTTAGACTCGTACGAGGCATGCACCCGGCACATCCACAGTGCCGCCGATGGGTTTCTTTCGTCCTTGTTGTCGGCGTTTCGATCGCAGCGGCGACCGATGCCGTGGCGCAAGACACGCCGTCCTCCATACCGCGCTGCGGCTGCATCGCCGCGACGCCCGTCCTGATTGACCCCGACATGTCACCGCAGGCCGGCGCCACCGTCACGCTGGCGATCGGGCGCGCGCTTGCTCATGCGGAAGACCGCGTGGTGCCGACACGACTGTTCGTCGAGCAGGGGAAGCTGCGGCACACGGCGAATGCCGGCTACCGCCTCGCCAAGCTGCTGCTCTTCGACCAGCCACAGGAGAACTGGCTGCGCGTCGCCAACCACGAGGTATTCGGCCACGGCGCGCGTATCCGGGAGTTGTTCGAGGGTGGGCATGTCTCGTACGAGCTGCCTGCACCGCCGCCGTACGGGCGCGGAGGCGGCGCCACGTCGTTCGCGTACACGCGGCTTCCAACGGTGGAAGAGGCGCTCGCCGTGACGGTTGCCGGGATGGAAGCGAACCAGCTGCTCGGGCTGGCCATCGCGAAGGACGCGCTCACGACGGGCGAGTGGACCTACCGCGACGCGCGACAGTACTTGTACGCCGAAAACGATGCGATCCGGTACATCGGCGGCGTCAGCGACCTCGAGCCGGAGGGGCACGACGTCGGCGACTTCCTGCGCATCTATAACGAGGCCGCCATGCGCGGGAAAGCCGCGACGCTCTCGGCCCGCACGCTGCGTCGCCGCGTGCTGGCATCGTTCGCGAATCCGCTGCTCGCGTACTCGTACTACAGCAGCTACGTCTCGTACGTGTGGAGCGGCCACACAACATCACCGCTGCCGATGCTGCACCTCGGGCAGACGCGCTACCTTCCGATGGCGCGCTTCCAGCTGACGCCGTTCGGCACGCAGTGGAGAATCGACAACGACTTCGTGCGCAACGGCCGGTTCACCGACCTGACGCTCTACGTGGGCCACACCATCGGCGCGTCGACGTATGGCATTGGTCTCCAGCGGACCCGCGTCGCCACGATCGGCGGATGGATGGTCGATGGCCGCGGCGTCGTCTGGCATCAGCCGCAGTGGGGCGGCGAGATCGAGGCAACCGCGATGCGCGAGATTCCACGCCTGCGCCGCGCTTCGCACGGCGTCGCCCTCGTCGTGCAGGGTGGCATGAAGTCGGACGGGTTTCTCGCGGGCGGGCCGATCCACCAGGGCGGATTCATCCGCGTCGGCGCCGCGCTCGTCCACTAGATTCGTGATTCGGGATTAGCGATTTCACATCACCAATCACCAATCACAAATGGTTACGACCAGCGGGCGCCGATCGCGGTCACCGCTTCCTGCGCGAGCACTTCATCGGTCTTCCAGTCGGCGCCGGCGACACCGACACCGCCAATGCACTCGCCGTTGACGAGGATCGGACAGCCGCCTTCCATGGCGGTCCATCGCTCGGGACCGGCCGCGAGCGCGAGCCCGAGCGCGTGCGCGGTGTCGAGCGACTGGCCGACCGCGCCGTGCGAGGTCGTCAGGCGCCGCGTCGAGGCGGCACAGGCGGCCTTCGTCGTCGCCGAGTGCACCGTGTGGAACTTGCCGCCCTCCATGCGCTCGAGCAGCACGAGGTGGCCGCCGGCATCGACGATCGCGATCGTCACGGCCGCGCCCGAGGCGGACGCCTTCGCGACGGCGGCCTGCATCATCTTCTTCGCGCCCTCGTTGGTCAGGCGCTTGCTGTCCGCGATGTTCATAGGCGCGATAGCATATCCGTACTTGTCTCGACGAACCGCTGTCGCGCTGTTCTTCCTCGCGTTCGCGTTCCGCTACCTCACGCTCAGCGCGCTCGAGAACGATCACTTCGTCCTGCTCGCGCGCGCCCAGCAGATGCTCGGCGGCGACTGGCCCGTTCGAAACTTCGAGGATCCCGGCCAGCCCTTTCCAGCACAGTGGGATCCGAAGCTTGGAATTCACGTGACTTGAAGTCGCGGC
>JADMIO010690356.1_pt1 | contig 27282 bp, 25 predicted proteins | sample 8958161 | NCBI WGS metagenome assembly JADMIO01 (sample SAMN16585339, study PRJNA669376) | soil metagenome | isolation source: Crop rotation soil | place: USA: Cullars Rotation, Alabama | collected 2011
CGGTTGCGTCGTCAGTACCGCCATTGTTTGATTTTCCTGCATCGCCACACGAAGCCAATGCAAAAAGAGCTGCTACTGCAAATGATAATCTTCTCATTGTAAAAAATATTTAGTTAAAAAATTGCCGCAAAATTATGTCATCTGCGGAACAAAAGTGAATGCCGGCTTAATAACTATTGGGCTTTCTTCGTCATCCCTTACATTTGCACCCTCAAAAAATCAAAGTAATGAGTGGTCAGTTAAAAGAGGTCCGCAACCGCATTAAAAGTGTTCAGAGCACCCAGCAAATCACTAAAGCAATGAAGATGGTGAGCGCTGCAAAATTGCGTCGTGCCCAAGATGCTATCATTCAAATGCGCCCTTACGCTCAAAAGCTGCAGGAAATGCTGAGCAACATTGTCAGCAGCAGCGAAGGCGAGGCTGGTGGTTCACTTGCTGTTGAAAGATCGAAGGAAAGAGTGCTTCTCATTGTTATCACCAGCGACCGTGGACTTGCCGGAGGTTACAATGCCAATCTCATTAAGCTTGCGAAAGAAACTGCTGCGACAAAATATGCCGACCAATATCGTAAAGGAAATGTAACCATTTGGAACATTGGTAAAAAAGGCTACGAAAGTCTTACAAAGCAGAACTATAAAACCAACGCGGACTTTAAAGACGTTTTTCTTAACCTGAAATTTGAAACCGTACAGGCTGCATCCGAAGCCGCTGTAAAGGCTTTTAAAAACAAAGAGTTTGATGCGGTGGAGATTATTTACAGCCAATTTAAGAATGCTGCAACACAGCGCTTTGTTGTTGAGAAATTCCTCCCCATTCCAAAGGTTGAAAAGAAAGCAGGTGCTAAAAAAGCAGACTTCATTTTCGAGCCTGAAAAGGAGCAACTCATTGCTGAGCTGATGCCCAAGATATTAAACACACAACTCTTCAAAGCCGTTCTGGACGCACATGCCAGTGAGCACGGTGCCCGTATGACCGCGATGGACAAGGCAAGCGACAACGCCAACGAGCTTTTGAAAACACTCAAAATCTCTTACAACCGTGCACGCCAGGCAGCCATCACAACTGAGCTTACTGAAATTGTGAGCGGGGCCGCAGCATTAAATGGATAAGATTGTTGCGAGTTTAATCCATTTACTTCTTCTCTGCTCTTTCGAACACCAATTCGGAGAGGCACAGGTGCATTTTAGCTGAGTTATCAGGGGGTCGCGCCTTCCTTAGTTCATTCGCTGCCGTCTACTTTCAAAATTTTTGACTTTTGAATTTTGACTTCTCTTTACTTAGCGCAATGAACGACGAATTGCTTTACGAGGTTGCACTCACCCTTGTGCCCAACATCGGTGCAGTGCAGGCAAAAATCCTGGCAGAACATTTCGGCAATGCCGAAAATATCTTCAGGGCTACAAAAAAAGAGCTTGAAAGCATCGAAGGAATAGGGACGGTCAAAGCCTCCTCTCTCAAAAAATTCAACGACTTCAAAGCTGCTGAAGAAGAGAAAGCTTTCATCGAAAAACATCGCATTCAAACTTTATTTCTCACCGACAATAATTACCCAAAGCGGCTTTTACAATGCTACGATTCTCCAACGTTGCTTTACTACCGGGGTAATGCAGATCTAAATCATTCCAAAATCATCAGCGTCATTGGCACAAGGAGCAACACAGAATATGGCAAGCAAATCACCGAACAACTTGTTGAAGAACTGCAAAGCTTAAATGTGTTGATTGTAAGCGGCCTGGCTTACGGCATTGATGTCATTGCTCACAAAGCCGCGGTTCAAAACAGTCTCCAAACTGTGGGCGTGCTTGCACATGGGCTTAGCAAAATTTACCCTTCAGAGCATTCTTCTCTTGCCAGGCAAATGGTACAGAATGGAGGGTTGCTTACCGAGTTCAATAAAGACGTCAAACCCGATAAACACAACTTTCCAAGGCGCAACCGCATTGTTGCGGGCATGGCTGATGCCACTATTGTAATTGAAACGCCCATTAAAGGTGGAAGCATGATAACAGCTGAACTCGCCAACGGTTACAACCGCGATGTGTTTGCCTATCCTGGTAAAATTACAGACATCAAAAGCGGCGGATGCAATCATCTCATCAAAACCAACAAAGCACACCTCCTCGACAGCACCGAACAACTAGTGGAAATGCTAGGCTGGAATACAAAGAAGACAAAACGAAAAATTCAGAAAGAGCTTTTTATTTCACTTACCCCTGACGAGGAGGTGCTGATGAAGGTGCTCCGGGAAAAAGATGCTATCCATATTGATGAACTCTTTCTTAAAAGCGGCTTGACCAGCAGTTCAGTAGCTGCTTCTTTACTGAATCTCGAATTCCAGAATGTGATCGCTTCATTGCCCGGGAAGATGTATAAGTTGCTGTAGGGGCTTGTTCAAATCATGAAGGCTCGTTCTTATTCATTTCCGCCGTATATCATTCTCTCGCCATTTTCACTGCTTACGCTAAATTTTCTTCTTACGTTTGCCCGCTAAAAAAAACTTTTGCCCCATGAAAAGAATTTTCCTTGCTTGTGTTTTTACGCTTTGTCTTTTCCGCACCTATGCAGATGAAGGCATGTGGCTGCCTTTGCTCCTTGGTCAACAGGTGTACAACGACATGGTAAAGAAAGGCCTCAAGCTCAAAGCGGACCAACTTTACAGCATCAACAAATCCTCCATTAAAGATGCCGTCATTATTTTCGGCGGCGGATGCACCGGCGAAATTGTTAGCAGCCAGGGATTGATTTTTACTAACCACCATTGCGGCTATGGCTCCATCGCCGCTGCAAGCTCTGTTGAAAACAACTACTTACGTGATGGCTTTTGGGCTGCGGATAAGTCAAAGGAAATTCCTTCAAAAAATCTGACGGTAAAATTTCTTAATCGTATAGAAGATGTAACAAAGCGACTGAACGACAGCCTCGGAAGTCTCACAGGAGCTGAGCGTTCTGCACGTTACATACGTGCCAAAGCAAACATCGAAAAGGAGATCGCTGGTGACGATGAATTTAAACAGGCTACCATAGCCAGCATGTTCAAAGGAAACCAATTCTTTGTGTTTATCTACGACGTCTATAAAGATGTTCGCCTCGTGGGTACACCACCTGAAAGCGTTGGAAAGTTTGGCGGCGATACTGATAACTGGGAATGGCCTCGTCACACGGGTGACTTCTCCGTTTTCCGGGTGTATGCCACTCACGATGGCAAGCCTGCGAACAACAGCGCATCAAATGTTCCCCTCGTTCCGAAGCATTTTCTTCCCGTTTCCTTAAAAGGAATAAAGGACGGGGACTATGCCATGATATTCGGCTATCCCGGCAGCACCAACCGCTACGAAACTTCTTATGGTGTTCAGCTTGCTACAAGCGTTAACAATCCATCCCTGGTGAAGCTTCGCGAAATGCGACTGAAGTACATGTTGGAAGAGATGAAGAAAAGCTCTGCGAATAAACTACAGCTCGCAAGTGAGTATGCCGGCGTCGCCAACTATTGGAAATTCTTTGATGGCGAAACAAAGCAGTTGAAAAAGTTTGACACTTACAACGAAAAGAGAAAATCAGAAGAACAGTTTATTAATTGGGCGAAGGGCAAAGGAGAGTTCGAAAATGTATTCAGCGACTATTCCAAAGCATACGAGGATTGGAAGCCTTACGCCATGCTTCGCCAATACATGATTGAGGGCATTACCAGTGTAAAAATCATTGCAGCAGCCAGCAGTCTTCAAAATCTTGAAGCGCAACTGAAGAAAAGCGATGCGAAACCGGAAGACATCAAAAAAGCAATGGATGCCGCTGAGACTGCGAGAACCAATTTCTTTAAAACAACTAACCTGCGTGCAGATCAAAATATACTTGCCGCTGTGCTAATGATGTTCTATAACGACATCGACAAAAGCATGCAGCCCAAAGGCTTTTACGAAGACTTGTTTGCAAACTACAGCACTATCGAATCAAGCCCTTATCGTTTGTATGCTGCCGAAGTTTTTGGTAACAGCATGATTGTTGACAATGGCAAGTGGGACGCCTTCAAAGCAAAGCCTACTGCCGAAGCATTAAACAGCGATCCTGCTTACAAGTTGGTAAATGCGTTTGTAAAAAACTACAACAGCAACTACGCTCAGCGCTACACCGATTTCAGCACAAAGAACAATGAACTTGGACGGCTTTACCTGAAAGGCATCATGCAAATGGATCCTGCGAAAGTGAATAAAATGTATCCCGATGCAAACTTTACAATGAGAGTAAGCTATGGCCAGGTAAAAAGCTATCATCCGAAAGATGCAACGAACTACGACTACACGACTACTATGAAAGGTGTGCTGGATAAATACATTCCCGGTGATTACGAATTCGATCTTCCTAAAAAGTACATTGACCTGTATAAGGCAAGGGATTTCGGTCGCTATGTTGACTCCAGGGAGAATGATATTGTCGTCGCCTTCATTACCACCAACGACATTACAGGTGGCAACTCAGGATCCCCGGTTATGAATGCAAATGGTGAATTGATTGGTCTTGCTTTCGACGGCAACTACGAAGCGCTAAGCCACAAAATGATTTTTGACAAAGACCTCAACAGGACCATCAATGTAGATGTTCGCTACGTGCTTTGGTGCATAGAAAAGCTCGGTGGAGCAAAGCATATTGTGGATGAACTAAGAATTATGAACTAAGCGAAGTGAATCGTGAGACGTGCAACTGAAATTTGAACTTTTCACATTTACTAAGAAGCAGCCTTGCCGTTAATAACCGCAAGGCTGCTTTATTTTAAGTAGCCAATAATTTTTGCGCACCTGCCAATCGCATCCTGTAGGCATTGATGGCCGTCTTTCCCAGCTTGTCTATAAGCTTGTAATTAACGATCGCACCCACCGGGGCGCCAATTACCGGAACAAGTTGTGCAAGTTTTGCGAGGTCAATATAGTCCCTGTATTCCTGCTGAAAAGTGCGCCATTCAAAAGCATGAATATCATCTGGTAGCTCAGCGCTGTAGTTGTTCCAGTCGGCAAGCTTCAGGTAGGGTCTCCCCGAAAATTCGAAATCCACAGCTGCAGCGTGTTTGGGGATAAAAGTTAAATGAAAACGCCCCACAATGGCACTAAAAGTGTTCAAAGTGAGGCATTAACATTTAGCGATGTCAAACTTACTGTTTTCTCATGAGTATCTTCTCAACGAAAGATTTCTGCAAACCGATTTAGGCAGTCTTTATCTCGCCATCCCTTTCGAAAAATTAGCAGCCACCCTTCCAGCTCCGCCATCAGCAAAGAGCGGATTGGGTTGCAAGCCATGGTTTGATGTGAAAGGCGGACTTGGACTACTGTTTTTAAAACATTACCTGCAGATAAGTGACGAGTTGCTCATTGAGCGCATCAATACCGACTGGAGCATGCAGTTGTTTTGCGGCATTTTGCTTAAGCCGGGAGAACGAATAAAAGACACCAATTTGCCCAGCGTATGGCGCTGCTACATTGGTAAACACCTGGACATTGATGCGATGCAAAAACAGGTTGCTGATTACTGGAAGCCCTTTATGGATGACACGAAAATAGGCCAGCAAGATGCCACATGCTATGAAAGCCGCATCAGCTTTCCTACCGATGTCAAGCTCGTGTGGCAGTGCTGTAGCGAGTTGTACCTAATGATACAGGAGCAACGTAAAAAGGTTGGGCTTCGCAAAAGCCGCATGAATTATCACAGGCAAAAGGAAAGTTTTCAGTCCTATCAAAAGACAAAAAAGAAAACCCGCCGCAAGGAAAAAAAGCTGCGCAAAAAACTGCTGAAGTTTTTGATGAAACTGCTCGGTCACATAGAAGAGCTAAAAGAAAAAAAGCTGTCAAACAAGCAACAGGCAAAGCTTAAGCATATCAAAAAAGTGTATGAACAACAGCACAGTAAGCTGTATGGAAACAATCCCATCAAAGACCGCATCGTCTCGCTCAGCAAGCCTTACATACGACCCATTGTCAGAGGCAAGGAAACAAAAACAGTAGAGTTCGGAGCCAAGGTAAACGTGCTGCAAGTGAGTGGTATCAACTTCATAGAACACATCAGCTACGATGCCTTTAACGAAGGCACAAGACTTATAAGTGGCATCCGGCTGCAACAAAAGCTTTTTGGCAAATGCACCCATCAATCAGCCGACCAGATATACGCCACCAATGCCAATCGCAAATACTGCACACAGTACAAAATCGCCAACAACTTCATACCTAAAGGCAAACAAAAGCACCAGCACATAGAGCAGGCTGCTGTTTTACGAAAAGCGCTCAACGTTGCACGGGGAACCGTTTTGGAAGGAAGCTTCGGCAACGAGAAAAATCATTACTTCCTCGCCAAAGTAGCAGCACGAAATCAAGACACCGAAACATGCTGGATATTCTTTGGCATCTTCACCAGCAATGCCGTGCGGATGGCAAACAGGATGGCATCAATGCAGCAATCACAGCCAAGAGCAGCATAGACGCTTATTTTTTTATCAGAGACCTCAAAAGGAGTTGAGGAAAACCCTCGTCTGCATACCTGAAAAAATCAGGGCATTTTCAAGCAAAGAAAACTCTCACAACAAAAATCAGTGAACTTTTAGACCCCCCAACCGACCCCTAATTTTTCTCAAGTTGAATTTACAGGAATACCCCAGGTAAACTTCGCGACGCTTTTCGTGGCTTGAAAAGGCAAGCTGAAAAACATACAAGATATAGAGACGCTCCTTATACTCACTGGTGTCGAAGCCATAGACGGCAGCAATGTCGAACAGCAATTTTATTTTGATAGCAAGAAACAACGGGAAGTCTGCCAGTCCCAGCAAAATGCCTCCGGCACCAGTTATTCCTCCTTCAATTGCACCTGTGTGTTTGTAAAACTTAATCTTCTCTTTCACCACTGCTTCTCTTAATGCAAGATCGCCGTCGGTACGCAAAGAGCCGGTTGTTATTTTAGAACCGAAAAGGACGGCTCTGAATAATTGTTTGATGGTGGTTGTGATAACCTTGTGAGCTTTCTCAGGGATCCACGTGTTGATCTTATCCTGCACCTTTTTTGCAAGACGGTTTATCAACGAAGGCTTGCGAAGCATCTTTTTCTGCCATTCGCCTAATTCTTTCTTCACACCCAGTTCATATGACATACCGAAAGGTATTCATAATCGCTACAAGCAAAAACTAAAGAAAAGGTAACTGCTGATAATTTACACCGGGTCATTATCCGTTGAAACAATCCTGTAAATAATGCCTGCAAGAATAGCTCCTGCAAAAGCACCTGAGAGGTAAATCCAGATGGAAGAGTACTCAAAGAGGTGGAAGATGGATAAGCCCAACGCTACGGCAGGATTGAACGCTCCGCCGGAAACTGGACCGAACACATAAGCCATAGCCAATACAGTGAAGCCGATAGCCAATCCATAATAACTGTTGCCGGATGTTTTGTTGGAAGTGGCTACGTTAAGCACAACATAGCACAGCGCAAAAGTACCTAAGCCCTCTGCCAGCAACCCCCACATTGGTTCGAAGTTGGCGGGAGTGCCTGTCCATTTGTAGTACATGTGGCGGGCAGCAAAGCCTGCAAAGGCTCCGCCGGCGCACTGCGCTACCCAGTAAATAATCATGTCCATAAACGACATTTTGCCCCTAATAAACACAGCGAGGGAAACGGCAGGATTATACATGCCGCCTGAAATGTAGCCACCCGCATACACCATCGCAATAAGCACACAGCCAATGGCAATCGGGGCGAAATGCGAGGAAACATCCTGCAGGTTTACGACTACACCGCAAATGGTGAAAATGAGAAAGAAAGTGCCGATGAATTCGACGAGATACTTTTTCATGTGAGTTTTGTTTTGGTGGGGAAAGACTAAAATTAAAGACTCACATTGGATTATTTTGACGTTTAGCGATTGATAATCAGGCAGTACTGAAACCATCCGGTTTTCTTACGAAGTAATAAGTGTACATTCGTAAGCCTCGCATAACTTATGGAAAGCTCCTCTTCTTAGCTTTTAGCGGAAAGACACCAAAACATTTCCTCACCACTAAAACCTGCTTTATGAAAAGGCTGTTTTTCCTTTTACTTTTTACATTTTACATTTTGCATTGCACAGCCCAGGTGGGCATAGCCACCACCTCGCCGAATGCAAGCGCTGCGCTGGATGTCTCCGGCAGTACCGGCAAAGGGTTCCTGATGCCACGCATGACAGAAGCTCAACGCAATGCTGTTGTAAATCCCGCGGTAGGGCTAATGATTTTTCAAACAGATGGCGTGAGGGGTATTTATTACAACGTAGGCCCGCCCACAGTTCCGGCATGGGTGCCTGTTGGCACTACGGGAGGAGGAACGTCTCCCTACATTTTAAGAGCCACTTCGGCCACTTCAATTGGCAATAGCAACCTTCTCGACTCTTCGATAGGCTTGCTTTATAACCGCACTTCGCTCATCAATAACACGTATTTCAAAGGTGCCTTTAAGCTGCACAACAACACTTCACTCTTCAACTATTTTTCGCTCGAGGGCAGCGGCAAGAACACATACTTTGTAATCTCTGACTCATCCGAAACCCGCCCACGGGGTATTGCTTTGGGCAGGAATAAAGACCTGGCTCCATTTCTCACCTACGATAGCATGGTATATATGTTTTACAATCCTTTTTTCAGCAACATCACCCTCGCAAACGGCTCGAAAAACAAATTCTTTGTGAACATGTACAGCGGCAAGATGGGCTACAACCCGACAGGATATTTTGGCGACTACGGAGCGCATTTCACCATCGAATCTCCTTACGACACTTCCGGGTACTTTACTTCCACTTCCACCAACCTGTTGCAGAACGGTATTTTGAGGTCGGAATACACCGGCACCGCCGCCAAGAACCATGTCGCTATCCTGGGCAGAAGCGTTCCGATTGCGGCGCAGAACTATGGAGTGGGTGTGCGTGGCGAAGGTGGATGGCAAGGTGTTGCAGGCTATGGAAGTAACACGGGGAACTCAGTTGCTTATGGTGTATATGGCATAGGGGCCACGAATGGATTGGCTTATGGCGTGTATGGAAAAGCTGACAGCAGTACCGCTTCAGGCGGCGTTAAGTATGGTGTGTATGGTACCGCAAGCGGTGGCGCCACCAGTTATGCCGGCTATTTTGCTGGCAATGTTCAAATCAATGGCAACTACGCCGCAACGGGCACCAAAAGTTTCAAGATTGACCATCCGCTTGACCCTGAGCATAAGTACCTGCTTCATTACAGCATGGAAAGCAATGAAGTGCTTAACGTTTACAGCGGCAACATCACAACCGATGGTAGAGGCCTTGCTACAGTACAATTGCCTGCTTATTTCGAAAGCATCAACAAAGATTTCCGTTACCAACTCACTGCCATTGGCACATTTGCACAAGCAATTGTAAAGCAAAAGATTTCGGGCAACATCTTTACTATTCAAACCAGTCAGCCTGATGTGGAAGTGAGCTGGCAGGTGACCGCTGTTCGCAACGATAAGTACATGGTGGCGCATCCCGCTAACACTGAGGTGGAAAAGGAGTCGGAAAACACTGGTATGTATCTACAGCCTGCTGAATGGAAGCAGCCTGCGGAGAAAGGCATCAACTACAGAAACAATCATTTGCCTTTGCCCAAGACTAAAGAAACATGGAAGCGGATGACGTTGCCGGCTTCGAAAGGGAACCAAGGGGCTTATGATAATTGACAATGGATTTGCAGGAGGAAAGCTCAATTGGAGTCGAAGGGAGTTTGAAAGGCGTTTATGGTCGTTAAGATTTTCGGAATCGAGGCGAAAGGGTTATTTGCTGGCGATTCCGAAAAGGGAGTGGGGGCGAGGGCTATTTTTTGGAGGCGGCTTGGGCGGCGAGGGCTTTTTGGAGGTTTTCTTTTGTGATCACAATATCAGGATGATCGGATGGTAGGAATTTTTCCCATAAATCTACTGCAAGCCAAAAAAAATGAACCGATTTGTTGAAGTCTCCTTTCCCGTAGTACGCTAATCCCAAGTTTGCGTACATCTTTCCAATTTCCGGATACTCTCCTTTTAAAAATTTTTTGCCCATTACCAATGCACTCTCTATCTTAATAATAGCTTTAGCATACTCCTCTTTATGAACATAAACTAAACCAATGTTATTTAGGCATATAGCAATATTGGGATGATCACCCTCATAAATGTGGTGATAAACTTCCAAAGCCTTTTTGTATTGTATCAACGCTTTTTGAAAATCTCTTTCGCCTTCATGGATTAATCCAAGATTATTATAGCAATTAGCAATTTTAACGTGATCTGTTTTGAAGTACTGTTTATTAATTTCCAACGCCTTCTGACAATTTTCAATTGCTTTTTTATACTCTTTTTTATTATAAAAACTCAATGCTAAATTCATCAATTGATTAGCCATTATGGGATACGGTTCAGTGATCTTGCTAGATTGGGCTTTCAAAGACTTCTCCGAATAATCAACCGCATCGGCGTAATAGCCTAAAACGTTGGCCATTACACCTGCTCTATGCAATGATTGACCATCACTCGGATTAAATTGAGCTGCTAGCTTATAGTATTCGTAAGCTTCCTTAAATAGCAATTGTATTTCGTTGAGTTGTCCAAGTTCAAAGAATGTAGAACCGGCATCAATAATTTTTGAAGCTGCGCTTTGTGCTAGATGTTTTTCGGCTGCTCTGTAATCACCTTTTTGGACCTCATCCAATGCTTTTGCCTTTAGCTCATTGCTTTCTTGCTCTTTCAGGCGCTCTTCTAATCCTTTGATAACGGCTTGCTGCTTTTCAAGATGTGCTTGCAGTTGGTCTATTGTCAGCAACAACGGTTTCGTGTGTGTATATTCTTCAGATAAATACTGGTTGAGGCTTTTGTAAAATTCATATTCAAACTCTGTGAGGTTATTATACTTCAATGGCACCGCAACATTGTCAAGCGATGAGAGGAATGCCTCCAGATTTGCGTAAGCTTTATTTTCATCATCGGATTTTCCTTTGAAACCTTGTTTGTGAAAAATAATGATGGGAATGCTATTCTGCTGCGCCAAATCAAACTCTTCTTTTGTATAGTCTCCTACTTTAGAATAGAAAATGAACACTGCGAGTTTGCATTTTTCCAGCTTTGAATTAATAGCCGCCTGAAAGTTTTGATGCTCGGGATAAGAACGCCTCACCATGCTGTAATCCCACATTACCACTTTAAGATCCAGACCGGGAAAAGCTTGATTGACTAAATAAACAATGAGAACACTCTTCTCCCTCTCATCTTTTACCTCGCCTGATGAAGCAATAAAGATTTTAACTGTAGTATTAGAAGCAGGCATTAATTCACTCACAGAAATAAAGATTTAGAAGCATGAAATACCCAACCCCTTCTACTCCAAAAAAATCATTTAACCCATGCCCTTGTACAAAAAGAAGAAGCCTGCCTCCCAACAGGCTTCTTCTTGCCACTTTCAACTTTTGCCTTTTGACCTACCTGATATACAGCACTCCCCTCCCCCCATGATATTGGTCTCTTGTTGCTGCGCCGGGTACAGCAGTAGAGCGGTAAGCAATTGCAATGCTGGTAGCAGTATTACCCCAGCTTCCACCGCGATGCATGGTACCGGCATTGCCTGTCACTTCGCAAGTGCCCGAGCATGTATTGGCCACTGAGGAACTGGCATTGCCTTCCATGCCGGGCCAAAAGCCTGCACCACCCACCGACAGCTTTGCATTTCCCGCATCGGAAATAGTACCGTTGCCATTAGGCACAAACCTGCATGAGCGACCCGCTTTATTGCCAATTGTAATGCAGTATTCGTAAAGGTTTCCGCTCATTTCCATCACACCAAACATGCTTGCACCGCTGCTGATGCGGTCGCTGGAGGCAGTGGCAAATATGCCGTTGCGTACCGGCCCTTGGATGCCGGATGAGGTGACGAAATAATTTGCATTACCTGCCAGCAGGCTCGCATTGGTTATGGCTTCATTCGCTGTGCTTGCATTGCTCATGGTGTAGGTGCCGGCGAATATGGTGTCGCTGCCCCATGCCCGTTCCTGGTAGCTGGCAGGTTGCGGGCCTGCGGTGGTGCTTCCCCGGCAAATGCGTTCATATAGAACTTCACTCATGGGCGCAAGGCCGCTCCAGTCGAGGTATGCAGCCACGTCGGGCCACGAGAGGTAATTGCAGGCTATCCACTCGCCATCGTTTGCCTCGTCGAAAATGTTGTCGCCATCAGCATCGCAACCATACACCGCAGGCTTGTAAGAGTTGATGCCGTTGGTTGCTATTTCAATGTAGTTCCTGTAAGGCAACGGAGAGGCGCCTGCAGGTGCCAGCGCTCTTGTCCCGGTCGCGCTGCCCGGCGATACTGCGGTTCGTGCCACCTGTTGGTTAAAAGTGAGCGTGTTGAGAAAGTCACGATAACCTGCCTGGCTGATTTCGTACTTCATGCACCAGTGCCCCTTCATGGTAGGAAACGGGTCGAGGCTGCCAAGAGGGCTTGCAGTTTGGATGGTATCGTTGCTGTAAACATAAATGCCGCCTACGTTTAAAGCGGAGTCGTCAAGACTGTTGTTATCAGTTTTCATAGGAACTACGCTCCCATTTGTTGCCGTGTTATCTATGTAGTGAAAGGCATTCAGCGATTCATTTGCCCCGTCCCCATCGCCAAAAAATGGACGTGTGAGTGGCCTGGAGATGTACACCATTTCGATCGCAAAGCCCTTCACATCTATGTCGTAAGGTAGCGTAGCAATTGCCCCTAAACGAATGTTCGTGAAGTTTACGCTGCCAACACCATCAATGGAACGAAAAATCATAGCGCCAGCTTTCTGAAAATCATTTGTCTGGTAAACCTCTGCACCAAAAGGCATCACATTGTCGTTGCCGGTCAGGGTGAGGTGCGTCCAGTTACCATTTGCTTGTTTGTATTTGAAGAAAACCCATACACCGTCGTTGTTGTTGGTGCCTAAATCGGTGCGCCAGCTATTGTCCCAGCTCAGGTCAAATTCCACCTGTATATCAGCCGAGGTGCTTCCGTTCAACCCGGTGTTTATGATGCTCACGTTGGAAATGACCACGTTGTTTGCCATGCCGGATGATACGGTAAAAGCAAGCGCTGCTAAGAAGAAAAACTGTTTCATACTGTTGCTTATTTAGTAAAAAAAACTGTTCACCTTTTCTTGTTTATGCTATTGGATTATCACGTTGCCTACAATAATGAATTCCTTTCCCGGTGCTACGATGATCCTTGCACCCTGCTCTATTGCCTGCACTCCCACAAGTATGCAAACACCCAAGGGATCTATCAATATCGAACGCCCCTTAGGAAGATTTGAAGGCGGAATTTTCTTGTACATCCAGTTATTCTCGTCGCTCCATGCACCATTGCCTGTGAACACAAACTGCACAGGTTCAATCACGGAGTTCCATCCATCGTTCGCGCCGCCTTTGTAAATGTTGAGCAACACGTTTTGCGCAGCAGGCATCACGACTGAAAAGCCATCATTCATACCACCTTTATAGATGTTGAGTAGAGCATTTTCCGCAGTTGCATTAAAGAAGCTAAAACCGTCGTTGCTGCCACCTTTGTAGATGTTGGTCAGGGCATTCTGCAGGCCTGCAGCATTCATATTGAAGCCATCATCGCTGCCGCCTTTATAGAGGTTGATTAATGCATTCTGTGTGGTGGATGTAATGGCATTGAAGCCGTCATTACCTCCACCTTTATAAATGTTGGCTAGTGCATTAGAGACAGTGACGTTAGTTTCATCAAACCCATCTCCGCCGCCACCTTTGTAAATGGAGGGCAATGCATTTTGAGAAGTTGATAAAGCGCTGAAGTGGCCATCGTTTTGCCCGCCTGTGTATTGAGGTGAAGCCCTAAGAGTGATGAAAAGAAGTATTAAGACAATCGAAGCTTTCATATCAAAACACTAATGCTTTGTCATTGAGAAGGTGATAGGATAACAGAATTAGAGCTTTTATATCCGGTTGCCGCAAGTGAAATTGGACAGCTGGCATCCATAGTTGCCTGTGTTGGATAGCGTTCTTTTACCTGTTATTGAATTTTTGTAAATTTACTTTTATTCCTCTTAATATTCCTTGCATACCAGTACCTCTCTTAAGTACCGAAGAATGAGCATTCTGCCTCAATCGGATTCCTCTTTCTTTTAGATTATTCATTGTACCAAAACACCTTGTCATGAAACAACTTTTCATTTTTTTACATTTTACATTTTGCATTTTGCATGTGCAAGCCCAAACCCAACTGTCCCCAAAATATTCTGTTGATGGTAACGTGAAAGCAATGACGTCAAAGGGTGATACGCTGATTATTGGCGGCGACTTTGGCAACATTGGAATTTATTCGGGGGCCGAGGCGGTGTTTACAGCGGCAAGCGACAATCCTAATCTTGCCTATCCAAAAATTATCGGCAGCATTTCGGCAAGCACCCCTGATGGCAATGGCGGACTTTATATATGCGGCACGTTTCGGAAAACAACTGAAACAGACAGGTTTCAAAGAATCGAGCATGTGCTGGCGAACTTTACTTTTGAGACATCTTTCTCTCTGCCCGTACATTCGCTCTTTGCCATTGGTGTCAACAAACTGCTTTATCACAGCGGGTTGCTATACATAGGCGGCGATTACATCAATGACATAAACGGGCAAGCTGTGGGCAATCTCTCGGCTATAGACGTTGCTACAAAACAATTTGCAACATGGCTGCCCGCGGTAAATACACCACATAACATCACAGGCCTTTTCATAAGCCAAAACTCATTGTACATAACCGGTCACTTCGACAGCATTGGCGGGCAGGCCCGGGCAAACATTGCAGCCATACGGCTCAACACTGGCACTGTAAGGCCATGGAACTTTGCGTCGCATTGGAGCGATGCGCAGGAATACAGCGACATAGAGTTTTATAACAGCCAAATGATTATTTCAGGTGCATTTGATAATGACGGGCTACCCAACAATTATCTGCACGCCTGCGCCATCACCGACACCGTTTCGGGAGGCGGACTTGACTACCTGTTTAGCTCCGGCGGATTGTTTGGAAATAGCCTCGAGTACCTCTATTTCGCAGCCAATGTATCTCAAATTGCAGTTAGTGGCGACACGCTGTTTGCCTGCAGTATCGGCACATTCGATACACGGGTGCAGGCGCTAAAACTCACTGCGCCCAGGAACAGGCTATGGGCCCGGTATTTCAATGTAATAGGGAATGCACGGGACATGAAAGTGAAAGATGGCGCATTGTACGTCGCAGGCGAAAACTTTACAGAAGTTTACAAGCTTGATTCTACCAACGTGACCGTTGGAAATGTAGATCGGAAATTTAAGAACGCATTGAAATTCGGCACCGCTAATGGCAGTCTTCAATCCTGGTTTCCCGAACCTTTAGGAACTGTGTTTGGGATTGAAACAATTGGTAGCAACATTTTCCTCGGCGGCAATTTTTCTTTGGTAAAATCACAAAGCAAGCCGTCAGTAGTAATGTTGAATGCAGCGATTGAGCAAATCCTTCCGTTCGGTACAAGGCTGTCTTTTTCTACGGCTAATGCGTTTAAGATTAGTAACAACACGCTGTATGTGGCAGGTGACCATCTGTACGACAACGGCGTGTACATCCACCGTTCGGCATGGGCCTACAACCTGTCTTCAGGCGATACCACAGCATGGCATCCACCTTATTTAGGACAAGCATACGCGATAGACGCAAACGCCAATCATGTTTTTGTGGGTGGCAATCTTACAGAACCGGCAGGCGGCAGCGACAGAGTCAAGCTGTTGGCAATCTATAAACAGACTGGAGCACTCGCAACATGGGCGCCAAATCCTGATGGTGCGGTTAGCAGCTTGCATCTCTCATACGGCAGGCTTTATGTAGGTGGCGGTTATACACATATCGCTTCACAGGCAAGAAATTATTTGGCTTCGTTTGACACAGCTTCGCTTGCCTTGTCTCCATGGAATCCATCGCCCAACAATTATGTCGATGCAATCACGTCGGATAATCACATCATTTGGGCGGGTGGCGGCTTTTCGCAAATCGGCAACAGCAATTGCAGCAAGTTTGGCGGAATTGATAACGGCACAGCAAAAGCAGTTCGCATTCCTGGTCTGCCAATCACTTTCGGCGATGTTCATGCTTTGTATAAAATGGGATGCTACATAGCAGCAGGCGGCGACCTGCAGGTGGATGCTACAAGCTGCAATGGCCTGGTGATGTACAATATATACGACCGTGTCACCGTTCCCACCTCCACACTTTGCATCAACATCCCCTACGACGTTTATTATGGCAGGAACGTAAAAGCATTGGCATCAGTCGGCAGAGACTTGTATCTGGGGGGAAGCTTTTTAGGCGTCAACAACACCGTGAATGCTTCTAACATTGAGCGTGTGCGCTTTCCGCAATCTTATGCCGATGGTTGCGGAGAATATATCAGCAAGCAAAACGGCAACTGGAATAATCCTTCAACATGGGAAGCAAACGCGGTTCCGCCAAGCGATGCAAAAGTTATTGTAAGGCACAACGTAACGGTGACAGCAAACGCTACGTGCTACTCGTTAGACACGCAAGGCGGTGGACAAGTGACTGTAAATACCGGAATTGGTTTGACAGTAGTAAACTGACGTGGCGTAGCGTCGTCATCCGCAAATACGCAATGTCACTTTCATCGCTTTTCTTTGCCGACTAAAAACAATCTCTATGGAAATTATTCCACTACTGCTAAAAGAAATGGAACAGGAAGCAGCCATTACAAGAAAGATGCTTCAGCGTGTGCCAAACGATAAATGGGAGTATAAGCCTCATGAGAAAAGCATGAGCATGATGAACCTCACTACGCACATTGCGGAGTTGCCAACATGGGTAAAGATGGGACTTGGAACTTCAGGGATCGACTTTGCCGCAATGGATTGGAAACCTACTGAAGTGAAGAGCACCGATGAATTGCTGACACTCTTCGAAAAGTCTTACGATGAGGGCTATACGGCTTTGGAAGAAGCAAAAGAAGAAGACCTTTTGCCAAGCTGGACAATGCGCAGCGGAGATCAAGTTCACGCAGTGCTTACCAAGTATGAAGTCATCCGTCATTCATTTGCGCAAACAACGCATCACCGTGCACAGTTAGGTGTTTACCTGCGCCTGCTTAACATCGCTATTCCCGGTAGCTACGGACCCAGCGCTGATGAAATGACTTTCTAAACAAGTTGACAGTCAGCAGTTGGCAGCAGGCAGTATTTCATTACTGAAGACTGCCCACTATCATTTTTCCTTCACCAGCACAACATATTTCCACGGAGCAATCAACATTTTATCATCGCCTTTCCACACATAAGGCTGGTTGGTAAAAAGCTCCCTGTAGTTGCCAGGGTGATACTTTGATTTGAAAGTAACATCCGCCGGCTTGTTGCTGAAGTTGATGGCGACGACCACTTTATCGTTATTTTTTTCTCTCGAAAAAGAAATAACCTGGTCCATTTTGTCGCTGTAAATTCTAACCATTTCACCTCCCTCCTCTCCATTCCACAAAGCATGATTGCTATGCTTTAGCGCAAACAGCTTTTTATACATTTCTGCAAAAAGATGAGGCTTCCATGCAATGGTATCCTTATCAAAAAACTTTAGCGACCTGTCGAGACCGGCTTCCTGCCCGCTATAAATTAATGGCATTCCTTCCACCGTGCTGGCAAGCACCATGCAGGCTTCAAGTCCCTTACCAAAATTTGAATACTGGTTGCCCTCCCACGAATTTTTGTCGTGGTTATCTGTGAACGTCATGCGGTAACCATCTTTAGGAAAAGTACTGACATGATGAGCCATGTACTCAACAAGTCCGCCTATGGATTTGCCCCCGGTTGTAACGTCTTTCATTTTGTCCCAAAGACTCCACGCATAAGTCATATCGAAAGCTTTTTTGTGCAAGTCCCTCGACTCCCACTCAGCAAGCATAAACACGGGTTTGATTGCATCCAGCTCACTTCTAACATTCTCCCAGAAGTCAACAGGGATAAAGCCTGCGACATCGCAACGATAGCCATCAATGTCCGTTTCCTTCACCCAATATTTCAACACATCGGTCATGTATTTACGCAAGCCCGGCTGGTCGTAATCGAAGTCAATAATGTCTTCCCAATCGTACCACGGCGTCGGTTGAAAGTTGCCTTCAATGGTTTTAGTGTACCAATCAGGATGTTCAGTTACAAGCGTATTATCCCATGCAGAATGGTTAGCAACCCAGTCAAGGATTACATGCATATCCATGTCGTGAATCTTCTTCACGAGCGCCTTAAACTCATCCATCGTGCCGAATTCAGGGTTGACTGCATAGTAATCCTTCACTGAATAGTAACTGCCCTCCGTTCCCTTCCTGTTTTTTTCACCAATCGGATGAACCGGCATGAGCCAAACAATATCCACACCCATTTCTTTTAGTCTTGGAAGGTGAGTCTCAAAAGCTTTGAAAGTGCCTTCGGGTGTGAACTGACGAATGTTCACTTCGTAAATCGTGGCGCTCTTACTCCATGATGGATGAGTAAGCTCTACGTATTTCTTTGGAGAATACGGGCTGTCATTCTTAACCCTTGTTGATATGGGGTGTATGTCAGAATGCGTGCAGGATGAAAATAAAATCGAGGCCGAGATAAGTGTCAACAAAAATTGCTTGCTCATTCCTAAAGGATTTAAACAAGCAATTTATACCTAAGAACCAACTTTAGATGTGGCGCAAGGGTTATTTATAAGCTTCTTGCGTTGCTTGCAATGTACATTGCGAAGGCAGCAAGTGCAGTGTCTTTTAAGATGCTTACAAAAGCCATTTGCCTCATTTCCAAATCACCGGCATAAAGGCAGTTGGGCAGGTGAATAGTGACCACAAAAATGCCCAACAGCAGTGCAAGAGCGTATCCTGCAACCTTCATCATTTTGTGAGCAATAAAGGCAGTGCCTGCCAACACGAATGCTGCGCCGACAAGGTAAACCCACATTTTTCCCAACGGCAAGAAAGACGGAACGTACACAACGAGTGTTTCCGGCTTCATAAAATGATAAACGCCAAAGGCTATCATTATTAGCCCTAGAATAACAACTGCTACTCGTGAAACGGGATTTTGTGCCATAAAACAGGTTTTAATTTTACAACAAGGTAGAGATTAGAACGAGGGACAAAATGCTAAGAAGTACGAATGGCTTCATAGATTTTCAGAACGCCCCGATAGCTTGATGAAGGGGCTTTCAAATTGCTTCCCCGTATCAGGCGGCACTATTTTTTAGAGCTACACTCTTCATTAACCAATCAAAAATTATCTAAAATGAAAAAGATCCTAACGGTCATGTTAGCTATTGCGTTTTCAGCCACATCATTATCTGCACAGTTTGCAACGGCAGAGAAAAAAAGTCACAGGAAAACAACCCACTGCTACGCTATGAAAGAAGGCAAACTGATGCGATGCCTTGGCACCTCGGCTGTGCCACAAACCACTGATGTGACCTTAAAGAATGGCACCATGATCACCACAGCAGGCGCAGTAACCATGAAAGACGGCACCACCGCGACTATGACCGACGGCCAATGTATTAGCCTGGGAGGTAAAATCGGCGACTGCGAAAAGATGCACAGCATGGCAAAAGCAAAAAGTAAAATGAAGGCGAAAGACGACAAAATGAAAATGAAAGACAAGGAAAAGCCGGCTGATGACAACAAAATGTGATCGTGGAATAGTCAATATTGAATAGTCAGGAACCGCTCCACAGTGAGCGGTTTTTTTATGCACCCACCCCGCTACATTTGCACATCTGCACATTGCAAACCTGCACATTTTGAAAACCATTTTAAACGACCAACAAATTGAGCTTATCATCAAAAGGCTGGCGCATCAGCTTATTGAAAATCATTTCGATTTTGCAAACACTGTGATTATCGGCTTGCAACCCAGAGGTTTGTATGTAAGCGATAAGCTGGTTGAGGAGCTAAAGAAAAATTTACATGCAGAGCAGGTGAAGTATGGCATACTCGACATCACATTTTATCGCGATGATGTACGCAACGAATTGAAAGTGCCAAATAAGACAGAGCTTGATTTTAGCATTGATAACAAACGCGTAGTGCTGGTGGATGATGTTCTCTTCACCGGCAGAACTATTCGTGCTGCACTTGATGCGCTGCTTGACTTTGGGCGTCCTTCAAAAGTGGAGTTGTGTGTTTTAATTGATCGCAGGTTTAGCCGGCAGCTACCTATTCAACCGGATTATACGGGCAAGGTGATTGATGACTTAATCACGCAAAAAGTGAAGGTTTTGTGGAAGGAAAAAGATGGCAAAACGGAAGTGGTGATTAGTGAGTGAGTAGTGAATAGTGAATAGTGAATAGTGAATAGTGAATAGTGAATAGTGAATAGAGAATAGGGAATAGGGAATTGCGAGTTGAATAGGCATAAATCCAAAATCAGAAATCTCAAAATCACAAATAAAAATGTCGTCTCTGTCTTCGCCTCATTTGCTTGGAATAAAAGACTTGCTGCCAGCCGACATTCGCTTGATACTCGATACTGCAAAGCAGTTTAAAGATGTATTGCAACGGCCTGTAAAAAAAGTTCCTTCCCTGCGGGACATGACCATTGTGAACCTCTTTTTTGAAAACTCAACCCGGACACGCATATCATTTGAACTTGCTGAGAAGAGGCTGGGTGCTGATGTGCTCAATTTCACCACAAGCTCATCGTCCGTGTCAAAGGGTGAAACAATGCTCGACACTGTTCACAATATCCTGAGCATGAAAGTGGACATGGTGGTCATGCGGCACAGTGCAAGCGGCGCTCCTCACTTTCTTTCACAACACATTCGAGCAGCCATTGTTAATGCAGGCGACGGCGTGAACGAACACCCTACACAAGCCTTGCTGGATGCTTATTCCATTGAAGAAAAGACGGGTGATTTGAAGGGAAAGAAAGTTGCCATTATCGGCGACATCATGCACAGCCGCGTTGCTTTGAGCAATATATATTTACTTACCAAAATGGGAGCAGAAGTAACGGTTGCAGGTCCGCCAACATTAATTCCAAAATATACCACAGAAGCCTTTGGTATCAATGTCACTTACAACGTAAAAGAGGCCTTGCAATGGTGTGATGTTGCAAATGTTCTCCGCATACAGCTTGAAAGGCAGAACCAGCCTTTATTTTCATCGCTCAGAGAATACAATCTTGCCTACGGCATCACACGAAAATTACTCGACAGCCTTGGTAAGCAAATCGTTATAATGCATCCGGGTCCGATTAACCGCGGCGTGGAGCTTGACAGCGATGTTGCTGACGGAAACGAAAGCATTATCCTTCAACAGGTAGAAAATGGTGTGGCGGTAAGAATGGCAGTGCTCTACCTTTTGGCGGCAAAAACAAATGCCACGTCGTAATTTCAAAGAAGCTATCTCCACTTGCATCGTATTTATACCTCGCAATTTACCGTGCCCCGGATGGTTGTTTACCATAGATGCAGCTATCTCAAAAAATCCCTTGTCAAACCGCTGCAACATTTGCTTGCGTAATCCTTATTCACCTTTTGTCTCTGACTTTTTATGCCCGACGACGTAACTAATGTGCAATCTGAAGCAGAAGCTCCAAAAAAAATATTGCTCATTGATGACGATGACGATGAAGCTTTCCTTTTTGGCGAAGCGCTAAAGGATACAGGCCTTTCCGCAAACTATAAACGCATACGCAACGTTGGAGAAATTGATGCATTTCCCAACCCCGATATCATTTTTTTAGATCTCAATATGCCCTATAAAGATGGTATCGAAACGCTCCCTGAAATAAAAGCCAACGAGAACCTGGTTGCAATCCCATTGATAATTTATTCAACTTCAAAAAGCAAAGCCAGCATCAACGCCAGCTACGAAGGAGGCGCTACCCGGTATTTTGTGAAGGCACACGAATATGATGAAACGGTTTGTAAACTAAAAGAAGTTTGCAGTACGGATTGGGATACTGAAAAGCGCTGTGGAAAGGAGGAGTTTGTCATTTAGAAAGCAGGCAACATGCAAGACGATATGAGTATCTCAATTCAATACAGTGTTGCCGAAATGGGGAATAAGAATTAACTTCAATTATTAATTCAACTTTCAAACTAACCGTCTATGCAAACGACTTTACACACGCTTCAACTGTTATCGGCATTTCCTTTCCTGGAGACGAATCCCAACAACATACAGAACATACAGATTGTTGTGATAGTCCTTCAGTTTATAATCGCACTATCCATACTGAACGTTTGGGTGTTTCAATATGAAACCATTGTAGTTCAATTCAAAGAGTTTAACCTTCCGGTATGGCTTAGAAACGCCGTCGGCTGGACTAAAGCTGTTTTCTGTATAGTTCTGCTGGCAGGCATCTGGGTTTGGCAGCTAGCGGTTGTTGGGGCACTTGCAATTGGAATGCTGATGGTTTTTGCAATCCTTACGCACCTGCGTGCAAAAGACCCCTTTTACAAAATTTTCCCGGCAATTGTTCTATTTGCCCTGTGCCTTGCGGTGGCGTTTCTTTGCTATCAATATAAGTTCAAGGGATAGCAGGACACCACTCAATCTATAACTAAAGAGGTTGCTCCATTAAGAATGAGGCAACCTCTTTTACATTCGCTATAACACTTTAGCAGCCGCATAAAAACCTACATGGTTTGTGACCATACCTTATCCAATATGCCTGGAGCGTATCTCACTGTTACAAGTGTTTTATTCTTCACGCTGTCGTTGTGAAGCTTAATCATCTTATCCCAATCAGCCACATGGACACAGCCATGTGATATAGTATCGAGCCTGCCAATATGCAATGCTTCCCCGCCGTTGTAAAAGCAGGCATAAGGCATCGGTTGCCCTTTGTGGTTTTTATAGTATCTGCCTTCTATTCTGCTCATCGGTTTGTTGGTAACCGCATCCGTAATTCCATAAGTAGGGACGTGGGCGCCGCCGCTGATAGGCACGTCCACGGTATTTCCATCTCCATAAGTTGCAGTTGCAGTGCCTACCGGGCATACTCGTCTTCTCACGTCCCTCACTACGCCGGTAAAGCGTACCAGTATCTTTTGAATTTTATTTGCAGGAACAGCAGTGGCTACAGCTGATGCGGCTGCCTTGCCGGTCTTGGCTGTTTCAGGCTCAGCATTGTGCTTCAGCATCTCCGACGGCACAATTTCCTGCGCCTTCATTTTTCCTGTCTTGTTCAGCCTTGTCGATGCAGATTTAGACTTTTGAGCAGGCTTTGCTGATTTTACTTCCTTCTTTCCCGTGCTCTTTAATGAAGCTTTTGAAACGTTGGCCGATACTTTTTTTGTTGCAGGTTTTGCAGCCGTCTTAGAAGGTTTTGCTGATGTAGCTTTTGCCATAAGAATTAGTTTTTTTGAAAAGCCAAAGTAAAGATTATATCGTTGCAGGCAAAGCAATCTTACAATCGTTAGTAGCAGGATGAATTTAAAAGCCTCGAGTGTGAGCAAAAGCTGAATGAGGCAACGCTGCAGTTAGGGTATGTTGCAGAATAAATTTGGTATTAACTATTCGCTGTTCAACTTTTGCAAAGCTTAATAAGCGTCAATGACCGATCAAAGAAGAGATAAGCTCATAACCGTGCTTGCGCAAAGACAGGACAGCATAACTGTAGTGCTTGAAAATGTTTTTGACCCGCACAACATCTCAGCAGTCATGCGCACATGTGATGCCGTGGGGATACAGGATATTTATGTGCTCAATACCAAAATTCCTCCTCACAAAAAATGGGGTGCGAAAAGCAGCAGCAGTGCCGAAAAATGGCTGACCGTTCACCAGTACACTAATGCCGAAGAATGCTTCGAAGAATTGCGTAAACATTACGATACTGTACTTACCACACATCTCGCAGGCGATGCAATCAGCTTATACAGTATTGATTTTACGAAAAAAATTGCGTTGGTTTTTGGAAATGAAACATTCGGTGTGAGTGACGAAATAAGAGCATTGGCCGACGGAAATTTTATCATTCCGCAATGCGGCATCATTCAAAGCCTCAACATTTCTGTTGCATGTGCAGTCACGATTTATGAAGCCTACAGGCAAAAGAAAATTGCAGGACACTATGACCAACCTTCATTGAAATCTGAAAAGCGAGTTGCCCTTCTCGACGAGTGGGGCTTCCAAGGGTAGGATATAAATGAAGGTCAAAAACAAACTTATGAAACACCTACTGGTTACTACAATAATGTTGGCAACGCTGGCCGTAAGCCTTAACGCACAAACCAAACCAGGAGCATCACCTGTTATTAGGAAAGTGACTGCAGAAGAAGTAAAGGCAATCATCGATTCAAGTCAAGAAGCTTTGATTGTAAACTTTTGGGCAACATGGTGTGGACCATGCGTCAGAGAACTTGCTTATTTCGACAGTATTATTGAAGCCGAGCATACCCCGGTAAAACTAGTTCTCGTTAGTCTTGATTTTCCAGAATCGTATCCGAAGCGATTATCTTCATTCGTGAAAAAGCAAGGCTACAAGGGGGAGGTTGTTTACCTAAATGAAACCAATGCGGACCGATTTATTCCTGTGATTGAGCCTAAATGGAATGGGGCAATACCTGCTTCAATATTTATCAACCGGAAATCCAACTACTACAAAGTGTTCAACAGCCAGCTAACACGAACAAGGTTTGCACTCGAGATCAGAAAGCTTATTGAATAAGGCTTTGGTTAAAACAGTCACAAATTGAGACCGCACTTAAACCTGTGAATTGTCTTGCTATCTACAAGGAAACTAACATTCCTAAAACTATCTACCATGAAACAACTTTTACTTCTGCTTCCAATTCTTATTCAATCGCTGCTCGCAAATTCACAGCAAGACCAACGCTACCATCCAACATTCAGCACTTATTACGAAGACGTTTATGACTGCGAAAACACCATTTCATCAACAGACTTTCGGCTTGCATTACTCAAAATAAAGCAGCAGCCTACATCAGCAGGCAAAAAAGTGCTTGCTAAAAAAATTGCTTCATCTTACTGTTTAAGTGCCTCACAGGTTTATAAGCTCTGCATGACTTTGGCATTAAACGCTGACAGGTTAAGTATTGCCAAAAAATGCTACAAAAAATGTCTTAACCCCGAGGAGTATGATATAGTATTTGAAGCTATGTCCACTAACAACATGGTAAATGAATTGAACGATTATATTGAAATGTGCAACTCACAGGATCCGGATGATGATGACAATGACCACAACTACCCAAAAAACAACTGCAGGAAGCCTATGTCGCAGACTGCTTTTTCAGGCGCTAAGCAAACTATTGAAGATGCAAGCTTTGATGAAACGAAGCTTGAAACAGCGAAGACTATCTCCTCTACAAATTGCATGACCACAGACCAGGTGATTGAAATCTGCAGACTATTCAGCTTTGAAAAGACAAAGCTTGACTTTGCAAAATATGCCTACAGCCACGCTTACGATAAGAATAACTATTTCAAAGTAGGCACTGTATTCTCTTTCGATGCTTCTAAAACCGAGCTGAATACATTTATTCAATCGCAGGGAAATAAGACAGGCTACTAAGCTTGTCTTTTACTTTTCATTGCCTCAAACAAACGTTCCACATCTTCCTTCTTACAAAGCTCTGTACCTGAATTCATCGTTGTGGCTGTACCTGTTGCGATGCCATACTGCAGCACATCCAGCCACGACCATTCTTTTGAAAGTGCATATACCATTCCTGCCACCATGCTGTCCCCCGCTCCTACCGTGCTTTTTTTCTTTACTGTTGGCGACGATGAAGTGATCACTTCATCTTTAGTAACTAGCATAGCTCCTGAAGCGCCCATGGAAACTACAAGTATCTCGGCGCCTCCTTTCGCAATGATTTCTTTTGCGGCCTTCACAGCATCTTCTTCATGCAACTCATCAACCCCATGCAAGGCGCTTAATTCACCGAGATTGGGCTTCAGCATATACACGCCCTGGCTTACCGCATGACGAAGTGGTTCACCCGAAGTATCAACAATCAGCATTGCCTTCTTTTCCTTTGCAACCACGGCAAGCTTCCCCAAAAAATTTGCAGGCACACCAATTGGTATGCTTCCGCTCGCAACAATAAATTGAACATTATCAGCTCCTTTGATTAAGTCAAGACACTGAATCCATTCACTATCCTCAACCTTAGGACCCGGCATGCCAAATCGGTATTGGGTGTTGCAAGACTCATCAACAACAATGAGGTTTTCCCTGGTGTGCGACTGTATTTCAACTACGCAGCTCTCAATGCTTTCCAACTCCAGTAAATGCTGGAAATGCTTACCGCTATATCCGCCCGCTAGGTAAACCGCGGTTGACATTCCGCCGAGCCTCTTCAATGCCCGGGAAACGTTGATACCGCCACCACCCGGCTCAAACTTTGGCGTCGCACAGCGAAGCTTTTTATCAGGTACTATAGCCTTAACGGTAGTGCTTTTATCTATTGCAGGGTTAAGTGTCAGTGTAATTATACTTTGCATCTTTTGTACTTAATCAGTTATGGCACACGAGCCTTTTTAAAAAAATTACCGGAATGCAACCATTCAATATTGTTTCAGGTCTATAATAGAACAAACGCAATCCGGTATTTATTAAAAGAACAACATAGAACTAAAGGCGAGTCAAGATATTATCCCTATCGTGAACTAAAAGGGAATTCAGAAATGGGTTCCCTTATTTATTTGGCAGCAAGCCTTTTCTCACAACTTTGAAACACTTCGGAGCCAATCCTTTAGGCCCTTGTAAATTTTCTTTGCGACCTGCCTTTGGAAACGGGGATTTGTAATTTTCTTCTCATCCTCCACATTGCTTAGAAAAGCGACTTCAACCAACGCATTTGGAAAATCAGTCGGCACATTTAAAGTGAAATTGAAGTTGCCTACGTTTCCAAACTCACTGAGTTTCAGTTCCAGCAAACGTTGCAGCAAAGCTGCAGTTAGCGATTTAAAACCAATATGCTTGTAGTATGTGCTTGCGCCCTGCACATTAGCATTTGCGGATGAATTAAAATGCAAGCTTACAAGCAGGTCCGGCATCACAGGTTGAAGCATCAAAACCCGGTCAACATTATTGATGTTGGTATCACTTGTCCGGGTCATAAATACTGCCACACCCTTGTTTGCGAGATATTTTTCCAGCTCATTTGCAAAGCGTAGGGTAAAGTCCTTTTCAGGCTTTTTAGTAGTAATACCAATGGCTCCATTGTTACTGCCCCCATGTCCTGCATCAACTGCAATCAGCAGCTTATTCAGTTTAAGCGAAGCAGGTTGCCGCTTTAC
>JADMIO010787612.1_pt1 | contig 27281 bp, 31 predicted proteins | sample 8958161 | NCBI WGS metagenome assembly JADMIO01 (sample SAMN16585339, study PRJNA669376) | soil metagenome | isolation source: Crop rotation soil | place: USA: Cullars Rotation, Alabama | collected 2011
CTTTCCCGGCTGCCCTCTGGCCCCGGCGCGCGAGCTCGAGCGCCCGGCGAACGATCGGTGATCCGTGCATCGCAGTCTCCCCTTGCCGCCTGCGCCCTATCACGGCGGCCTGCGCCACGCGATGGGGTGACGAAGCGCGGCGGTGCGCGTAGGTCCGGACAATGGCCGACTTCTTCCAGGAGCTGACCGAAAGCCACGTGGCGATGATCGCCGCGCAGCCGGTGTTCTTCGTCGCCACCGCCGCCGAGGGCGCGCGGATCAACCTCAGCCCCAAGGGCTACGACTGCTTCCGCGTGCTCTCGCCGAAGCGCGTCGCCTGGCTCGATCTCGGCGGATCGGGCAACGAGACCAACGCGCACCTGATCGCCGACGGGCGCATCACGATCATGTTCTGCAACTTCCGCCAGCCGGCGCTGGTCCTGCGGATCTACGGCCGCGGCGAGCCGGTCGTGCCCTGGGAACGCGGCTGGGACGCGCTCTCCGCGCATTTCACCTTGCTCCCCGGCACCCGCCAGATCTTCGATGTCGCGGTCGAGAGCGTGCAGACCAGCTGCGGCTACGGCGTGCCGCTGATGACGCTCGAGCGCGAGCGGCCGTCGCTGCTCAAGAGCCACGCGAATGCCGATCCGGCGGTCTGGGCCGGCCGGGCGCGGGGCCATCGCCAGAGCATCGACGGGCTGCCGGTGCGGCCGACCGACCGCTACATCGCCGGCGAGCCCGGCACCGTCCCCGAGTAGCGCGCGTTTCCCGGACGTGCAGCTCACCTTCGCCAGCTACAACATCCACAAGGGTGTGGGTCTCGACGGGCGCCGCGATCCCGAGCGGATCATCGCCGTGCTGCGCGAGCTCCACGCCGACGTGATCGCGCTGCAGGAGGCGGACCGGCGCTTCGGCGAGCGCGAGAGCGTGCTGCCCAAGGCCATGCTCGACGACACGCCGTGGCGCGCCGCGCCAATCGCCCGGCGCGCGCGCAGCCTCGGCTGGCACGGCAACGCGCTGCTGGTGCGCAAGGACATCGCGGTCGAGCACGCCGAGCCGCTCGACCTGCCGACGCTCGAGCCGCGCGGCGCCGTGCGCGCCGACCTCGTGGTCGACGGCCGCCGGCTGCGCGTGCTCGGCATGCACCTCGACCTCTCGGGCCTGCTCCGGCGCGAGCAGATCCGGGCGATCCTGCGGCACTGCCGCGAGTGCGCCAATCCCTGCCCGACCGTGCTGATGGGCGATTTCAACCAGTGGGGCCGGAGCACCGGTGCCTTCCGCGAGTTCGCCGGCGGCTGGCAGGTCGCAGCGATCGGCAACAGCTTCCCCAGCCGCCGCCCGATCGCCCCGCTCGACCGCATCATCCATTCGCCCGAATGGGCCTGCAGCCACGCCGCGGTCCACCACAGCGCGCTTGCCGTGACGGCCTCGGACCACCTGCCCGTGCGGGCCACGCTCGAGCTTCGTCAGGTATATAATGCCCAATAAGTAGGCACGCTGCACAAGAATCGAGCGCGTTCGTGCCGCAGTGCGGCAAAGTGCCGGTTACCTTTCCTTAAGTTCGGCCGCGGCGGCAATTGGCACGGTTGTTGCGAGTCTGACCTCTGGCCGGGAGATCGACCGGCAGCAACGGGGGTCAGTGATGAAGTTCATCATCGCCATCATCAAACCATTCAAGCTCGACGAGGTGCGTGAAGCCCTCGGCGCGATCGGCGTGGCGGGCATGACGGTCTCGGAGGTCAAGGGCTTCGGCCGTCAAAAGGGCCAGACCGAGATTTACCGCGGCGCCGAGTATTCGACCAACATGCTTCCCAAGGTGAAGCTGGAGATCGCCGCCAGCGACGCGCTCGCGCCGCAAGTCGTCGAGACAATCCAGCAGACCGCCAGCACGGACAGCATCGGCGACGGGAAGATCTTCGTGCTCGACCTCGCGTCGACCACGCGCATCCGCACCGGCGAAACCGGCGACAACGCGCTTTGAGCCGCGCCTTGGACATGAGGGGTAAAACTATGATCCGAAAGATGATCTGCGGCGCCGGTGCTCTCGGAGCGTCGATGTTCGCCGCTACCGCAGCGTTCGCGCAGGACGCCGCCGCCGCGGCCGCGCCCACGGTCGACAAGGGCGACACCGCCTGGATGATGACCTCGACGGTGCTCGTCCTAATGATGATCGTGCCCGGCCTAGCGCTGTTCTATGGCGGCCTCGCGCGCAGCAAGAACATGCTCTCGGTCATGACCCAGGTGGGCGCCATCTGCGCGCTTGCGATGCTGGTGTGGGTCGGCTGGGGCTATTCGATGGCCTTCGGCAACGACTTCGCCGGAGCCACGATCAAGCAGTTCATCTCGAACTTCGACAAGGCGTTCCTCAGGGGCGTGGGCCCTGACACCACGGCGGCGACGTTCACCGCCGGGGTCGCGATCCCCGAATACGTGTTCGTCTGCTTCCAGATGACTTTCGCCGCGATCACCGTCGCGCTGGTCCTCGGCTCGGTGGTCGAACGGATGAAGTTCTCCGCCGTGATGGTGTTCGGCGCCATCTGGCTGACGATCGTCTACTTCCCGATCGCGCACATGGTGTGGGCGGCGAGCGGCCTGTTCTTCGGCATGGGCGCGCTGGATTTCGCCGGCGGCACCGTGGTGCACATCAACTCGGGCGTTTCGGCGCTCGTTGCCTGCATGATGCTCGGCAAGCGCCTCGGCTATCCTGACGAGCCGATGCCGCCGCACTCGCTGACGATGACCGGGATCGGCACCGGCCTGCTGTGGGTGGGCTGGTTCGGGTTCAACGCCGGCTCGGCGCTCGAAGCCAACGGCTCGGCCTCGCTGGCGATGATGAACACCTTCGTCGGCACCGCCGCCGCGGGCCTGGTTTGGATGCTCGCCGAGAAGCTCATGGGCCATAAGGCCTCGGCGCTGGGCTTCTGCTCGGGCATCGTGGTCGGCTTGGTCGCGGTCACTCCGGCGGCCGGTAACTCCGGCCCGCTCGGCGCGATCGTGCTGTGCTCGATCGCCGCGCTGGTCTGCTACATCGCGGTCACCAAGCTCAAGCCCAAGCTCGGCTACGACGACGCGCTCGACACCTTCGGCGTTCACGGCGTCGGCGGGATGGTCGGCGCGATCGGCACCGGCATCGTCTACTCGGCTGCCCTCGGCGGTCCGAGCGGCGAGAGCTGGATGGGCATGAGCAAGCAGCTGGTGGTCCAGCTGATGACCGTCGGCACCACCATCGTGTGGGCCGCGGCCGGCACCGCCATCGCGATCTTCATCGCCAAGCTGCTCACCGGCCTGCGGGTCACCAAGGAGGTCGAGCTCGAAGGTCTCGACATCGGTGAGCACGGCGAGCGCGCCTACAATTACTGATCAAGCTTGGCGGGACCGGGGGATCCTCTTCCACTTCCCCGGTCCCGCCTCCCAGCGTTCCTCCTGCGAACGCAGACTATAGGCCGGAGCGATCGCTCCGGCCTTTTTTTGTCTTCGCAGGGCTCGCGCGCACTGCCGGACGGAGGAGCCAAGATGCCGGCTGGCAGTGTAGCTTTTGCGCAACAAAAACATGCAAAATGCACTTCTCCACTTGCTTTTCTGTCGCCTGCGGCGTCTGGCATTGGAACGAAAGCGCGGTTGAATCCTTGCTTGTTCGGACTGTGCGTATGGCACGCGCACCTGAGGAAAGACTGGACGTCCAAGTTTAGTTGCCAACAAATCAAGCTGGAATTACAAGGCGGCCGGCAGGTTCAAAGGGGAATCCAATATGAGAAAGATTGCGCTGGGAATGGCGGTTGCGGCGACGGCAATTGCTGCACCCGCCATGGCAAGGAACGGCCAGCCCTACATTGAAGCCGATATTGGCGCCGTGCTCGACAACCAGTTCGACGTCGGCATCGCGGGTTTCGAGGACGCTGCCACGATCGATCATGACGACGGCTGGGATCTCGGCGGGATCCTCGGCTACGACTTCGGCATCATCCGCACCGAGATCGAAGGGTCGTACAAGGAAGGCGATCCCGACACGATCGTGTCGACCACCCAGGGCATTCCGCTGTTCGGCCCGACGCCCGTGACCGGCACGTTCGATCCGGTCGCCGGCGAGCTCCAGCTGACCTCGGTCATGGCCAACGCCCTGCTCGACTTCGGTGGCGAGCACGGTGTCGGCTTCTCGGCCGGCGTCGGCGGCGGCCACGTCTGGGCCGACGCCTCGTACATTCCCGGCGTGAACTTCAACACCGGTTTCGCCGGCTACATGGACGACAGCGACCACGACTGGGCCTGGCAGGCGATCGCGCAGATCCGCATCCCGGTCACCGACGAAGCCGAGATCGGCCTCAAGTATCGCTACTTCAACACCAAGCAGTTCGAGATGGTCGACACGATCGGCCGCGTGAACGCGTTCGAGGTCGCGAGCCATTCGGTGCTGGTGAGCTTCATTGCCAACCTCGGCGGTGCGGCGCCGCCGCCTCCGCCTCCGCCGCCTCCCCCGCCGCCTCCGCCGCCTCCGCCGCCTCCGCCGCCTCCGCCGCCTCCGCCGGTGGTGCGCTGCAACCAGGGGCCGTACATCGTGTTCTTCGACTGGGATAAGTCGGACATCACGCCCGAGGCTGCGACGATCCTCAACAACGCGGTCACGGCCTATGCCAACTGCGGCACGGCGGCGATCATGCTCGCCGGGCACACCGACAAGTCGGGTTCGGCGCAGTACAACATGGGCCTCGCGCAGCGGCGCAATACGAGCGTCCAGACGTACCTGACCGGTCGTGGCATCCCCGCGGCGCGGATCACCAGCCAGGCGTTCGGCGAGACCATGCCGCGCGTGCCCACCGCCGACGGTGTGCGCGAGCTGCAGAACCGCCGCGTCGAGATCACCTACGGCCCGGGCTCGGGCAGGTAATCGAGACGCCTCGCAAGGCACAGCAAGGGCCGGGAAGCATCAAGCTTCCCGGCCCTTCTCTTTTGTGCCGTGCCGGCCGGCGAAGCCGACGGCGGTGTCGCGCTCAGGCCTCGCGGCGCGCGGCGAGCATCTCGAGCAGCGGGCGGATCGAGGCGACGTCATAGCCGGCGCCGGCGGCGTCGGCCGCGATCTCGTCGGGGTCGCGGCCCTGCGCGGCCTGCGCGAGCGACCACAACAGCGTCGAGCGCGTGCCGGTGCGGCAATACGCGAGCACCGGCCCGGGCGCCTGGTCGAGCGCCTCGCCCATCGCGCGGACCTGCTCCTCGCTGAAGCCCGCGTGGGTCACCGGGATCGCCAGGTAGCCGAGGCCGGCCTCGCGCGCGGCGGCTTCGATCGCGGGCCCCGGGACCTGGTCCTCGGCTTCGCCCTCGGGACGGTTGTTGACGATCAGCGCAAAGCCTTGCGCGCGCGCCTGGCCGACCTCGGCGAGGCCGATCTGCGGGCTCGCCGAGAACGAGGGGGTGACCGGGCGGAAATCGCTCATGCGTCGGGCTCCTCGCTCGCTAGGGCCTGTGCGGCTCGGCGGTTGCGCCGGACCATGTTGAGCACCTCGACCGCGACCGAGAAGCCCATCGCCGCGTAGATATACCCTTTGGGCACATGGAAGCCAAAGCCGTCGGCAATCAGCACGAGGCCGATCATCACCAGGAAGGCGAGCGCGAGCATGACGAGCGCCGGGTTGCGCTCGATGATCCGCGCGAGCGGGTCGGCCGCGAACAGCATGATGCCCACCGTGATGATCACCGCGGTGACCATGATCGGCACCTCGTCGGTCATGCCCACCGCGGTCAGGATCGAATCGATCGAGAACACGATGTCGAGCGCGATGATCTGGACGATCGCGGCGCTGAACGCGATTTCGGCGGGTCCCCTGGTGCGATCGAGCACGTCGTTCGAGGGATCGGCGGGATCCATGTTGTGATGGATTTCCTTCGTCGCCTTCCACAGCAGGAACAGGCCGCCCGCGAGCAGGATCAGGTCGCGGCCGGAAAACGCGGTCTCGAACGCCGGCTCGCCGTGGGGCAGCGGCGCGCCAACCAGGCCGAGATCGAACAGCGGGGTGCGCAGGGTCACCAGCCAGCCGATGAACATGAGCAGCGCGATGCGCATGATCAGCGCGAGCGAGAGGCCGATCCGGCGCGCGCGCTTCTGCTGCTCGGCGGGCAGTTTGTTCGAAAGGATCGCGATGAAGACGAGATTGTCGATGCCGAGCACGATCTCGAGCAGCACCAGAGTCAGCAGCGCCGCCCAGGCGGCCGGATCGGCAAGCAATGCGAGGAGTTCCATTGCCGCCTTCTTTTGCCCAAGGCTTGAAGCGAGGCAAGCGTGAGCTGTTCGGAAGGGTCTTTCGCGCCGTCACTCGAACGTAACCTTAAATCGTTCGCACAAAGGTTTTTTGTAGGCTATAGGTCGCCGTCTGGAGTGGCGGGGCAATCCACGCTTCTTTCCGGCGGTCTTCGCTCGTGCCGCCGGATGACGAAAGAGGGCGAGACGAAGGTAAGTTCGGTTCATGGGTTACGATAGAGGTCGTCGCGGCCGGGGGCGCGACAAGCGGGACGGTTTCGGAGAAGAAGGGTTCGATCCGTTTGCGGACGGCGGCGCCCCTCGATTCGGGGGGGATGACTGGCGTGGTGGCGGAGACCGCTTTGGCGGCGGCGGCGGCGGTGATCGCGGCGGCGGCTTCGGTGGCGGTCCGCGTGGCGGCGGCTTCGGCGGCGATCGCGGCGGTTCGAGTGGCCCGCGTGGCGGCGGAATGCCCGCGCAGGTCGTCGGCACCGGCAAGGGCAAGGTGAAATTCTTCAACTCGCAGAAGGGCTTCGGCTTCATCCAGCGCGACGAGGGCGGTGAGGACGTGTTCGTCCACATCAGCCAGGTCGAGCGTGCCGGGCTCGAAGGACTTGCCGAAGGCCAGGAACTCGCGTTCAACCTCGTCGACCGCGGCGGCAAGATTTCCGCCGCCGACCTGCAGGTCGTCGGCGATGTGATCCCGGTCCAGCAGAAGGCGGCCGGTCCGCAGCGCCAGCTGACCGGCGACAAGGCCACGGGCACCGTCAAGTTCTTCAACTCGATGAAGGGCTTCGGCTTCATCACCCGCGACGACGGCAAGGAAGACGCCTTCGTGCACATCAGCGCGGTCGAGCGCTCGGGCCTGCCCGGGATCAACGAAGGCGATCGCTTCGAGTTCGATCTCGAGGTCGACCGACGAGGGAAGTTCTCGGCGGTCAACCTTGTGCCCGTTCAGGGCTGATCCGCGCGCTCGGCCCGGTCGTTTGACCGGGCCCTGCCAAGACCATAAACGGAAGCAGCCGGCGGCCCATCTGGGCCGCCCTTTGCCGTTTGCGCTTGCGCGCCCTGCGTAGGAATCTTTCCGTCATGTCGATCACCCCGCTCATGCCCGTCTATCCCCGGTGCGAAGTCCGGCCGGTTCGAGGCGAAGGCTGCTACCTGATCGGCGAGCGCGGCGAGCGTTATCTCGACTTCGCGGCCGGAATTGCGGTCAACGCGCTCGGGCATGGTCATCCGCACCTGACGAACGCGATCCAGCACCAGGCGGCGACGCTGATGCATGTCAGCAACCTCTATGGCTCGCCGCAGGGCGAGGCGCTGGCGGCGCGCATCGTCGAGAACTGCTTCGCCGACACGGTGTTCTTCACCAACTCGGGTGCCGAAGCGATCGAGTGCGCGATCAAGACCGCACGGCGCTATTTCTACGTCACCGAGCGGCCCGAGCGGACCAAGATCATCACGTTCAACAACGCGTTTCACGGGCGGACACTGGGCGCGATTTCGGCGACCAATCAGGCAAAGATGCGCGACGGCTTCGAGCCGCTTCTGCCGGGCTTCGCCTACGCGCCGTTCAACGACCTCGATGCGGCCCTGGCTCTGGTCGACGGGAACACCGCCGGCTTCATGGTCGAGACGGTCCAGGGCGAGGGCGGGATGACCGCAGGCACGCCCGAGTTCATCACCGGCCTGCGCAAGGCCTGCGACGAGCGCGGGATGCTGCTGATCCTAGACGAGATCCAGTGCGGGTACGGCCGGACAGGAAAGTTCTTCGCCTACGAGCACTACGGGATCGAGCCCGACATCATGACGGTGGCCAAGGGCATCGGCGGCGGTTTCCCGCTCGGCGCCTGCCTCGCCACCGAAGAAGCCGCCAAGGGCATGGTGTTCGGCACGCACGGCTCGACCTACGGCGGCAACCCGCTGGCGATGGCGGCGGGAATGGCGATCCTCGACGTGATGCTCGAGCCGGGCTTCTTCGACCACGTCGCCCGTATGGGCGACCGTCTGCGCGCGGCGTTCGAGCAATTGCTCCCCAATCACGATCACCTGTTCGAGGAGATCCGCGGCAAGGGGCTGATGCTCGGCATCAAGCTCAAGGATCCGGCGGTGTCACGCGAGTTCGTCGCGCACCTGCGCGACAATCACGGGCTGCTCACGGTCGCGGCAGGCGAGAACGTGTTCCGCGTGTTGCCGCCGCTGATCATCGAAGAGCACCACATCGCCGAATGCATCGAGCGGCTGAGCGAAGGCGCGCGGAGTTTCGCGCCACCGACCGATGACTGAGCTGCGCCACTTCCTCGACCTGTCGGACGCCGGCGGCGACGCAATCGCGGCGATGATCGGCGACGCGCTCGACCGCAAGGCGGCGCGATTGGGCCGGCCCAAGGGCGGCTCGGATCCCGACAGGCCGCTCGACGGCAGGGTACTGGCGATGGTGTTCGAGAAGAACTCGACGCGCACGCGAGTGAGCTTCGACATCGCCATCCGCCAGCTCGGGGGAACGCCGCTCGTACTCGACGCGGCGACGAGCCAGCTCGGGCGCGGGGAGACGATCGCCGACACCGCGCGGGTGCTCAGCCGAATGGCCGATGCGATCATGGTGCGAACCGACGATCACGCGAAGATCGAGGAGATGGCGCGCCACGCGACGGTCCCGGTGATCAACGGCCTGACCGACCGCTCGCACCCGTGCCAGATCGTCGCCGATCTGCTGACCGTGATCGAGCAGGGCAAGCCCTTGCCCGGGCTCGAGATCGCCTGGCTCGGCGACGGCAACAACGTGCTGCACTCGATCATCGAGGCCGCCGGGCTGATGAAGTTCAAGGTGCGCGCGGGAACGCCCGAGGGCTACGATCCCGATCCCGGGTTCGTCGAGCAGGCGCGGGCACGCGGGGCGCGGATAACGCTCACGCGCGATCCCGTCGAAGCCGTGACGGATGCCGACGTCGTCGTCACGGACACGTGGATCTCGATGGGCCAGCAGCACGCGGAAGCGAAGCTCGCGGCCATGGGGCCCTATCAGGTGAACGCCGCGCTCATGGCGCACGCCAGGCCGGACGCGAAGTTTCTGCACTGCCTTCCCGCCCATGTCGGCGAGGAAGTCAGCGAAGAGGTCTTCGAGGGCGCACAGTCGGTCGTCTTCGACGAGGCCGAGAACCGCATACACGCGCAGAAATCGGTCCTGCTGTGGTGCTTCGGAATCCTGTAACGGCTTAACATCCGGTCGCTCGGCCCCATATTCGGCGCATGAGCGGAAATGGGGACCGTCGCGGCGCCGGGCTGGACCGGCTGGTGAGCTTTACGATTCCCGGTCGCCATGTTCGCGGGCGGACCGCGCGGCTCGGGCCGGTTCTCGGGCGAATCCTCGCCGCGCACGACTATCCGCCGGTGATCCAGCGCCTTCTCGCCGAGGCGCTGGTGCTCACGGCGCTGGTGGGCGGGCTTCTTAAGCGCGAAGGCAGCCAGCTGACGATGCAGGCGCAGGCGAAAGGCGGCGTGGTCGGCTTGATGGTCTGCGACTACCGTGACGGCGAGTTGCGCGGTTACGTCCAGCACGATGACGCGTTGCTCGCCGGCCTCGGCGACGATCCGGCGCTGCCCGATCTGTTCGGCCAGGGCCACCTCGCGATCACCTTTGAGCCGGCTGCGACGAACCAGCGATACCAGGGCGTCGTTCCGCTCGAGGGCACTTCGCTCACGGCCGCGATGGAAGCCTACTTTGCCCAGAGCGAGCAGGTTCCGACGCTGATCCGCACCGCGGTGGACATGCGCGGCAAGAACTCGGTCGGCGGCGGCTTGCTGGTCCAGCATCTCGCCGACGGAGAGGAAGGCCAGGCGCGCCTGCATCTGCGGGTCGATCATCCGGAATGGGAGCACGTCGCCGTTCTCGCCCACTCGGTACGAACCGGGGAGCTCATCGAGCCCGACCTGTCGCTCGAGCAGCTCGTCTGGCGGCTGTTTCATGAGGAGCCCGAAGTGCGCGTCCAGCAAGCGGTGCAGCTCGCGCGCGGATGCCGCTGTTCGACGGTCCATTTCGAGGAGGTCCTCGCACGCTTTCCGAAGGAGGACCGGCGGGACATGCGCGACGAGAACGGGATCATCCTGGTCGACTGCGCATTCTGCTCGCGCGAATTCGCGATACAAGACTAACGGTTCGTCGCACGTAGAGGGCGGTTGGCCGCCGGATAGAATCTGTGCTAAGAGGCGCGCCCGCTGGAGGAAGCAGTCGAATGAGCAAAGCACTGCCGTATCGAAACCTTTGGCGCGCCGCCGCCGCAGCGGGCGCTGTCGTGCTCGCCGGCGCTCCGCTGGGCGCGCAGGCGCCCGAACTCGGGATGCTCGATTCGCTTACCAAGGGTGCGTGGGACCTGCGCATCCGCGACGACGGCTCGCAGCGGAAGATCTGCGTGCGCGACGGGCGCGAGTTCATCCAGCTTCGCCACCGCCAGCCGGGATGCAGCCGCGTTGTCGTGCGCGACGGAGCGGACGAGGTCGTAGTGCAATACACCTGCCGCGGCGATGGCTACGGGCGAACCTCGATCCGTCGCGAGGGCAACGCTCTCATCCAGATCCAGAGCCAGGGCATCCAGGGCGGCACGCCCTTCTCGTTCAGCGCCGAGGCGCGGCACAGCGGCAGCTGCTGATCCCGTTGGGGCTTGCCGAGGCCCGTCGGGCTGCCTAGCCCCGCGCAATGGCAAACGCGCAACGCGAAGCTGTCGTGCTGCTCTCGGGCGGGCTCGATTCGATGGTCGCCGCTGCGCTCGCACGCGAGGCGGGCTTTGCGCTCAACGCGCTGACGATCGACTACAACCAGCGCCATCGCTGCGAGATCGAGGCGGCGCGGGCGATCGCGCAGGCGCTCGAGGCCAGGAGGCACGTGGTCCTGCCGCTCGATCTGCGCCAGTTCGGCGGCTCGGCGCTGACGGACGATCTCGCAGTGCCCAAAGGCGGGCTCGGAGACGAGATTCCGATCACCTACGTGCCCGCGCGTAACCTGATCTTCCTCTCGCTCACGCTGGGCTGGGCCGAGCCGCTCGGCGTCCACGACATCTTCATCGGCGTCAACGCGCTCGACTATTCGGGCTATCCCGACTGCCGGCCCGAATTCATCGCCAGTTTCGGCGAGACCGCGCGGCTCGCGACCAGGGACGGCGTCGAAGGGCGGCCGTTCACGATCCACACGCCGCTGCAGCATTGGGGGAAAGCGCGGATCGCGCAGGAGGCGCACCGGCTCGGGCTCGAACCGGCGATGAGCTGGTCGTGCTACGATCCCACGCCCGAGGGTCTCGCCTGCGGCCTCTGCGACAGCTGCAGGCTGCGCCGGGCCGGCTTTGCCGAGGCCGGTGTCGAGGATAGCACGGTCTACGCGGCCTAGCCGCCATCGGGGGAGGGATCTTGGAGGAACCGAAGGCCATCGTCGACGCGCGGCAACCTGTGCCGGCGTACAGCTGGTACGCGCTCGGCGTGCTGTTCGTCGTCTATCTGGTCAACTTCGTCGACCGGCAGATCCTTTCGATCCTCGCCAACGACATCAAGGCCGACCTCGCGCTCACCGACGCGCAGCTCGGCTTTCTGTACGGCACGGCCTTCGCGATCTTCTACGCGCTGTTCGGCATCCCGCTCGGCCGCCTCGCCGACGGCTGGAACCGCACACGCCTGCTCGCTGCCGGGCTTGCCTTGTGGTCGCTGATGACCGCGCTGTCGGGGCTTGCGCGTAACGGCGCGACACTGGCCGCCGCGCGAGTCGGCGTGGGCGTCGGCGAGGCCACCGCCAATCCCTGCGCCTATTCGCTGATTGCCGACTGGTTTCCGGAGCGCCTGCGCGCGACCGCGCTCGCCGTCTATTCGTCCGGCCTGTTCGTCGGCAGCGGCCTGTCGCTGCTGTTTGGCGGGCTGGTGGCGCAGGGATGGAACGCCGCGTGGCCCGATGGCGGGCCGCTCGGGCTCGTCGGTTGGCAGGCGGCCTTCATCGCCGTCGGCGCTCCGGGCCTTGTCCTCGCCGCGTGGGTGCTGTCGCTGCGCGAGCCGGTGCGCGGGGCCATGGGAGGCACAGCCGGTACGGCCGATCCGCGCCCGTGGCACAGCCCGCTCGAAAGCCTGCTGCGGATCGTCCCACCATGCACGCTCGTCGGGGCCGCCCGCCGCGGACCCGGTGCGCTGGCGGCCAACCTTGCCGTCGCGGCAGGGCTGGCGGCCGGAGCCTGGCTGCTCGGGCGGGCGAGCGGCAACCTCGCGCAATTCGGTTTCGTCGCCGTCGGCTACTACGCGGTGTTCAGCTGGGCGAGCGCCCTGCGCGCGAGCGATCGGGAGACCTTCGTGCTGACTTGGCGCAACCCCGCCTTCGTCGGCGTGGTCCTCGCCTATTCGGTGGTCTGCTACATCGGCTACACGGTGTCCTACTGGGCAGCGCCTTACGCCGAGCGGACCTTCGGCTTCGACAAGGTCGAACTAGGCTGGCTGATCGGCGCGCCGGCCGCGCTGGGCGGGTTCCTCGGCGTGATTGCCGGCGGCTGGCTTGCCGACCGGCTGCATCGCCGCCACGCGGCCGGCCGTCTGCTGGTCATGGCCATCGGCCTCGTCGCGCCGGTTCCGATCGTCTGGCTCGGCTACACGACGGCCGATCAGACGGTGTTCCTGGTCTGCGCCTTCCTCGTGCAGATGGTCACCTCGTCCGCGCTCGGCGCCTCCGCGGCGGCCAGCCAGGCGCTGGTGCTGCCGCGCATGCGGGGCATCGCCGCGGCGATCTTCCTGCTTGGGACCACGCTCATCGGCCTCGCCTTCGGGCCGTTCACCGCCGGCTTCGTCTCCGAGATGACCGGCAACCTGGCGCTAGGCGTGATCGCCAATCTCGGCGCGATTCCGTTGGGTCTCGCGGCGCTGGCGCTGGCGCTCCGGCACTATCGCGCGGCGCTCGCCGCGCAGGAGGCCGCGATCAGGTCCGCGTGAGCACGCCGCAGGCGATCCGCCCGCCCGAATTGCCCGAGGGATCGGTGCGGTAGTCGTCGGGATTGGCGTGGACGACGACCGCGGTGCCGTCGCCGTCGAACAGCTGCGCGAGCACCTCCTCGCGCGTCCCCGGCAGGGTGACGCTGACCGAGCCGGTGCCGGTGCTCCCGGCGGTCACGTTCGGCAGGTCGCCGAGGTGCGCGCCCGCGGGATTGCTCATGCCGTGCTGGTGCCCCGCCGGGTTGAGATGCGCACCAGCCGACGCGAAGTCCGGAGCGTTGCACGACCCGACCATGTGCAGGTGCACGCCGTGGACGCCTGGCGCTAGCCCCACGACCGCGATCGACACGTTCACCTGGCTACCGCTCGCGAGAAGCTGCGCCGTGCCCGCCGGAGCGCCACTGGCGAGCCGCAGGGTGGCCTGGCCGAGCCGTTCGTTGGGAATTTCGTCCACCGTCTGGCAGCCGGCCAAGGCCGCTGCGAGCGAAAGGGCGGGGATCAGGACGCGCTTCATGCCGATGCTCTCCCGGTTCGTGTACGGATTGTAACGAGGGAGCAGACGAATGGCTCCGCGTCAGCTTTGCGCCAGGATGCCCGACGTGATCAAGACCTCGATCAGCGCAACAATCGCCGCGCGGGCTTCGGCATCCACCGTAGTGCCGCCCGTCGGCTCCGGCGGCGTCGCGGGCCGTTGCCAGCCGTCGAGAAAACGGATCTCCTGGCCTGACGGGCGATCGAGCAAGCGAAACCCGTCGCGCGGCGCGGCGAAAATCCAGCTGCCCGCCTGATAGGAGGCAACGCTGCCGGCGCGATCGGCCCAGGCACCGGTCGGTGTGTCGCCGACCAGCCAGCATTCGCCCTCCTCGGGCGTCGGCGGCGGCGCGTCGGCTTCGCCTTCGACGGCGGGGTGCAGCAAGGCGTCGACCAGCGCGTGTGCTTCGTTGACGAAGAATTCTTTCTGCGATTGCCCGGAGAAAAGCAGGCCGAGGCCCAGACGCGGCGTTGCGGAGGCGAACGTGATCGGATCGGACATCGGTGTTCCTCTCTCAGGCGATGACGGTCAACAGCAGCGGATCCGAGACTGCCGCGCTGCCGACCTGGCGGACCCACAAGGCCTTGCCGCCGTGCTCGGCTTCGAGCTGCTCCAGCAGGGAAGCCGAGAGCTCGAGCCGCGGTTGCGCAGGTTGCCAGCGCAGATCGGGCTGCTCGGTGTCCCCGAGGCCGACAAGGTAAGCCTCGGCCTGCTCGTTCAGCGGCGTCTCGATTGCGTCGGGCCAGCTCCACGCCCCGCGCGCTCGGCGTGTCCACTCGAGCACGAGCCCACCCGCCGACGCCGTGACACGCGGATGCACGGGCGTCAGCGGGCGCAGCGCGAGACCGGCATGGAGGATCGGCGAGCCGACGGGCTCGCCGTCGACGAGGCCGATAGCCGCGATGCTCGTCGCCGAGCCGAGCCGCGCCGGATCGAGCGCAACCGGGCGGTCGTCGAGCAACACGAATGGCGCGCCGGCGGCCCGCTCGGCCTGCGCTGCTGACTCGGTACCGCCGCGGCCGCGCAGGAGTCCGCGGAGCCGCCAGCGCGCTTCGCCGATTGGCGCGGCTTCGGCGAACTGGAGCACCTCGCTCCCCACGAGCGCGCGATTGGCCCCGTTCGCGAGCGCTTCGACCGATGCCCCGGACAGCACGAAATCCGTAGAAACGAGCTCAACCTCGAAGGTCGCAAAGCGCTCGAGGCGCAGCGCGGCCGACGGCGGCAGCGCGGTGATCGTCTCGCCGATCACGCTGCGCTGCGGTCCGCTGCTCCCGAGCGGCATGAGCGGGCCACCCTGATTGGCGAACAGCGCTGCACCGGTCCAGCCGTCCGAAGCCGAGGAGACCGCGGCATAGACGCGGCGCGCTTGCCCGTCGCCAAGCCCGTCCCACGGCACCTCGAACGCGACCAGCCTCGTTGGCGTGGCCACGCGGTCTGGCGCGGAGAGCGCCCGGCCGGCATCGGTCGGACTCTGCGGCGCCAGGCCGCGCGGCAGCCGGCGCAGCTCGAGCTCGATTCCGTGCTCGCGCCATTCCCAGCCTTCGACGCGCCAGTGACCCGCGCGTCCGGGAACGCGCACGACCTGCCCCGCCGCAAGCGCGGGGTCGAGTTCGGCGACGCGCCAGGCGAGCGTCTCGCGCGCCCACGCCGCGCGCTCCGCCGCGGCGTTGACGAGATTGCGGGCCGTGGCCGCGTCGAGCGCGCCAGGGAAGTCCGTGACACGGCTGCGCCCTGCCTGCGCACGGCCGTCGGCACGCTGCAGGCCCAGCTGGTAGTCTCGCGTCGTGTCGTAGTAGCGCAGCGCGCCAGGGATCTCGCCGGCATTGGGCTTGCGGCGCGCGGTCTGTCCGGCTCCGCCGCCGAACGAGTGGTTGCCGGAATCGACCGCCGCTTCGGGCAGCAGCGGCGGATCGGCAGGTCCGAGGTCAGCCGAGCGGATCGTCAGGCGCGCGCCGCTCGCGTCGCACGCCAGCGGATAGACCTCGTCGACCACGCCCAGTGTCGCGGCGAGCGATCCGCCCTCGTCGCTGAAGCCTCGCAGGCCGGGAAGCGGCAGGTCCGCGTCGATCACCGCTCCGAGCGGCGTGACCAGCGTTGCCAGCGAGACCTCTCCGTCGTCGGCCATGATCTCGAACGTCAGCGCCGGAAGCCGGTTGCCGAAATCCGCCAGCTGCAGCGCTTCGAACACGCAGTAGGCAAGGCCACGGAACGCCGGACACGTCGTCGCGCCATGCGCCGCCGCGATCAGTGGATCCGGCATCTGGTCGCCGTGGCCCAGGTGGACCCGGAGCTCGCCCCCGGTCTTGAGGTCGCCCGCGGCGCCGCGCAGCAGGTTGCCGTCGGCCCAGACGCGGCCGAGACCGCGGATCGGCCGGCTCGCCAGCGCGATCGCAAACGAGGCCGCGTAGCTGAAAGTCGTCGTCGAAGGGCGCCCCTTGCCGCCGCTCGTCTCGCGCGATTCGACGAGGTCGGTCGCCCAGATCAGGCTGCCCGCCGCGCGTATCGTGCCGAAATGCCGCGGGATCGGCGTACCGTAGCTCGAAGTGGTGACCGCGAGCTCCTTGAGCCGAGGCCCCTCGCGCCGCGATCCGCCACCGAGCACGGCACGATCGATCTGGCTGCCGATCAGCGAGCCGAGCGCGCTGCCGATCGGCCCGCCCAGCGCCGAACCGAGCGCGGTGAACACCAGGGTTGCCATGGCGAAGTCCTTATTCGGCGCGCAGGCGCCAGTGCCGTTCGACCGGCCATGCAAGCGGTGCCGGGCTCAGCACGACGCGGCCAAGCCCGGCATGCGCGTGCACGAACCCGCGCTCGGCGGTGACGACCAGGTGGAGCTGCGCGGGGCCCGGGCGAACGAGCAGCACGTCGCCCGGCAAGACCGCTCCGCTCGCTTCGGCGAGCCCGCATCGCTCGGCGGCCTCGAGCAGCCTGCCGGCGGCCGCATGCCGCAGCGTGTATCCGGTCGGCGGTTCCACGCGCCGGCCGATCGCGGCGAGCGAGGCGGCGAGCAGGCCGACGCAGTCGAGCCCGCGCGCCGGGTCGCGCCCGTGCAACCTGAAGCGAACACCAAGCAGGTTCTCGGCGGCCGCCGCAAGCGCGGCCCCGCTCATCTTGTCGGCGCCGGATAGCGCGCGAGAAGGTCGTTGCCCGGCACGAACGGCTCGCCCTGGAAGTTGACCGCATTCGCGAACCGCTGTGCGCAAGTCTCCAGCGTGTGATCGCACCCCTCGCGCAGCAGCGCGCGGGTTCCGGGCGCAAGCTCGGCATCGAGCGGCGCGTCGAGCACGAGGCCGTCCTCGTCCGCGCTTACGATCTCCATCGCCATTCCGGCGTGAGGCCCGTCGATCCAGCGCACACTGCCGTGGCGCAAGTCGGCGGACGGCGGGCCGCCCGAGAAGCTGACGCGGTTCGCTGCCGGGTCGACCACCGTAAGCGCAGCCTCGTGCGTGAAGCGCGCGATGCTCAACGCGCAGCCGGGGCCGCCGAAGCGCGCGCGGCAGGTCGGGCTCGTGCGCGGCACGAGGTCGGCCTCGAGCACGGCCTTCGCCGAAACGAGTTCGGCCCCGAAGCGAGCTGCTTCCTCGGTCACGTCGCCGATCTCGCCGCGGCACAGCACGGCGCGATCGAGCGTCTCCCAGTCGACCACGCCGATCTCGACTCCGGCGCCATCGAACCGGCCCGCCGCGAGGTCGGCGGCAGAGATACAGTCGTGCGTGAGCGCACCCTGCACTTCGGCGCTGTCGGGCGAGAGGTCAGCCGAGCGCCGGATCGCGCTCGGCAGCATGCCGGGCGCAGCGCGGTGGAGCACGCCGTCGAACCAGAGGTCGCGATCGTGGCCGACGAGCCCGAGCGTGACCCCGTCGCGCCGGCGCACGCGCCAGAACGTCGCCAGGCCTTCGAGCGCCTCGCGCTGGAACACCCGGCTCATGCGGCCTCGCGGATCTCGACGAGCGGCACCGACGGCGCCTCGCCCGCCGCGAAGGCCGCGCCGGTCACGTCGAGACGGTCGCTCTCGAAGCGCACGGCGACATCGAACAGGAAACCAGCGCGGACTTCGACGCCGATCGCCGGCGCGGTCTCGAACACGATCCACCCGCCCGGCTCGAGCGCCCAGCCGCTCGCCGGGGCGCCGCCGACCGCGACGACCACGCTCTCCGCGCGCGGTCGGGTGATCGCGCGCACTTGCGGGTCGGGCCCGTCGTAGCGCTTGCACAGCCTGAAGCGCGCCGCGAGCCCGTCGCCGACGCCGAGCAACTGGTCGGTCGGCGCGGGCACGCCGGTCATGCCCTGCGAGCTGAAATCGAAAGGGTCGCGCAGACGGAACCCCCGCGCCGCCCCGCGCCGCGCGCGAAAGAAGGCGATCAGCGTGCCGAGCTCGGCTTCCGAGCGGATTCCCGGCCCGACGTCGAAATGCAGCCGCGCATCGCTCCAGTGGCTGCCGCGCCGTTCGTACCCCGATGCGGTGAGCGCGATCGCGGTCGAGAACTCGGCGCTGACGCCCGCGTCGCGCCCGAGCGCGAGCGGGTAGAGCACGTCGTCGAAGGCTTGCATGGTCGTGTCCTCCACCGTCGGCAGGCGCGTGTATCCGTCGCGTGCGACTTGCGGCAGCGCCCAGACGAAGCGGCGCGCGACGCCGCGCGCAGCCGCGTCGTCGACCGCCGCATCGATGCGCCGCCACGAGATTTCGGCGTCGTCCGCCAGCAGCACGAACCCGCCGAGGTAGTCCTGGCGCTCGGCCGGATAGCCGAGCCGCTGCTGCATCGTCGCGTAGCCGCCGCGGCGCAGGGCTTCGGCGCCTGCGGTGAGCCAGTCGTAGTCCTCGAGCTGCAACCGGTCGTAAGCGGGCCAGGCCCACTCCGGCGGCAGGTTCGCGCGGGGCAGCTCGGGCATCGCCGGATCGAGCACCGTCGGCGTGAACAGCAGCAGCATGACTTCGGCCTCCCCGCCCGCCGCCGCGGTCACGGCGTCGCGCAAGGCGCCGGTCGACTGCGCCAGCGCAGCGCCCGCCTGATCGAGTAAGGCCAGTTCCGCTGACGTCAGCGATAGCCTGAGGTCGGCGATCACCGGCGGACTTCCGCCAAACAGCGCGCGGGCCGCGTCGTCGTACAGCGCGATCTGCCCGTCGGCCCTGGTCCACCACCACGGCTCGCCGATCTGGAACGACACCGGCAGCCCCGCCGCGAGCATGAGTGCGACGAACCGCGCCGCGACCCCCTGCAGGAAACCCATCGCCTCCGCGTTTGCGGGCGAAAGCAGCGCCGAAGGCGGAACCCAGCCGGTCAGCGCGGGTGCGCCGTCGGCGAAGCGCTGCTGCCAGGCGGCGGGGCAATGCTCGGCGAAAAGCTCGTACGACAGCGAGGCGATCGGCCGGTAACCCTGCGCCGCGCAAAGCGCGAAGTAGGCTTCATGCCAGCTCGCGGCCGGACCGCAGAGCTGCGCCGCGTCGTCAACCAGCAAGCCCCCGCCCGGCTGCTGCTCGAGCCGGTAGAAATGACTCATCCCGACGTAGTGGACGATCGGCCCGCGATAGCCGAGCCCGCGGACGGTCCTGAGCAGCCGCGCGGGCGTGAGATTGTAGCTGTCGTCGAACGCGGTCGCCATGTGCAGGTCATGCGGCGGCACCATGACGTCGCCGATCGCGAGCAAGGGGCGATCGCCCGAGCACGCGATCGCGCTCAGCTCGACCCAGCCGTCGGCGCGCGCCGGCAGCAGGCCCGCATTGCCGGGATCGAAGCCCGGCGGCGCGAGCGAGACGAACATCCGCTCGATCGCACTGGGCCACACCGGATCCCCGCTCGCGAACCATCCGCCCGACAGGGTCGAGAACGGCAGCGTGATCGTCGCGTCTTCGGGCGTGCCCTCGGCGTAGTTCCACAGCCGCACATACCAGGTCCGCGGCGCGCCGCCGGCGTCGCGCCCCTCGATCGTCAGCGTCGGCCCGTTGACCGCGTCGAGCGGAATCACCCCGCCCGAGCGCCAGCGGAACGCGAGCGTGGTGCGCGAATAGTCGCGGTCGGTGTCGTAGGCGAGGAGCGGATGGTCGAAGCGGTCGGCGCTTTCCCAGATCAGCCCCGCGAGCGCGTTCGCACGGTGGAACTCGAGCGCGACCCTGAGCGAGTCCGGCCCGGTGGTGACCACCGAAGCCATCATCGGCCGCGGGAAATCGACGGTCCAGAACCGCGGATCGAACCGCTGGATCCAGTCCGCCTGCTGGCCGTCGCGCTGCGAAGCGAGCCAGAATGCCATGAGAACTCTCCTGGAAGCCCTGCCGCCGCCGGACGGCGGAGAGTGATGGAGAACCGGGGAAAATCGAGCCACGCGAAGGCGCAAAGGGGTAGCGCTGGGCGGCAAAGCCGCTCTCAGATCTCGCCCAGAAGCGGCTTCGCCGCTGGGTGTTGCCGCTTTGCGCCTTCGCGTCTTCGCTTGAAAAATTCTTACGACGTCTCCGCCCGAGCGGCGCTCAGGCCTCGCGCAGCGCCCGCCGCACCGCGCTCGCGACCTGCCGCGACGAGCGGCGCAGCGCGGTCGGCGCGTCCGAGCCCTTCGGCTGCGCGATCTGGATCGAGACGCGCACATTGCGGCTCGCGCCCTGCGCCGACGCCTCGATCCGCCCCGACGCGGTCGGCACGAACACTTCGGGCCCGCGCTCGCCGACGAGATAGGCCGCACCCGGTGCGACCGGCCCGCCGTTCGCGCGTCCCGGAAGGCCGAGCAGCGTGCCGATCGTCTTTCCGAGGAAGGTCGCGAGCCCGCCGGCACCCTGGGTCGGGGCGAACAGCGCGCCGATCCCGCTCTGCAGCGCCTGCGCGGCGATCTGGCTCAGCGCGTCGAACGCCACGCGCTTGAGGTCGTCGAACCCGAGGCTGCCGCGCCGGATCGCCGCGAGCAATCCGCGCTCGAGCACGTTTCCCGCCTGCGCGAATCCGTCGACCAGGGTCGTGTCGAACGTGCGGCGCATCGTCTCGACATCGGCCCTGAATCCGTCGGTGTTCGCACGCACCTCGACCAGCAGCGCCTCGAGTTCGTCGTCGTTATCCATCGCGGTCGCGCTCCAGCAGGGCGGTCAGTTCGGTTCGGCTCAGCGGCATCTCGGCGGAGATCGGGTCGCTCGCCAGGATCGCGGCCAGCTCGGCCGGCGTTGCGCACCAGAACTCGTACGGCCGCCAGCCGAGTGCACGCGGCACCAGGCCCGCGAGCCGGCGCGCGCTCGCGGCGAAGCTGCTCACGCGCGCCCTTGCAGGATCTGCCCGAGCAGGCTGCGCAGCGCGGGGGCGCAGCCGGCAAGCCCGGTCGCGAGGACCGCCTCGCCGACCTCGTCGCGCGCGATCACCTCGCGCTCGGCCAGGCAATGCCAGAACAGCGTCGCAAGCTCGGTCAGCCGCAACTGCCCGTTGCCCGCACGTTCGACCAGCGCGAACAGCGGGCCAAGCTCCTCCTCGGCCGCGACCAACGCGGCGAACGTCGGCCGCAACACGCGCTCGCGCCCGGCGACGCGGATCGCGGCCTCGCCGCGCAGCGCGTTGGGCCGCTCGCCCTGAGCTTGTCGAAGGGTCATGCCGGCACCACCGGGCCCGAGCTCTCGAGCTGAAGCGCGTAGTTTCGCTCGCCGTTGAAATCGCCGGCGTAGTCGAGCCGCAGCACGAGGAACTGCCCGCGCAGCTTCTCGCCGTCCTCGAACGACAGCTCGTACTGGTCGATCGTTCCGGCGAGCGCGTGTGCGCGGATCGCCGCTTCGGCCGCGCTGGCGAGGAAGATCCCCGCCGCGCTGACCGAGACCGAGCGCGTTCCCGCGCCCGACAGGAGCTCGCGCCAGCCGCCCGAATCCTTGTGCGTGACGACCACGCCGTCGCCGTTGATCGCCATCTGCGTGGTGCGCAGCCCGGCGACGGTCTGGTAGGCAGGTGGCGTCGCACCGTCGCCGATCTTGAGCAGGAACGCGGAGCCTTTCTGGGCGGTCATAGGGGTTCTCCTCGATGTGAAGATCCTCTCCGAGCTTGCTCGGGGAGGGGGACCGCGCCGCGAAGCGGCGTGGTGGAGGGGTCGCGGCACATCCTGACCCCTCCGTCAGCCGCTGGCGCGGCTGCCACCTCCCCGAGCAAGCTCGGAGAGGATCAGGCTGCGAGCAGCCGGAACCGGTACTCGAGCAGCACCGCGCGCAAGTTGCCCGCGCGTTGCTCGGCGCGGGCGCGCAGGAAGCCGATCGTCGCGACCGCGAACCCGTCCTGCGCCCTCGGCAGCGCTTCGACCCGGGCCTCGATCGCCCGGGTCACCGCCGCGGCGGCCCCGGGATCGTCCCCGCGGCTATGGAACTCGAGCGCCACGCGCACCTCGCGCCCGGCCCGGTCTTTCGTGCCCCAGTCCGAGCTCGCGCTCGCGACGAGCCCGAGCCACGGGGGCGCGACGCGCGACGGCGCTTCCTCGACCACCGCGTTGACCAGGTTCGCGAGCACCGCGTCCGACCGCAGCCACGCGATCAGCGCCGCGCGCAATTCGCTTTCCATCGCCTATCGCTCCCCGAGCGGCCAAAGCAGCCGCGCAAGCCGCCAGCGCCGCGGATCGTCCCGGCGCCGGCGGAACCGCGCCTCGGCCCGTGCCTCGGCGAGCCGCCGCGCCTTTTCCGTGAGCCGCGCGAAGACGTCCGCGCCTTCGCCCCGCTTCGCCGCGATCACGCGACGCGCATCCGCCGCCAGGGCCGCCACAACGCGGCAATAGCCGCGGGCGGCGCGCTCTGTGCGCTCTCGGATTCACGCGCGCGGTAATGGTGCGCGGCGAGCCGCAGCGCGCCGTGGCGCAGGCTCTCGGGCAGGTCGGTCCATTCGGCGACCATCCCGGCGGTGAAGCGCACCGCGACCCGCTCGGCCTCGCCTGACGACGTGCCCGAGCGAACGAGCCGGAACAGCGCGCCGCCGTCTGCGGCGAGATCGACCGCGTAGTCGGCCGCGGGAATCGCGAAACGCGCACCCTCGGCCGGGATTCCCTCGACCCAGGTCACCGCTTGCACCGGGCGCGTCGCGAGCACCTGCCACGCGGTCCGCGCGGGCACGACCTCCTCGCACAGCGCCGCGAGCGGCATGAACCCGGTGAAGTCCTCGCAGGTCTCGAGCGCGGCGCGCAGCAGCGCGGTCAGTGCGGCGTCCTCGCCCGAGGTGCTGATCGCGAGCCAGTCCTTCAATTCGCCAAGCGCCGCGGGTCCGAGCACCGCCGGCGTGATGATCGCGCGTTTCATGGGCTGTCCTTTCGAAAGGAGATCCTCCCCGAGCTTGCTCGGGGAGGGGGACCGCCCGCGAAGCGGGTGGTGGAGGGGCGCTCTCGGTTGGCACAGACTAGCGGAGGGCACCCCTCCGTCACCGACCTGCGGCCGGTGCCACCTCCCCGAGACAAGCTCGGGGAGGATTGAGGGAGGCTAAGCCTCAATCTTGAGCAGCTTGATCGCCTCGCTGTCGAGGACCTGCCCGCCGATCCGCTTCGTCGCGTAGAAGTGCACGAACGGCTTGTTGGTGAACGGGTCGCGCAGGATCGTCGTCGCGCTGCGCTCGGCGATCAGATAGCCGGCGCGGAAGTTGCCGAACGCGATCGGGACTGCGCCCGCGGCCACGTCGGGCATGTCCTCGGCCTCGACCACCGGGTAGCCGAGCAGCCGGTCGGGCTGGCCCTCGACCATCCCCGGCGCCCACAGGAACGCGCCGTCGTCGGTCTTGAGCTTGCGCACCTCGGCGAGCGTCGCCGCGTTCATCACCCAGCTCGCGCCCTGGCGGTGCCCGGCCTTGAGCCCGTGCACGAGGTCTATCAACGTCAGCTCGATCGTATCGCCGAGCCCCGTCGCATCGCCCGAGCCAATGTACTGCAGCGTCCCGAATGCCCGCGTCGCGTCGCCGGCGGCCGAGTTCGGCACCGCAAGGAACCCCTTCGGCCGGTTGGTGCCGTTGCCGTTGACGAACGCGGCGCCTTCTGCACGCCCGAACTCGGTCGCGATCTCGCTCGCGAGCCAGGCCTCGAGGTCGAACGCTGCGTCGTCGAGCATCGCCTGGCTCGCCGCCGGGTTGGCGTAGAGGTCGCCGCTCGGCGGGACGATCTCGGCGAAGTCGGGCGTCGCGGTTTCGGGCCGCGCGGCGGTCTCGGAGACCCACCCGCTCGCGGTGCCGCCGAGCGTGACAAGCTTGCGGTAGCCCGCGGTGCCGACCTGCACGACTTGCGCGATCTGCCGGATCGGGCTCGCGTTCGTCAGGAGCCGCGCGATCGCAGCGTCGATCTCGCGCGGCACGGCGTAGCCGCCATCGGCCGGCACCGTGCCCTGGACCGCCTTGACCTCGGTCTCGCGCCCGAGCCGAAGGTAGCCGTCGACGAAACCCTTCACTTCGGTGCTGGCACCGCCGAGCGGGGTCCGCGGCGCGCGCGCGAAGCGGTCGAGCCGGCCCTTCATGTCGTCGACGTCGTCGCGCAAATCGGCGATCGCCGCCTCGCAGGCATCCTGGCGCGCGACCAGATCGAACGACGCATCGAACGCGCCGGTATCGCTGTCGTTGTTCATGAAAACCACCTTTCCTTCAGGCATCAAAAGGCCGCCCGAAGGCGGCGGTAATCCTCCCCGGAACGGGGAGGGGGACCACGCGCAGCGTGGTGGAGGGGCACCCTCGACCTAGCGAACCAGGTGCACCCGCGCCCCCGGCTGCAGAGGATGCGTGACCAGGCTGATCTCGAGCAGCTCGATCTCGTCGAGCACGCGCCCGCGCGGCGTTCGGTGGAACTGGCGCGCGCGGTAGCCGAAGCTGAGCCCGCTCACCGCCTTCGCGCGCAGCAACGCCGCTGCGCGGCTCTGCGTCCGCTCGACCCGCGCGATCACGCGCAGCCCGCGACGGTCCTCGACCACCCGCTCGACGGTGCCGATCCGCGCCCCCAGGCGGTGCTGCCACAGCAGCGGCAAGGGCTCGTGCCAGCCCTGAGCCTGTCGAAGGGCGAGCGTGCGCGCAAAGGCGCCGCGGCGGATCGTGTCGTTCGCCCCGTCGGCGACGTCGAACAGCGCTGCATAGCCCGCGATCCGGATCACTTGAGGATCCCCGGCAGCCCGAGCCGCCCGAAGAGCCCGAGCTGCATCGCGATCCCGATCAGCAGCAGCGCGAGCGCCCCGCGCACGATCCACGCGACCGCCGCCTTCCACGCGCTCGCCTTCGCCGCGCGCCACGCGCCGAGCAGCTCGCGCAGCTCGTCGATGTCCTTCTCGGCGCGTGCGTCGCCGAGCCCGATCCGGTCGAGCACGCGCCCGGCGCCGAGCTCGCTCGCTTCCTCGACCACCGCACGCAGTGTCGCCAGTTCGGCACCTTCCGCCGTGGCCTGCGCGAGCAGCCGCGCGAGCAGGTCGTCGCGGTTCATGGCTCGCCTCCGCCCTGCGGCAGCCCGACCAGCGCGCGCTTCTCGTCGCGGTCGAGGAAGTCGGCGCCCCTGAGCTGCGCCCAGAGCCGCTCGCGGTCCTCGGCGAGCGCCGGCACCCGGTCGAGATCCACCATGAGCTCGAGCTTCGGGAACCACGGCCGCAGCCCCTCCTGCAGTCCGCCGAGAACCTTGCCCGCGAGCGGCAGCAGCGTCTGCCGCCACAGCGCGCGGTTCGCCTCGCGATAGTTCGAGTAGGTGTTGTCCCCGGGCAGCCCGAGAAGCATCGGCGGGACCCCGAACGCGAGCGCGATGTCGCGCGCGGCGGCGGCCTTGAGCGCGGCGAAGTCCATGTCCGCCGGAGTCAGCGCAAGCGGCTGCCAGCGCAGCCCGCCCTCGAGCACCATCGGCCGTCCGGCGTTGCCGGGCCCCTGGTAGGCCTGCTGCAGCTCGCTCTTGAGCCGCTCGAACTGGTCGGCGGTGAGCCCGCCGCTGTCGCCCGCCTCGAACACCAGCGCCCCCGAAGGTCGCGCCGCGTTCTCGAGCAGCGCGCGGTTCCATGCGCTTGCGGCGTTGTGGATCGCCACCGCCTGCTCGGCCGCCGCGAGGCACCCCGCGCCGTAGTGGTCGTCCATTGGGTGGAAGGCCTTGAGGTGGATCAGCGACGGCCAACCGTCGCCGTCCTCGACCGGCATGTCGATCGTCGCATCGCCGACCTTGTAGCGATAGCTCGCCGGCCACCCGTCGGCCCCGGCGATCACCGTCACCCGCTCGGGCCGGAGCGCGAACAGCTCGGTCGGGCGCCCGTCGCCGTCGCGCACCACCTGGACGTAGCCGTTGCCGTGCAGCAGAAGCTGCGCCGCGAGGGTCTCGAGCAGCGACTGCCCCGCGCTCGTCGCCGCGACCAGCGCCAACGCGGCCTTGTCCGAGGGCGCGAGCGGCGCGCTCGCGACCCCCTCGGCGACGAGCCGCACCGCGCGCTGCGCCACCGGGTTCTCGACGAAGGCCCGGCAGACCGCGGTGCGATACTCGAACGGCAGCCGAGTCCCCGCGGGCTCGAACGCCCACGACCAGGGCGAAACGAACGAGCGCGCCAGCGGCACGCGCTTGCCCCCGCCGCCCTTGAAGGCGGCGCGCAGGCTTTCGAGCAGGGACATGGGCGTTCCTTTGGCAAGTTCCCCACGGGATGGGGGCGTGTCATTCCACGCGATGAGAAGTCCCCTCGCGCGAGCAATCTGTTTTGGCCGCTGCGGCCTGACCGGCTACAATCGCCGCCATGACCGAACCGACTCCCGAAGAGCTGGTCGACGCGAAGATCGCCGCCCTCGGCGACTGGCGCGGCGCCACGCTCGCGCGCATGCGCCGGCTGATCCGCGAAGCCGATCCCGAAATCACCGAAACGGTAAAATGGCGCAAGCCATCAAACCCGTCCGGCGTCCCGGTCTGGGAACGCGCCGGCATTGTCTGCACCGGCGAGGTCTACCGCGACATTGTCAAGCTCACCTTCGCGCGCGGCGCCGCGCTCGCCGACCCCGCTGGCCTGTTCAACGCCGGCTTCGGCGGCAACACCCGCCGCGCGATCGACTTGCGCGAGGGCGAGACGGTCGACAGCGCCGCCTTCCAGGCGCTGGTCCGCGCGGCGGTCGCCGCGAACTTCGCCTAGCAGGCCGAAGCCGGCGACTCGCACCATCGCGATGTTCGTGATTTGTGCCATAATAGCGTGACGATGTCAAGCATAAGGTGCCAACTAGGTTATATGAGCGAGAGCCGCATGTTCGCGCCTTCCTCGCTGTGCACGCCACTCGGCACCTGTTCGCCGGGACCGCGGCCTGGGCCGCGATCGCGGGCTGGCTGACCGCGCTCTGACCGCTCACACCACCCGCACCCGCGGCTCGCTCCTCCGCCCGAGCATCAGCTCGCTCAGCGCCCAGACCAAGGCATCGGCCCGGTCGGGCGAGCGCCCCGGCCCTTCGTAGCCGCCGGCCATGATCCCGCACAGCTCGTCCTCGAGCTGCGGCAGTTGCCCGACATGCCGCACCCGCCCGCTTTCGTACAACGCCGCCACCGGCTCGGCGCGCGCCGCCTTGCCGCGGCTCGCGTGCACCAGCCGCACCGGCAGCGCGATGTCCGCCGCGTGCAGCACGCTGCGCACCATCTCGCCGCCGTTGTTGGCTTCGGCGACCACCCGGTCCGCGTCCCACGCCCGCGCCGCCGCGGCCACCGCGGGGAAAG